>Ga0206840_1007_pt1 | contig 63346 bp, 56 predicted proteins | sample Alteio_BWOrgCont_24_FD_152633 | JGI IMG/M metagenome (GOLD analysis project Ga0206840, IMG submission 152633) | Enriched cells from forest soil in Barre Woods Harvard Forest LTER site, Petersham, Massachusetts, United States -... | ecosystem: Environmental > Terrestrial > Soil > Temperate forest >... | reverse complement strand
TGCTAACCGCTCTCAACAGGTTATAAGTAATCCCTTTGAGGAACTTAGTCGTGGATTTATAATCCACCTATTTAAAATGGATTACAAATCCATAAAAATGAAATCCAGATTGCAAATCTGGATTAGCAGACATATTAGAAAACGCCCCCTTCCCAAAACTTATCTACCCCCTATCGGCGGACGCGTTAAAAAATTGTTATATTTGTTAATAGTTAATTGTGACTTTAAAGATATAGATATATAAAATGGGATGCAGTTCATGTGGAACGGGGGGCAGCAAGGGATGTGGAAAAAGCGGGGGTTGCTCTACCGGCGGATGCAATAAACTCAATTCCTTCGACTGGCTTAGCGATTTAAACTTTGGGGTTCCCAAGTTTAATTTGGTAGAGGTTCGGTTTAAGGGAGGCAGAAAAGAGTTCTTCAGGAATACTAATAAACTATTGCTTCATACGGGAGACGCCATTGTGGTGGACGCCCAAAGCGGGCATCACATTGGTTATGTGGCTATGCAGGGCGACCTGGTGCGCCTGCAAATGAAGAAGAAAAATATAAAGCCCGAGGACGAGACAATAAAAGACATATACCGCATAGCCAGCCAAAAAGACCTGGATAAGTTTGAACAGGCCAAAAACAGGGAAATGACCACGCTGTTCCGCAGCAGGCAGCTTATAGACGAGCTAAAACTGGACATGAAGCTATCGGACGTGGAGTTCCAGGCCGATAACACCAAGGCGACCTTCTTTTACTCCGCCGAGGACAGGGTTGACTTTAGGGAACTGATAAAAAGCCTTGCCGGGGAATTTAAGATAAGGGTGGAAATGAGGCAGATAAGCCTGCGGCAGGAAGCGGGAAGGCTGGGGGGAATAGGCTCCTGCGGGCGCGAACTTTGCTGCTCTACTTGGCTAACTGACTTTAAAAGTGTTTCTACCTCTGCGGCGCGTTATCAAAACCTTTCGCTAAACCCTACCAAGCTATCCGGCCAGTGCGGCAGGCTTAAATGCTGCCTTAACTATGAGCTGGAAACTTATGTGGACGCTCTAAAAGACATCCCTACGGTAGAAGAGCCTTTACTAACCCAACAAGGCCCTGCTTTTTTGCAAAAAACGGATATTTTTAAGAAGATTATGTGGTTTGGGTATAAAGAGGAAACTACCTGGTATTCGTTATCTGTATCCAGAGTAAATGAAATACTTGAACTGAATAAGAAAGGTACAAAACCGGAATCGTTGACTGAAAACGAAGCTGTAGTTAAAGGGGCCGACCCTCAGTTGCAGCAGGATAAGGAAGAGCTTGCCCGTTTCGACAGCACTTTCAAGAAAAAAAAGAAAAAGAAAAAGAAGAAAAAGAATCCGAACGCTATAAACACCCCAACTCCTAATAAGCCTCTATAAATGAGACTGTATTTTTTTCTGATACTATTGGCGCTTACTACGGCCTCCTGCGATAAGGACAGGATATTTGACCGTAATATCGATTTTGAGAAACAGGAGTGGAAAGAGAAAACAAGGCTGATTTTTAAATTTAAGGTGAAAGATAACAGCGTTCCTTACAATCTTATTTATAATATACGCTATACCAATACCTATCCTTATTATAATTTATATATTGGTTACATACTAAAGGATTCGGCGGGAAAGGAAATCAAAAAAAATAGCCCGCAAAACATGGATCTGTTTAACTCAACCACAGGAAAACCTTCCGGCAATGGCTTGGGAGATCTATTTGAAAGCAACATACTTGGTATTCCCGCCTATGCATTTCCTTATAAGGGTACTTTCACCTTTGAGGTGAAGCAGTATATGCGTAAAGATCCTATAGAAGGTATAGCTTCCTTTGGCCTGAAAGTAGAAAAGGCCGACCAAAAATAAAGTTTCTCCTAACCTTCTAAGGTTCCGTATTCAGGAGTTAACCTTAATACTTCCAGGTGATGTTGTTTAGCTTCTTCCAGAACTTTGGGGTCAAATCTGGATGCCTTCAAAGAATCTAATATATCTGCCCTGCCAACCATGTGTTTCTCTATATACCTGTCCAAATGCCTCGATTTAAGGGCATAAGTCATAAATATAGCCACCCTTTCCATTTGTTGCTCTTCCCTTAAAAACGCAGGCACCATTCCCTCTAAACCTCCCCTGTTAATTGAAATATTTTTAAATATTTTTAACCGCACAGCATTGCCGCTGTGCAGGGTTTTAAGGCTCCATATCGCCACGTCGCCAATCTCACTATCCACAAATACCACCTTACCGGTTGGGTTCTTATGAGAGCCAAGCTTCAATTTTAAGCCCCCGCTGTATTTCTTATGGTCTTGCAGGTAAATGCCCATACGAACAATGGAATAGTCATCGCCCTGCCAGTCTGGCGCCGTTAAGTCTTTCCTGTCTACATTATCTCTGTGGTAGCCTCTTAACCCGGTTCCGAAGTGATAATTACTATCTCCATAATAAACCGGCTCTCCACCCAAAATTCCTCTGGCTATTTGTAGTATCCGCTCGTCCCAAACAAGATGCCGTAACAGGGGTTTACTTAACATATCGCCTTTGCCATAGGTAGCGTCTGCTAATTTAGCATCGAGTTTAGAAGTTATATTCTTTTTCTTGTCCGCTTCAAAAGAGGTATAAGCATCCTTCCTTATCTCGGCAATTTCTTCTTTGGTAAAGACATTTTTAATGAGAAAGTAACCGTCGCGGTCAAAACGTTCTTTATCAATAACCAGATTTACAGCCATAATTTTAAATTAAACCTCCGAATATAAATGTTCGTTTCTTTTTTTACAAATTAAAGGTTGTTTTGCCAATCCTCTGCAAAAGTTGAGTGAATATATATTATTTTAACTCCTGTTCTTACTCATTTATAAAGCTTCTGGTAATGTCTTCCATTACTTTTTCCTTGTCCTGCCACCATTGCCTGCTAAATACCTGTTTGTATTTCCATTGCTTTTCTTCCAAAATAAGAGGGGTATAGGCGTGAGTGTCTTTTACCGAAACGGCGGTATAGTAGTTGTTATCGTCGGTAAGGATTAGCCCTTTGTAATTACTATTATTTAGCTTCACAGTAAGGTCAGAAAAGGGCAGTTCATGGTTCACTAGTAAAGGCGGCTCCTGAGCCTGTTGTATCTCTTTGGCGAGCGTTCTGGCAAAGTAGCTTCTCTCTATCCCCTGAAGGCTTTCTCTATAATCGCCTTTGGATACTGCATAGGAGTACTCCAGATAGCGCTTAAGAAGCTTGGGGCCAGAATGCGCGGTATTATCAGTTGTCAACTGCCCAGGTAATATGCTTGTTACTAAATAAATTTTTTCTCTGGCGCGGGTTACCGCTACATTAAGACGGTTCTCCCCTCCGGCGCTATTAAGGCTGCCAAATTGTAAACTTAATTTGCCATTGGCATCCGGGGCATAGCCAATGGAGAAAATAATAATATCCATCTCGTTTCCCTGCACGTTTTCGATATTTTTAATAAACAGAAAATCAGGAAGTTTTAAATTTTTAGTAAAGAAATAATTCTCTACTACATCCTGTATATATTCCTGCTGATGGTAGTTAAAAGTAATTATACCAACAGATTTTGAGGCGTCTTCTAATATAAGCCGTTCCAATAGTTTTGCTACCTCCTCGGCCTCTGCTTTATTTCTTTTGTTATCCCAAATTCCGTTTACTTTAACATATTCGATGGCAGGAGCAGCAGAGTTAAGGTACTCGCGCGCCGGGATTACCGTTAAAGAGTCGTTGTAAAAATGATGGTTAGAGAACTGGATCAGCTCCAACGCTTTGCTTCTGTAGTGTCCGTTTAGCTGAATAGTGGCCAAGTAATGAGAGGCCATATCCAATAGTGAATCGGTTTCCAGTTCGGGGATATTGTCTTCCGCCTCCTCTTCCCAACGAACCTGGTATAACTCGTGGGGCTTTAATTGTTTACTATCTCCCGCTATTACTATCTGGTTGGCTCTGTATAAGGAGGGAATACTCTTTTCTGCAAAGCACTGGGAAGCTTCGTCAAAAATTACCAGGTCAAAACGTTCAGTTATTGGGAATATGGCAGAAACCGTTTCAGGGGAAGCCATCCAGCAGGGAATAAGGTAAAAAAGTTCTTCTGAGAAATTCTCAATTACTTTTCGGAGCGTCCACAACTTTTTCTTTTTACCCGCCTGGTATTTAAGTTCGCGGTAGGTAACCACATTATTAAGCCGATTAGTTTTGATGTTTTTATATGTAAACTCCCGCACCATCATTAATGCTATTTCTTTAGATAACGCTAATTTATTTTTTACCTGCGCCCTTAGCTCCTGCTCCATCTGTTCCATTTTAAGGGACGAAACCGAGCGAAGGACAGGATATTTTTGTTCGATGTGGTCAATCCACTCCACCCTGATACTGTTTTGAAAAAGAGCGATTATACTGTCTACTGTTTGCTCATTGGCAAAATCAACTAGTTTTTCTACTACCAGAAGGTGTGTAATAGAAAGGTCGGCTTTCATTTTATCAAACTCCACCAGGCTCTCAAACTGTTCTTTAAGCGAATTTAGCAAATCTGTAGAATAACCTTCCGTTGATAATAGTTTAGTGATTTGCCCGGGAGCCAGATAATTTCGCCATTGTTTGCGTTCGTCCGGTATTACACTTATAACCTCAATAAACGAATTTACTTTGTTATGAAATTCATAAAAACTGAGCTTAGATGCATTTAAAATATCTTTAAGGTTGCGTAGTTCAAAAAACAGTTCTTTGGCCATAAGCCCTTGGTGCTGGCTGTTTATCCATTCTTCCAGTACATCAAAGCTTCGTTCTTCAGGCACATCTTTTAACCAACTACTTTCCCTAAACTCAGTAAGCACATGCTCAAGATTCATGCGGTTATCAATTTTTCTGGAAAGTGTTTCAATACCTTCTTTTGTCCATTTCAGGCCGTTCGCTACTAGTAATCGTTTAATAGTATATTTTTCTTTAGAGAACAATTTCCACCATAGCCATTTAAGAGGTTGATTATGGGTTTCTAATACCTTATCCAACGCCTTTTGTAAAATACCTAATTGGGAAACATCCAGGGTATCTTCAACTCCAGAGTCAGAAAAAGCTTCCCTTATCGGTTTTACTTTTACCACAAACCAATCCTGGGTGGTGTCTTTATTTACCTGGTGTGCAAAGAAGGAATATATTTTTTCATCTTCAAGCAGCCTAAGCAAATCTGCTATTTGCTGCTGTCTTCCCAAAAACCATTCAAAGTCTTCAAAATCCAATGAAGCCTCAAAGATTGTTCTCACTTTTTCAGAAATATCTGCCTGGTAGTTGGGGATATAGTTAACCAGATAAATAATTTCTTTAAAATCCCGCATTGTAAAATCCTTAAAAGAAACGCGGTCTCTCCATAAGGAGTCAGATTGCTCGAGCCTGGAGGCATAGGGAAGGTATTTTTTAAGGAAGGCGGAAAATCTTTCTATTTCCGCTTTCTTAAAATAGTTGTACTCTTGTTTTAGGTTAACTGTTGCCTCCTGAGGATTACTTGAAAGGTACAGCTCTTTGGCAGAAATACCACATTCGGTATCGCTAAACAGGGCGTCTTTAAATTCCTGTAGTTCTTCAGTTATTTGTTCTATGGTTCGCGCTGCGGCAATAAAACTCCGTTCCAGTTGAATAGCGTCCAGCGAGTTGTTCCTGAACTTGTACTCGTCAATTTTTTGTATCTGCAAACTTATTTGCTCAAACAATTTGCTACGGTCGTTTTTAAAATCGTGAACCAGAGCGCAGAATTCATCAAGGCCCCGCTCGCCCATACGAGAGTGTACAACATCAAGCGCAGCTCTTTTTTGAGAAACTAATAATACTCTTTTCCCTCTCGCAATATAATCAGCAATAAGGTTAGAAATGAGCTGTGATTTTCCTGTACCAGGCGGCCCTTGTATTACCAGCGAGTTTCCATTCTTCACTGCTTTTACTGCAAGTTCCTGGGAAGCGTCCAACTTAAATGGGGTGAACGTATATTCTTCTTTGGATTTATTTACCTCGTGCGAGATGGTTTTGGAGTAAAAGAAATCTTCAAAATCAACAAACTTGTTTTCGGATAGTATACTATTATAATCGGGAACCAGGTAAGAGCCTGCTTCAGGAAACATACCCAATACCGCCTCAGGGAAAAGTTTTAGTTCGCCTGTTTTCCATTGTTCCTGATACACGTCTTTTTTATACGAACAAAACGGAGAAGTTTTATCCATGAATAACTCCTGGTTAAAATTTACTCCCGGCAGGTTTTCTTTAAGTAACTGGTAAAGGTTTATACGAAATGATTTACTATCCATATCCGCATCCTCAAACGAAGTGTCTATAAACTCTTCTGTAAAAGAAATTTTATTGTAGTAAGAATAAGCCAGCAGGAAACTTTTATTAAAACTCAGGTTAACATCTTCTCGCTGAACGATGAACCATTGATTGTTATCTAAAAGAAGAGTAACAGGGAAAAAAAGCAATGGCGCAGCTACGCACGTCTCGTCCATAAGTTTGCCTCGCACAAAAGGCCAGCCTACATACAGGTCTTTAGAACCGCGTTCTTCGTAAACAAATTTTTCTTTCCGGTCAATTCGTCGCAGGGTTTTACTTAATTCATTTATTGTAGCATTACGGCTGTCCTGCACATCGCAAAGTTCTATCTTATTTTTCCCTGCAATAAGATCTTCTATAATTTTAAACGAGGGTTCAAGAAACTCCAGCCCATTTAGGTCAAAGTCCTGCTCCGGCGAAAGCTTAAGCATCAGCAGCGAACGGTTGGAACTGCTCAAATTTGTTAAGCGTTTAAGGTATGATTTGAGAACCTTTTGCATGTAGCCGGTAATTACTATTTGTTACTATTATTTTTAACTATAAGCCATTCGTCGTCCCTTATAGAATGCCTCTTATAAGACGCCCCTTTGGGCAGTTCAGGCGCTTTAAAACCTGTCCCAAAAATTTTATTGCCAGTTACTATCCTGGCCTCGTCCCACAAACCAAAACCGATTGCCTTATTTAACAATATAGCGCCGCCTTCTATTAGTACCGATTGTATTTTCCTATCATACAAGTCCGCAACAACAGAAGGCAGATTAGTAATTTTTATATAGGTAACCATACCCTCCTCGCCTTCCATCACTTGGTTGTAGCATAGTGTAGGCTGTGTTCCGTCAAACAAATGAAGTTCTTTACTTAACCGCAGCCCCCGGTCTATTACTATCCGCACCGGATTCTGCCCCGCCCATTCCCGCACGTTTAACTGAGGATTATCATAAAATGCTGTGTTAGCCCCTACCATTACTCCATCTTCTTCCGCCCTCCATTTATGAACCAGTATGCGGGAAATTTCATTACTTATCCATTTGGACTGGTAATCTTCTGTAGCGATAAAACCATCTGCCGTTTGCGCCCATTTAAGTATTATATGAGGACGCTTCTTTTCCATAAAAGTAAAAAAGCGTATGTTCAACTCTCTCCCCTGTTCATTAAGCAGGCCTTCTTCTACTATTATTCCCGCTTCTCTAATTTTCTTTATGCCTTTCCCCGCCACCAGAGGATTAGGGTCGGCGGTAGAAACTACCACACGTTCAAATTTATATTTTACAATTAAATCTGCGCAGGGAGGCGTTTTTCCATGATGCGCGCAGGGTTCCAGGGTAACATATAACGTTGACCCATGAAGCTGCTCCTTATCATAAACAGAATTAATAGCATTTACCTCCGCATGAGCCTCTCCGTATTTTTTGTGCCAGCCCTCCCCTATTATTTTGCCGTCTTTTACTATCACACAGCCTACTAAGGGATTAGGGCTTACCTGTCCCGTTCCCAGGGCGGCAAGTTCCAGGGCCCGCTGCATATACAAATTGTCTGCTGTCAAAGTAATTTAGTAGCTTTGTCCAAAATTAATTAAATAAAGTGGAATTAAAGCTTCCTGCTTCTGCATCGCACATCCAAAATTATATTGCCTCTACAATCACCTCTATGGATGAGCGGGAGGCAAAGAACATAGCTTTTCTAATCCTTGAACATTTATATGGGATTTCCAGAACCGACCTGCTTGCCGCAAAAGAGTTGCCTGAACTGGATGCTTTAAGATTGGAAGAAATAATCGACCGACTTAATAAGAATGAACCCATTCAATACATTTGGGAAGAAACAGCGTTTTATGGCAGGGTATTTAAAATAAAACCAGGAGTACTTATACCCAGGCCGGAAACTGAAGAGTTAGTAGATAAGATTATTAAACAGAACAAAGGCCGGAAAAAGTTAAAAATAGCCGATATAGGAACAGGCAGCGGCTGCATTGCTATTACTTTAGCTAAGGAACTGTCTAAATCTGAAGTTTTTGCAATAGACATAAGCCGGCCTGCGCTTTCTGTAACTATGGCAAACGCTGTATGGAACCATGCTAATTTACAGATTAAAGAATATGATATTTTAGGCAAAGAAGCGTTTATAGAAAATGAATTTGATATTATTGTAAGCAATCCTCCTTATGTAAAAGAATCAGAAAAAGCCCTAATGCACAAAAACGTATTGGATTACGAGCCAGCCTTGGCTCTTTTTGTGGAAGACGCCGATCCTTTGCTATTTTACAGAGCTATTCTCGAAAAGGGACAAACGATGTTAAAAAAAGGGGGGAAATATTATTTTGAGATTAATGAGAGTCAGGGTGAGGAGCTGGCAGAGCTAATGAAAAAATACTCCTGCGGTAACATTTCTATAGAAAAAGATATTAATGGGAAAGACCGATTTGCTATAGCAGAAATGAATTAAGATATTGACACTAAATTATGCGCACACAACAACCACTTACTGCCAACGACATTAAAAAATTAGAAGAGGCCCGCAAACAGGTTATTATAAACGGAAGGGTATTTTTTATTTGTATTATTCTTTTTTCTGTCATACTGCTTTTGTTTTACAAGCTACCTACAATTCAAGAATTCCAGAACGACCGGGTGCGATTTGTGATATTATTGCTTTTCTGGATCTCCCCGGTAGTATCGCTAATTGTTTTGTATACAATGCTTCACTTTTTTATGGTTCCTTTTAATTCTGATATTAAAAGTAAGTCCAAAACCATTATTTCAGGGTTCATTGATAAAAAATACGTGAGCCGGAAAGGACAAAACCATGAAGGGGAAATAAAAGGCGATGCTAAGAAATTTGTATTCATCTTGGTGGTTGACGGAGAGGCCTGCCCTGTTGATAAAAAATATCATGACCTTTATTCCACAGGACAGCACCTGGCTATTCACCTTGCGCCCGAAAGCGGATTTATCCTTAATATAGAATCAGATAACAGGCGTTTTATGAAAACATCTATTTGATTTAAAAAAAAAGCTGTTTATATTTACATAGACTTTAGGGGTGCCGTAAGGCTGAGATGATACCCTTTGAACCTGATGCAGTTAGCACTGACGAAGGAAAAAGTTACCCCTCATCCGTTTACACCTCCCGAAAGTCTCTTTTGTTTGTTAAAATCATTTAGCGCATTTGCTTATGCTTATATTCGTCAACAACGAAAAAAGGGATGTATCGAACCTTAAAACTCTTGTTGAGCTATTAGAGTCCATAAATCTTAATTTATCCAAAGGCATTGCAGTGGCTGTAAATAACCAGGTAGTTGCAAAAGGCGAATGGAGTAAAGCGCTATTAAAAGAGAACGATAAGATTACCATAATACGCGCTACCCAGGGAGGATAACGCTGCATTAATTATTATAAAATTTACCCGATGAAAAAAGATAAAATTCCCGGACAGGAAAGTATAACCAGAAATCCGTTTCCTTCTTCAAAAAAGATAGTTGTAAACGGAAGTCTGCACAATATAAAAGTGGCAATGAGGGAGATTACTCTTTCGGATACCGTAAATAAATTTTCCGACAAGGGGGTAGAGAAGAACCCGCCTGTAACTGTTTACGATACCAGCGGCCCATATACTGATGAGACCGCTACTATTGACGTAAAGTTAGGGTTGCCCAAGCTGCGCGAGGAATGGATAGTAGAACGTGGCGATGTGGACGAACTTCCTGAAATATCATCGGAATACGGAAGAAAACGACTTTACAACAGCGACCTTGACTATTTGCGGTTTGAGCATTTAAAACGTCCATTAAAGGCAAAGGCAGGAATGAACGTTAGCCAGCTTCATTACGCCAAAAAAGGAATAATCACTCCAGAGATGGAATACATCGCCATTCGCGAGAACCAGGGAATAGAACGTATTAAAAATCTGGGGCCGCAGCATCCGGGAGAAAGCTTCGGAGCCAGAACGCCTGTAAAACTGATTACGCCGGAGTTTGTGCGCGAAGAAATTGCCGCTGGCAGAGCTATTATCCCCGCCAACATTAACCATCCAGAACTGGAGCCAATGATAATTGGTAGAAACTTTTTGGTAAAAATTAACGCCAACATTGGCAACTCGGCAGTTACATCCAGTATAGAAGAAGAAGTTGAGAAAGCCGTATGGGCCTGCCGTTGGGGGGCAGACACCGTGATGGACCTATCTACCGGTAAAAATATTCACGAGACACGGGAATGGATTATTAGAAATTCTCCTGTGCCAATCGGCACTGTGCCTATTTACCAAGCCTTAGAAAAGGTAAACGGTAAAGCCGAAGACCTGACCTGGGAGCTATTTAAAGACACGCTTATAGAACAAGCTGAGCAGGGTGTGGACTATTTTACTATCCATGCCGGAGTATTATTACGATATGTGCCATTAACTGCTAAGCGCGTTACAGGCATTGTATCCAGAGGCGGATCTATTATGGCCAAATGGTGTTTAGCCCATCATAAAGAAAATTTCTTGTACACCAATTTTGAAGAAATTTGCGAGATTATGAAAGCGTACGACGTTTCCTTCTCATTGGGAGATGGCCTACGCCCGGGTTCTATCGCAGACGCTAACGACCGGGCGCAGTTTGCTGAACTGGAAACATTGGGAGAACTTACCAAAGTAGCCTGGAAACACGATGTGCAGGTAATGATAGAAGGACCGGGGCACGTGCCTATGCACCTTATCAAAGAAAATATGGACAAGCAATTAAAGGAATGCCATGAGGCGCCTTTCTACACGCTTGGGCCGCTTACTACCGATATTGCGCCTGGTTACGACCATATTACTTCCGGTATAGGGGCCGCTATGATAGGCTGGTTTGGCTGCGCCATGCTTTGCTACGTGACGCCAAAAGAACATTTAGGCTTGCCTAATAAGAAGGATGTAAAAGACGGCGTTATTACATACAAAATCGCCGCTCACGCCGCCGACCTTGCCAAAGGGCATCCGGGTGCACAATACAGGGACAATGCTTTGAGCAAGGCCCGTTTTGAGTTCCGTTGGGAAGACCAGTTTAACCTGTCTCTTGACCCGGATACGGCAAAAGAATTCCATGATGAAACCCTACCGGCAGACGGAGCCAAAGTGGCGCACTTCTGCTCTATGTGCGGCCCGAATTTCTGTTCAATGAAGATTACACAAGATGTTAGAGACTTTGCTGACCAGCAGGGATTATCGGATGATGAGGCGTTGAAAAGAGGCATGGAAGAAAAAGCTAAAGAGTTTGTGGAGGCAGGCAGCGAGATTTATCTTAAAGGATAGTTAACAGATGAAACTAATTGTTTTTTCTTCGCCTGAAAAAACAGAAAAAGAGCATGAGCTAATAAACTTAATTTTTGAAGAAGGGATAGATTATTTTCATCTGAGGAAACCGGAATTAGGCAAAGAAGGCTTTGAAGAATTTCTTAGAGGTATTAAACCTAAGTTTCTAAAAAAGGTAGTGATACACTCTCATTTTGAGTTTCTAAAGAAATATAACTTAGGTGGGGTTCATCTAAGTAGGCATTACCTGGAAGGGCTAAAGGAAGAGACTGAGGAGAAGAAGTTTATAAAAGAACTTAACGTAAAGAGATTAGTTGTTAGTCGCTCTGCGCATAGTCTTGATGAACTGAAAACAATAAATTCCGCTTATAGTTATGTTTTCTTAAGCCCAGTGTTTGATAGTATTTCTAAAGAAAACTACGGAAGTAAATTTTCTGAGGAACAACTAAAAGAGAGCTTAAAAGAAAAGAAAACAGAAGTAGTAGCATTGGGCGGGGTTAATAGTAGTAAGATTGAAAAAGTGAGAGAATTGGGTTTTGACGGGTTTGCAGTGTTGGGTTATGTGTGGAAGGAATTTGCAGCAAGTCAGGATATTGAAAAAGCATTAGAGAAAGTAAAAAAGTTAAAGTAGAGATGTCGCTAAGGCCTTACATATTAAGTATTGCAGGTTTTGACCCTTCCGGGGGCGCAGGTATACTTGCGGACATCAAAACCTTTGAAGCGCAAATAACCCTTGGCTTGGGCGTATGCTCTGCCCTTACCTACCAGACTGAAAACACCTTTGAAGGAGTTACATGGGTAGATGAAGAAACTATTATAAAACAAATAGCCCCATTGCTTAAGGCCTATACTATAGATTATGTAAAGATAGGATTGATTGAAAACATGAAAGTTTTGAACAGTATTATTAATTACTTGCTATCTAAAAACCCTCTGGTGCATATTATATGGGATCCTATTCTGAGCGCCAGCGCTGGCTTTGACTTTCATACTATCATACCAGAAAATGAATTAATCGTTTTGGCAAAAAAGATTTACCTGATTACTCCGAATCTTAAAGAAATAAAACAATTGTTTCCCAGTCTGTCTCCAGAAGAGGCTGCTTTTAGTTTAAGTAAAAGTTGCGCTGTTTTTCTAAAAGGGGGACATACAAATGATAATACGTCTAACGATGTGCTTTTTTCAGGCGGGGAAAAAACAGTGTACGAATCTGCACGATTAACTTATGACAAACACGGCACGGGCTGCGTGCTTTCGGCATCTATAACCGCTCTCCTCGCAAAAGGTTTACCGCTGGAAGAGGCTTGCGGTAAGGCAAAAGAATATACAGGGAATTTCATATCAAGTAACAGTACTTTATTGGGATATCACTATGCATAATATATCAAGGCTTCAGCTTATAACTCAGGATGATGTGGCAGGCTATACGCAGACAAAACTTGCAGAAGAAGCCTGCAAGGCAGGGATAGACTGGGTGCAATTGCGGGTAAAAGGCAAAAGCGAGCAGGAGTGGAAAGCCATTGCCCTTGACGTCAAAAAGATCTGCGATACTTACAATGCCCGGTTAATTATTAACGATAACGCAAAGCTGGCAAAAGAAGTAGGGGCCGCAGGTGTACATTTAGGTAAGAAGGACATGCCCATAAAGGAAGCGCGAAAACTTTTAGGACACCACTATATAATAGGGGGCTCTGCCAACGACATTATGGACATAGTAGACCTGGTGGAAGCAGGAGCAGATTATATAGGCCTGGGACCGTTCTGGTTTACTACCACTAAAGAAAAACTAAGCCCGGTGCTGGGATTGAAGGGATACCGGAAGATAGTAGACGCATGTGTAAAACATCATATTACAACTCCCATAATTGCTATCGGAGGAATAAAACTGAACGATGTTAAAGACATTATGAGCATGGGTATCTACGGAGTTGCAATAGCTTCGTCAATAAATGCGGCGTTTGACAAAGGAGGCAAAGCAAAAGAATTTATAAATGAAGTTAACAGGTTAAAAGAAAATTATGGAACCGTTAATAATAGCAGGTAAAAAATTCAATTCCCGGCTTTTTACAGGCACCGGTAAGTTTAGTTCTTCTATAGTAATGAAAGAGGCTTTGCTGGCATCCGGCTCTGAACTGGTAACAGTTGCTTTAAGAAGGGTTGATATTAAAGATAAAGACGACGATATCATCGGGCATCTCAATCATTCACAATTTAATCTTTTGCCTAATACATCCGGAGTGCGTACTGCCAAAGAAGCAATCTTTGCCGCGCAATTGGCGCGGGAAGCTTTAGAAACAGACTGGCTTAAGCTTGAAATTCATCCTGACCCTAAATATTTACTACCTGACCCTATAGAAACATTAAAAGCCGCCGAACAATTGGTAAAGCTGGGGTTCATTGTATTGCCCTATATTAACGCCGACCCTGTGTTGTGCAAAAGATTAGAAGAAGTTGGCGTAGCGGCGGTAATGCCATTAGGCTCTCCTATTGGTAGTAACAATGGTTTGCAGACCAAAGCCATGCTGGAAATTATTATCAGTCAGAGTAAAGTTCCGGTAATAGTAGATGCAGGAATAGGGGCCCCCTCCCATGCCGCCGAAGCCTTAGAAATGGGAGCAGACGCCGTATTGGTAAACACAGCCATTGCCGTTTCACCTGACCCCATAAAAATGGGAATCGCCTTTAAATTAGCGGTGGAAGCCGGGCGTATGGCCTTTGAGGCGAGGTTAGCAAAAGCAACTAAACATGCAATGGCAAGCAGTCCGCTTACCGCTTTTCTGGATGAATAACTAGTAAATGAACGCAATAGAACACAATATACAGGAGTTTATAAAGGCCGCTTCTTTTCAGGAGGTAGTTGAAAGCTACCACTGGAACGAGGTGGAAGAAAGCATTTATGCCAAAACAAAAACCGATGTAGAAGAAGCGTTAGTAAAAAAGAAGAGAACACTGGAAGATTTCAAGGCGCTGATCTCTCCTGCCGCCCTTCCCTTTCTGGAAGATATGGCAAGAGAAAGCCAGGCGCTTACGCAAAAACGGTTTGGCAAAACCATACAAATGTATGTGCCCATGTACCTCTCTAACGAGTGCCAGAATATTTGCACCTATTGCGGTTTTAGTCAGGACAACCCCTTACGCCGGGTTACGCTTACCGATCAACAAATATTGAATGAGGTCAACGTAATTAAATCCTATGGGTACGCCCATATTTTGCTGGTAACAGGAGAGGCCAATAAAACAGTGGGCGTTCCTTATTTTCGGAATGCGCTACAACTGATACGCCCCCACTTTTCCAATATCGCCATGGAAGTGCAACCCTTGGAACAGAGCGACTATGAACTACTTATACAAGAAGGTTTGCACAGCGTTCTGGTCTATCAGGAAACTTATCACGAGGACAATTATAAATTTCATCATCCCAAAGGGAAGAAATCTAATTTTGATTACCGGCTGGATACCCCCGACCGACTCGGAAAAGCCGGGATACATAAAATGGGGCTAGGGGTGCTAATAGGTTTGGAAGACTGGCGCACAGACTCCTTTTTTAATGCGCTTCACCTCAGCTACCTGGAAAAAAAGTACTGGCAAACCAAATATTCTGTTTCCTTTCCCCGGCTAAGGCCCTATACCGGAAACCTGGAACCAAAGGTGAATATGTCGGACAAGGAACTGGTGCAATTAATCTGTGCCTATCGAATTTTCAATGAGGAAGTAGAGCTGTCTATTTCCACCCGCGAGAACGAGAAGTTCCGAAATAATATTATTAAACTTGGCATTACCAACATAAGCGCCGGCTCTAAAACAGACCCGGGGGGATATGCCTCCGGTTTACAGGCATTAGAGCAATTTGAAATATCAGACGAGCGGACTCCGCAGCAGGTAGCCGCCATGATAAAGGAACAAGGCTACGAAGCCGTTTGGAAAGACTGGGACGAAAGCTACAACTAACCATGCTATCATCAGAAGAATTAGCGCGCTACAACAGGCACATTATACTTCCTGAAGTTGGGAAAACCGGGCAGGAACGGTTAAGAAATGCCCGCGTCCTTGTAATTGGCGCGGGCGGTTTAGGCTGTCCTGTTTTGTTATACCTTACCGCCGCCGGAGTGGGTACCTTGGGCATAATAGATTTTGATGTAGTAGACGCCAGCAATTTACACCGCCAGGTTCTTTTTGGGCCAAAAGATGTGGGCAGAGAGAAAGCGGCAGTAGCCGCCGAAGTACTATCCGCTCAGAACCCCTTTGTCCGGTTTGTAGCGCATAACCTAAAACTGACCAGAGAAAATGCGTTGGAATTGCTTAGCGCCTATGATGTAGTAGTAGACGGCAGCGATAACTTCCCCACCCGCTACCTGGTAAACGACGCCTGCGTAATCTTAAAAAAGCCCCTGGTGTTTGGTTCTATATTTAAGTTTGAAGGGCAGGTATCCATATTTAATTTAAAAAATGAACGAGGAGAATACGGCCCAACCTACCGCTGCCTTTTCCCGGAACCGCCAAATCCCAAAGATGTTCCCAACTGCAATGAGATTGGAGTGTTAGGAGTACTGCCCGGAATGATAGGAAGCATACAGGCCAATGAGACGCTTAAAATTATTCTACGTATTGGCGAACCATTATCCGGCAAACTACTGGTTATGGATGCCCTTACAATGGCAACCAGTACAATTGCATTTTCTAAAAATGAAGAGGAGAGTAAAATAGTAGAGTTGGCGGAGGATTACGAAGAGTTTTGCCACATCACTGAAGAAACTCAGAATTTTGAGCCGGGCTTTAAGGAAATAAGCGTATACGAACTAAGGCAAAAGCTTGATAGTAACGAAAACATAGAACTGCTGGATGTGCGGGAAGAGTACGAGACAGAGATTTGCTCCCTTGGGGGTATTTCTATTCCCATGCATTCCGTCCCTGCACAGGTGGAACGTATACCCACGGATAAGCCTTTAATAGTATATTGCCACCATGGCATGCGTAGCGCTATGATTGTTAAATTTCTATCAGAAGAACTTGGTTTTGCCAACTTGTATAACCTGGACGGCGGCATACATGCCTGGGCTACGCATATTGATAAGACAATGGCGAGGTATTAGTAAAGCGGGTAGTAATAGTAGGGAAAGATATACTTGCACCAGCAAAGCTAGTATGGTGATAACTAAATACAAACAACTTTAATGCAAGTTTCTCTCTTTTATTTCATTTAACAGTAAACTTGATTCTTCTGAAAAACTTCGGGGATTAATAAAAAGATTTATTAAATTTTTTGAAGAAGAATAGTAATATATAGATTTACCAAACAAATTATTTTCTTTAAAATCTATTCTATATAAGTTTTTACTTACCTTTACCAGATTAACAATTTGTGAAATATTAATAATAATTTCTTTCTTGGTAGTAAAGTAATCTTTCACTATTATATTATCCCCTTCAATTGAAACATTTTTTGATTTGTAAATTTTAAATCCCTTAAAAGTAAACTCTAGTGTAAAAAAGAAAATTATAAATAAAACTATTCTGATTAATAAATTATCCAGAAGTGGGAAAAATGAAAGAAAAAGAAACACTAAAAGAAAAGACGAAAATAAGCGCCCTAATAGCGTAGATAGTATATCTAATGTTGTAGTCTTATTTGAAATTAATATCCTATTCATTATATTATTTTAACCTTATCTTTAAATCTTTCACCCTACATTTAGTTGCCCCACCACATTATAATTTAGCGCTAAAATTTTTCTTTATAAACTAAATTTTTTATTTTGGTATATTACCTCAAGCACTGAAATGCCAATAGGCACAATTTCAAAACAGGCAAAAAACATACATGGGCGCTTCAAAAAACAGTCAAAATATCAGTCAATATCAGTGATAATATCAATCGAATATCAATGTGCCAACGTGTGCCAGGTAATATTTTACCCAAACTAGTAGTTTTTTAAGTAGCACAAACCCCCGGGTTTTAGTTATCTAATTACTACTATTAAGGTTTTTTGTTTTAGTATTTTCTGTATGTGCCAATTGGCACATACATTTTTTTAGGTATAAGATATCAAAAAACAACTTCCAAAATTTGTTTTAAAGATTTTACTCCATAAAGAACAGCAAAACCCCAATATTAGAAAAGTACAATACACTCTTTCATTTATTAAAGAAATAATAAGCGCTTTTCCTTTATAATATAATATTAACTTCGTAAATTTGACTGGCAAATAAGCAACGTAAATTATTTGCCATGTCGTTAGATTCATCCAAATTTATTTTTGAGGCGCTCACTTACGATGACGTCCTTCTTCTTCCGGCTTACTCCGAGATATTACCCAGAGAAACAGACACTACCACTTACTTATCGCGGAACATAAAGCTTAACGTACCCGTTGTAGCGGCCGCTATGGACACCGTTACCGAGTACGAAATGGCCATTGCCATGGCTCATGTGGGCGGACTGGGGTTTATCCACAAAAACATGAGTATTGAGGAGCAGGCCAACCAGGTAAAGAAAGTGAAAAGATCGGAAAGTGGGATGATTCTTGACCCTATCACTCTAAGCGAGGATTCCACGCTTAAAGACGCTCAAAACATAATGAAGGAAAACAGGATAGGCGGTATTCCTGTAATCAATAAAAATGGTATACTGGTAGGTATTATCACAAATAGAGACCTAAGATTCCAGAAAAATCCTACCCGTAAGGTTACAGAGATTATGACCAGCGAGAACCTTATAACTGCCCACGAAGGAATAGACCTTAGCAAGGCCGAGGATATACTTCAGGAATATAAAATTGAAAAACTGCCCGTAGTAGATAAAAAGGGTATCCTAAAAGGACTAATTACCTATAAAGATATTTTAAAGAAGAAAGACAGGCCGGAGGCTTGCAAAGATAATTTGGGCAGGCTAAGGGCCGGAGCGGCTGTAGGAGTTACGCCAGACATACTTGCAAGGGTTGACGCTCTTAAGAGGGCAGGCGTTGACGTAATAAGCATTGACACTGCGCATGGACATTCCAAAGGAGTGATAACCGCCCTTAAGCTTGTAAAAGATCAATACAAAGACCTGGAAGTGATAGTAGGGAACGTTGCAACCGGAGAGGGGGCAAAAGCATTAGCGGATGCAGGAGCCGATGCTGTTAAAGTAGGCATTGGGCCGGGTAGCATTTGCACCACCAGGGTAATAGCCGGGGTGGGTATGCCGCAGCTATCCGCTGTTTATGAATCGGCGAAAGCATTGGAGAAAAAGGGCGTTCCTATTATTGCCGATGGAGGTGTGCGGTTTTCCGGCGATATGGTTAAGGCCATAGCAGGAGGAGCAAGCGCCATTATGATAGGCTCTCTTTTGGCTGGAACAGAAGAAGCCCCTGGGGAAGTAATTATTTTTGAAGGAAGAAAATTTAAAACATACAGAGGAATGGGATCGCTGGAGGCTATGGAAGACGGTTCTAAAGACCGTTACTTTCAGGATGTGGAGGACGATATATCCAAGCTTGTGCCAGAAGGTATTGTAGGACGGGTTCCTTTTAAAGGGAAAGTATCGGAGGTTATCTATCAACTTGTGGGCGGATTAAGAGCAGGGATGGGTTATTGCGGAGCGCCCACTATTGAAGCGTTAAAAAAGGCCAAGTTTGTAAAAATTACAGCAGCGGGAGTAAGAGAAAGCCATCCGCACGATATACAAATAACCAGCGAAGCTCCTAATTACAGCAGATAATTTTTTTAATGACTATTAGTATAAAAAACAACAAGCTATTTATAACATTAAGCATCCTCTCCTGGTCGCTTCTTGTTATATCTAATATGATTTCCGTTCAATATTATACTACTACTTCCACCCTTATATTTCCAGAATATTTATCGCACTTCCTGTTAAGTCTTTTCTATCTTTTTACATTTCTCTCATTTAGGCTGGAGCTTGGAAGTAAACGCACCAGTAATTTTACAGAATACTTGTGGCAGGTATTTAGCATTGGCGCATACACTATCCTCATTTCTCTTTTTATTAAATTTTTTATGTATTCAACCAGGGATACTGCCTTTTCCCAGAACCTGTATCTTATTAATTTCTTTTATCACCTCAATATAGGGCTTATCACTATTTTCCTTGCTAATGGCTTCTATGTCTGGAAAAAAATGATTTTATATCAAAAATCTAATAATACACCTGTCGTATGGCCTATTTTTGAATACCTGGTTTACATAAGTATACTATCCAATTTTTTTAGTGTAAATATTCTAAGCCTTTCGTTCATTGCTATAGCTTCTCCGCTTATTCTGCTAGGGCTTTTTCTATCCTTCAACCTTAAATGGGTGGCATTTCTAAACTACAAGCAAAAGTGGCAGTGCATATTATTTACTTTTCTTATCATTGTTATAAGCAGCACATTTATCCAGGAAATATTTGACAAACAATCGGAAAAACACCTGGTGCTTAATCTGGCAGACAATGTTTTTATACTCGCCGTATTTGCCTTCATTTTGCTTAATTGTTTCTCGTCTCTGCTGGTGCTTTTCTTCAATCTTCCCACCTCTTCCGTATTCGAGCAAAAGTTTGGAGAGGTTATGCTTTTTCAGAAACTCAGCCAGTCTATCCAAATTGGCGATAAAGAGGAAGAAGTATACAAACTACTACTTGATAGCAGCCTAAACACTGTAATGGCCGATGCGGGTTGGCTGGAAATTATAGACGAGAAGGGAAATTTTAAAGCATTTCTTAATAAAGACATACACGAGATTGATGTTTTTGAGCTTAAAAAAGTTTTAAGGAAAAACCAGGTAAATATTGATAACGAACCTCAGTACATAAAAAACATAAAAGCTTTAAAGCATACAGAACGACTGGAAAAACTTAGCTTCAAATCGTTGCTAATGGTTCCTTTGTCCTCCCACAACCACCGACTTGGCACTCTGGTGCTGCTAAAAAACATCAATGACGGCTTCGATAAAGAGATGGTAGACATCATATTTACTTTTGTTAGCCAGGCAAGCATTGCCATAAAAAACTTCCGGCTCATTTCAGAAGCCGTACATACCGAGCGGTATAAAGAGGAGCTAAAAATTGCCAGAGAGGCCCAAAAAAGCCTTTTACCCCCCAACCAGATATTTAACATACATACTGAAACCGCAGTATTTTCAAAATCTTCAGATGAAGTAGGTGGAGATTATTACGACCTCTTCCAGTACAGCCCTGATAGATTTGCCATTATTATTGGCGACGTTTCTGGTAAAGGCACTTCTGCCGCATTCCAAATGGCGCAAATGAAGGGTATTTTTCAGAGCCTTGTGCAAATGAATATGCCTCCGGATGAATTTATGTCTTACGCCAACAACGCGTTAAGCAAATGCCTTGATAAAAGCTCTTTTATTACCCTTGCTTTATTTATAATAGACCTGGAAACCAAATCGATCAACCTTGCCAGGGCTGGACATTGCCTTCCCTTATTTTATAAAAACGACAAAAAAGAGGCATTCGAAGTACAAAGCAAGGGTTTGGGCTTAGGAATGATGCGAAATAAGAATTATTTAAGTTATATTGAAAAAAAAGAGATTTTATACTGTTCAGGAGATATCTTACTTTTATATACTGATGGCATAATAGAGTCGATTAATGAATATAATGAAGAATTTGGGATGGAAAGGCTAAAAAACATACTGAATACCAATGCAAACCTGGCCGCCAAACAACTAATAGACAAAATTATAGAAGAATTGTATAATTTTACCGGAACAAAAAATATTAACGACGATTACTCTATACTTGTAGTTAAATTTATATAAAACAGAACTTTTATTAATAGTTAAACGTAAAACTTACATGGAATTAACCTTTGGGAAACATAACGACATCTACGAAATAGTGATTGAAGGGGATCTGGATGCAAGTTCATGCATTGCCCTTGATAAAGCTATATCCGAAGCGGCGTCTAAAGGGGAGAAAAAAATTTTAATTGATTGTACTCGTCTCAATTATATATCATCGGCTGGTTTAGGCGTTTTTATGTCTTATTTGCAAGAGTTTGAAAATAATAAGATCAAAATGGTGTTATATAATTTGAGTGAGAAAGTAAAAAACGTTTTTGAAATTTTAGGGCTAGATACGCTTGTAAATATTCAACGTTCAAAAGAAGAAGCTATAAAAACCATTGATGAATAATAGTAACAACATAAAAGTTAATTGCTCTACAAAGAACCTGAAGGAGATAAGAACTTTTGTAGAAGCTAGTCTTAAGGAACTTTCCGTTCCCGCCAATGATATAGCGCTAATAGTACTTGCTATAGATGAAATATGCGCTAACTTCATTATACACTCCAACCATTGCAACGAAGACCAGGAGATTGAAATATTAATCAAAAATGAAAATCAGGGTGTTTCTATCGAGATTCTTGACCAGGGCGAATATTTTGACCTTGCTTCTTACAAAGAGCCGGAATTACAGGAACTAGTTAAAGAAAAGCGAAAAGGGGGTATGGGACTTCTGCTTGTTAAAAGAATTATGGACAGTATTGAATTTAAAAAAGAAAACAATCAGAATGTTTGCAAACTATTCAAAAAAATAAAATTTGCCTGATTTTAATCTAATCCTATATACTTTTTTTTATCTAAATTCCCTCTTAAATCTAATTTTGCCTTAATTTTAATGTTTTGTATATAAAATTAATTAAAATTGCAGGCGTTATAAACTAAAAAATTCTTAGTATAAATTTTTATGAAAAGTGTATCTTTTATAATACCTCTTGTGCTTATTGCGAGCATTTCCTGTAAAACTCCTAAAAAATCAGTAAAGAGCGATGACTCAGTTATAGAAACCATTGGTACTAACCCGGTTTATAGCTCGGAGTTTTCTTATGTTTACAACAAAAATAATTCTGGAGCATCCGACGCATACAGCTCTGCCAGTGTAAACGACTACCTAAGGCTTTATACCAATTTTAAATTGAAGGTAAAACAAGCTGAAGAAATGGGACTGGACACCAGCAAAGCATTTAAAAAAGAATTGGATGGCTATAAAAAGCAATTGGCTGCTCCTTATTTAACAGAAAAAGGGCTTACAGATAAGCTTACTAAAGAAGCTTATGAACGAATGAAAGAAGAAGTTAACGCTTCGCACATTCTTATTTTGGTTAGCCCGGACGCTGACCCTGCCGACACGCTAGCAGCATATAACAAACTTATAGGTATAAGACAAAGAGCCTTAAAAGGAGAGAGCTTTGAGAAGCTTGCCCAGGAATATTCTCAGGATCCTTCTGCCAAAAGCAACAAAGGAAACCTAGGCTATTTTACGGCCCTGCAAATGGTATATCCTTTTGAAACCGCTGCTTACACAACTAAAGTAGGCGAAATATCAATGCAGGTTCGCACAAAGTTTGGCTACCACCTTGTAAAAGTGAATAACAGAAGGCCGTCTCAGGGACAGGTTAAAGTAGCTCACATTATGGTAAGGGCTACAACAGGCTTACCAGCCGCAGATTCCCTGGAAGCCAAACAAAAAATTGACGAGATATACAGCAAACTAAAACAAGGCGAAGACTGGAATGAACTTGCCGCACAGTTTTCGGACGATGTAAATTCTAAAAATAAAGGGGGCGAAATTACTAACTGGATATCTGCCGGTAAAATGGGCATTCCTTCTTTTGAGGAAGCTGCGCTGGCGCTTCAAAAACCAGGCGATATATCTGCCCCGGTGCAAACTCCTTACGGGTGGCATATTATAAAACTGCTGGAACGCAAAAGCCTTGAACCTTATAGTGTATTAGAGCCTTCTATCAAAACTAAAGTAAACAAAGACCGCTCGGACGTAAATAAAATCGCTTTAATACAAAGGCTAAAAAAAGAGGATAATTTTGTTGAAAACTCTGCTAATGTTGAAAAAGCGGCACATAAAGCCGATTCTTCTCTTTTAAAAGGCGCCCAGAAATTTACTCCTATCACCGACCCTAAAAGCAACTTTGTTCTGTTTACCATTAATGGAGATAAGTACGCGCTTAACGATTTTCTGGCTTTTGTAACAAAGAATCAGAAACCCAGAAAGAATATTTCTCCTGCACAATACATGAGGGCGCTTTACAAAGACTACCAGAACGAAAGTATTATTACCTACGAAGAAGCTCATTTGCAGGATAAGTACCCAGATTACAGGATGCTTGTAAAAGAATACAGAGACGGTATTCTACTGTTTCAGCTTATGGATGAGAAAGTATGGTCTAAAGCTATAGAAGACACCGCTGGGTTAAAGAAATTCTTTAACGAACACCGTGAAAACTATAAGTGGAAAGAACGCGCCCACGCTACGATATATAACGCTAAAAACCAGGAGACGCTGGACAAGACCATAGCGCTTTTAAACGAAGGAAAATATCCCGTAACTGACACTAAAGTACAGGACATTACTTTTGCAGAAAACAAGGATGAGCTTACTGAGAAAGATAAAAAAGAACTGGATAATATATTGCCTATTCTGCTTAAAGATAAAAACCTTGTTGTAGAAATTACCGGCGATGCAGAGAAAAAAGAAAAGAAAAGCGCGACCCGCGCTTTAAATCGCGCAAGTGTAGCTAGAAATTACTTAGTAGGTAAAGGTATTGACTCCTCTTCTGTAAAGGCTAAAGCCGATACAAAATTAGCAGGTAAAAAAGATACTTTCTCCTTTTATAGCAAATCATCAAAAGCGTTAGAAAAATATTTTAATCAATCAGCCCCATTAACATTGCAGGTGACCGAAGGCTTGTTCCAAAAAGGAGAAAACAACATAGTAGATACCGTACAATGGAAACCAGGCAACTATACTGTAGCAAAAGGCGGAAGGCTAAACTACGTTGTGATAAGCAAAATTGACGAACCTCGCCTTAAAACTTTTGAGGAAGCAAGGGGTTTGGCAATATCTGACTATCAAAGCTATCTGGAAAGCGAATGGATAAAAACGCTTCGCGCCAAATATCCTGTTACCGTTAATGAAGAAGAGGTAAAGAAAATTGTTAAAAAATAAAGTTAAACTAATTGTACTACTACTACTAACAGGTTTATCAGGCTGTGATTTTCTAAAGACAAAAGAGCAAAAAGAAACAACCGGCAGTACTGATAAACCTGTAGCAAGAGTATTTTCCAAATACCTTTACCAGAACGACCTTAGTGAGGCAAATAAAACCCACGCCCCGGCAGACGAAAGGGCGGCGTTGGAAAAAAAGTTTATTACAGAATGGATAGAGCAGCAGCTTATGTTGATGAAAGCGGAAACTGTTATAGACCCTAACTCGGACGATATACAAAAGAAGCTTGCTGATTTTCGCCAAAATTTGCTGATCTATGAATACGAAAAGGAGTTTTTAAAAGAAAAGCTGGATACTTCTGTTTCTGAAGAAACGATTAAGAATTATTATCAAAAGAATATTAATCTTTTCCATCTTAAACAGAATATTATTAAAGGATATTATATAAAATTTCCCAATAATACCCCCAGACTAGATAGGATAAAAACGCTTATGTGGTCTGAAAAACAGAAAGATAAAACGGAATTAAAATCATATTGCCTTCGTTTCTCGCCTTTTTATAATTTGGATGCTACGATTTGGCTAAATTTTGACGATCTTATAAAAAATTCGCCTTTAGCGGGTATTTCCAATAAAACAGTATTTGTAGAAAATACTAAGTTTGCAGAAAATAATGACGCCCATTTTACGTACTTTTTGAGAATTACTGAGTATAAAACAAGCCATGCGCCAACCCCTTTAGAACTAGTGAAACAAGACATAAAAAGTACCATAATAAACGAACGAAAGATTAAGCTAATTAAAGAGCTTAGGTCAACCATATATAAAGAAGCAAAGGAGAAAAAAGACCTTGAAGTATATAAGTAACTATATATATAATTTACTATTTGTAATTATACTATTTACGGGTAAAGCCATTGGCCAACCCATTGATAAAATAATTGCAAAAGTAGACAACCAAATTCTTTTAAGATCTGAGCTTGAGTTGGCTTATCTACAATATACCGCCCAACAGCAAAACCTTGAAAGCGCCAACCCTGAGGATGTGAAATGTCATATTTTAGAAACCCTTCTCATCAATAAACTTTTGCTTGCCAAAGCCGAAATTGACTCTGTTACTGTTGATAAGGAAGCAGTAGATGAACAGCTCGATCGCAGGATGCAATATTTTATTTCGCAGGCAGGGGGAGACGCTAAAAAACTGGAAGCCTATTACAACAAAAGTATTGATGAATTAAAAAAAGAACTTCGCAAAGGTGTAAAAGATCAAATGTTAATCCAGAAAATGCAGGATAACATTACTTCAAAAATTAAAATTACTCCGTCTGAAGTAAAAAAGTTTTTTAGCGAAATACCTAAAGACAGTTTACCCTTCTTCTCTACAGAAGTGGAAGTAGGACAAATAGTAAGAGTGCCCGATGTAGGAAAAGACCAGAAATATGCCGCTAAAGCAAAACTTGAAAAAATAAAAGAGCGCATCCTTAGCGGAGAAGATTTTTGTAAACTGGCAGAAACCTATTCCGAAGACCCCGGGTCTGCAAAACAATGCGGAGAACTGGGCTGGTTTAAACGCGGGGAGCTGGTGCCCCAGTACGAGGCTGCAGCGTTAAAACTTAAACCCGGAGAATATTCGCCTATCGTAGAATCTCAGTTCGGTTTTCACTTTATTCAACTTATAGAGCGCAGGGCCAATGAATACAATTCCAGGCATATTCTTATTAAACCAAATTTTTCTGTCAGAGACATTGGCTCTACCAGCCACTTCCTGGACAGCCTTCGCAGCCTTATACTTAACGATAGCGTCTCTTTTGAAAAGGCGGCTAACGACTTTTCCGCCGATAGGACTACCAAAAACAATGGCGGCTTTTTTCTAGACGCCAATACAGGAAGTACAAAAATTCCTTACGAAGAAATAGACCCTGTTATATTCTTTATTATAGACACCATGAAAGCCGGAGGAATTACCCCTCCTCTCCCCTATCGTATGGCTGACGGCACCGAAGGAATGAGGATTATTTACTATAAGTCAAAAACTCCTCCCCACCAGGCTAACCTTGTAGACGATTACCAGAAGATATACAAGGCAACCCTAACCGAAAAGAAAAATATAACTTTAAACCAATGGTTCGACAAAAACAAAAGCGACGTTTTTGTTGATATAGACCCCGAATTTAAAGTGTGTAAAATAACACTATCACAATAATCAGTAATTATGGAAACTATCAAATCGGATGTAGAAGCGGCAGATAAGCTGTTTGAGGTTAACAAAAACCTGCATGCTGAAATATCGAAGGTAATAATTGGCCAAAACGAGGTGGTACGCCTTGTAACCACGGCTATTTTTTGCCAGGGACATTGTCTTTTGGTAGGCGTTCCCGGCCTTGCCAAAACGCTTCTTATTAATACTATTGCTTCTGCGCTAAACCTTAACTTTAAAAGAATACAGTTTACTCCAGACTTAATGCCATCAGATATCCTGGGCTCAGAAACATTGGATGTAAACAGAAATTTTAAATTTATTCGCGGGCCTATATTTGCCAACATTGTACTTGCCGATGAGATCAACCGGACTCCTCCAAAAACTCAGGCGGCCTTGCTGGAATCTATGCAGGAATATTCGGTTACTATTGCAGGCACAATTTATCCTTTAGAAAAGCCTTTCTTTGTGCTAGCCACACAAAACCCTATTGAGCAGGAGGGTACCTACCCATTACCGGAGGCGCAACTGGATAGGTTTATGTTTAATATAAAACTAGACTACCCGGACTATAAGTCTGAGGTAGATATAGTAAAGAATACTACTACAGAAAACAGGGTTACTATTAACCCCATACTTTCTGCCCATGAAATAAAAGAGTACCAGCATTTGGTTCGTAAAGTTCCGGTAGTAGATAACGTGATTGAGTATGCCGTAAAGCTGGTGCATAAAACCAGGCCCGGCAATGCTTCTGCAGATGTGGCTAACTCATTCCTGGAATGGGGGGCTGGCCCAAGGGCTTCACAATTCCTGGTGCTGGGCGCTAAATGCAATGCTCTTCTTAATGGAAAATACTCTCCTGATATTGAAGATGTAAAAGCAGTAGCTTTGCCGGTATTAAGGCACAGGATAGTACGGAACTTTAAGGCTGAAGCAGAAGGAATAACTACAGACGATATTATCAAAAAATTATTATAAGAAATTAACCAAAGAGCGGCGCAACTGCTCTTACTTTTTTACTTTTGTTTAAGAAACTAAAATACCGGCTTAGGAATTATTTTGGCTTCTCCCAAAAAGAAACTAACGGATTTATAGTATTAATACTGCTAATGGCTGTGTTTCTTATTGCCCCGCTTGTGTTAAAAAACATTTGGTTGGGGGATGATGAAATCAACTATACTATTTCAGAAACGGTAAACGAAAAACAACCTGCTACTACCAGACCAAAATACGAAAAAACCGATGCTTCTCTTATTCCCTTTAATCCTAATACCGCTAGCGAAGAAGAACTGAAGAAACTTGGGATTGAGGATTTTATAGCAAAGAGAATTATTAATTATAGAAGCAAGGGAGGGCGTTTTAGAATTAAAAAGGACTTATTGAAAATTTACGATTTTCCGGAAAGTCGTTATGCCGTTCTTAAATCTTATATTTTATTGCCAGACTCGCTGCAAACCCATTACTATTCCCTAATTGATCCCTTTGATATAAATACCTGCGACACTACAGCGCTAATAAAACTAAAAGGCATAGGCAGCGTTTTAGCGGGCCGGATAATTAGCTACCGAACAAAACTGGGCGGCTTCGTGAAGGCTGCTCAGGTAAAGGAGGTTTATGGAGTAGACCCCTTAGTAGGCAGTGAAATTGAACAGTACCTATTTGTGAAACCCGGCTTTAAGCCTAAGAAGATAAATCTTAATTTAAGTACTGCCGATGAGCTTAGCGCCCACCCTTATCTGACTAAAAAAGAAGCTAATGTAATAGTAAACTACCGCAATGAGCATGGCTCTTTTACTTCAGTTTCAGAACTAAGCGCCGTAAAAATATTTACTACCGAGCAACTTCGTAAACTAACGCCCTACCTGGAAGTTAACTAAAGTTAAAACTCAAATAAGCGCTTAGGGATGTTCCACCGCAAGGCAACGCTAAGGACATTACTACTTGAGTTATTAACGTAATAGGAGCTGTTAAGCTTACGTAGCGTTTGCGACACGTCTATAAAAAGATTGTGAGCCACCTGGTAAGTAATAGTAAAATTCATTAAGACCAAATGATTGGAAATACCCTGCCCTATTTTATTTCCAAAGGCATGGTATTGAGGAACCAGGTTATACCCTTTTAAAATATTACCTCCAAAATCATTAGCTCCATAAACATTGTTAACGCTCTGATTTTTTGGGTTAACAGTATCTGAGCCAAAATTCACATAAAACAGTTTGCCGGTAAGGCTTAGGCGGGGCAACGGTTGGTAACGGGCTATTCCTATAAATTCTTTTAGGTTGGCGCCCAATGGATCTGCAAGGGGCAGATTGTAATTGGTATAATTACTATAGCTAATTGAGTTGACAGGGTTACTGCCCTGAGAATACGTATAAGGTTTAATTATATTCAACTCTCCCTGAAAGTCCAGGTTGCGTATGCCGAAAGCGTCTATGTATTTTAACCCTGTTTGCAAGGCTTGTTTATTTCCCCAAAACCCATTACGCTTTACAAGTTCTTTAATATCCATATCATCTATCACCAGTTGCCCGTACAATGAAAAATGACTTAGGAAATTCCATCGGTAGTCAAACCCAAAAAAAGCGTTATCAGGGCTTCCTAATTGCTGGTTTACAGCAAGGTAAGGAACTACAGGTGTAAGGTAGTTCCAGTCATACGATGATTTTGTGCCATTTACAGTATCCCTGGGGCCAAACACTATAGCCTCATAAATGCCTAAGTTGAAGTTTTTACTTACATTATAACTAAGGTGATGCAGGGCAAAGTATTTCTGGGGATAATAAGTATCTGCCCCTTGTTGCCCACCTGCATTCATTTGGGCAAACAAGTTCATATAGTTTAGTTTCCAAACTTTTGTATTGATTTTGAGGAAATTATATATCCCTGAGAAATCTGACAGGATAAGCGATCGATAACCGTTGCCTATAAAGTTCCTGTCTCGCCCTAGTTGCACCTGAATGTGTTTGGTAACGCTAAACGTAATATATCCCCTACCTGTTAAAAAATCGTAGCCGGTAGGGGAGCCCCCAAAATTATTGTTAAATGTCTTGTAAAAAGACTGCTCTGGTATGGCGTTATGCGCATTAATATATTGATTTACATACCCCGGAAACTGTGCCTGGTTATCTGTAAAGAAGAAGTAAAAGCCGACCCTTTGGTCAACCATGCCTCTAAATTCTATACCTCTGGTATTAATGTAATTAGTATTAGTAGTAAGGCCAACGGCTGTGGAACCAGTTTCTTTATCCTTGCCATATTGGAAATAGGCAACCGGGTTTAAATGGAAGTCAAAGTCTTTGGTATGTACGCTATAAAAATCTGAGTTCTTATCATAAAAGTACTTTAGTATCGGTTTACGATCGTTGTTTGCTTTGGTTGACCACTCCCTGTTGTCGTTTCTTAAGTAATTGAGGTTAAATTGGTCGGACTTAGAAAGTTTAGCGCTGTCTGAAGCGCTAGCGAAAGAGTCTACAAACTCAGCTATAGCCTTTCTTTCGTAGGATTTAATTGTAGCATGAAATGTTTTGGAGAAAGCTCCATTCTTTATTTCGTATCTGTCTAAAAGATAGTAATAATCGGAGTTAATTGGGGCATAAACGCTTTGTGCAAAGGAAGTAACAGCAAGAAGAAATAAGGCAATTAATAGTAAATTTTTAGTCATGGCAAAGGCAATTTGCTCGAAAAATAATAAAATTAAAAGACTTACCTATTAAATGGTACATAATAAAAGATATACTCTGCCAATAAATTCCTTAATTTTGCGAACGCTGGCACATTATTGGCTGTTTTTTTATTAGGTTCTAATTCGTTTCGTGGAAGATATTATTAAATACTTTACTGTTTTTCTCCTGAGCATGATAAAGTTTGTGGGGGGGCCGCTTTTTGGTATAAAGGTGGGAATGAGTGTTTTACAAACAGCCCTATTTACCTCTTTGGGGATGATGACCAGCGTAATATTGTTTACTACCTTTCTGGGCGACGGCTTCCACAGTTGGGTAATGAGGTTGTTTAACAGGAACCCGCGGCTGTTTACCAAAAAGAACCGCAAGAAGGTGAGAATGTGGAGGGCCTACGGACTTAGGGGGGTAGCCTTTCTTACTCCGCTGATTTTGAGCCCCATAGGAGGCACCATGCTGGCCAATTCTTTTGGGGAGTCTAAGAAGAAGATTATCCTGTATATGCTTATAAGCGCTGTGTGCTGGGCGTTTACCATGTCTTTTGCGTTCTGGGCGCTTAATACGGTGGGCGAGCATTGGGCGCTTGATTTAAAGGCTTTTTTTAGCCACCCGAGGGCTTCTAATTAACTATAGGTTTTGTGCCAACTGGCACTGAGTGTACCACACCAACCCCTGTCCCGTCGCCAGTGCGGGATTGAATATAACTAGTAAGCTCTAAACGGAGCTTAGTTTGTGCTATCAATAAAACTACTAGTTAATCGATTTTATTACCTGGTATCCCACATGTGCGGTATTGTGTCATTGTTTTGTCATTGTTTTGTCATTGTTATGGCATTGTTATGGCATTGTTTTGGCATTGTTTTTTGTATTGTTAATTTGGGTGGATGTATGATTTTGGCTGTTTTTGAAGGGGCGTGTGCCTGTTGGCACAAACAGTCAGACCACCCCCTTACCCCCTCCTGAAACCAAGAGGGGGAATAAATTAATTATAGCACAAAATTTTTATTTCCCCCTTACGCGGTGGGTGGTGCGGCTGTAAAGGGGGTGAGGGGGATGGACACGTTTTAGCGAGTTAGTAAAGAAAGTTAAAATATAAAAATACTACTTACTAGTTAGTTAACTTCTTGTTTGGTCGGAAGAATCCATCCCCCTGCCCCCCTTACAAATGGGGAAATGTGTGGTATTACTACTATTAACTCCCCGCTGTGATAAGGATGGGGAAGGGGTGGTAGACTTATTTGGGCGGTGAGCGGTGCTGTTGTTAACTAATTTTACCAGATAGTAGTAGGAAGTCCAAGTTACGCTAGGCTAAACTTGAGCTAGTGGGAAATGTGTTTACTATTTACTATTATTTTGATTACAAATCCATAACTATTCGGTCAAGATTACAAATCTTGATTAGCGGAGTTCTTTCAGAAGTGACTCTAATTCTATTTAAACGCAGAGTCCCTTTCAAGAGATTCTACTGGGATGAAAAGAAAAATATTAAATTTATTACAGAATTGGATTTAAAATAATTTGCTTTTACAAATAATTATTTTTAATTACCTAATTATCAAATATTTAATAATGAATAAAAAAATATGTAAAATACATTTTGTTTTTTAACATAATTGTATTATATTTGTAATCAAATGAGAAATATTAATGGATACAAAAGTAAACGATACCGAACCCGAAAAATCTCAAACTAAAATTGAGAGGAGTGCTGCGTATCCTGCACTTACTATTAGCGATGCTTTAACTTTTGTTGCTGAAGTATATAGGAACTTTAGAAGCCAGCCGACTAAAAGAGATGATATAATCGATTTAATAAAAGGTTCTCACAATAGACATTTAGCAGCAGCAACTTATTATACTCTTTTAAAGCGGGAAAAAGACAAATATCAAGTATCTGACTTATATAAAACAATTGCTAACCCTATTTCTGAAAAAGAAAAAACATTAGCCTTATTAGAGGCTTTTGGAGCCCCTAAGTTAAACAAAGAATTGATTGAAAAGTTTGACGGGGATGAAATTCCCAAAGAATTAAAGGCTCATTTAGCCCGATTTCATAATATTACCATTGAAGCTGCCCCTCTAGCTGCCCAGGTATTTATAGAAAATGCTAAATTCTGTAAAGTATTATCTGAATCATATGTCCTCAATTATAAACAACTAATATCAAAATTAGTCGATCCTAATTTTGATATTTTAAAAGAAACTAAGGAGGAGGATAGTATAGATAAAGAAGAAATAATTGAAAATGATCTAGCGGAAGCGTTGCCACAAATACATGAAGAAGAGGTTTCTCCAAAAACAGAAACCAATCCTATAAATTCACCTCTATTAATTCCTGAAATGTTAAATGAGGATAAATTAAGGATAAGGGTAACTGGTAATAGATTTGCATATTTAATATATCCCCTTGATATAACAAAAAAGGACATTAATATTATAAGGAAGCAATTAGACGTTTTAGATGAATTAGCAACTAATTAAAAATGAGAAAGAGTAAAAGACTTTGTAAACAGTTCACGCAGGCTTTCTGACGTCCAAAGTCAGAAAGAGAACCTTGTTTACGCGTCTGGTTTGGCTTCCAAAACCAACCACTCTTTCTCATTTAATAATACTGAGTGTAAGCAGTCCAGTTAGGTACAGTCTGTAAATTTATCCTGTAGCCACATTAGAGTTTGGATATTAATGTTTGCTAGATAAGCATCTCAGTTAAACACCAACCAACTGGTTTATTAAAAGGGGGAAGGTAGCTACTTCTCCCTTTTTCATTTACAAATATACGTAAAATTTAGTAAATTAGTATACACCAAAGAAGAAAAATACTACGAAACGAGGCAAAAACAACGAAAAGGAAAGATCATTAAAAGCCGATATTACTTTTGATGACATCTTTAATGTATCTATTGAAAAAGAACTAAATAGTAAAAAACTTAAAGACAAAAAATAAAATGGGTGATCCAAAATTAGAAAATGAATTTACAAAAGAGCGTAAAATTGAAGAAAGAGATGCGCGATGGCAATTATTTATAATCAGCATGGTAATGATGTTTTCAATGCCTATTATTTATTTACTTATGGTTTGTTTCAATCAAGAGGCTGCTTTTTCAACGAATATTCAACCTCTTATTGTCCCAATAGTAACAGCAAGCTTAGGATTTTTCTTTGGAAGAACCTCAAAATAGTAGGGAAATTCTATCCCAAGAGATATATAATTTCCCTTCAAAGGAGTAAATTGTGTTAGCATACCCAACAAGGATATAACAGAAAATAGTATTAATTTTAGTGTTAAATAGACTTTGGCAGATGCTTTCGGACTTTGGTATACTATTACTTTTTATTGCAGGGGCGAATTAATTACCTAAATTTTTTAATGAATATACCTAATTACGACTTAGAAGCATTTGATGATAATACCGTTTACGGTTTTTCAGTGGTCAATTCAGATACTAGTTACTATTATCGCGTGGTATATACCCCTACTACTATTAATCCTGATATTTATAATTTGGGATTTGGAGTTTTAAATGCGGATGGTAAATTAGACGATACCATAGAACCTGGCATAGGTAACATTTCAAAAGTGATTAAAACAGTTGGAATAACTATCTATAAATTTACCGAAGCCTATTCTGATCGTTGGGTATATTTCTCTGGTAATACCGCTCAGAAGAGAACGCTTTACAACAGGGTAATTACTAATAATTACCAGTTCCTGGCAAAAACCTTTATTGTTTTAGGCAAAGACTATACTAATAAATATGTTGAGTTTGAATTGGGGCATCCTTACGGCGCTTTTCTTGTAAAAAGATTAACTAATATTTAAAAAAATTCGTTATATTTATATAAAACACATAGAAATGAAAAATTTTTCAACTATATGGCGGTTTCTTTTTAGTTCTCAGGCTGATAAATTATCTGAAGCTGATTTTAAGAATGTGAACATTAAAAAGAATAAATCCCTGGGTGTGTATAAAAATGATCCTGCTATTCTTAAAAAAACCGAACAGGCAAACAAAGACCTTGCCAATTCTATTCTTCCAAAGGCATTACAAAAACAACACGTATAAGAATACCTGTATTTGCTGGCATCCTAACCAACAAAAAACGAGTCCGTCCCCCTAACCCCCGTTTACAGCGGCGCCGCCAAAGGTGCAAATTGTGTTAGCATATCCCATAAGGATATAAAAGAAAATAGTATTAAATTTAGTGGTTAAATAGACTTTGGCGCATGCTTTCGGACTTTGGTATAATATTGCTTTTTATTGCAGGGGCGGCCTTGTTTACCCTTGTGCCTTTCACCATTTCGCGGCTGTTAAGGCCCAACCGGCCCAACGCCGAAAAGCTAAGCAGTTACGAATGCGGGGAAGACACCGTTGGCAACGCCTGGGGGCAGTTTAACCCCCGCTTTTACATTATAGCCCTTATGTTTTTGCTGTTTGAAATAGAGATCGTATTCCTATTCCCCTGGTCTATAGTGTTCGGTAACAAAGAACTAATACAGGGCGCCAACGGCCGCTGGGGCTGGTATTCGCTGGCGGAGGTATTTGTATTTGCCTTTATATTGGTTTTGGGCCTGGCCTACGCCTGGCGCAAGGGCTACCTGGAATGGGAAAAGCCCGAGCCCGCGGTGGAAGAACATACCTCGCCGGTGCCAAAAGCGCTGTACGAAACCATTAACCAAAAGTACTTAACCAAAAAAGAGAAAAGTGGGATTACTGGACAATAAGTTCGAGAACGGGGGCATAATAATAGCCAAGGCCGACGACCTGCTAAACTGGGCAAGGCTATCGTCGCTATGGCCCATGGGCTTTGGCATTGCCTGCTGCGCCATAGAAATGATGTCTACCTACGCATCGGGCTACGACCTTGACCGTTTTGGCGTGTTCCCCAGGCCCTCGCCCCGGCAGTCGGACGTGATGATAATAGCCGGAACAGTTACCTTTAAAATGGCAGACCGTATAAAAAGACTGTACGAACAAATGCCCGACCCCAAATACGTAATATCTATGGGTTCCTGCTCTAACTGCGGCGGGCCCTACTGGCAGCATGGCTACCATGTGGTAAAAGGCGTAGACCGCATTATCCCGGTGGACGTGTATGTGCCCGGCTGCCCTCCGCGCCCGGAAGCGCTGATAGGCGGCTTTTTGAAACTACAGGAAAAGATACGGAACGAGAGCCTGGCGGCGCCTAAGGCCATTGAAAAGTTTATGAACCAGAACCAGCCGGTACAATGATGAGCCTAAACGACATAAAAAACCTGCTTGCAGAAAAGTTCGGCGGGGAGGTAGTAGTAAAAGAGATCGCCGATGGCTTGCAGCCACAACTGGTAATAAAAACGGAACTAATAGCCAACGTATGCCGGGAACTATTAGAAAATCCAGCTACCTATTTTGATTTTCTTTCGTGCGTAACGGGCATAGACAATGGCCCGCAGGCGGGAACTATGCAGGTGGCGTATAATTTATATTCCATCCCCTACAACCAACACTTAACTTTAAAAGTAGAGTTTGCCCGGAACAAAGAGGACGAGGCGCTTCCGGTTGTACCCTCTGTTACTACTGTATGGAAAACCGCCAACTGGCACGAGCGCGAAACGTACGACTTTTTCGGTATCGTTTTTGAAGGGCACCCCGACCTGAGAAGGATATTACTACCTGGCGACTGGCAGGGCTATCCGCTTAGGAAAGACTATCAGCAGCAGGATTACTACCACGGAATAAAAGTAGAATATTAACCCTATGCCTACTAAAGAAATTCAATATAAATACCATAAAGACAACCTCTCGCTTTCGGAGCCTACGCTTATTAAAGAGTCGGAACTTAAAAGCGGAGAAATGCTCATCAACCTGGGGCCGCAGCACCCCTCCATGCACGGCGTTTTGCGTTTAGAAGTAGTAACGGATGGAGAACTGGTAAAAACAGTAATCCCCCACCTGGGCTACCTGCACCGCTGTTTTGAGAAGCATGCAGAGCATTTGCCGTATAACCAAATTATCCCTTTTGTAGACCGCCTGGACTATGTAGCGGCCATGAACTGCGAACATTGCTATGTGATGGGCGTAGAAAAAATGCTGGGTATAGAAAATACCATCCCCGCCCGCATAGAATACATAAGAGTACTGGTGGCAGAGCTGAACCGGATTTCATCTCATTTTATAGGCGTAGGAGCTTACGGGATTGATATGGGAGCGTTTTCTCCCTTCCTATGGCTGATGCGGGACAGGGAACACATAAACAGGCTGCTGGAATGGGTTAGCGGCGCCCGAATGCTGTACAACTACATTTGGATAGGCGGGCTTTACTACGACCTGCCGGTAGGTTTTGAGGAACGGTGTATTGAGTTCATCCGCTACCTGAAACCTAAACTGGTAGAACTGCAAAAGATTATTATTGAGAATAAAATATTTATAGAGCGCACGGCCAACGTAGGCATTCTCCCGCTTGACCTTGCCATTAACTACGGGGTAAGCGGCCCTATGCTGAGGGGATCGGGCCTGCGGTACGATTTAAGAAGGGTAGATAATTACTCCGTTTACCCTGAACTTGATTTTGATATACCGATAGGCACAGGCGAGATGGGTACAACCGGCGACTGCTGGGACAGAACGAATGTACGGGTGCAAGAATGCCGCGAGTCTGTAAAGATAATAGAGCAGTGCCTGCACCGCCTAACCACAGACCTTAAACGCACCCGGGACTTTGACCCGCAGGCCATAGTACCAAAGAAGATTCGCCCTAAAGCGATGGAGTTTTATGCCCGAGGCGAAAGCGCCAAAGGAGAACTGGGGTTCTTTTTCCGTACTACTGGTAATACCGATGTACCGTTTAGATGCAAGAGCCGTTCGCCTTGCTTTAGCAACTTATCTGTGCTACCGGCAATCTCTAAAGGAGTTTTAATTGCCGACCTTATTGCTATAGTGGGTTCTATAGATTTTGTAATGGGCGAGGTAGATCGTTAAGAAGGCTATGCTAAAAATTCTTTCCACCAACCAGATAAAAGAGCTAGACAGGGCTACTATCTTTAAACAAGGGATTACCTCTGTTGAGTTGATGGAAAGAGCAGCCACCGAAGTAGTAAACTGGATAACCGAGCGCTATGAAACCGGAAGTACGTTTAAAGTATTTTGCGGCCCTGGCAATAATGGCGGGGACGGCCTTGCTATAGCTCGGTTACTGTTAAAAAGAAAGTATAAGGCGCAGGTTTATGTGTTGAACTCTGAAAAGACAACCACGGACTTTAAGATAAATCTGGAGAGGCTGAGTTCGATTTGTACTATCAACTACGTAACTACTATTAAAGACCTGTCTGTACTATTCCCCAATGATTTAATAATAGACGCTATATTTGGTTCCGGCCTTAATAAAGAAGTGGAGGGTTTGTATGCACAGGTAATTGATGTAATAAATAGTAGCAATGCTACCGTTATAGCTGTAGATATAGCCTCAGGGTTATTTGCAGACAGACCACAAGAACGCAAATGTATTATTAAACCAACTTATACCTTATCCTTTCAACTGCCTAAGCTGGCATTTATGGCTCCGGAAAATGGCGAATATGTTGGCGAGTGGTATCTGTTAGATATTGGATTGGATCCAGAGTATATAAAAGAGGCGGAAACAACTTATTATTATCTTGATGAGGGCTATGCAAAAGCAACTGTTAAACCTCGCAAAAAGTTTTCGCATAAGAATAGTTATGGCAAAGCGCTTATTATAGCCGGTCAGTATGGGATGATAGGAGCGGCTGTACTTGCCTCTAAAGCGTGTTTAAAAAACGGCGCCGGGCTTTGCGTTACTTACATTCCCAAATGCGGCTATGGAATTTTGCAACTGGCCGTACCTGAAAATATGTGTGTGGTTGATGAGAATTTTGAGTTCATAACTGACATACCGGATATAAGTTCTTTTACAGCAATTGGCATTGGGCCGGGGATAGGGCAAGCAGAGGAGACCAAGGATGCGTTAGTTAAACTATTTACTACTGCAACCATACCCTTGGTTATAGACGCTGACGCCCTTAATATTATTGGTTCAGATAAATCATTACTTGAGATTATTCCTAAAGGGAGTGTATTGACTCCTCACCAGGGAGAACTGACCAGATTGGTTGGAAAAGCCGAGAATCATTTTGAACGTTTGGAACAAATTAAAGCGCTGGCTAAAATAATAGAAGGAGCAGTCATTCTTAAAGGGGCGCATACGGCCATTGCAACTCCCGAAGGAGTTGTTTATTTTAACTCCACCGGTAACCCCGGTATGGCCACCGCAGGAAGCGGGGATGTGCTAACAGGTATTATTACTTCATTGATTGCACAAGGATATAACACTATAGACGCAGCAAAACTTGGAGTTTATATACATGGCGCCGCCGGGGACTTTGCGGCAGAAAGACTAACTGAACATTGTGTTTCAGCTACTGATATTATTAATAATATTCCGAAGTTTTACAAATCCATATACTAAAGTGCAACTTCAGGATCTTTTCCTTACTCCCTTCTATCTGATAATAATCTATATGGTAGCTTATGTATTAAAAAGCAGGGTAGTTAAAAATCCTATTCTAAAAAGATATTTTATTCCTGCCCTTACAGTTCGGATTGTTGGGGCAATTTCACTAGGGCTTATTTACCAGTTCTATTATAAAGGGGGAGACACTTTTAGTTACTATAAGTTTGGCACTGTGATTTGGCAGGCTGTATGGGAATCTCCTAAAGCCGGGTTTGAATTACTATTCTCATCTGGAAAAGATTTTTTACCGGACGCCTATATATATAGTTCGCAGATTGGATACTATGTAGACCCTGCATCTTACTTTATAGTAAGGCTTTCTGCATTGGCAGGTATTTTTAACTTTAACACTTATACAATTATTGGAATTTTCTTCTCTATCTTTGGCTTTAGCGGAGCCTGGGCCTTATTTATAACATTATACAGATTATATCCGAACCTGCACAGAGAGCTTGCTATTTCTATTTTTTTTATTCCTTCTATATTTTTCTGGGGAGCAGGCTTACTAAAAGATACTATTACTTTGGGAGCTTTACAATGGGCATTTTATGCTTTCGCCAAGATGTTTCTTTTTAGAGAGAACAGAATACGAAGTTCATTGATTTTCTTGGCCGCATCTTATCTTCTAGTTGTAATAAAAATATACATCTTCTTATGCTTTCTTCCTACCCTTTTTATATGGGTATTTATTCTGTTTAATAAAAGAATAAAATCTCCTGCCACAAGAGCATTCTTAAGGCCTTTCCTGATTATTATTGCATTGGGCTGCGGATTGCTGGCCGCAAACAGGGTGAGCAGTGAAAATAAAAGATATTCATTAAAGAATATAGCTGAAACTTCAAAAGTTACATCTTCTTATTTAAAAAGCATTAGTGACTTCACAGGGGGCTCTGGTTATGATTTAGGGGAAGTAGACCCGGGAACATGGGGGATGATAAAAAAGGCACCTGCCGCCATATTTGTATCTTTGTACAGACCCTTCCTTTGGGAGTCTAAAAATGTAAATATGCTTATGGCAGCGCTTGAAAGTGGTTTTGTAATTTTTCTTACCTTATTAGTATTTAGAAAAACGGGAATAGTAAGACTAATTTCAATTGTCAGAAACGATAATTATTTAACATTTGCATTAATCTTCTCACTAACTTTTGCTTTTGCGGTAGGTATTTCCAGTTATAACTTTGGCACTTTGGTTAGATATAAAATTCCCTTGCTCCCATTTTTCATTTCTTCTTTGTACATCATAAAAGATTATGCAACAAAAAAGAATAGGCAAAACGTAGCGCCTTTATAATTTAGTTTCATTAACCAGTGTTTGCTGCCACTTCCATGCGGTACTCATCATACCTTCTGCATCAAAGGTGGGAACCCATCCTAATATTTTTTTGGCCTTTTCAGAATTGCTATAAATGGAAACTACATCTCCGGGACGCCTGCCAACAATTTCGTAATTCAACTTTAATCCGGCTACTTTTTCAAATGCTTTTATAATTTCCAGCACGGTAACCCCCTCTCCGCTTCCCAAATTAAAAACATCAAAACTCTTATCGATTTTGTTACCTATTAAATAACTCAAAGCTTTTATATGTGCGTCTGCTATATCTGTAACATGGATATAATCCCTTATACATGAACCATCGCGGGTGGGGTAGTCTCCGCCAAATACAGAAAGCGTAGGAAGTATCCCTGCGGCTACCTGTGTAATATAAGGAACAAGGTTATTAGGCCTAACTATGGGGTTTTCTCCTATTTCACCGGAAACATCCGCTCCGACAGGGTTAAAATACCTTAAAGCAATAGCCTTTAACGGACTTATATTTACCACATTTTTTATAATTTCTTCCCCTATTACCTTGGTATAGGCATAAGGTGATTCCGCTTTCTCAAACGGAGTGTCTTCATCTACCGGAAGACTTTTTACATTGCCATATACAGAACATGATGATGAGAATATGAAATTGTGTACATCAAACTCCTCACATGCTATCAATATATTTAACAATGAGTTGATATTATTATCGTAATACTTTATAGGTTCAGCCACCGATTCGGGAACAGTCTTATGGGCGGCAAAATGAATTATCCCCACGATGTCCGGATTTTCTAAAAAAACAACTCTTACCGCCGATCTGTCTTTAAGATCTACGTCATAATTTTTTACCTCTTTCCCCGAAGCTTTTTTAATCCGATCTAATGTATCTACACTAGATGTAGAATAGTTATCTATAGAGATAACCTTATAGTTTGTCGTTTTTATAAGTTCTACAATAGTATGCGAACCTATATACCCGCAACCTCCGGTAACTAATATTTTATTTTTCTGCCCAACACTCATATAGTTAGTATAGTATTTGTTACATACAAATTAATCTAAATTACAATATACTTATATATCTGCTTATAAATCTAAAAAAAGAAGTTTCAGGTAAGCTTCTTTTAATTTAAGCGATGTTTTTTCGAAAGAGAATTTAGTTCTTACAAAGTTTCTTGCATTTCTACTAAAATTTAGTCTCATATCTTTATCAATAACCAAACGAAGGATAGCTTCCTTCATTTCTTCTATATTTCCTTTCTTTACAATTAAGCCGGTGTATTTATCATCAATAATTTCTGAAGGGCCGCCTGAATTTGTAGCAATTACCGGTAAGCCATAGTACGCCCCTTCAAGACAAGAAAAAGAAAACGATTCCGAATCAGAAAAATTAAGTAGTACTTGATGTTTCTTTAGTTCGGGTTCTGGTAATGCTACAAAGTCCTTAAATAGTATTTTACTTTCTAATCCAAGCTTTTTAACCTTCTCGATTAAACTTTCCTTATAAATTTTATTCTTTTTCAATCCCATATCTCCCCCAATAAATATCAATTTTATACCCGAATTTAGTTTTTCTGCCTCGCTAAACGCTTCAATAGCATAATCCTGCCCTTTACCATGAATGTAATTGCCCAAATACACCAAGGAAACTGCGCCTCCATCATCAAAAGGAAGGTAATTATAAGGATACCTCTCTCTATCAGGAATTCGGTCATATATCACTATTGCCTTTGCGCCTTTTACTTCTTTTTTTACCGCTTCAGATACGCAAATAATTCCATCAGAAATATGCTCGTGCAAAAAAACCATAATTTTATATAAAGGAGATGGTATGTACCCCGGTAAAAGCCGCACATATGTTAGAAGTTTGAGCTTATGCTTAACCAACTTTGGAAGCAATACTGCCAGGTTGTATAAGTCGTTTGAATGAATAATTTTTACCTTTTCCTCATTTATTATTTGTAGAAGCTTTATCGAATTAATAAAAAGCACAGGGAAGTACAAGAGTATATTTTTAAGCCTAGAACTTAGCTCCAGAAAAGGAAGCCTGTAGTAGTTGATTCCTTTCTCTTCCAGTTGTTTATTCAAGACAGACGACTGAGGTATTATAAAAACAAAATGAAAGTACTCTGTTAAATCTTCTACGGTTTGCATAACAGCCTTAAAGGCGCCCGTATACGCTATACTATTTTCTACTATAAGAATTACTGGTTTATCAGTTGTTTCCATTTTAGAATTGTTTCCTGAAATCCAAAATCCTTTATCCTCTTTGCGGCAGATAGGCCATACCTTACTAATAATTCTTTATCCGATAATACATAATCTATTGTATCTACCCAAATCTCATATACAGTTTTATTATTAGTCAACAGGGGCATTAGAATACCGTATTCCCCATAAATCGGGTTTTCAGTGGTATCATTATAAGTTAAGCCCGGCTCAAGCATTTCCTTTGGCCCTGTGGGGCAATCTGCAGATAGTACAGCAACCCTACACGCCATAGCTTCGCCCAGGGCCATTGGGAACCCTTCCCAACCTGAGGTCATCACAAAAAGAGAGGAGCGGGCTATATATTTAAAAGGATTTTTTACATATCCGAAAAAATACACATCATAGCTTTCGTCTACTGCTTGGTTTTGCCAAACGTTGTATATTTTTAAATTTAAGCTTTTACACTCGTCAATTAATCGTTCTCTTAGGACGCCATCTCCTAATATTACCAATTTACATCCTGCTCTGTTCTTCAATAAAGAATAAACTTTTATTAAAGCCTTCTGGTTCTTTTGCATTGCAAGTCTGCCAGAGGTTATAATAACTTTATTATTAAATACTACTTTATAGTTTTCCTCAATTTCCTCACCGCTTTGTTGATATATATTATCGACATCAAAGGCATTTGTGATGACGCCTATTTTATTAGCATTAAGTTTAAATATATTTATTAACTCTTCCTTAATATCCCGGCTTACGCATATTATATCGTCGGCCCTGTTATAGAAGAAAGGTATAAGAATTTTTTTTCGCACCCATCCTAACCATCCCCTTATCTCCCCATCGTAAAATTTAGATCCGTGTATCCATAAAATAGTTCTTTCATCTCTTTTAGAAAGAATATTTACATAATCAGCGCCTTCTAAATGGCTAATACAGATATCTATTTTATATTCTTTTTTAATTCTTCTCAGCTTAATACCCCTCAGGATGAAATAGTAAATTTTAAGAATATAGTTGGATGATCCGGGGATATTAAGGTCTAAAAGAGTATTTGAAGTAGGGTAAGAGACTCCCTCGTATTTGTTGAATACACATTCAAAAATAGCATAATCATTCTTTAGCTCTTCAGCCATATTAAAAAATACGCGTTGTGCCCCGCCAAAGTCCATGTTGGTAATTAGTAAAAGGATATTTTTTTTCCTTAGGGGCATTTACAAAACCTACTTGGGATAGTTTACAAAAGATTTATTTTAACAACGTTTGCCTACAAATAAGTTTGCCAGGTAAAATAACAAAAGAGCTTTTAAAAACCTTTAGCGCCCTAACTAATTAAATATTTTATTGAGACTAAAAACCTTTTTCTTATAAGAACACTTGGATCTGTATAAAATGCTTTTAGAAGAAATTTTATTGTTCTCCGTTTTTCCTTTTTTAAAGCCAGGAGCAATGTAAAAAAGGTATAACGATCTGCTATAAACCCCGAAATATTCTTTCTGTATTTCTTAACAAAAGCTTCATCGTTTGTAAGCTTCTCTATTAATAACATATCCCTGGCAATAATTTTATCTACGTTATAATCCTTAATGCTTCTTTGTTCATCGTCAATAATCTTGGAAGTAATAGTATTGGAATATAATATTGGGAAACGGCTGGCCAGCCTTAACCATAGCTCCCAATCTTCTGTTATGGCTAGCGTTCTATCGGTCGCAAAAGGAAATTGCAAAGCGATATCTCTCCTTACAAATGCCCCTATAGGACTTAAAAAATTTTCTTTTATAAGCTGGGTTGTTATATCCCCTTTAAGGTTATCCATTCTTTTTATAACCTTATTCTCTGAAGTTATTATTTCATAACCTAAGTGAAATAGCGCCGGCTTATCATTTCTTAAAATAAAGTTATAGGCCTCCTTTAAGTGATTTGGGTAAGTAATATCATCCGAATCAACAAAATTTATATACTCTCCTTTTGCAAGGTTAGCCCCATAATTTCTAGCAGCCCCGCGTTCTTCATTTTCTTTTTTGTAATACCTTATACGACTATCAGAAATAGAATTTACAACAGCTTCTGTGTTATCTGTACTTCCATCATCAACAACTATTATCTCAAAATTACTATACTCCTGCCCCAGTACCGCCTCGATAGTAGTTTTAATCATAACTGCCCGATTGTAAGTAGGTATTACTATTGAAAAATAAATGCTATCGACAGTATTATTCATTTTTACTATTTATTGAGTCGTATAAAGGCAAAATATTTTCAACAGCAAACAACGTAATAATATTTTGGCGCAAATTCTTTCCCATGTAACTATACTGTTTTTTATCTAAAATAAAATGAGTGAGAAAATCAACAGCCTCCGGTATCGGATCATCCTTATCAACTAATACGCCATTTTCATAATTTTTTATATAATCATTTACATCTCCCACATCCCTGCAAGCAATTACCGGCTTATTTACTAAACCAGCTTCTTTTATTATCACACTGCTGGAATCTATTATTGAAGGGTGAAATAATACATCGGCGGCTGAAATAAAGTCTAGCATATTTCTTCTATAACCAAGAAGAAAGCAATAATTTCCAAGTTTTTTATCCTTTATTAGCTGCTCCAGCCCCTCATACAACTCTCCCCGCCCAAGTATAATTAGCTTAACGTTAAACCCTTTTTTTACCAGCTCTTCTATTAGCTCAACGGCAAGTTCCGGCCGTTTATCTTTAAGGAGGCGGCAAGCGGTTATAATTAATAAATCAGCCTTGTAGCTATCCCTGATTTTGTCAACTTCTTCGTTATTTATGGGGTCGTAAAGGTTGAAATCATAAGCCAGGTTAATTTTTACTATCTTTCGGGGGTCAATGCCTTCCTGCTTTACCATAAAATCTTTGGCTCTTTCCGAAACCACTATAGTTTGTCGCGCCTGCGAGTATATAAATCTATAACTAAATGACAAGTGCCCGTTTAACAGATGTATCTCGTCTATATGATGCCTGCCCACTACTACTTTGGCTTTTATAAAATACTGAGCAATAACTGCCACCAGGTTTGCGGGTTCTAAGTGGCTATAAACTACCTCAATATTATATTTATAACAAAAACGAATTAGTTTTACTACGTCAATAACTATTTTAAAATATTTAGGGGCTTTAGTGAGGAGGATAAAAGTTGCAATACCTTTCTCCCTTAAAAAACTTACAATTACTCCTTCTTTTTCCTGGGTAATGAAATATACTTTATGACCCTGTTCTTTAAAGGCAAGCATAAGGGTTTCTGTATCTCTGGAACGTTCTACAAAGGGGGTATAAAATAATATATTCATCTTCACTTATATAATCCTCTTTAATAGCTTTAGGTAACCGGAGCGTAAAATTATTAGGGTTACCCCAGAGTTAAAAGTAGCTCTATCTTAAAAAGCCATTACGTAAAAATGAAGTGTATAGGTTATAAATAAATAGTTTACTATTAAAAACTATCTTTCTTTTCTAAGTAAACAGCCCTTATTCCATCTTCTAACTCAATTTTATGTTTCCAGCCTAGCGAATGCAGGCGGCTGACATCCATTAATTTTCTTGGCGTCCCGTCTGGTTTGGATGCATCAAATTTCAACTCTCCCTCATACCCCACTATCTTTTTAACAGTCAACGCCAAGTCTTTTATAGTTAAGTCTTCGCCTGTTCCCACATTAACAAATCCTTCCTGGTCATAATTATTCATTAAAAAGAAACAAGCGTCCGCTAGGTCGTCTACATGCAGAAATTCTCTCAGAGGTGTACCGCTCCCCCACACTTGTACAAAGGGGCTATTCTCTTTTTTGGCCGTATGAAATTTTCTTATCAATGCCGGTAGTACATGAGAATTATTGAGGTCGTAATTATCATTTGGCCCATATAAATTAGTAGGCATTGCCGATATATAATTGCAACCATATTGCGACCTGTATGATTCGCAGAGCTTAATACCCGCTATTTTTGCAATAGCATAAGGTTCGTTGGTAGATTCCAGAAAACCGGATAGTAGATATTCTTCCTTTAAAGGTTGGGGGGCTAACTTGGGGTAAATGCAGGAGGAACCCAGAAACAGGAGCTTTTTTACTTTGTTCTGATAGGACGAATTTATTGTATTGCACTCTATAATCAGATTATCGTAGAGGAACTCAGCCCTATAAATATTATTGGCTTGTATACCGCCCACCTTTGCCGCCGCCATAAAAACATACTCAGGTTTTTCCTCTTCAAAAAATTTGTTTACCTGAGATTGATTTCGAAGGTCAAGTTCTTTCGAAGAACGAACTATAATATTAGCGTAACCTTCTTTTTTGAGTTTTCTTATTATAGCCGATCCTACCATGCCGTTGTGTCCGGCTACGTATATTTTTGAATTTTTTTCCACTCTTATTATTCGTAGTAGTTAAATACTTTATGTCCGCCTGATTTTAAAAACTCATCCCGCTGGAAAAGTGAAATGTCAGACTGTACCATGTCTTTAACTAATGATTTTAAATCGTACTTAAGTTCCCAGTTCAATTTTGTCTTGGCTTTGGTTGGGTCGCCAATTAGCAATTCTACCTCGGTAGGGCGAAAATATTTACTATCTACAGCAACTACTTCCGCGCCTTTTTTTACCTGGAAGCTAGGGTTGCTACATGAGGCTACTACCGCTGTTTCCTTCTCACCCTTGCCTTTAAATTCAAGCTCTATACCCGCCTCATGAAATGCCATCCTGACAAAATCTCTGACCTGGGTAGTAATGCCGGTTGCAATTACAAAATCTTCCGGTTCATTTTGCTGTAACATCAGGTACATCGCCTCTACATAATCTTTGGCATGTCCCCAATCCCGTTTAGCATCCATATTGCCCAAGTAAAGTTTATCCTGCAGCCCCAAAGCAATTCTTGCTACTGCCCTCGTTATTTTTCTAGTCACAAAGGTTTCTCCTCTTATGGGCGACTCATGATTAAACAGGATACCATTTACAGCATACATTCCATAAGCTTCTCTGTAGTTAACTGTTATCCAGTATGCATATAATTTCGCTACCGCATAAGGAGAACGAGGGTAAAAGGGTGTTTTTTCGGACTGGGGAACTTCCTGAACAAGGCCGTATAACTCTGAGGTGGAGGCCTGGTATACTTTTGTTTTCTTAGTTAAACCTAGCAGCCTTACCGCTTCTAACACCCTTAGCGTACCTATGCCGTCTGCATTGGCAGTATATTCGGGCATATCAAAGCTAACTTTTACATGCGACATAGCCCCAAGGTTATATATTTCATCGGGTTGCACTTCCTGGATTATCCTAATGATGTTCGCAGAATCAGTAAGATCGCCATAATGCAATTTAAACTTTACATTACGCTCGTGGGGGTCCATGTAGAGATGATCTATTCTATCCGTATTAAACAAAGAGCTCCTCCTTTTTAACCCATGCACCTCATATCCTTTGTTTAATAAAAATTCTGCCAGATATGCTCCGTCCTGGCCGGTAATTCCCGTAATTAATGCTACCTTCATCTTAAACCTATATATTATTATTTAAATATTTTTTCCACCAGTATTGAAAGACAATAAGACCCCACATAACAGCATGTATATCGCCAGGGTTAGCAGAGAACAACTGTTTTTTAAGCCTTTTTATAGTTTCTAGTTCAAAAATACCTTGTTCTTTTATAAAATCCTCATTTAAAAGGTCATTATTTATAAGAGATTTTAATTCTTTTCTTTGCCATTTTAACAAAGGAACTTCAAAACCCTTTTTGGCGCGGTTATATAACTCCGGGGGAAGAATATCTTTGTAAGCATCCTGCACTATCCTTTTCCTGCTTTTGTTGTTTACTTTGTATGAAACAGGAAGTTGAAAAGCAAAATTAACTACCCTGTGATCAAGAAAGGGCACTCTTACTTCCAACGAATTAGCCATTGACATGCTGTCCACCTTAAAAAGCATATCATTTACTAAAACCATATTTGTATCCGTCTTTAATACCTCATTCAAATCTCCCTCCTTGGTTAAATTACTCAATAATATTTTTTTGCGTTGCTCATACTCTTGCCTGGAAAGTTTATCTAAACTTTGCTTGGACAATAGACCTCCGGCTTCATTTTCTGACATAAAGCCGCACCAGCGCCAATACCTTTCCTGTGTGTTCATAGAGGCTCCTTCGCCCAGTTTCTTTATCTGCCTGACCTTGTTACCCAAATAAGAGTTACGCGATTGGGGCAGCAAATTTACGAGTGGATGAAGCAATGAAGCTAACTGAACAGGTAAACCATTTTCGCGAACCATATATTCTGCCTGGTGCTTGTTATATCCTCCAAACAATTCATCTGCGCCATCGCCGGAAAGCGCAACCTTTACATGATCTGCTGTGCGTTTGCTTAAAATATAAACCGCCAATGCCGATGAGTCTGCAAAAGGCTCGTCTATATAATCAAGCATGTCAAAAACATGCTCAAATAGATCTTCGTTAGTAAGGGAAAACACCGTATGTTTAACGCCAAACTTTTTTGCTACTAAACTAGCGTATTCAGTTTCATCAAAGAATGGTTCGTCTTTAAAACCTATTGAATAAGTATTGAGATCAGGAATATGACGCGAGGCAAGAGCTACTATTATAGAAGAATCTATACCTCCGCTTAAAAAAGCGCCCAAAGGAACATCGGAAACCAGCCTTAACTTCACTGATTCTTCTAATAGTTCCGCCAGTTTTGTTTTCGCATCGTCGTAAGACAAATTATCCGTAACCTTTCCCGGATCGTAGGGGATAGTATAATATACTCTTTCTTCTACTTTAGCCCCTTTCACCTTCATATAACTTCCGGGAGCAAGCTTTTTTATACCTTTCAGCATAGAAGTAGTTCCGGGAACATAATTTAGTTGAAGATATTGGTAGAGCGAAGCGTAATCCAGCTCGCGTGGAATGTTATAAGCCAGTAATGCCTTCATTTCTGACGCAAAAACAAACTTATCTTCGTCGTAGTAGTAAAGCAATGGCTTTATCCCCATCCGGTCTCTTGCAATAAACAAAGACTTCTCCTCTTTATCATATACAGCAAAAGCAAAAAAACCTACTAGTTTTTGCAAACAGGCTGCTTTTTCTCTAATGTAAAGTTTTAATAATACTTCCGAATCGGATTCTGAAACGAACGTCTCGCCTTTTTCTAATAACTGCTTTTTTAACTCTCTGAAATTAAAAATCTCTCCGTTAAATACCATTACATAGCGGCCTGTTTCGTCTTTCATAGGCTGGTTGCCCAGGTAAGAGGTATCTATAATGGATAGGCGGCGATGGCCCAGCGCCAGGTTGTCTTCTACATAAGAACCTCGCCCGTCCGGCCCTCGTTTGGAAAGTTTGTCAATAGCCTTTCCAAGGTTTATCATGTAAAATGTACCAATCTGGTTAAATGCAAAAATGCCTGTAATGCCGCACATAGTTACAGGCTAAAAAATTTTATCCGTATTAAGGATATTATTAGGATCAAATACTTTTTTGATTTCTTTCATTAAAGAAATATGTTTTCCAGTAAGCGCAATATCTATATAAGGGCGTTGTACAAAGCCTATCCCATGCTCGCCGGAAATTGTGCCCCCTAGTTCTACTGTTAACCTAAATAATTCTTTTATTCCTTCAGGAAGTTTGGTATTCCACTCCTCTTCCGTCATATCTCCCTTTACAATATTGATGTGTAAATTGCCATCTCCTGCATGGCCGTAGCACACTGATTTGAACTTATATTTTTTACCAATCTCTTTTACTCCTTTAAGCAACTTTGGCAATTCAGCGCGAGGCACTACGGTATCTTCTTCTTTATAAATAGAATTTGATTTTACAGCATGGCCTATATTTCTCCTTATCTTCCACAACTCTTCTTTTTGCTGCGATGTTTCGCCCAACAATGGCTCGTCAATATCAAAGCGCCCTACTACTTCATAAATTTTTTCGGCGTCTTTTAGCAGCGCGTCCATATCGTTGCCATCTACTTCTATTAACAGGTGCGCCTCTATATAATCTGGCACGTTAATAGTAATTCCCAAAGCCCTAGCGCTCCATTCTATGGCTTCTTTCTCCATAAACTCTAAGGCTGAGGGACGCACCCCGGAGAGCAATACCGCATTTACCGCCTCGCAAGCCTGCTCCGCTGATTTAAATGGAACCAACATTACCACATCTTTGCCCGGATAAGGGATTAGGCGAAAAACGATTTTGGTAATTATACCTAAGGTGCCCTCGCTGCCTATCATAAGTTGGGTAAGGTTATAACCTGTAGCATTTTTGAGCACATTAGCTCCCGTCCAGATAATTTCTCCGGTCGGCAATACTACCTCTAAGTTCAACACATAGTCTTTAGTTACTCCATACTTTACTGCCTTTGGGCCGCCAGATGATTCTGCAAGGTTGCCCCCAATAAAAGAACTGCCCCTGCTGGATGGGTCTGGAGGATAATATAGCCCTTTGGCAATTACCGCTTCCTGGAATACCTGGGTAATAACCCCAGCTTCTATAGTAGCCTGAAAGTTGCGTTCATCTATTGCCAGAATTTTATTGAACCGCTCCATAGAAACTACCACTCCTTTGTTTACAGGCAAAGCCCCTCCACTTAGCCCCGTGCCTGCTCCGCGGGGCGTTACCGGAATTTTATGCTTATTGCAAAGTTTAAGAATAGCGCTTATTTCTTCTGCATCTGCCGGTTTAACAACTATATCGGGAATAAAAGAAAGATCTTCTGTTTCATCGTGTGAGTAATCGTATCTTGTTTCATCGTCCACAAATACATAATTCTCCCCAACTATCGTTTTAAGTTCATCAACGATATTCACCAGGATTTCTTCTTGTATCATTGTTTATTAAATTTGAGCAATTATAAACTTTATAGTAATGAGCAGTATATACAAAGTTACAAAATCAAAAGCTATAAATTTTATCCTATTAACGGTTTCAGCTTTGCTTATATTTTCCTGCAGAAGCCATACGCCTGTCTCCAGAAGCCATAATGATAACCACTCTACAAAAAAACCTCATCCACAGGAAGCTAAAGTTTCGCACTTAATAAGTACAGCCCGCTCTTACCTGGGGACTAATTACAAATTTGGCGGTACCACCAAGCAGGGACTTGATTGTTCCGGGTTGATGCTTTGCTCTTTTAAAGCAGTGGACGTGGCGCTACCCAGAACGTCTAAAGAACAAAGCCTGATAGGAAAATCTGTTAAATTTAATGAACTGAGAGAAGGCGATATGGTATTTTTTACCGATAAAAAGGGAGGTTCTAAGATAACTCATGTTGGGCTGGTTACTAAAGTATCGGATTCGCAAAACATTGTATTTATCCATGCCTCTACAAAACAAGGAGTTGTAGAGGAAAATATTTTTGCCTCATATTATCTTCCTTTTTTTGTAAAAGCAGTAAGAGTTTTATAGCTTTGCGCCCTATTGGGGGATTAGCTCAGCTGGCTAGAGCGCTTGCATGGCATGCAAGAGGTCATCGGTTCGACTCCGATATTCTCCACCATAACCCGGCTTTTATTACTAAAAAGATTGTTTTTTTAGTAACTTATCTCTGTAATATATTTGCTGATTTATAAGCTTTAATTGAATATTTAAGCCTTTTATATTAGAGAACGTAATATAAAAAGTTATTATTAATGTAATATTTTGGTTATAACATTGATTTTTTTAAAGTAATTTCTATTTTTAACGCTGTAAGTTTAGTAATTAAAAAGTGTCGAAATTAAAAAATATAATAAAGCAGCTTTCTACGGAAGATTATAATTCTATATATTCTTCCCTAGCTGAAAGCAGCGCCGAAAAATCTGCTCACCTATTGAGGTTCATGAGGGAAAAACAACTCTCTGATACTAAGATTATGGAAGAACTGGAAGTAAACAGCAATGCTTACTATACTCTCCGGTCACGCCTTAATCAAAAAATAGAGGAATACCTATTGCACCAGATGGAGAGTCCGCGTACTACTCTTCTAAAGAAGGTGGCCACCATTACTGATGTTATCTTCACAAAAAAGAAGGCAATTTCATTGGCTACTTTAAAGAAACTGGAAAAAGAACTTTTGGACTACGATCTTTCGAATGAACTAACAGTTGTTTATAAAACGCTAAAGAAAATACAGGTTAATTCGCCCGAGCAGTTTAATTACTCCCAACTATACAATAGGCACATTGCTTATATGTTAGCAGTGGATAAAGCGGAAGACCTACTCTCCGAATATTTCAAGAAATATGGTAACTATATGTTAACCTATGATGAGACTGAAAAGCTGGGACTAACTTTATTAAAAAAAGAAGTAGAAAACGTAGCCAATTTGTACCAGTCTCACCGGTTATATGTTTACCAGAGCTGCCTTACTATTTTCCACAGACTGTATATGGAACCCTCATTAGACGATGCGACTAATGAAGATCAGGATTCTATTGAAAGTATTTTTCTGAAAGTAGAGAATATATTTAATACCTATAACCTGGACTCCATATATTATCACTTAAAAATAGTTTTTGATTTTTTAAAACTGGAGTATTATTTACGAATAAACCAGCAAAGGAAAGCTGATAAATTTTTTGACGAAATTAATGAAGACGCCCCTGTGTTTGTAATGAATTACAATTTGTATACTTTTTCTCCTCAGTTTCTTTTAACCAAACTAGAAAGGTATTTAAAACTGGATACGTCGCAGTTGCTTTACGAAGAAAATAAAGTTTTATTTGAAGACTTTGAAATTGACAAGAACAATACGGCTCAATATGTTATATATGTAACTTACAGGGCGGTATCCTGTTACTACGCCGATAAATATGATGAATCTGCAAAGTGGATAAACAATCTGCTTAATGACTTAAGCCTTAAAAAAATTCCTCATATATTGTTAGAGTTAAAACTTTTTCTGGCCTTGCAGTATGCGATTAAAAAAGAAGACGACTTGTTTAATCAATTGATAAACAGCATACAACGCCAGATACGAATATTAGGTAAACAAGACTGCACGCATATATTGCTTTTTACAAAGGTATTAAAGATCTCCATAAACGAGGTGAAGAAGAGCAAACCCAACAAGGTGCAGAATTATTTAAATAAGATTAATAAAGAGTCCTTCACTAAGGTTTCCCCAATAAGATTTTTGAAATTCGATGAAGACTTTATAAACCGTTTAACCTAAACTATTACAGTTTTTTCAGGTTTTCCTGGGTAAGCGGTTTATTAAGATATTTAAGCACAAACTGATTCTTTTTAGCTTTGTTCATATCCTGCGGGTTAAGCGAAGAGGTAAGCATTACAATATTGCAATGGTTCTTTATGCTTTCTGATAATTTTCCAAATTCATCAAGGAACTGAAAACCATCCATTAGCGGCATATCAATATCCAAAAAAATTACTTCGGGTAGATAAAGATCGACAGGGACTTTTGCCAGTTTTTCAATATTTTTTAAAAACTCAATAGCGCTTTTAGCGCCAGAGTGAACAAAAATATGTTCTGCTATTCCTGAAGCTTCTATCATTTTCTGATTAATAAGATTGTCTATCTCATTATCATCCACCAACATAACGGCATAATATTTTTTAGTAACTACTTCCATATAAGTACAAAGGCTTATGTAATATATAACTTACTCAATAAAAGACAAAAGTGTAAACATTTTAGCTAAACATCAAACTTTATTCCCTGTGCCAAAGGAAGTTTTTTACTAAAGTTTATGGTGTTCGTTTGTCTCCTCATATAAACTTTCCATGCATCTGAACCAGATTCCCTGCCTCCGCCTGTTTCTTTCTCGCCGCCAAATGCCCCGCCAATTTCTGCGCCCGAAGTGCCAATATTAACATTTGCTATCCCACAATCTGATCCCCAGTGCGATAAAAATGCCTCTGTCTCTGCAAGGTTAGAAGAAAAAATAGAAGATGAAAGACCTTGTCTTACACTATTTTGTATATAAATGGCCTCTGCAACATCTCCTTTGTATTTAATGAGATAGAGAATTGGAGCAAAAGTTTCTTCCTGCACTGTTTTGTAGTCGTTATACGCCTCTACTATAGCAGGCGTTACATAAGTTCCCGATTTGAATTGATCATCTTCTAAAACTTTCCCGCCTATTATAATCGTTCCTCCCTCTACTTGAACTTCTTTGAGGGCTTTTGTAAAATTTTCTACAGCCGCTTTATCAATAAGCGGCCCTACCAGGGTTGTTGCTTCTAAAGGGTTTCCAATGGGTAAATCGGAATATATTTTTACCAGCCGTTGTTTTACTTTCTCATAAACTGATTCATGAACAATAAGCCTTCTGGTAGTAGTACAACGCTGCCCGCAGGTTCCTACAGCCCCAAATACTACTGCCCTTATTGCCATATCCAGGTCTGCTTGTTCAGTTATTATAATGGCATTGTTACCTCCCAGTTCCAGCAAAGCCCGCCCTAATCTGGCCCCTACTACCTCGCCTACTTTTTTACCCATGCGCACAGAGCCAGTTGCAGAAACCAGCGCTATGCGATGATCCGCTGATAACTGCGCGCCCGTTTCCGCCCCTCCTATCATCAGGTTAAAAATACCTTCTGGTAAATTATTTTCTTCTAAAACACTTTTTATAATGTGCTGGCAGGCTAGGGCAGTAAGAGGGGTTTTTTCGGAAGGCTTCCATATACACACATCGCCGCAAACCACCGCCAACATGGCGTTCCATGACCATACTGCAACCGGGAAATTGAATGCGGATATAATCCCTACAATGCCTAAGGGGTGGTACTGCTCATACATCCGGTGTTCCGGCCTTTCGGAGTGCATGGTTAAGCCATACAACTGCCTGGAAAGCCCTACTGCAAAATCGCATATATCTACCATTTCCTGCACTTCGCCCAAACCTTCTTGTAATATTTTGCCTGTCTCATAAGTTACCAGCGTGCCCAGGCTTTGCTTATGCTTCCTAAGCTTATCGCCTATTTGCCTTACTATCTCTCCTCTGTAAGGAGCTGGCTTTCTTCTCCATTCTTCAAAGGCTTTTTGGGCTGTTTCTACTATGTTATTGTAATCTGATTCGCTGGCAAGTTCTACCGATGCAATAAGCTTACCATCTATAGGAGATAGTATTTGTTTAACTGATTTTCCTTTTAAGGCAATCCAATTTCTCCCGGTAGAAGCAGCCGGATTTATACTTTTAATTCCTAACTCTGCCAGTACTTCACTCAGATTATTTAAAGCCATATTTTTTTGAATTGAATAAATAAAAAAGCGCCCTGTTACAGGCGCCTTACTAATAATTGTTACTACTACCAGCCAAATGCATAGTAGGCCTTCTGCCCATTAGGATAAATTCCTTCCACCAATATTCCGCTATTTTTATTTTTGTTAAGAATGCTTTCTATGTCTGCTGGTTTACTAACCGGATTCTTATCTACAGAAGTAATAATAAATCCTTCTTTTACACCAGCCTCTTTTAATTTACCGGAATTTAGCTTAATTATTTTAACACCGTTTTCTATGTCCAACTTTTTCATTTCTTCCTTACCTACCGGCTCAAACTCAGCCCCCAGCATATCGTTAATTGCATTCTGCTCGCGTTTTACCAGCTTGGTATCGCCAGCTTTATTTTTAAGCACAGCATTTGTAGAATGCTCTTTACCTTTTCGCAAATAATCTACCTTTACTTTATCCCCGGGACGATTTCTTGCTACTATTTCCTGAAGTTCTGAAGAAGAGTTTACTTTAGCTCCATTAATGCTGGTAATAATGTCTCCTTCTTTTAATCCTGCCGCTTCTGCTGCGCTTCCAGGGTTAACTCCCGCTACATAAACGCCGCCGTATTCGGTTATTCCTTTTTCTTTTGCTAATGCAGCGTTAATGTCCAATATAGTAACCCCCAATAAAGCCCTTTGGGTTTGTCCGTACTTAAGAATATCGTCCATCACTTTTTTTACAAGCGTTACCGGCACAGCAAAGGCATAACCAGCGTAAGACCCTGTAGGCGTTGCAATGGCAGTATTAATACCAATCAGCCTTCCTTTTATATCTACCAAAGCGCCGCCGCTATTACCAGGATTTACTACCGCGTCTGTTTGAATGAACGACTCGATAGCGAAATTATCTTTATCCCTTAGTATATTTATATTTCTTGCTTTGGCGCTAATAATGCCTGCCGTTACTGTAGATGTTAAGTTAAACGGATTCCCCACAGCCAATACCCACTCCCCTACTTTCATCTTATCAGAATCTCCATAAGGCACAAAGGGTAGTTCTTTTTCTTCAATCTTTAACAAAGCCAGGTCAGTAGTAGGGTCCACGCCAATCAACTTGGCTATATAGCTTCTTTTGTCGTTAAGCACTACTTCTATCTTATCTGCATTCTCTACTACGTGATTATTGGTAGCAATGTACCCGTCGGGAGATAATATCACACCAGAACCGGAAGCCTCCTGTGGAGCCTGTTGATGGTATTCCTGTGGAGACATTTTATCGCCAAAATACTCCTTTAGCATATCATCAAAAGGGGTTCTTTGGTAGCTCTCCGAAGAGGAAGTTGCCGCCGAATAATATGTTTTTATATGTACTACAGCTGGCCTTACTATTTCTGCTGCATAGACAAAATCGAGACATTCTGGGACTTTAATGCTGCTTGTATCTGTTGCATAATTAGCAAAACTTACCTGTTGCTTTTTCTCAATGGTTTCATACGCTTTACCATCTACAAAATATTTAAAACCTGCCAGCGCTATAATGGCTCCAAATACAGAAGCCGAAAGCACAATAAAAATTAACTTTCTGTTGCTCATTTAGTTGTTATTAAAATTGAATTAATTATTAATTAAAAAACAACGTATTGGTTTTATTAATTAAAAAAGGTTCTGTTACAAATTTAACGAACAGAACCTTTTTAACTTACATAAACAATTCAATTATTTTACCTCTACCGTTGCTTTGTAGGTTTTCTTTTCATCTTTTGGAAGAGCCAGGGTTAGTATACCATTCGTATAAGAGGCTTCAATACCTTGGGTGTTAACGCCTTCCGGTAAATAGAATGACCTTGAAAACAAGCCATAAGCGGACTCTATATTGTGGTATTTTTTGCCTTCTTCTTTGTTAAGCTTTCTTTCTGCCTTAACTGTAAGCTTCTTCTCATCCACTTCTATCTTAATGTCTTCTTTGTTAACCCCAGGAAGAACAATGGCTAAGTGATAAGCTTTTTCATCTTCAGTAATGTCGGCATTAGGTAAATACTTCTTTTCAGAAGTCTCGGCATTGGCATTATTAACGAAATTGTCAATAATATCAGAAAATGTTCTGGGTATAAATTCCCTGTTTAAATTTTTTGTGATAATCATAGTTTTAAAATTTAAGTTTTATACTCATCTCATCAGAGAAAAATATGCCAGATGGCGAAATAAGCCAAAATGGCGCTTTTGTTTAAGCCTTAAATCAACAATCAAGACATTATGTCTTTAAAAAATATGTAGTTTGGTTTTGCTTTGTAAAGCGCAAATTCTAATTTTGCATTCCTTTAACAGGGATATACTCCTCCTTAGCTCAGCTGGTTAGAGCATCTGACTGTTAATCAGAGGGTCGCTGGTTCAAGTCCAGCAGGGGGAGCTTTAAAAGCCACTTTAGGGTGGCTTTTTTTATTATTAATTAGGTATTTTTTATACATTCTTATACCCAAACCTTCAATGTAATTATCTTGATTATACTAACGATTATAATTAACGCTTGCTTTATCCATTCCTAAAAATTGCTAATTTTGAGAAGAAGGGCTTTGTATATAAACATTAAAATTTATGAAAGACTTAACTAAATTTACAAAATGAGATCATTTACTAAAATTGCACTGGTAGCTATAGTAAGCGCTGCCATGGCTTCTTGCGAGACTAAGCAACCAACTAGCGAAGCCCCGCACATGTCATTTTCGGACAGCACAGCAAAGGCAGACAGCATTAAAGCTCTTATTCCCCGCGACACCAATGAGACTGACGTGCAAGATACTATGCTGGAGGCCCGCCCCACTGAAGTAGATAAACAGTAAACCTTGCAAATGAGGAATCTGGTAAAAATAAAAAAATGCATCCGCTTAAAAAACAACACCGACCATGAACGTGAATCCTTTAGCGGGTAAACCGGCGGAACCTACTATGCTGGCAAACATTCCTGGGTCTATTGCGGCGTACTAAACCCAACTATCGGCCCTTTCTTTCACCCTCCATCGGTTAGATTAAAATCAACTGGCGCTAAGAGTTTTAAACGGTATGCGTTCAGCACAGTTTTTAGTAAGCATACTATTAATAACTAAGTAACGTTTAGTTTTTTATATATTCACTAGTTATTAAAAATTTAAAATTTATTATGAAACCAACATCACGGTTTAGCGCTATATCTTATTTATTACTAATAGTTTGCATATTGGTTATTGACTCAGGTTCTGCCCTGGCGCAAACAACCTGCCCGGTGGCTAAAAATACATTGACAGTAAATCAGGTATCGGGGGTTAATAATGCACTGGATGTATTATTCAACGACATGCAGGGTAACATAATCACTATACAAGATGTGCAATGGAAGGCAGATTTCTGGTTTGGCTATATTGAAGAGGGGAAAAAGGAGCATAATTTAACAGATGCGCCCATAGAATCTGAGCCATTGTCCGGGCAGGTTGCTATAACGCTTACCAACAGGGCGTCGCAGGAGGAATATTACTCCATTATGGTTATGGGGGGAGTGGGAAAGGTGAGTACCTGCAAGGACGCCAAGGGGGAAATAACCGTCTCTTTCGAGAATTTGACCCTTGTCTCAAAATCGGAAATGCTGGCAAAAGTTTCGGGGTTTGCCAAATACACCCCTGTACATTAACTCAATATCTTATTCATTTTAAGCCTTTAAGCAAACAAAGTTAACAGTATTTGGCGCTTACTTGTAAAATTTTAATATATTTACTAACTATGCTCCAATGCCAGTTGGCATAAAGCCAGGTTAGCTGGCTGAAATAAAAAACTTAACTTTAACAGAGAATATACAAAAGGGCTAAAATTAAATTTATACTATTATTTAAAGAAATATCGGTTATTTAGTTAAATTTATTTCTTACCTTTTTTCAATTTTTTATCAACAAAACACAAAATAACATGAGCCCAAAAGATCTTGAAAAAGACAACTTAACAGGTAAAAACCACGGAAACCCCAATGCTAACCGTCCTTTAAAGGTTTTAACTGCTACTTCCATTATCGGAGATAAAGTGGAAAACCTACAGGGAGAAGTAGTTGGCAAAATAAAAGACCTAATGATGGACCTTGCCACCGGCACAATAGACTATGTTGTGCTGGAAGTATCGGGTTTTTTGGGTACTAACGAAAAGCTATTTGCAATTCCATATACTGCTCTTAAGCCACACCCTCATAACCAAGACTTTGTACTTGATATTAAGAAAGAGTTTTTAGAAAAAGCTCCGGGATTCGATAAAAACCACTGGCCAGAAACTAACGGCCATTATGCCGACGTACATGCGTACTGGGGCGGTTTTATGGGCCCAAGCACCGGGGCAGATTCTGCTTATTAACCGTAACTAAAAAGGCCACTCCCAAGTGGCTTTTTTCTTTTTTACAACTTACTACTTTTACCAATAAAGGGGTGCGTTTTGTGCTACCTAAAAAACTACTAGTTGCAGGGTTTTCTTACGCGCATAAAGTTTTCGCTCTGATATTTCCCTGATAATTTTCCTGATATTCTCTGTTAATTTCTCTGTTTTTGTGAACGCCCATGTAAGATTTTGCCCGTTTTGGAAAAGACTGTGCCAATTGGCACGGGGAACCTCTCTTTGGTAATTAATAGTAACTAGAAATTAACAAAAAAAAATAGGCGTAAAGTTTGATGGAGCAGCAAGAAAATAAATGTAGCACAAAGGGTATAAAGTAAAAAAAGAGTTTAACGCGGCTACGCTCCACTGCCGCGCAGGCAGCGTCCTGACAACGGCTCTGTTTAGAATCCGCACGGCCTCCACTGACCCAAAGTATTCTAAAAGGAGCCTAACGTCAGGACTGGTAGTATTAATACTACTAATTTCCCCCTTCGCGCGTTGGGCAAAGCGTTGTGAAGGGGGCCGGGGGGATGGTTTTGTTCCCCTACTCTATTACTACCTTCTTACTAAACGTTTGCCCGTTGTCTGTTAGGGAAAGGCTGTACATGCCCGGGGTATAGCCGCTTACCAGCAGTTCTAAGGTGTAGTTACCCGAGGCGCTGCTTTGTTGCTTGGTTAGTACCGCCTCTCCCAGTGCGTTGTACAGCTTTAGGCTTATGCTGCTACCGCCCGCATAGGTAACCGTAAGTACGTTACTAGCGGGGTTGGGGTACACATTAAAGTTACTAGTAGCCCCCGCAGTGTCTGTTGGGGCAGCTTCGCGGCAATCTTCTATTGTTACAGTGATTAATTCATCATTTTTTTCTGTACATTGTCCGTTAAAGGTTGAATACAAGGAATAATATCCAGATGCTGTTGCCGTATAACTGGAAGACGTAGCTCCTGGTATGTTACTATCGTTTCTACTCCACTGATACGTAATGGCTATACCAGAACTGGCTGAAATATAAGGGTAACTTGCGCTCAATACAACACTACCACAACCGACTATTGTACCACCGCTACCGCTAGAGGGACTAATAACTGGATTCCAGGCAGTTTGTGGTATTCCAGTTAAAGTATATCCTGCAGAAGTAGCTGTACATCCGTTATTAGTTACTGCTACTGTATAGGTATTAGTTACTGATGTTATGGGAAGTTGTATATCTATTCCCGGATAAAAACCTTCATAGATTTGCCCAGGAATAGCAGTCCCTCCACAATACCATTGGTAAGTATTCCCTTCATTATTATTAGTTGTAAACAATTCAAAATTATTTCCTGGTTCAAAGCAATACGCTGCAGGAGTAGGACCAACAAATTCGATAACAGCTATCGGCAACGGATTTACTGTTACTGTTGTTACTGCAGAAGTTCCTGTAACTCCATTGGTTATTGCCATTACTATGTAAGTACCTGTTGCCGTTGCCGTATAGCTGGGAGCCGTGGCGCCGCTTATTGCAGCGCCCCCGTTGTACCACTGGTAGGTTGAGCCTGTTACGCCAGAGCTGGTAGTTAATACCTGGCTACCACAGGCCGTTACAGAGCCGGAAGGACTGACTATTGGAACAGGCAACACTGTTACTGGAACTCCCAAAGAAGTAGTTGTGCAGTTGTAGCTATTGGTTACCGCTACGGTATAAACGCCCGATGCCGTTGCTGTATAGCTGGCTGTGGTGGCCCCACTAATAACAGTTCCCCCTTTGTACCACTGGTAAATTAGGCTTGTACCGGTATTGGCATTCAATACCACGCTTCCGCCTGCATTAAACTCTGTAGGGCCAGCCGGACTAATAGCAGCGGTTGGAGCAGGGTTAACAGTTACCACGGTGGGCAAAGAAGTAACTGCAAACGCATAATTGGTTTCTGTTACCGTATAGGTTCCCGCGGCGCTGGCGGTATAGCTGGCCGCGGTGGCGCCGCCAATAGCCGTTCCGTTATAATACCACTGGTAGGTTAGCCCTGTTCCCGCATTGGCGTTTAATACCATGCTGCCGCCGCTGCATAAATTTACAGAGCTTGCAGGGGTTATAACGGCGGCCGCTTTTTCTACCGTCATCTGGTACGTCCCGGTAGAGGCGTCCATATACGCCACATAGGGAACGCCGCTGGCGCTAATGGCTATGGAAGGATCCCAGCCCGCTCCGGGAGAAAAATCAGCATTGCCCACCGTTACCCAGGTAGCGCTTGTTGCGTTATAGGCCATCACCGTGGTTTTATCCGAATTCAGTACATCCACAAAGGCCACATAGGGAATACCGCCGGGGCTTAGGGCCAGGGTCATATCCCCGGCGGCGCCCGGCGAAAAGCGGGGGTTCCCCACTACAGCCCATGTTCCGGTGGCCGCGCTGTAGGTTTGCACAGTGGCGGCGTTCAGCGGCGTAACGCCAGTTGTGCCATCGGTGTACGATAAATAAGGAACGGCATTGGCAGTTAGCTTTAGTGAAAGGCCGCTGGCCGTATAGCTGGAAATGGTGTTGGAGTTGGCGCCCAACAGCGTCCAGCATCCGCCGCTACTATACTTTACCTGCGGCGTAGCGGGGGTAAGCGTTTCATCTATATAGGCCACATAGGCCGTTGTTCCCGTGCCGTTGGTTGAGACTGCCAGGGAAAAAGAACCCGCTGCCCCCGGCGAGGCGGGGCCGCCGCCTACTACCGCCCAGGCCGAGCCGGTGTATTTCTTTACGGTAAGCGCACTGTTATTATCAGCGTCCAGGTAGGCTATGTAAGCAACTCCGTTGCCGTCTACCGCTATGGCAATGCCCGCGGCCGAGCCTGCCGAAACCGCCCCAGTCAAAGGGGCCCATCCCGTTGCCGTAGTGTATTTCATCACTACTACGGTATTGCTCACCCCGTCCAGGTACGCTGCATAAACTATTCCGTTGCCGTCTATAGCCATGCAGGTTAATGTTGATGTATGGGTTGCGACAGCAACGCCTCCCAAAAGCGACCAGGTTGTACCGTTGTATGCCATCACTGTTGGGTAATAGTCGTTGTGCTCGTCCACATAGGCCACATAAGGGAGGCCCGATGCGGGGTTAAAAACCAGGGAAGGGAAATGCGCCCGCACGTTAGAAAAATCGGCGCTGCCCACGTCCGCCCATTGCTGGGCAAAGAGCGAGAAATGTAGTAGTAAGGCCGTTAAAAGCGGCATGTATTTTTTATACGAAGTAGTCATAGTAGCTAACGTTAAAAGATGACGATTAAAAAAGGCAAGCGTAAAAACTGGCGTTAAAATAACAAACCTGTGGCACACTTACAAAAGCAAGGCCCTGTTTATCAGAAAATTTAATATTATTAACGATAAATTAATATTAACAATCTATTT
>Ga0206840_1006_pt1 | contig 64579 bp, 59 predicted proteins | sample Alteio_BWOrgCont_24_FD_152633 | JGI IMG/M metagenome (GOLD analysis project Ga0206840, IMG submission 152633) | Enriched cells from forest soil in Barre Woods Harvard Forest LTER site, Petersham, Massachusetts, United States -... | ecosystem: Environmental > Terrestrial > Soil > Temperate forest >... | reverse complement strand
GGCATTTGGCAGAGTTGATAGACTCATTAGGTTATACGCCACAGCTTAACCTGGATAAGTTTGATAGTAAAGAAACCAAAACGGATTATTCATTAATCTACAAAATAGGCATAGCGGGGTTCTGCTTCGGCAATATTATGATGCTTAGTTTCCCGGACTATCTCTCTGTTACCAGAAGTCTGTCCCAGGAATATAGTAACTTCTTTGGCGTCATTAACCTTATATTGGCGTTGCCAGTGGTTTTCTATGCAGGCTCGGGCTACTTTATTTCTGCGTGGAACGGGCTAAAGAATAAAATCATCAACATCGATTTCCCCATTGCGCTTAGTCTGGTAGCCGTGTTTGGCAGAAGCGTTTACGAGGTATATACATATTCGGGACTTGGGTATTTTGATTCTCTAGCCGGCCTCGTTTTCTTTCTTCTGATAGGCAAATGGTACCAACGAAAAACCTACGATGCGCTGTCGTTCGAGAAAGATTATAAGTCTTATTTTCCTTTGGCGGTATCGCTTATTCGGGAAGGGGAGTTGGTAAATGTACCCGTGAGCCAGCTCAAAAAAGGAGACCGTATACTGGTACGAAACCAAGAGCTTATACCTGCCGATTGTACTATAGTAAAAGGAAACGCTAACATAGATTACAGTTTTGTTACCGGCGAATCTGTACCATTGGAAAAACAACCCGGGGACAAAGTATATGCCGGAGGTAAACAAATAGGCAGCTCTATTGAATTAGTAGTACGAAAAGACGTACAACACAGTTATTTTACCCAGCTCTGGAACCAGGATGTATTTAAAAAAGACAATAGGGCAAACTTACAAACCTTTGCAAATAAAGTGGGCAAAGTATTTACCATTGCCATATTGGTTGTTGCTTTTTCCACCTTTTTTTACTGGTATCGCATAGATCACGATACGGCCTTTCGTTCAGCAATCTCTGTTCTTATAGTATTTTGCCCCTGCGTACTTACTCTAGCAATGCCATTTGCATTTGGCAACACGCTTAGGAAATTTGGTAGCAATGGGTTTTTTATGAAAAGCAAGGACTCAGTAGAAACGATGGCTAATATTGATACCGTTGTATTTGATAAAACAGGAACGCTGACGGAAAAAGAATCTAAGGCAGAATTTATAGGCTTGCCCCTTACAGAAGAGGAAGAGGTATTAGTTTGCTCTGTTGCCGCCCAAACCATGCATCCGCTTAGCCAAAGCATTCTAAAATCTATTTCTTCGGATAGGATAATACCTGTAACTACTTTTACAGAAAAATCTGGCGGAGGCATTGAGGCAGAACTGAGAAGCGTTACTATTAAAATGGGTTCTTCTATTTTCGTAGTTGGTATGCGAGATTATAACGAGAACGACGCTTCCACTAAAGTCTTCCTATCCATAAACGGAACCGTAAAAGGTTATTTCCGCATTACCCATCAATACAGGCTGGGAATAGAAAAATTAATAGTAAAGCTTAATAAGCATTTTGATATTCACCTGCTATCTGGAGACAACGACGCCGAGATGGAGCATTTGTCTAAATTACTACCGAAAGAAAATATCCATTTTAACCAAACCCCTTTTGACAAACTTTCTTACATAGCCGAGCTAAAAGAGAGCGGAAGCAACGTACTGATGGTAGGCGACGGGCTTAACGACGCCGGGGCGCTTAAACAAAGCGACTTAGGCATAACAGTAGTAGAAGATATTTACAATTTTTCACCTGCCTGCGACGCCATACTGGATGCAAAATCACTAGGAAGATTGTCCGATTTTATAAATTTCTCCAAAATTAGTTGCAATACGGTTAAAATTAGTCTTGCAATATCCCTGCTTTACAACGTCATCGGGTTGTACTTCGCCGTTAGCGGCAGGCTTAAGCCGCTTATTGCCGCCATTATTATGCCGCTTAGCTCTGTATCTGTAGTGCTATTTGTTACCCTTACCATACTGTATTTCGCCCACAAACGGAAACTCTAAAAAGGTGATTTTAATCATCTTTTTAAATGTTTTCTCTCATCGAATAACAGACATCTAAAATCTTTCTTTGTAGTATACAATAAAAAGAAAAATGATGAGCGTAATTTTTATCCTTATAGTAGCAAGTATTCTGGTAGCCGGAGGTTTTCTTGTAGCATTTATCTGGGCCGTCCGCAACGGTCAGTTTAAAGACGATTACACCCCCTCTGTGAGGATATTATTTGAAGATAAAGAAATAAACAAAACCAATAAATGATTTAGATTATGACCATTGAAAGATTTGAATACGATAATAAAATCGTAAAGTACTTTATAATAGCCACAGCCTTATGGGGCGTAATAGGGATGCTGGTAGGGCTAACCATTGCCTGTCAGTTGGCTTGGCCCGCTCTTAATTTCGGGATAGAGTACATCACCTTCGGAAGAATAAGGCCGCTGCATACCAATGCAGTAATTTTTGCGTTTGTTGGTAACGGACTATTTGCAGGTATATATTATTCTCTGCAAAGACTCTGCAAAACAAGAATGTTTAGCGACGCCCTTAGTCAGATTAACTTTTGGGGATGGCAGCTAATAATAGTTTCTGCCGTTCTTACCCTGCCGCTTGGAATTACCAGCAGTAAAGAATATGCAGAATTGGAATGGCCCATAGACATTGCCATAACTACTATATGGGTAGTGTTTGGCTGGAACCTGTTTGGAACAATATTAAAAAGAAGAGAGCAACACTTATATGTGGCCATCTGGTTTTATATAGCCACCTTTGTAACAGTAGCGGTACTTCACCTGGTAAATTCATTCGAACTTCCGGTTTCTATGTTCAAGAGCTATTCCTGGTACGCAGGCGTGCAAGATGCTTTGGTGCAGTGGTGGTATGGGCACAATGCGGTGGCGTTCTTCCTTACCACTCCATATTTAGGATTAATGTACTATTTTGTGCCTAAAGCAGCCAATCGTCCGGTATACTCTTACAGACTTTCTATCATACACTTTTGGGCGCTCATCTTTATATACATCTGGGCTGGCCCTCATCATTTGCTTTACACTGCCTTGCCAGACTGGGCGCAATCGCTGGGGACTGTTTTCTCTATTATGCTCATTGCTCCGTCGTGGGGTGGTATGCTTAACGGGTTGCTTACACTAAGAGGGGCCTGGGACAAAGTGAGAGACGACGCTACGCTTAAATTTATGGTAGTAGCTGTTACCGCTTATGGTATGGCCACTTTTGAGGGGCCGTTATTATCGTTAAAAAATGTAAACGCCATAAGCCACTTTACAGACTGGACAGTGGCGCACGTACACGTTGGCGGCCTAGGTTGGAACGGTTTCTTAACCTTTGGTATGTTGTATTGGTTAGTCCCTAAAATGTGGGGCATAAACCTGTATTCTAAGAAGCTTGCCAATTTCCACTTCTGGATAGGCACTATGGGAATACTATTTTATGCCTTGCCCATGTACTGGGCGGGATTTACACAAAGCTTAATGTGGAAACAGTTTACTGCAGAAGGCTTCCTGGCTTACCCTAACTTTTTAGAAACAGTAACGCAAATAAAAACCATGTACATGCTTCGCGCATTGGGAGGTTTGCTATATATAGTAGGGGTATTTGTTATGTGTTACAACTTATTTAAAACTGCCAAAGCCGGTTCGTTTATCGCCAACGAGGCCGCCGAGGCCCCTGCCTTAGAGAAAGCTTATGTTAAGCCTGTCGGAGAGCATTGGCACAGGTGGATTGAAAGAAGGCCGATACAACTTCTTATCCTAAGCCTAGTAGTAGTTCTAATAGGCGGTATTGTAGAGATGGTTCCTACCTTCCTGATAAAATCTAACATACCTACTATTGCAAGCGTAAAACCCTACACGGCGCTTGAGCTTGAAGGAAGAGACCTATACATCCGCGAAGGCTGTAACAACTGCCATTCGCAAATGATACGTCCATTTAGGTCGGAAACCGAACGTTACGGAGAATATTCTAAAGCGGGAGAATTTGTGTACGACCACCCGCACCTTTGGGGTTCTAAACGCACCGGGCCGGATTTACATAGAATAGGCATGAAGTACCCGGACTCCTGGCACTACAACCATATGCTTGATCCGGAAACTATGTCCCCGGGCTCCATAATGCCTGCCTATCCCTGGTTATTCCAAAACGACCTGAATACTTCGTTGACTTCTAAAAAGGTAGCGGCTATGATGACACTTGGCGTGCCTTATACAGAAGAATATAAAGAAACAGCAGATAGCGACCTTAAAAGGCAGTCTGAACAAATAGCCGACGGACTTAAAAAAGAAGGTATAGAAGTGAAGAGCGATAAAGAAATAATAGCCCTTATTGCTTACCTGCAAAGGCTGGGAACAGATATTAAAACAAAACAGGTAAACGCAACTACTAAATAACAAAAACTATGCTAAAATTTATAAAAGGACATTTAACATCCATAAGTGGAATACAGATATATCCTCTTATCTCTTTCCTGATTTTCTTTATCTTCTTTGTGATAGTAACTATATGGGTATTTGGAAGGAACAAAAACTACTTTGACGAGCAAAGCAATATCCCTTTTGATAACGACAAATTTTAAACAAAACTATTATAAAGTTATGAGACACCTATTCAGCGTTAAATCTTTTTTAAAGGTTTTGTTTTTGCAGATTTTCCTGTTTGCCTCCTTAGCAGCTTCAGCAGAAGATGCAGCCTCGGCGGGAGATATAGTACTTACCTGGGAACAGGTAGCCACGTTTACTTTATCAATTGTTATAGTGTTCCTATTGTTTGTAGTGGTTTACTTATTTTACCTTTTACTATTTCTGGTAAGGGCGTTAAAAGGCGAAGATGTTACTAAGCCAATCTTCTCGTTCAAAGGCATAGATAAAATACTTACCAATGCCGTGCCTATTGAAAGAGAGGCAGAAATTGAGTTTCATCACGAGTATGATGGAATAAGGGAGTTGGACAATATATTACCTCCCTGGTGGAAGTATATGTTTTATGCTACCATCGTTTTTGCAGTAGTTTATTTGTTCTACTTCCACGTAAGCAAAACCGGAGATTTGCAGGCTGCCGAATACACTAAGGAAATGGCGGCGGCAAATAAACAGAAAGAAGCCTACATGAAACTGATGGCAAGCAAAATGGACGAAAACTCTGTAAAATTACTTACTGACAAAAAAAACCTGGAACTGGGCAAAACAATCTTTTCCCAAAACTGTTCGGCCTGCCATGGTAAGCTGGGCGAAGGTGGAGTTGGGCCAAACCTAACCGACAAGTACTGGATACATGGCGGTGGAATTAAGAATGTGTTTAAAACTATCAAACACGGCGTTCCTGAAAAGGGCATGAAATCATGGCAAGGCGATTTTAGCCCTCCACAAATACAACAAGTGGCAAGCTATATTATTTCTTTGGAAGGCAGTAACCCTCCTAACCCTAAGGCTCCGCAGGGAGACTTGTTTGAAGACGTTAAAATTTCTCAGAAATAAGTAAAATAGGAATAGAATGAATTCTTTACCATTTACCCAACCTGTTGATATAGCTGAAGAAAGCTATAGGGACTCCATTTCTACTGTGGATAAAACAGGGCATAGGGTATGGATTTATCCGAAGAAGCCAAAAGGCAAACTTACTAACTATAGAACGTTAGTAAGCGTTATCTTTCTCACGTTATTATTTTCTTTGCCTTTTATTAAACTGCATGACGAACCCATAATTCTTTTTGATTTTTTTAATAGAAAATTTATAGTATTCGGCATATTATTCAGACCGCAAGATTTTGGATTACTAGCGCTGGGATTTATTGCCTTTGTTATTTCCATTGTATTATTTACCGTGGTTTATGGTCGCATATTCTGCGGATGGGTATGCCCGCAAACCATTTTCATGGAGGGGGTATTTCGTAAAATAGAGTATTGGATAGAAGGAGACTGGAAAGACCAAATGGCTTTGGACAAACAAAAACTTACCGCCAAAAAATTTGCCAAGAAACTTGTAAAGCATGTTTTAATATTTACTATCTCATTCATCATTGCCAATACTTTTTTGGCTTATATGATTGGAGTGGATACACTAGAAGCGATATTAACGGATTCACCGATGAATCATTTAGTGGGGCTTGGCTTTATTACTTTATTTACCGGTGTGTTTTACTGGATATACGCCAAATTCAGGGAACAGGTATGCACCACTGTTTGCCCGTATGGAAGGCTGCAAGGCGTTATGTTGGACAGGAACTCTATAGTAGTAGCTTACGATTACGTACGCGGTGAAAGGCGGGAGAAGATAAAAAAAGGCGAAGACCGTAAAGCCGCCGATAAGGGTGATTGCATAGATTGCCATGCTTGCGTTAACGTTTGCCCCACCGGTATAGACATCCGAAACGGCACTCAGTTGGAATGTATCAACTGCACAGCCTGTATAGACATCTGCAACGACATTATGGAAAAGATAGGGCAGAAAAAAGGACTGATACGTTACGCTTCTGAAGCAGAGATCGCCGAGAATAAGAAATTCAAAATTACTCTTAGAATGTTGTCCTATTCCCTAGTTCTTGTGGTACTTATGGGAGTATTTGGATTTATGCTGGGAACAAGGCCAGATGTAGAGGGTACGTTGCTAAGAACTCCTGGTATATTATACCAAAAAAGCGAGGATGGGCGAATCACTAACATATACAATATAAAAGTAAATAATAATACCAATAAATCATTTCCGGTAATGCTTAAAGTTCTTTCCGGAGAAGGAGAGATAAAAATGGTTGGCAAAGGATTACAACTGGATAAGCAAGGAACAGCGGAAGGAATATTATTTATAGCCATGAACAAAGAAGATATTCGCGCATTAAAGACCAAGCTGGTAATAGGCATATACGCCGAAGGAAAACTGATGGAGACTATTAAAACAACTTTTATAGGGCCTGTAAACTAAAAATAGTATGAAACAATTAAACTGGGGTTGGGGAATAACAATAACATTTAGCCTGTTTGTCTGTTTTATGGGTTACTTGGTTATAATGGCATTTAGGCAGGATTTTGACCTTGTGAACGAAGACTACTATACTGAAGAATTGCAATACCAGAAGCATATAGACAGAGAAAACAATTCGGGGTTACTCGGGGAAAATATAAGCTGTGCGGTAGTAAATAACGAAGTAGTACTAAAATTTCCCAGAACAACTAATTCTGGAAAAGTGAAAGGAGAAGTATTTTTCTTTCGTCCATCAGACAAGAAGAAAGATATAAAACAAGCGCTGCATCTTAACCAAGGCGAACAACGTTTTCCTTTATCATTATTCTCTTCTGGCTTATACAAAGTAAAAGTAACCTGGGAATCTAACGGCATTGATTATTTTAACGAGGAATCAATTGTACTATAATGGTAACATATCTCGCTCTGACCATAGGCTTTATTGGAAGCCTTCATTGTATAGCCATGTGCGGCCCTATTGCTTTCGCGTTGCCTTCGGTTGGAAAAAGTTTGCCTTCAAAACTTTTAAGCCGATTAATCTATAACAGTGGCAGGATTCTTACTTATGGGGTTTTAGGGCTACTGTTTGGATTAGTTGGGCAGGGTATAAAACTGGCAGGGTTTCAGCAGTGGTTATCTATTGGCGTAGGGATCGCCATTTTGCTACTACTTGTTGCAGATATTTCTTTTATAAAAAAGCTAAATATGTTCTCACCGCTTTATAAAGCAATATCCTATGCAAAAGGAACCATTATAAGGTTATTTTCTGTACATTCCTATTCGTCCTTATTTCTAATAGGCCTGCTTAATGGATTGCTTCCCTGCGGGCTGGTATATATTGCGCTTACTACCTCTATTGCAACTGCCAATGCATTTCAGGGAGCTTTATTTATGGTAGTGTTTGGCATGGGTACGTTACCCCTCATGTTTCTGGCGGCTTTCTCTGGAAGTTTATTAAATCAGAACATCACTAGAAAATTTTCACGAACCATACCGGTAATGATGCTGGTAGTAAGCCTTATGCTTATAGTACGTGGTATGAACCTGGGAATACCTTATCTAAGCCCTAAAACAGATGTGGCAAAAAATAATTTTAGCAAATGCTGCTATTTACCTCAATCAAAAAAATCATAAATACAGATTTACCATGTACAAAATACTTGATAAAGAAAAAATAGAAGAGGTTATGACTAATAACTTCATTGGCAGAATTGCCTGCTGCGATAATAATATGCCTTACATTGTTCCTATCACTTATTGCTACGATAAAGAAACTAATAGCATAATAGGATATTCTGGCGAGGGCGCCAAAATAAATATATTAAGAAAAAACCCAAACGTTTGCTTTGAGGTGGATGAAGTAAAAAGCATTGCCGACTGGAAATCCGTTATCGCGCAAGGAACTTATAAAGAGCTTGCGCCTGTAGATATTCGTAATGCCGTTCACCTTTTTGTAACCAGATTAAGAGAACTTATAAGCGAAGATCACCACATGTTTATTAAAGACTTGTCTTCAGCAGTAGGGGGAGACAAATCAATAGTGGTTTACAGGATCCATTTGTCTGGTAAAACAGGCAGATACCAGGGAGAATAGTCATAAGCGCCCTTTTATATAATAGTAATATTTAACACATACAACATGATCATTTTAATTTTCTTTATTGCGCACTGGTTCTTATCCTTATTTACGCAAACATTCTTTTTACACCGCTATGCCGCCCACCAGATGTTTACTATGAGCAAAACATCTGAAAAGGTATTTTATGTGCTTAGCTATATATTTCAAGGTTCATCTTTTCTTAGCCCTCATGCCTATGGCATAATGCACCGTATGCACCACTCTTTTGCAGATACAGAGAAAGATCCGCACTCTCCATTGTACTCAAAAAATCTGATGGATATGATGTGGAAGACAAAAAATATATACAACCTGATTTTAAATAAAAAGATATACATAGAAGATAAATATACTAAAAATGTGCCAGACTGGCCGTTTATAGAAAAGCTAGGAGACAAGTGGGCCTCCAGAATTTCATGGGGTACGTTTTATGTTTTATTTTATATAGCGTTTGCTACCCACTGGTGGATGTTTCTGCTACTACCAATACATTTTCTTATGGGGCCAATACACGGCGCTATTATTAACTGGTTTGCGCACAAATATGGATATGTGAACTTTAAAGTTAATGATACTTCAAAAAATTTACTACCTATTGATTTTTTAATGATGGGAGAATCGTATCACAACAACCACCATACCTACGGGGGAAGAGCAAACTTTGGTGTTAGATGGTTTGAGTTTGACCCTACTTACCCGATAATATTATTTCTTAATTGGGCAGGAGTTATAAAGCTAAAAAAGAATAACGATTTAAAATACATGTAATACCTAGTTGTTGGTAATAATAAAGGCTGGAGGTTAAACTAAACCCCAGCCTTTCTTGCTTAATTTATTTTCCTATTATAACATCAACTAAGCAGTAACTTTATAGGTGAACACCGGTTTATGAGATAGTTTAACAAGATCCTGTGATATGCTGCCCAATATAAAAGCAGAGATCCCTTTTCTGCCGTGTGTGCATAGCGCAATCATATCAGCGCTGATGTCTTCGGCAAATTGCATAATGCCCTCATCTTCTTCGTAGGCGTTAACAATATAAAAATGGTAATTGTCTATTTTACTTTCTTTAACAAACTCTAACATTCTTTTCTTGATATCTGTGTCAGATTGGAATGTAGCCAGGGTATTAACATATACCAGGTGAATAGTAGAGTTAAAAAACTTTTGTAGTTCGGTCAGTTTTTCAACCATCTTTATAGATTCTTTACTGAAATCGGTAGCAAACACTATATTCTTTAAATAAAATCGCTCACTCTTTTCTTTCACGCAAAGTACAGGGCAATGGGCCAGGCGCACTACCTTGCCTGTATTAGAACCAGTAATTATGTCTGTGCTGGTTGCTCCATGCGTTCCCATTATTATTAGGTCAACATTTATATTGGAAATTACATCATATATATGTTTGTACACGTTACCCACTTTTATATGTGGTATTGCTTTTACTCCCTCTTCCTTAAGCTCGGCAACCTTTTTATTAAGAAGATGCATGGCTTTTTCTACCATTTTAAGCACAAATAGCCTGTCCATACTATCTTCAACCGGCTTAGAAGTTCCGGTGGTATTATAAGAATCTTCGTAAATAGATTCTACAACGTGTAATAAATTTAAAGTGGCATCGGTATGTCGCGCCACAGATACGGCAACTTCCAGCGCATTTTCTGCCTCTTTAGAGAAGTCGGTTGGTACAAGTATTGTTCTCATGATGGGTTTAGTTATTATAGTATTTCCTAAATGTACATTAGCGCCTTTATTATTATAATGATTTAAGTTTTTGCAAAACATGACTTTGGTCATCTATTTCTTATGTTATAAATAAATACTAATCTCAGCGGGCAGGCAGGCCCTTAGTCTTAATCTTTTTTCAAGAGTAAGCTTATTCTCTATCATATAAAAAACCTTCTTTACATTCTCCTCTATCTCTTCCTTATGTATAAACTTGCTGCCAGAGTTTGCCGCGTATTGCCTTACCAGTTCAATAAAATTAACATCCTTAACCACATTTTGCGAGGGTTTCCATCCTTCCCAGAATATTGGTTTTAAGTAAGACGGCAGCTCGCTTAGTAAAAGGATAGCATTCTTATTGTTCATTTTATCCCGTATGGCATGTAACGCCGCTTTAAAGAGGGCTAATACCTCCTTCTTCTTATTATAAGAATTTAGCTCTCGCTCCAACTCGTACATAAAGTTGATGGCTTTGGGTTTTATGGGCGCGCTTATATTTAGGTTCATAGTACAATAGTTTTTTACTAACTAATACGGAATAAAATTAAGATACAGCCGCAATAACCCTACTGATGCTTTGCAGGTAACTGGATGATATTTATCATATTTTTAAGGCCAAGAGCCTATGATATTTGGCTAATAACAATAACCAGCTATGAAAACTATACTATTAATTATATTGGTTGCCGCTTTAGCCACTAATTACTACCACAGAGAAGCGACCAAGGAAAACACTAGCGCGGCGACGCAGAGCGACAGCATTACAAAACCAGTCGAAATTATCAGAAACTGGATATACATTCACGGAGAGCCTGTGCCTGTTATTACGGAAGTAGACCAGTTTGTCTTCGAAGGCAAGCAGTATTACAAACAAAAGAATTTTAAAGCAGCAGCCGAGAGGTTGGATAGCCCCGCCAGCACCTTACTGCTTAGCCTGGAAAACTCAGAAACTAAAACCCTTGAAGCTCATAAAGAAGTGCATAATTCTGCCAATCGTTTAAAAACGGTCTCAGCAAAATTAAAAGAAAATAAGGAAGTAAGTGAATCGGAATTAGACTCTGCTTTAAGAAAGGTATGCGATGCCTCTATGAAACATTGCTGGATATTAAGTAGCTTTCAGGAAGATAGTAGCTGGATACCGGAAGATGAGTTCTCTGCCCATTTAGATAGTTCGTGCAGCTTTTACCTAAGAAAGATACCTTTAATACTAATGACGAGCTGGCTAAGTCTGCCGCGCTTATAAATGTAAAAGCGGAAAGAAGTACCCCAAAACCAGAATTATACTACAACATACTTCTAACGACCTTAGAAGGCTGGCGCAGGACTTACGCTCTAAAAAAGATATTAAAAACCCCAAGGTTAGACTGGCTATTGCAAAAAGTTATCACGACCTTGCCAATAACGACTACCACCAAGCCGCCAACGAATTGAGTTTAAACAAATCCGATTGTAAAATGGGACGGGCTTTACACGCTTCTTCCGCTTACCTGCAAAAGGCGTTGACAATGGCCAATATAACTACTAGTAACGATGAGGATTTCATGTTTGATAGTATAGACCTTACCAGCCAAGAATTAACTACTGGCATTAAGCATACCAAAACCGATATACAAGAAACGCTTAGCTCTTTAAATAGTCTACTAAGCAAATACAAATCTGACTTTGATGTGATAATAATATAATCATGAGAAAAAATGAAGGATAGGTGTGAGAAGTAAGGAATAAATGTCAAAATAGCGATAATAAGTTATTAATAACTAACAAGTCACCATAAAAGGGATTCGATATTTTGACACTAGGGTCTACGTTAACAATTAATGAGGTATATCCAAAATGGGTATGCCTCTTTTTTTGTGCCAATTGACATTTGTATTCTCCTAATTTCGGGTAAGCAATCTTAAATCTACTGTTTAAATGGATAACATCTGGCAGTTTGTGCTACCTAAAAAACTACTAGTTGAAGGGAAATATTACATGGCACGGCGTTAGCGTATTGCTTTTCATTGCAAATTTCATTGCTTTTTCATTGCTTTTTTATTGCTAATTTTTGAGGCCATGTATGTTTTTTATGTTTTTGAAAGTTTTTATTGTGCCAGTTGGCACACGAACCAACTCTTAAATGGATGAGGAATTGTTAGTAGTAAAACAAAAATATGGTTGTTTTGGTTTAAAGCGTTAAAAACTATATGTAGCACAAAATAGCCTGTTAATTAAGATTTTTGGCTATAAAAAATAAAGTGTTGAGATTAAGTAACGCTATTTAACAAGAATGACTATTTAATAAATAGTAGTTGTTATTACAATTACTACTTTTATTCTTGCGCTGTATTTATTTTTTGAAGAAGGTATTTTTCTCCAAGCAGTTCGCTACAGGTTTTTATAGCTCCAATAGACACCCCATAAACGCCGTGCATGTGCAGGTTTTGGCCTGTAAATAGTAAGTTCGGTATTTTTGTTTTTACCGCTATAAACGACTTTACCGGATCGTGGCATTCTTTTAATATTCCATAAAGGGAGCCATCGTAAGAGCCAATGTAGTCGCGATAGGTTAGCGGGGTAGAGGTGTAATAGCTTTGTATATGCTGGCGGATATCCGGGTAAAGTTTTTCTATTTTTTCTAATAGTTTTTCTGCTTTATCTCTTTTAAATTCTTCATAATCTTCTCCCCGGTAATCTTTATCAGAAACCGTATTAAATGTTGCGTTCCACTGGCTAACGTCTTCGTACCTCATATAGGTAATGGCGATCATGCCGTCTGCATACTTTTCTGATTTTGCATTGGCGCTGTAATAGGCGGCAAACGACTGGGGCCATTCATGGTTGGAATAGTTAATAGTATCCCATACATTTTCTGTGCCGTAGTGGTATATGTTGTGATTTTTGTAGGGGAAAGAATCTTTCTTAAACACCATATATAGGATGAATGCTGAAATGGTGTTTGGGATACTATTAATTCGCGTCCGAAAAGCCTTTCTTATTTTATCCGTATCCAGCATATCTAATGTAGGCGCCGGGTGTATTGCTGATATAAAGATGTTTCCTTCTATTTTCTTGCCATCTTTTAACTCTGCATACCCGAGTTTATCTCCATCCATTACCAGGCGAGTTACCCGGGCCCTGTTTAAAATAACTCCGTTATTTGTTCTGATAATTTTGCTAAGGAGTATTGCAATTTGCGAACTGCCATTAACAAAGCGATGAGAGCTTTCTATGTATGAGTTAATCACCAGGGCATGAACATAGAATGGAGTTTTAGAAGCCTCGCCTGCATAGAGTACATTGGTGGCTGCAAGCACATTTTGTAACCTGGTATTAGAAGTAAGTTGTTTAATATAATCGTGGGCATTAGTGCATAGAATATCAGGGTTATTTAACAGGTCGTTGTTTCCTTCTTCAAGATTGTACAAAGGAAATGTACGGCATATTTTTTGAATATTAGAGCAGTATTCTGTTATAGCTTTTTCTTCGTCAGGGAAATCAGAAACCAGGTTTGCTATAAATTTGTCATAGCCCTGTCCGTATTGGTAAACTTTACTTTCTCCTTCAAATATTATCCGATCAAAACCTTCTTCATCCAATGGGCGGATTCTTAGCTGATCCATAATTCCGAAATACCTGAAGAGTTTATATAAAGTCTGTCCCTTCCCTAAGCCCCCCACATAATGTACCCCCGTATCGAATATGCATTTGTCTCGCACAAAAGTCTGTAAACTGCCGCCTATTTGCTTGTTCTTGTCTACTATACAAACCTTATACCCTTCGCGACTTAGTACAACGCCGCACAACAAGCCCCCAAGCCCTCCACCTACTATTACTATATCGTATTTGCTAGTTTCCATTTATTGCATGTTTATGAACAACGTATATATTGTCATAAATAAGATCTTCCGGTTTTATTTGTTTTACCTGTGCATTATAATAATTAAGGAGGCCTTCCATTTCGTTATAGCTAAAAGCAGCTTCCCATGGGCTGGATGAACTTTTGGCCCCTGCCAAATTATCTATTATCTTTTGAAGTATACTGCTCTTGGAGCGGCATTCGTTTAAAATCACTAAAACGCCATCAGGGTTCAATTGTTCCAGGCAGTGTTTAACTAATGCAAGCTGTTTTATAGCGTTACTATCGGCCTTTGTTCTACTGATAATAATAGCATCGGCGTTGGCGTATTCGAAGGCAAAACTTCCTGAGTATTGAAAAAAACTATTTTTTGTATCTAATTTACTATGATTTGCAATTTTTATTTTTTCCTCATCCTCGTCAACACCGGTTACCACCCTTTCCGGCGCTGACAATGCGAGTATATATGTTAAAAAGCCATACCCACAGCCTGCCTCATATATGCGTCCGTTTAAAGGTAAAATGTTATGTATTAATTTATGTGTTTTATAATGTTTTGCAATCAGCCTAGCCTGCCATTCCAGCGATGGCCCTTTGTATATATATTTATGTGAGAGCTGTTGGTATATAAAATTAAAATTATTACTATTTATATTTTTATATTCTTCGCGCATAAGTTTGCAAACTGCTTTGGCTAGTTCCTGATAACAGCCTGCATCTGTGGTATTATCAGGATGTACTCTTGGCAATATTTTAATAGTAACAATACCCTTGTTTAAAAAAATATCATTTTTGTGAAGGCAATACCCTGTGCCGTGCATTACTACAGGTAGTATATCCAGTTGCAATTGTTGGGCAAGCAGGAATGCGCCTTTGTGAAATCGTCGTATTTGCCCATTTTCGCTTCGGGAGCCTTCAGGAAAAATTGCTATAGAATACCCTTCTTTTACTCTGTCCCTAACTACCTCCAAGCTGTTTTCTATACCACTGCTTATATTAAAAAAGCCAGCCATACGCGCTACAGGCCCTAAAAAGGGAGATTTCCATACCCAGTCTTTGGTAAATAAAATGATTTTTGGGTGAGCGGCTAATACTAATAGTATATCCAGCCAGGACTGGTGATTGAGAACAATAATTGCAGGGGCAGATAAGTTTTCGCTGGTAGTATTTGCGTAGTTTTCCTTTACAGAAAAGATACTGTATATAGAGTACCTTACTACGTACACGATAGTTTTGTGATAAAATAGCCTTACCTGTTTGCCATTTAAGCGTAGTACTTTAAAAATAAGAAAACCGAGTATTATAAGGCCAACGGAACCACTAACAAATAGGACATAGCCCACTAACGACCAGCAAAATGAGCTGAATGTTAACGGCACAAGCCCTCGTTTTACCCGATTAGAAATTAAAATACGGAATAACAAGGGTATTACTGTGTAAGAAATAAATAATACACACACTATGCCTACTACAGATATAAGAGCTATGGATTTTAAAGCTGGATGTTTGGCAACTATAAGAACGCCCATTCCCAATAGTGTTGTAATTGCCGATAAAAAAATGGCAACCCTGTAGGAAGAAAGATTCTTTGTTCCGTTTTTATATTCCATTAATAAGCCGTCCATCGTAAAAATGCTATAGTCGTCGCCCAAGCCAAAAATGAATGTGGAGATGATGATGTTTACAATATTGAAGTGAATATCAAATAGTCCCATAAATGCCAATATCCAAAGCCAACTAATTAGCATGGGGATAAATGTTATTAACGCAAGTTCTATTCTTCCATAAAAGAGCAATAGAATTAAGAATACTAGTAGGGAAGATGTATATAATATCTGACTAAAGTCTGCTTTAATAATGCTTACAAGTTTTTTTATTAAATACTGTTTGTCAAAAATGAATAAGCCGGGCTGATGGGATAGCGTTTCGTAAACGATGTCGCTTTGGTTGGCTGGAACTTCCAAAGATGCGGTTATAACAGTTGTCCCCTCGTTCACGGATATATATTCATTAAAAAAGTAATCTTCTAAAATTTTTGCTTGTCCGGCAGGCAGGGTAGTAAAGTCTTTATCCAGTAAAATAAAAAAGTCATCAAAGGCAGTTGCTTTAAATCCGTGAGTAGTAGCAAGTCTTGTAATAGTTGTTTTCAACGCCATCTTTTTTTCGGGCGTCCAATAGTTATACCACAACAGCTTTCTTACCTCAGCTACAGAATCTGATGTAAGAAAAGGAGTAACCCCCACATACCTAAATATTTTATGTTCCTTTAACAGATGATTAATTTTAGATAACGCATTTTCATTTTTACTTAGCGCTTCGTTACTATCTTTTCCCTTAAAGAAAAGATAAATTATCCGCTTGGCTTCGTTGTTTTCAATATTAAGATTTTGCTCTGCTTTTTTTAGCTTGGCAGGCATATAGGCGATCGCATTAAGGTCATTATCAAACCCAACATTTTTGTAGGTTAGCAATAGAACGGCAGAAATAATAAGGATAAGTAATGGTATTAGTTTATAGTAAGGGTGAAAAAACAGATTAATAGTTTTACTACCTAACAATGGCTTATCCTCATGGTCATTTTTGAATGTATAATAAGAAAGAAACTGGGGTAAAAAAATTAAAGAGAATACTATAGTTCCTATCAGGCTTAACCCAGAGAAAAGGCCGAAGTCAACCAATATTTCTGAATTGACAAACAAAAGGCTAAAGAAAGCCCCAATGGTGGAAATGCTGCCAATAAGCAATGGAACTGAAAGTTCTTTTATTACTTTGTAGGTAGAGCGCGTATGCTTGTAATGGACAAAAATGTGCAATGAGTAATTTACTGCTATGCCAATAATAATTCCGCCAGCCCCTAAAGCGACAGCCGATATGGTTTGTTTGTATAAATAAATAATAGCGAGAGCAAACGCAATGCCAAAAGCTATTGGCAGCAATATTACTATTGGAATAGAAGCTTTTCTGAAGTAGCCCCACAACAAAAAACAAATAGAAAGTACTGCAATGGAAACAGTAACATAAATGTCCTGTTGAATTTGACGCGCATTGGCCACAGATACAGCCGCTGCCCCAAAATATTCTAAGTGAATGTCGGCGTAACCTTTTGACGATAGTTTTTTTTCAATCTCGTCAATACCATCAATAAGTTTGCCGTTCAGAAAGCTTTCGTTAGGGGGATTGGAAGGGGTAATTATTATTAATAGCGCCTTATGGTCCAGACTTACTATATAATTATCGTACAGCTCGTAATTTTTATTTAGTTGCAACGATTGTAACTTTTGTAAAACAAGAGGCGTGAAATGAAGGGGGTCTTGTTTTATCTGTTCTTTAATAGCCATACTCATTGGCGATATAAGAATATGGTAATCTTTCTCCAGATTTTGGCCTATTCCTTTTTCCGTAATAAGGCTGTCTATTATTTTGTAATCCTCTTGTTCCAGAAAAAATGGCAGATTGTTGTAAAATACATTATAAGCTTTAAATAATATATCCTCCGGAACTCGGTACTTTATTTCGCGTATTAATGGGGAAAGGCTTTTTCTGCCTTGTAGTTCATTTACAAAAGCAGCCGCATAAGCAGTAAGCCTGTTGGGGTCTGTAGTTGTATCTTTGAGGGCTACTCTTAGAACCAGTTTTTCCATTATTTTGGAATTATTTAACAACTGGTTGTATTCTTTAAAGTTATTATTTTCTGGTAATATCTTAGTAATATCTTCTTCCAGTTTTAATCGGGACGCGAGAAACAAAATGGGCAAAAAAGTAAACGTTAAGGTAACCCAGAAGATTAATCTATGTTTAGAGAAAAAATTATATATGTAAAAAAATATAGCGTTCATTTTTTATTTTGCAGTTTTTCTAAAAATCACTAGCAAAACGTAAGATATAATCCCTATTACTAGCGCCGCCAGCGTTGCAAGAGAAATACTTCCCACTATATATTGGAGAAGGTTTTCCTCAATAAATTTCCAGTTTAAACCCTCTTTGGTAGTAGAGTTCGCGCCCCCAACCAGTAGTCCTCCCATATTATAACTTAATAGAATAACCAGGGGCGTCATGGGCGGTATACTAATATTGCATGCCAATAAGGCAAGTATTCTGTTTAACTTAAAAAAATGCGCCAGCGTAAGCGTTAGTAAAATATGATAACCCCATAGGGGGCTAATGCCTATAAAAATTCCCAGGGCTACAGAAAGAGCCTGTTCAAGGTTTGTTTTTTCTTTGTCTGTTATGCTTTCCCATAGTAGTTGTTTAATATCCTGCGTTCTATATTTATTAATAAAGCGCAATGGGATATAATAGAATAACGCCATAGTTACTAATACTGTATTGAGAATGCTTATGCGGGTAAAATCCTTAAACGGCCTAAAGTGAGACACCCGTTCTCCTGCAGGAGGGTAGTATACTTTAATAGGTACAGATTCTATTGCCACCCCTTTCCAGGCAGCTCTTACTATTACTTCAACTTCAAATTCGTACTTCGTTGTGTAAAATTTTATTTTTTGCAAGGGCTCAAGGGGATAAAGCCGAAAGCCAGATTGCGTATCTGGCGCTTTAATGCCTGTTTCCAGCTTAAACCAGAAGTTAGAGAACTTATGCCCAAAGCTGCTTTTTCTGGGAATGCCAGCCTGGCCCATATTTCGCGCGCCAATAATAATGGCATTCTGGTTTTCTTTTATTTTTTCAAGAAATAAAGGTATGTCATTGGCAAAATGCTGCCCGTCAGAGTCGATAGTAATGGCGTACTTAAAACCTTTGGAGTAAGCATGTTTGAAACCAGTGCGCAGCGCCATACCTTTGCCTTTATTAACAGGATGGGTTACTATATCTATACCATCCATAACAGATATAATTTCTAAGGTAGAGTCTGTAGAGCCGTCGTTAATTACTATTATGTCATCCGTAAAGCATTTAATGTCGTCTATTACTTTTTTAATAGTACTAGCATTGTTATAGGTGGGAACAAGCACACAACATTGCAACAGTTTTAGTGAATTCTGTATTTCTATGTGCTTCTCCATTGCGACTACCTGGTTACTTTATATGTTCCTGAGAATTTCATGCTAATTTTCTCTTCTGCCATCAATAAAGCATCGACTGATAGTAGTTGATCTGCCAACTGCTTTACCCGGATAGTGAATACAATCATTTTATGAATGCGAGGATCAACAACTGACAAAAACTTTATGTTACTGGCCGTAATAAACGTTACTTTAAATTGGTTGGCTTCCTCAATAATATGTTTTAGAATCTGAATCATACAAGCCCCAGGTAGGACAGGCTGGCCGGGAAAATGCCCTTTAAATAGTTCATGATCGGCGTTTAAGCTGACTCTGGCTGTTATATCATCTCCTATGCTTTTGTTAATATCAAGGCTGTAGTAGCTCATAGCTGTATCACAATTTAATTAAATGTATAGAGAGGTTAATACCCCTATTTTTTATATTAACTATACCAGGTAGCGAACCCTGAAATTCTTGCGCAGTTAAAATGATCTTCTTTTTAAGTTTTTTATTTAAATATTCTATTTTCGAAATTTTACCTTCCTTAGATTCATAAAAATCATAAGTCCCTTTTAGGGTATTCTTTCTGCATATTAAATCTTGATTGAGATTAGTGTATATATTAAGCGTTTTACCTTTAAAATCGTCCAGCATAGTAAAGATACGAATATTCTTTTCTATGGTAGCTAATACCGCTGGTTTATTAAGCTGAGGAATGCACTCATATACCTGACAGGTTTTTGGGGTTAACTGAAGATCGAATAACTTCATCCCGGGAATAGTTACAAAAGCAGAATGGCAGGTAGTGTCGTTAGTAAATTTAAAAAGTAATATACCAGAGAAATGCTTCCCGAAAATACTTATTTCTGCTTTGTATTTTACTGAAGTGGCGCTACTATCAAAGTAAGAATGTAAAATGGTGTCTACCCTGTCCATTTCAATCCCGCTTATTCGTTTAACCGAGGAGCAAGAGAAAAGAAATAATATTACAACAAGACTACTACTTAACAATGAACTCTTCATCCTTTATTTCTGTATTTTGCTGAACTTCAAAAAAAGAAATTAAAGTAAAATCGCCAGACTTTTCTGTAATTTCAATTTTTGAGACAATCAATTTATTTTTGTCAATATAAATTTTTATGCTGTTCATTAGTTCCAATAAAACTTTATCCAAAGGGGTTAATTCTATCAGGTATATGCTCTCATTCTCGTAGTACTTTACAGAATATTCTTTACTATGTATTAAGTTTCCGTTTAACGTATTTATAAGCATATCGTTAATTTGGCGAAACATTTTGTTAGACTGGGTGTCGAACTTATTTACTTTGGCGCCATCTTTAATGTACATTTTGCCATTGTTAAGTACCATTAGATAGTTAAAAGGCGTTGTGTATTCCATACGCACTTTGTTTTCCTTCTTATACCTGAATATTCCTTTTGAGATGATTTTATCTTCTAATGCGCTTAAATGTTTTTCCTGTACAAAAGAACTTCTTATGCTGGTAAGGTTTTTAGTAGTGGTATTAAATTTATCTAAAAATACCTTAGTGTCTTTTATTGGTTTAAATGAAGCAGGCTGCGCCATGCACGGCATTCGCAAGAAAAGCATAAACAAGATTATAACTGCATTAATTCTCATAACATTCAATTTTAATTATCTTATCAAGCCTTTCTGCCTTGTAACCCTGCTTGTCCATGTATTCCAAATATTTTTTTAATACTTCAGGGCAGTTAGGCGCGGCATCGTGCATAAGAACAATATCGCCTGGCCTTATATTTGGGGAGATGCGGTTAAGTATTCTTTGAGTGTCTCTTAATACAGTGTCCAGCGATCTTTTGCTCCAACCAATAGATTGCACCCCCAACTTTTTTATTGCGTCAGCTATCATAGGGTTTGTTACACCATAGGGGGGCCTAAAAAGTTTGCTTCTTTTGCCAATGGCTTTAAATAATAATTCATTGGTTTGTTCTATTTCAGCCGCTATTTTTTTTGAAGAATAGAAATCAAACCAAACCGAGTGAGAGAGGGAGTGGTTAGCAACAATGTGCCCTTCGTCTATCATTCTTTGTAAAACAGATTCATTGCCTTCTATTTTACTGCCAATACAAAAAAATATGGCCTTGGCATTGTATCCTTTTAATATATCGAGTAGTAGAGGTGTGCTTTCAACTGGCCCGTCGTCAAAGCTAAGTACAATGTTTTGCTTTTCGGTAGTAGCTCTGTTAATACTTTTCAGATAAAAATTGCTTTGAATAACAAAGGCCATAACCGCTAGTATTAATAGATAAACTAGTATAATACCAACAGCAAAAAGAATACCATAAATCACTATTGCCAATGTAACAATAGGAATAATAACAAACAGGCTTATTTTATACTTAGACATTGGACAAAAGATAAAAGCAATGATTAACGCCCATAAACTGATTGTATACTATGGCTTTTTTAAATTTAGTAGCACCGGAGCCTTGTATAATAAAAGCCTCGGATAAATAATTTTTACTAATTGCCAATGCAGAAAATGCAAGGCCAAATGCAGATGAGGTAAAATACTCTCCGCATAAATTTTTATAGTAAGCCACTGTAGTATCTTTATTAAATAGTTTTGCAATTTCATGATAGCAGAAATCAAATCGATCATCTCCGTTAGTACCTAATACTAGCAGGTCTATATCCGATAGCTCTAATTTATTTTCTTTAATAAATTGGAGCAAACAAGCATTTAAGTCTGATGTAGCCCTAAATAGTTGCAGCGCTATAATCTGTGCATAGGTTGTTGTTGAGATCTTATTTGATAATGAGAAATACACCATACCTTCTCCGGCAATCGCTCCTTTCGTAGCGCTTTTATATAAAGGGGCTATCTCTTCTTTTTTCTTCCAAAAGTTTAATTGGTTAGTGATATCGTAAATAGTAGGGGTAATTTCATCAACACCGCCTACCAAAATATTTTTTTCTTTTTGCTGACTTCCTTCATTAAACTGAATGATTGCATCCATAAGAGCGCTCTCAAATGATAAGGCCCTATGTACATAGGTAGAATTATACCCCGTACAGTTTAATTCTATAGCAATCTGGCTGCTAATGGTATTATGGGTAGAATGAATAAAGGCCGTTGGAGAAAAAGCGCTGCCTTCTTCGTTAATTATACCTTTTAAAAATTTTTCTGTATCCTCAATACAACCAAGTCCGGTTCCTGTTATTATGGCGTCAATAGTAGTCGCGTTTGCGTCAACAGCAGCTTTTTTTGCCGCCACTAACGATAATTTAAGCAAACGGCTCATTCGCCGTATTCTGTTGGGTTCAATTATCCCAGTATAGTCAGGCTCTGTACATTTTAAAAAAGGGAACGAGACATTATTAGCAGCGCTGCAATCCGGACTTTGAGGGGCTATAGCGCCAATACCGTTGATATATACTTTGACACTTAGCATTTCGAAAATAGTAATGATGTATTATTTCCGCCAAACCCAAATGAGTTCGACAACACCTGCTTTACTTCTGTATCTGGCTTTAGTTCTTTAACCGGACTTATAGTCAATTCTTTCATCTGCTCGGTAAAGTTCAGATTAGGAAAAATAATGTTGTTCTGTATTGATAATATTGAAAAAACAGCTTCAATTGCCCCAGCTGCTGCCAAAGTGTGCCCGGTATAGGGTTTAGTGGAACTAAATGGAGGAACTTTTGAACCGAATAATCTTTCTATGGCTCTTCCTTCTGATAAATCGTTATTAATAGTGCCTGTGCCATGCACATTTATATAACTTATTTCTTCTATGGCGCTATTACCAGAAATTAATGCTTTATTCATTGCCAACCCAGCGCCCATGCCATCTGCAGAAGACGCTGTCTGATGGTAAGCGTCGCAAGCATTGCCGTAACCTGCCAGTTCTGCCAAAGGTTCTTTGCCAGAGTCAATGAGGGATTCTTCAGATTCCAGAACTAAGTACGCCGCCCCTTCACCTAAATTAAGTCCGCTTCTTTGATGGTCATAGGGCTTACAATGCTCTTCCGAAAGTATCATAAGCGAATTAAATCCGTTGATAGTATATAATGTAAGCGCATCTGCGCCTCCTGCTAAAACCCGATCCACAATACCAGCTTTTATAAGATTGGCTCCATACATTATAGCATTGGCAGATGACGAACAAGCTGTACTAATGGTACTTATATAACCCGAAATACCTAAATAACCGGCAATGCATTCTGTGCTATCGCTGCAATCGTATACTAAAGCGTCTTTTAGCGAATTGTTCTTTTTATTATTAATATAGTTTCTGTAAAATTTTTCTCCAACGTCCATGCCCCCTACGCTGGTAGATGAAACAAGGCCTGTGGTAAGTTTTCTTTTATCGTTAATTCCAACCGACTCAAAAGCTTCTTTTGCAGCCATAATTGCCAAAAGTGAAGTGCGGGAGTAAGGATTTCTGTCTTTAATGTTTAGTAGTTGTTTTAAATGCTCATTTGTAACAAGTACTTCCCCGGCGGGAAATTTATCTTTCAGGTTTGTATCAAGAGACTGTATTTTTCTTACCCCAGATTTTAATGAGCAAAGCGATTTGTATGATTGATGCACATTGGCGCCAATGGATGATATAATTCCTATGCCTGTTACAAATACCCTTTGCATAAAAACAGTATTACCTTTTCTTTGACTTTATAAAATCGGCCATTGTTTTAACAGAGTAAAAAGCTTCTTTGCCTTCCTCAGCGCTGTTAACTTTTATACCATACTTTTTTTGCAAAAGTACTATAAGTTCCAAGGCGTCAATGGAGTCTAATCCTAAACCTTCCATAAAAAGCGGCTCATGTTCTTTTATGTCTTCCGGCTTAATAGTTTGTAAGTTTAACTGTTCAACAATTTCTTTTTTTAATTCTTGAATTAATGTATCCATGATTGTTAATTAAAATACAATTGATTTAATAGTTCAGATTTTAAAAGTTGCTTATCTTTTCCGGCAACCAATTCCACTGTGAATAAAAATGCGTCCGGAATTTCCTCCTTATAATTTATCCAACCGCTTATACAGGCTTTTGTGTTTGTATAATTCATGAGGTTAGTAATATTCAAACATAGCAAGTCGGCGTCAAAGCATTCTGTAATAAAGAAATTATTCTCGCCTTTAATTTTATATTTTATACATAATTCACCTGCCACAATGTTAGGCAATGTATATACAAATAAGGCAGGGCTGGGGAAATAGTTACCGGAACCAGAAATAGTGGCAAAAAAATTTCTGTCGCTGTCCTCAGACCCTGCCGTATTACTAAGTATTATACCAATCGCTTCTCCGGGATATTTTTCTAATAAAACGTTATCTTTTATAAGCAGTTCGGCGGCCAGCAGTCCCAGCTTGCTTTGGCTATCCATTTTGTAAAACTTGGGGTAGTCCATAGCGCTTTGCTCGTATATATTTTTTAGAAATTCAGGAGCATTGGCAGTAAAGTTTGTTACTACTAGTTTATCGGCTGCATAGGCGCCGTTTTTGTTAATTTTGGAATAACCTGTCAGGAATAATTCAGTCATTCTTTTCTAATAGTAAAGCCGCGTTACAGCCCCCAAATCCCGAGGCGGTTTTAAGGCATTTGTTAATTTTTTTTACGATATTTTCCTTTACTATCTGCAAAGGCGCAGATACCCCATTTTCATCATACCCCTTTGAAGCTATAATTAGTTCTTTTTTCATAGACCATATAGCCATAATTGTTTCCAGTATGCCTGCCGCCCCTAACGTATGGCCAAAATATCCCTTTAAACTATTTACGGGCGCTTGTGCTATTCTTGCGGAATGAAATGCTTTAGCTTCCATCTCATCATTATAAGGAGTTGCTGTTCCATGGGCCGATATATATTCAATGTCTGAATGTGATGAATGCGAATAAGAGAGAACATTATTAATGGCGCGTAAGAGTCCCTCCCCGGTTCTGGAAGGGCCCGAAATGTGGTTAGCGTCGTTAGATGTAGCGCCAGCCTTTAGTTCTATACCTGCAGGTGTAGCCTTGCTTGATAGTACAATAGTTGCGCAGGCTTCGCCCAAATTTATTCCATCCCTGTTTTTATCAAAAGGCTTGCAAATGCCCTGGCTTAGCGCTTGTAGGCATTGAAAGCCGGAAAATGTGAATTCTGAAAGTATATCTCCGCCCGTTACTACTACCTTGTCGTAGATGTTTTCATTTATGTAATAGCCGGAAGTAATAAGCGCTAAAACTCCGGATGTGCAAGCATTAGATATTACTACAGGATTGTTAGGGTTGCCAAAGAAACCGGTAACGTGTTTTGCCATGGCGGCCAGGCTTATTCTGGCGCTGGGGTAAGAGTTGGAAGCAGCCTTACCCAAAAGATCAATATTGCCTTTGGTAGTAGCAAAAACAAATAATGTGCGGGATGACGTTAAGTCTATATCGCATTGCTTTGTAGCATTTAATATAGATAAGATAAACATCTTCTCCAACTTTGTATATCCGTTTGCGTTGGTATGTTCTTTTAAAGCGCCTGTTACTACTTCCTCATTAAGTAACGAGGCAAAAAAACTTTCAGAGTGAATGGATAAAGCATTATTGGAACTTACCCCTGAAATTCCTTTAACAATATTATCCCAATTGTCTTTGGACTCCAGACCCAAAGGCGATACAATATTATCTGCAATGGAATACACTCTTCTCATTTTATAAATACCTTCTTTTCCAGTCTACCATAAAGTCTGGCACATTAAGGCTTAACTCTTCTTTTTGCATAAAGACTTGTATACTGCGGGCAGTGGCCACAACCTGCGACATGGAATTTTTAAGTGTGTACGTAAAAATCAATTTTGCCGCCTCGCTATCCCAGTAGGTCGTCTCAATAGTTGCCTTTTCTCCGTAGTTGAGAGGGCGTTTATAATCCACTTCCATTTTTACTATAGGTATTACAAAACCGTTAGCGTACACATCCATGTAACCCAAGCCATATTGGGCGCCAAAGGCTTCTCTGCCATCCTCAAAATATTTTAAATAGTGCCCGTGCCAAACAATACCCAGTGAGTCTACCTCACTAAACCTCACCGCTATCTGGGTTGTATTTGTCAGTTTAGTTATTCTTTCCACTTAGTCAAGATTTCTTAATTACAATCTTCATTTCAGCTTTTGCAGCAACTTTTTCATTGTATAATACTTTTCCAGAAATTAAGGTCACGCCCATAATTTCATCGTCAATAGTTACTATAGTTGTTATTCTATCGCCTGCTTTTGGATAGAAAGATACTTCCATATTTTTGACCGCGCCAATAAACCCAATGGGGGCCGGTATATTTTTTTCTTTGCAGAGGGCCCCGGCATGTAGCGCGGCAGTTTGAGCAATATTTTCAATAAGCCCCGATTCTGAGAAGATATTATTTTCGCAAAAAATGTTTTCTTTGGTAATGGTAAAGCCACTTTTTGTTTCTTGCTCGGTACAATAGTAAAGCGTATCAATCATTACTATTGGAGCGCGCTGAGGGATGAATTGTAGTATGTCGTTACCAGAGGCCTGCATCTTGTTTATCTTTTGGAGCATTTGGTTAATGTATGGCAAAGCCCAATGTTTTCAGTCTCTTCATCAATTTTCAATCCGGCTTGTTCGATGCATTTATGCATTATAGATGAGTGATACATTTGACTATTACCATTGGCTATACAGGCAAAATAAAGGGAGGTTTGCTGCAGGCAAAATGCAGCATTCTCATATTTTTGTTTGTCCCAATAGGTCTCCATTATGTAAAGCCTGGTTTTTGAGGTCATAACATCTAAAGCTTTTTTCAGTATCATTACTATTTCCTCCTCGCTGAAACAATCCAGAAACTGACTCATCCATATTACATCGTGTCCCTCGGGAAGCTTGCTATTCTTATCCAACACATTTATAGCATACCCATAAACTCTGTCATCCCGATTATGATCGGTTATATTTTTTAAAGCTACAGTTAGCTGGCCCGGGAGGTCGCACATGGTTACCACTACTTCTTTAGAATATTCTGCGCATTCCAATGCCCAGCGGCCGGTATTTGCCCCTACATCCAAAACTTTTGTAGTAGCCTCTTTAAATATTATTGGCAATACTTGCTTAAAGGAATAATCGGAATAAAAGTGATCGAAATTAAACCAGCTTTCTTTTACTTTTTCGGGAACGGTAGAAAGCGCCTCGTAAAAAGTAGTAGAATTGCCATCTATTTCTTTTAACCCCAAAGGTTTGCCTTGTACAAGAGAATCCTGAAAATGAAAAAACCCTTTGTAATTTACGTCGTGTACAAAGTCCATATTTACGCGCGTCATTTTATCGTGCAGCATAAAATAGCCTGTGCGCGTTATCACAAATTTATCTTCTTTAAAAATCAGCAAGCCTATTCCCAGCCCTGCTTCTATAAGTATGCGAATGGCATAATGAGATAATTTTACATTACTCCCTATTTCGCTTAAAGTAAGTCCTGTTTCGCCGCTTTTTTCAATAGATTCAAGTATGCCAAAGTCGCGAAGGGCTTTGGAAGCCTGAAATACGAAAGGGCCAAAAGCAATACGCTGGGCTTCTTGTTTTGCCTCAATGGCCGCTAGTTTGTCTGTTGTAAAAAAACTCATCTTGCTAATTTAGGTTGTCTTCCAGAAATGATAGTAGTTGAACCACTGATTAGGGTATTGGTATATAATCTTTTCTAACGATTGAACATAAGATTTTAGAATACTGAGCGCCTCTGTATCTCTTTGCTGTCTACCAATAGTAGTAGAACAAATTACTGGGGGGGTAGCATGCAAAAAATAATGGCTGGCAGATTTTTTTATTGAAAAAACAAAAGACACGGGAACCTGTAGCTGAGTGGCCAGTAAAAAAGGGCCTAAAGGAAAAAATGCCTGCTCTCCTAAAAAATTGCACAATACTGTTTTGCTCCCTTTTACAAACCGGTCTCCATGCATACATATCAGCTCTTTATTTTCAAGCGCTGCATTTATTTCATATATATGGTTTAAACCGTTGTCGTTTATAATAATAAGATTGAAGTTTTTTTCCTTCATAATACTATCCATGTATTTTTTTATTGCCGTATGTTCGCCTTCGTACATTACAATGTTTACTTTGGCGGCAATGCCCCTAAGTACGTGGCCGGCAAGTTCCCAATTTCCTATATGGGCGCTGATAAGAATACCGCCCTTGTTGGCTTTAACCATCTGCGTTAGGTATTCTTCTCCTTGTATAGTAAAAGTAAACTTGGTTTTATAGCCCGCTAAAACGGCTATTTTATCTATTAGCGTTTGCCCTAACAGGTAATAGTTACTATAAATGCTTAATATCGATTTTACAGGGCCATAGTGCAATCTTTTTCTAAAATAGTAAAACAGGCAGGATGAAGTTTTCCAGGAGAATATAAAATAGTAGAAGCTAACAAAGCGGAGGATAAAGTAGGCGGCGCCAAGGCCCGTTTTTTCTATTGCAAAAACAAAGATTTTATAACCTAATACGCTTCCTTTCGATTTTCCACTCCACGATGACATCAGGCTGTAGCTGTGTTTTTTTCTTCTAATTTTAAAATAACATAATCGTAGAAGTGTTGGAATGTAATAATACCTGTAAAGTCTTCGCCTTTTACCTTAAATCCAAAATTACTTTCAATAACTACTACAAGATCTATATAATCCAGGCTATCTAGTTCCAGCGTGTCCTTTAAAATAGCGTCTGGCTGTATGTCCGATGCCTTTACTTCAAATTCTTCTACCAGAAAGTTATTAATTTTGAAAATTATTTCTGCATTTGTCATTTTACCTATTTCTTATATTTGGCTATAATGAGTGTGGAATTAGTCCCTCCAAACCCAAAGGAATTGGAAAGAAATGTATTTATATTTTTTTCTAGGGTTTTGGCGGTTATATTAATTTTTGCAGAGTCTTCGTCCGGGGTTTCAAAATTAATGTTGGGCGCTACAAAAGAGTTTTGCATCATTAGTAAAGAATATACAATTTCGCTTGCACCTGCCATCCAGCATTCGTGCCCCGTCATAGATTTGGTAGAGCTAATAGACGGAGTATTGGCGCCGAACAAGTCGTATATTGCTTTTGCCTCGCAAGAGTCGCCGATGGGTGTTGAAGTAGCATGGGCGTTAATATAATCGATTTGCTCAGTTTTTATACCTGCGTCTGCAACGGCTTTTTGCAAAGAACGATAGGGCCCCTCTACATTTGGTTGTATGATATGTTCTCCATTTGAAGAAAATCCATACCCAATAATTTCTGCCAATATGGGCGCGCCTCTTTTTTGGGCAGACTCCAGGCTTTCTACAATTACAGTAGCCGCTCCTCCGCTGGGCACCAACCCATCGCGGTCTTTATCAAAAGGGCGAGACGCTTCTGCGGGCCTGTCTTCCCTAATTGAAAATGCTCCTATCCCGTCAAAACTTCCCATTACATATTCGTTTATTTCCTGAGCTCCACCGCAAATAATACAATCCTGCAAACCAAAACGTATCATAAAATAAGCCATGCCTATAGCATGAGAAGAACTTGCACAAGCTGCGCTTACTGTAAGGTTTATCCCTCTTAGTTTAAAGATAGTGGATAAATTCATAGTAACGGTTGAGTTCATGGATTTAAATATAGAACCTGAGCCTATAAGCGTATTGTCTTTTTTTTGCCGCGCTATGTCCACAGATTCTATTACCGCTTTGGCAGAACTGTCGTTGCCATATAAAATGCCTACTTCATGGTCTGCAATGTACCCCTCGTCCAGTCTTGCGTTTCGCATGGCTTCCAGCGTGGCCACGTAAGCGTACTCTACCTCTTCTGCCATGGATATTCTGGCCCGCCTGTCCAGTAGGCCTTTTAAAGCCGGCGCTTCTACCGTACCAGTAAGGGCAGAGCGGAAGCCTGTTTGCTTGCGCAAGGCATCTACCACTATTCCGGATTTACCGGCAAAAAGAGAATCTCTTACTTCGTCAAGGTTTTTGCCAATACAGGAATATATTCCCATGCCCGTAATTACTACTCTGTTCATTTATACGTTCAAGAATAAAGGCCCCCGTTAACAGAAATTACTTCCCCGGTTATGTACGACGATTTCTCGGACGCCAGAAAACCTACTACTTCGGCTACTTCCTCTACCTCTCCAAATCTGTTAAGCGGAATTAGCTTTTTTAATTCGGCCTCGTTTAGCCCTTCTGTCATATCTGTTTTTATAAAACCAGGCGCAACAACATTCACTGTTACTCCCCGCCTTCCCACTTCCTGGGCCAAGGCCTTGCTGGCGCCTATTAGCCCTGCTTTTGCAGCTGAGTAATTAGTTTGCCCCGCCACGCCTTTTTGGCCAGATAAGGATGCTATACTAATAATTCTGCCTTGTTTATTTATAAGCATCTTATTTATAATATGCCTGGTTACATTGTAAAACCCATCCAGACTTGCCCCCAGTACTGTTGTCCATTCTTCCGGCTTCATCCACATTAACAGGTTATCCATTCGTACCCCTGCATTGTTTACTAATACGCTTATTGTTTTATCCGGGTTTTTTTCGAGCCAATTGGTTAGCGCCGCGTCTACCTCTTCTCTAATGGCTACATTAAAACGCAAAAGCTCTCCGTTTGAACCAGCGCTTTTTATCAGGCCCAATACTTTTTCAGCTTCGTCGTCGTTGCTTTTATAGTTTATTAGTATGTAATACCCCATTTCTGCAAGCTTTACTGCAACCGCCCTTCCTATGCCCCTGCTTGCGCCAGTAACTAATGCGTATTTCATTGATAATAAAAAAGTCAAATATGTGCTAAAGATAGAGAATTATTATAATTAGAGAAAACGGATTGGTTTGTTTTCCTTACAACAATGTAACAGAATTAAACTTTTTTAGTAAGGGCCTCGCCGTCTTTTAAGTATTTTTTTAACTCTCTAAGGGTCTGATGTTTTACTGTGTCCTCAATAAACTTAGGAGCAATGGATCGTAGTGTATTATAGACAGATGCAGTTTCTTTAGACATTTTCTTCTGAATAGTTAAATAATCTACCGCCTGTAAAATGGCAAGCAATTCTATTGCTAATACTTCAAAAGCATTTTCTATTACTTTATGAGTAAGAAGGGCGGCGTTGGTTCCCATACTTACTATGTCCTGATTATCATTGTTGTTAGGTATACTATGGATATAAACAGACGTTGCCAACGCCTGAGATTCTGCCACGTTTGATGTAGCTGTAAACTGCACTCCCTGCATTCCAAAGTTTAGCCCAAGCTTGCCCAGGTTTAGAAATGGCGGAAGTTTCTCATTTAGCTTATCGTTTAGCAAAAAGTTTAGCTGCCTCTCGGCCAGCATTGCCAGTTTGGTAAGGGCTATCCTTAATTTATCCATTTCCAACGCTATATAATCTCCATGAAAATTGCCGCCGTGGTACACGTTTTGGGTATCCTCGTCTATTACGGGGTTATCGTTAGCGGAATTTAGCTCGTTAACCAATACAGTATTGGCATATTCTATGGTATCGTAAATAGGGCCAAGCACTTGCGGCACGCAGCGGATGGAATAATACTCCTGCACTTTAGTCTTAAATACCTTCTCTTCTGTTTTTTTGTAAAGGTGATTTTCTCTTTTTCGAATAAGGCCGCTGCTTTCTAATATAGCCCTCATTTGTTCTGCTATGGCGCGCTGCCCCTGATGAAGTTTGGCTTCGTTAAGAACCTGAGAAAAATGGTCGTCGTAAGACTCTACCAGCTCATTAATAATGCAGGACGCCATTAACGACCAATATAGCAGTTTGTAGGATTGCAGAAGGTTAATCATCCCTATGCCGGTCATGGCAGAGGTACCGTTCATTACGGCAAGCCCTTCTCTTAAACAGATGGTAATGGGTTTAAGCCCGTGCTTCTGGAAAAGCTCTTTTGCCTCAAAAACTTTTCCGGCCTGGGTTACTTCGCCCTCCCCAATAAGGCATAGCGCCAGGTGGGCAAGTTGCACCAGGTCGCCGCTGGCGCCCACTCCGCCATGCTGGTATATAACAGGGCAAATGTCGTGGTTCAGTAAGTCCCTTAGTAGCGTTAAAACGCTTTCGTGTATGCCAGACTTGGCTAAAAGAAGGGAATTTAACCGGGCTAATACGATGGCCCTTGCAAAATCATGGCTCAAGGGTTCGCCGCTGCCGGAACAATGGCTTCTTATCAGGTTATATTGCAGAGCAAGTCTGTCTTCCTCTTCAATCCGTCGCTGGGCCATAGGCCCAAGGCCTGTATTTATACCGTATATTATTTTATCTTTAGAAAAGTCTTTAAGAAATTCAAAATTCTTTTTAACAGAAGCTAATGCTTTAACGTCCAGTTCTATTTTCTCTTTTCCTACTACTATCGCCTCAAAATCATCAGGCGTAAGCTGCCCATTACCTAGTACAATCATGCTAAATGCCTGCTTCTTTTGCCCATGTTTTCCAGTTCTTGTGCATAGCCTCCATAGAATTGTAAACTGTCCTTATCCAGTAATTACGCACTCCCATTCCGTCTGGCGTTGACTTTACTTTTTTTGTAAATAATACTATCCCGGTGGCTATATCAAAAAAGGCGGCATGCATAGTTCCTAAGTCCTGGTTCCTATCAAAGGATTCTATTATAAAAACAAGGCCCAGGCCACTTGTATCTTTGTTTCTATAATTTAAAACAGCCTGTTGTATTTGTTTTCCCGTAAGGGGCACAACAGAGGTAGCCATCATTGTAGCCGTATCTACAGAAGAGTTAATGGCTCTTACTTTTGATAAATCGCACTTTACAACGTCTTTGTCAAAAAAAAACTGAAGGTTGTATTTTTTTTTCTCATTAACAATCACATAGTTCCATCCTTCAAAATAGATATCGCGTAAAACAGTAGGACTTTTACTGTCTTTGGGGCCAGTGTTAGTAAATGCGCCTATAAATTTTGCTTGTGAAAAATCAAGCCCGTACCAGGTCATTTGCTTATCCTTAAACACATCTTGCACTGACTGGGCTTGCAAGCTGCCGCCAATTAAAAAAATGCTGAGAACAAAAATTGAACGCTTCATCGTTTTGACATAGTTAGAATGATTAATAAAATCTTAATTATAGTTTAACTCCTGCTTCTTTTGCCCATTTTTTCCAATTATCCTCGCATTCTACCATAGTTTCGTAGGCTGTTCTTACCCAATAGTTGCGTAGCCCAAAACCGCCTGGTTCAGTCTCTATTCGTTTTGTTAATAATATTTTGCCGCTTGCCATGTCAAAAAACGTAACATGTATAATGCCTTTATTCAGCGATTTATCAAATAACTCCACAATATAAACCAAGCCTAAGCCTTGTTTACTTTTAGTATCGTACCTGGAAACAGCGCTCTGAAGTTGAACCTCCGTTAATGGGTTTGGCGGATTCCAGGGCATAATACTATCCGCGTTTACCATCCCATTAACAGCATTAACATCTGTTAAATCATACCTTACAGACTCCTTTTTATAGTAACGCTTCAGATCGTATTTTTCTCTTTCATTAAGAACAACACTATTCCATTCGTTAAAATACCTGTCTTTTATTTCCCAACCCCCTTTATTGTTGGCGTAACTAATGTTAGAAAATGCGCCTACAAACTTTGCTAGCGAAAAATCTAATCCGTACCAGGTCATTTGCTTTGTGGTAAACACGTCCTGTACTGCTTGGGCAGAAAGGTTAGTAGTTACCAAAAAAAATATAAAAAAAAGGAGCTTCAACTGTCGCATAGTAATTTTAGTTTATCAATATTATATATTTTATTGCAAATCTTACACAAAAAATTATTTTATGTAAGATAAAGCTTATTTTTGCAGCAATGCTATACGTTAAGGGCTTTTTTGTTTATCAGTATGGGTGTATTCTTCATTATATTTTAATCAAAAAAAACAAAAGCTAACTTCTTGTAGTAACTATTTTATTTTAGAATGAAACACAAAAAAGCAGCGCTAGCCATACTTATAGTACTAATTATAGGCATAGTCTTTTTGTTTTTTAGTATTAGAGTCCTCCCCCCGCAACAAGATCTTTCAGTAATAAACCCTTCCTTAAAAAGAATAAAAATTACCAATGGATATAAATACGGTAATAACTGGTTAAAAAAAGAAAGGCCGGGCATTTGGAGCATGTATGTGGAAGGCGATGCTTTTGAACGCGGATATGCTACAGGAATATTAACTAAAGAGCTTGCTAACCAGCAGGAAACTTATTTTGTAAATGAGATAAAGAAAAAAATTCCTTCTGCGTTTTACCAGTTTATTCTTAAAGTTTTTGTAGGCTGGTTCAATAGAAATATGGACGAGCATATTACCGAGGAATATAAAAAAGAAATTTACGGAACTTCTTTTTTTGCATCCGAAAAGTACTCATACATAGGGCCAGCCTATCTAAGGTTGCTTAATTACCATGCGGCGCACGATATAGGCCATGCTGTACAGAATTTTAGCCTGGTGGCTTGTACAGCGCTGGGGGCCTGGGATAACTACGCCTTAGATAGTAGTATGTACATAGGGCGTAATTTTGATTTTTATGTAGGCGATGATTTTGCAAAAGATAAAATAATACTATTTGTTAACCCCAAAAGCGGCTATAAGTTTGTTAGCGTCTCCTGGGGCGGCATGATAGGCGTGCTATCGGGTATGAACAGCGCAGGGCTTACAGTTACCCTTAACGCCGATAAATCGGAAATACCTTCTCATACCGGTACTCCCGTATCTATTATTGCACGAGAGATACTACAATATGCGTCTACTATTGAAGAGGCATACGCCATTGCACAAAAACGCACCTGTTTTGTGTCAGAATCGTTTATGATAGGTTCCACTAAAGACAGGAAAGCTGCCATAATAGAAAAGACGCCCAAAACTACAGCCATTTACTATTCAACTACTTCCCGCATTGTATGCGCCAATCATTTCCAGAGCAACGCCCTTAAAGACACCAAAATTAATATTGAGAATAAGAACGACAGTACCTCTGTATATAGGCAGCAACGGGTGGAGGAACTACTAACCGGAATTTCTAAAATGGACGAACAGCAAATGGTATCGGTATTAAGAGACCAACTGGGGTATAAGGGAAAGCGGATAGGGATGGGCAATGAAAAGGCCATAAACCAGCTTGTAGCCCACCACGCTATTATTTTTAAGCCCTACAAAAAGCAAGTTTGGATATCTACTTCCCCTTTTCAGGAGGGGGCGTTTATGGCTATTGACCTGGACAAGGTTTTTGAAGAAAGTAAAAACCCGGAGTCGTTCCAAAGCATTTCTGACAAAAGCAGGGAACTGCCTGCCGACAGTTTTTTATATACTCCTTCGTTCGAAAAATTTATATATTACCACCAGACTGCCCTAAAACTAAGCGACTGGTTGGATGGAGTAAACGACACTGCCGTTTCTGAAGAGGAGGTTAAAAGACTTATAGCGTCGAACCCGCTGTACTTTAACGGGTATGTGTTGGCTGGAGATTACTATGTGAAGAGATCTAACGAAAAGGAGGCTTTAAAATGCTACCAGGAGGCGGTAACCAAAGAATTATCGTCAGTGGCAGATAGAAAGAGAATAGAAGAAAGAATTACTAAATTGCAGAAAAAGAGTTCGGAAGAATGATACTTGGCATAGGTACGGATATAGTAACTACAAAGCGTATAGAAGAGAAAGTTTTAACCAGAGATGGTTTTCGAAAATACGTATTTTCTGAAGAAGAAATTGCCTATTGCGAAAAAGTGAAAAATTGTTTTGAGAGCTACGCCGTACGTTTTGCTGCCAAAGAAGCTTTTTTAAAATGTTTAGGCATGGGCCTGGCAGTCAATGCGGAGTTGAACGAAATTGAAATATTAAATAATACTTCCGGAAAGCCGGAGATAAAGCTTTCTGAAGCGCTTTGCGAAAAGGTGAAAGAGATTTTTGGCGTAAAATACTTTAAGGCGCATGTTTCTTTGTCCCATACCTCTGAAGCCGCCCTTGCTTTTATAATTATAGAAACGGATAGTAATGAACTGGCATGATTTAAATAGTGGTTCTGATAGTAGGAGAATTAAAACGTATCAGGAAGAGAAACTTCAGGCTCTGTTAAACTACTTAAAGAACCGCTCAACGTTTTATTCCAGGTTATTTAAACAAAATAATATTGACATAGCTTCTATAAAAAGACTGGAAGACTTATCTCTGATACCGCCAACAGAGAAGCAGGATTTGCAATTGTACAACAACGATTTTATTTGCGTACCGGAAGATCAAATTATAGATTATGTAACAACATCTGGAACGTTGGGGGAGCCTATCACCTTTGTGTTAACTGACAATGATTTGGACAGACTGGCTTACAACGAATTTACATCGTTGAGCTACGCAGGAATAACAAGGAAGGATAAAGTGCAATTAACGGTTACCCTGGACCGGCGTTTTATGGCAGGACTGGCCTACTTTTCCGGTTTACGTAAAATAGGGGCGGGCATAGTAAGGGTTGGCCCCGGTAACCCGGAATTGCAATGGGATACTATTTTTAGAATTAAACCAACGGTATTAATTGCGGTGCCTTCATTTATACTTCATTTAATAGAGTTTGCAGAAGAAAAAGGAATAGACTTTAAAGCTTGCAGTGTGCGCAAGATAATATGCATTGGCGACCCCATAAGAAATCAGGATTTTTCGCTAAACGGGTTAAGCCAAAAGATTATTGAGAGCTGGCCCGTTGCGTTGTATTCTACTTATGCCTCTACAGAAATGGGAACAGCCTTTACCGAATGCGAACATGGGCAGGGGGGGCATACCATTCCTGAACTTATACTAGTAGAATGCCTGGATGAGAACAATAAACCAGCGCCAGACGGTATGCCCGGAGAACTGGTAGTTACTCCGCTGGGTATAGAAGGAATGCCTTTGCTGCGTTTTAAAACAGGAGATATTGCCGTAGTGCATAAAGATATCTGCCAATGTGGGCGAAGTTCCTGGCGTGTGGGGCCTATACTGGGCCGCAAAAACCACATGATAAAATATAAGGGCACTACGCTTTACCCCCAGTCGCTTAACGACATTTTAAATGTTATAGATAAAGTGGATAGTTATTTTATTGAGGCATATACCAATGAGTTTGGCAACGATGAGCTTGCAGCAAATATTTATACTACTCAGTTTAGCATTACGCTGGAGAAAGAGATAAAAGACGCCTTTCGCGCAAAACTAAGGGTAACTCCCGTATTAAAGTTTGTATCTAAAGAAGAAGTAGAAAAGGTTAAGTTTTCCAGGGGAGACCGTAAGCCAATCTATTTTGTAGACCGCAGAAATTAATAGTAGTATTGCTTTAAAAAGCTTCTGCTATGGTAATGTAAAAATTGCTGGTATGCAGTCCCACGCCATAATCCAGCCGCAAATTCAGTTTTTCCCTGTTATCAATCCTAATCCTTAATCCCCCACCGTAAGAGGGCTTAAGCCCCTGAAAATTATAGGCGGCTATAGTAGGGGCCACTTCGCCAAATGCCACAAAAGCTACCAGCCCAATCATTTTGTTTAGGTATAGCCTATATTCTGCCTGCATAGCCGCATAATTTTTATCCCTGTACCTGCCGGAGTAATAGCCGCGCATAATATTATCGCTACCCAAAGCTCCCATCTCGTTCCAAACGGTATTTCCGGTAGTAGATAAATCATAAAATTGAAGGGCTACTACATCGCGCCTACTTCTGCTTATTTTTATAAATTTACGCAGGTCTATTTCGTAGGTACTAAACGTATATTGGCTTCCCCAAAGCCGTTCGTGTACGTTGTATTTCAATCGCACCAAATGTCCTTTCACAGAATTATATACATTGTCCCTGGTATCTAAAGAAAGGGCAAAAGTTAGCCCCACTACACGGTAGCCTCTGTAGCCGGCAGGTTGTTCTGTAGTTAATATACCATTAGCCGGTTGTTTAACGTTAAACAGATTAACGTACCTAAAGCCTGCGCCTGCAAATAGTTTTCCTGTTATTCTTCTTAGCAGCGCATGTTCCAACTTTAATTCGTTGTAGGAGATCAGTTCTCTGTTACCTAGCGGCAGTTGGTTGCCCACGCCAAAGTAGTATTGGGGATATTTCTGAAATTTAGAGTACCCCAGCCCCATCCAGTTATCGTGGGCGCTAAATAGCGTGTAGTTCTGCTCTATAATGGTTTGCTTTTGTTGGGTGTAAATTCCAAATAGGTCTACCAGCGAGCTTCGATTGCCCTCTCCTTTAAACCGGAATACGCGGGCAACTGTTAAGCCCACCAGCGCCCTTGTTTCCGGGGTATATCCGGCAAAGGGAGCCCCAACCCAACTGTTCTTGTACAACAAGCTGTCGTTGTCTGTGGGGTTAGAGAAATAATCTCCCAGGTAAACAATCATTGTAGTATCTGCGCCGGAATAATAAAAGTTGATTTTCTTGAAAGACGGAGCGCCGTATTTTCCCCGTACATTATTGGAATACCCATACCGTTCGGAGGGGAGGGCTATAAAAAGATGGTCCAGCTTGCCGTTTTGGTTTTTATCGTGCCAGGTTGCAATGGCGTAGTATCCTTTAGGGACATCGGTGAACTTTATAATCACAATACTGTCGGGGCCTTTCGTGATTATGGTTTGTAAGGGATTGTTTTTAGATAGTAGCGCATTAATGGATTGATTAAATAGTTCTGTTCTAAGCTGTCCCTTGCGGCTGCCTATATTTTTAATTATAACAGTTAGCGTATCGGACGGCGGGGCGGCATATACTAAAGTATAAAAGCAAGTAAGTAGTATAATAGTATATATCCTTAGTAGCATGAGTTATGGTTGTATAATAATACTAAAAACAAATGTTTTTTTTATGAAACCCGTTTATGTATTTTTATATCTAATTGATAATTAATGCTAAATCAATAGCTATTGTATGTGCCAATTGGCATTTGCATGCTGTTAATCTCAATCGGGCAATCTTAAATATACAACCTGTACGGGTAATACGGGGGAGTTTGTGCTATATAAAAAACTACTAGTTGAGGTAAAATATTACATGGTGAAAAATTTCTCTCTGTTATTCGCCTGTTAATTTTCCTGTTATTCTCTGTAAGTTTCTCTGTTTTGGGATATAGCTATGTAAGGTTTTTGCCCGTTTGAAGGTTGTGCCAATTGGCACGGAGAGTTTAATCCTGTGGTAGTAGTAAAACAAAATTATTAAGCGAAAAGTTTAGCGTTAAAAAAAATAAGTATAGCATAAAAAAGGGTTGCGGTAAGCTTAAAAATTGTAGTTGGTTTTTCTATTGTGAAGGACATCTTCTTAAAGATTCTAAAGGGATATAAAATTCCTCCCCTATTGGCAACTACGCCTAATTTTTACTACCTTTAAGTAAGCGCTTAACTAGAATGAAAAATCCCTATTTATCCTTACTGGGAACCGCCTGGAAATATGCCCGCAGCGAGCGCAAACGTTTTCTGCTGGTTTACGGTATGTTTTTTTGCGCCAATGTGGTTATAGCCATCAATCCGCTGGTGTACGGCTGGTTTATAGATTCCCTGCAAAAGGATAGCCAACATATACTATCCCATGCCTGGATGTATGTGGGGGCGTTTTTTGTATTGCGTTTTTTGGAATGGTGCTTCCACGGCCCGGCCCGAGTAATGGAGCGTAAACTGGCCTTTAACATAAGCCGCAACTTTCTTGCCGAACTGTTCCACCAGGTATTGCGCCTACCCATCCATTGGCACCAGGACAACCACTCCGGCGCTACTATTAACCGGGTGCGTAAAGGCTACGAGGCGCTTAAAGATTTTTTCCAGAACGGCTTCATCATCCTGCATGCCTTCGGCAAGTTCTTTTTCTCCTTCATTGCCATGCTGTATTTTTCGCCGCTGTTTGGCTCGGTGGCAGTAGTAATAGGCGCGTTTACTATATGGGTGATAATGCAATTTGACAAGCCGTACATAAAGTCCATAAAAGAGATCAACGAAAAAGAGCACATTGTTTCCTCTAACCTGTTTGATAGCCTCTCCAACATAGTTACTGTTATTACCCTACGATTAGAGAAGCGCATTGAGAAAAGTTTTTTAAGTAAGGTGTCGGATGTTTACCCGCCCTTTCTGCGTAACATTACCGTTAACGAATGGAAGTGGTTTACCGCCCAAATGCTGATTGCGCTTATTTATGTGATAATAGTAATAAGCTATGTGTACCAACATTGGCAGCCTGGGGAAACGTTTATGATTGGCGGACTGGCGATGCTACTGCTTTACGTAAACCAGTTTACTAGTGTGTTTAACGACATCGCTTTGCAGTACACCCGCATAGTACAATACAACGCCGATGTGGAAACCGCAACGGTACTTAGCGACGCCTACCGCAAAGAACACCGGCCTGAAACTACCGGCTCGCTCCCGGAAAATTGGAAGGTTGTAGACATACACCATCTTAACTTTGCCCGTTCTAACAGTACTCCGCAAAATAATTTCGGCGGACTTAACGACATAAACCTGCATTTGGAACGGGGCAAGAAGATAGCCCTGATAGGTGAAAGCGGTAGCGGCAAGAGTACCCTGCTTGCTATACTACGGGGGCTTTACAATACAGAACCCGGCACTCTTGTAAGTGTAGATACTAAAGAGGAAGACTTTGCCAACATCCCCGAAACGGTTACGCTTTTCCCGCAGGATCCGGAGATATTTGAGAATACTATTTTATATAACATAACCCTTGGGCTGCCCTTTGAAGAAGAGGAGGTGATGAAGGTATGCGAGGTAGCGCAGTTTGCCGAGGTGGTAAAGCAATTGCCGCACGGGTTAAATTCCCACATACAGGAGAAGGGGGTAAACCTTTCGGGCGGGCAAAAGCAACGACTGGCTTTGGCAAGGGGAATACTATCTGCCCGAACAAGTAATATTGTACTACTAGACGAACCCACCAGCAGCGTAGACCCTAAAACCGAAGTGTTTATTTACGAAAAGTTGTTCGATAGTTTTGCAGATAAGGCCATAGTGTCCTCATTACATAGATTACACCTGCTTAACCGGTTCGACTATATTTACATCATGGAAAACGGCAGAATTGCAGATGAGGGAACTTTTAAACACCTGAGGGCAAGCAGTCCTATCTTCCAAAAGCTATGGGAACATCAGGAGGATAAGGAGGGATTACTATTGAACTAAACCCGCTAAATCCGATTCTATGGATTTTTGAGTTTCCTCTGTAATGCGCCCTACTTCTTTGCCGTCTTTAAGCAATATAAATACGGGTATTTGAGTAATCTTGTACTGTATTTCCAGTTTTTCGGGGCTTATTTTTTTCTCGTCCAGCAGGTAAAGCTTTATCCTGTCGCGAGGGATGCCTGCCTCGTCCAGGGTTTTGTAAAATTGTGGCAGTAACTCTTTGGTATCGCTGCACCATACCCCCCCGAACACCAAAAAAGTATAGCCGGGTAACGCAAGGGTTAGTTTCTTTACATAAGCAAAATCGGGAGTATAAGCGTCGTACCCCTTACTGAACCAGTCAAATTTGGCAGAAAGTTTGTCTATATCCGTGTAGCCTAACCATTTTTTTGTTTCCTTTTGTGCCATGCATGAGAAGGAAGTAATAAATACGAGTGCAAAGATAATTTTTTTCATAATCTTTTTTAAAAAGTGAATCCTGTGCCAAAATAATAGTTACGGGCCGGGGCGGCATTGTAATAGAGGCCGTTAACGGCGTTTAGGTCGTTGCCCAGGCTGTATTTTTCGTTTAGTAAGTTGTCAACACCGACAAAGAATTCTAAGTTCAATCTTTTTAAATTTTTCGGCTTCCATCCGGCTTTTAGCTGTATTAAATTATAAGGGTTGGCATAGGCCGTGCCGGCGTCGTTTAACGGGATGTTAGAAGTGTAATTGTGCTGAACATAACCGTAAAATCCCTTTGCAAATTGTGCAGACAGGCTAGATACCACCGTAGTTTGTGGCGCTCCGGTAACCCGGTTGCCGGAATAATTGACGTTATTTAAATAGTAGTTGTAGAAATAAAAGTGGTAGTAGGTGAAAGCATTCTTAAACTCTAATGATTTTACTATACCGTCTGTTCTTGGTTTTATTAAGTATATGGATAGTTGCAGCTCCGCCCCGGCCTGGTTGGTTCCACCGGAGTTTACGTAGTAGCTTGCCCCATTGGCATTCTCGCGTTGTACAATGGCTTTTTGCAGTCGGTAGTAGAATCCGGCTACATCAATACTAATGCGGTTATTCTGATAACGTAATCCTGTTTCGTAGTTCCAGCCGTATTCCGGTTGAAGATTAGTGTTTAAGGCTGTGCCAGATGGCAGCAACTCGGCAATAGTGGGCTGGGAGTAACCCCTGCTTATAGATGCCCTCCAAGCCAGATTTTCTTTGAGTTTGTAAGTAGTAGCCAGGCGGGGCATAAACTGGGGATTGAACTGCCTATTACTGAATGTAGACTCATAAACAGGGTAAAGCGACTGGTAGTTGTATTTGTAACTGTTTAGGCTAAGTCCGGCCTCTACAATAAACCGTTTTCTGATAGTAGCAGAGTATTGGGTGAAGATAAAATTCTGGCGGGCGTTCAAGTTGTCCGAATCCTGAACAGTATCGGCAGTCCCGCGATTGTTTCCGTAGTCGGTTATGCTGGAATATGTTTTTTGCCATTCTGTGCCCAGGTTCCACTTCCAGCTTACTTCGCCCTCATTCTTGCCCGACCACTCCAGGTAGGTTCTCGTTCCAATGGTATTCTCATTGCGCAGCTCGTAGTTGGCAATGGCAGGGTTTGTAAAACTGGTGTGGGTGGCAAAAACAGCGATCACATGGCGCAGGCGGCTTGTAATATTGGCCTCGTGGGCAATGCCCCCGTATACCGTTTTGTTGATTACTCCGGCATGTTGTTCTGCCGCTCCGGGCGATTTACTGGTAGTCTGCCTGGCCAGTTGGGGGTCGCTGTTAAACTGCGCCAGGGTTATCCCTCCGGGAGTCTGGTAGTTCATGTCCGAATAAAAGAACAGGGACTTTAGAGCGAGGTTCTTATGGTAATCCCAGCGCTGGGTGGCCTGTATGTACTTTCTGTCCAGCGCCGATTGCTGCCTATACCCGTTACTCTTCTGGTAGGCCTCGTAAACGCTGAACTGGTAGTTTTTAAACCGCTTCTGGACGCTCGCTTTTTCGTGGATAAGCCCATAAGAACCCCCGGTAATGGAGGCGTTTGCCAGGGCGCTATCTCCGCGTTTAGGGAAAGGGTTTATCAGTACTACTCCACCGGTGTTGGCACCGAATAGACTTCCCTGTGGGCCTTTCAGGATTTCCAGTTTGCTAAAACTGCCGGGGTCTATGGATTGCAGGTAGGTGTTCCCGCCTGCATCGGTGAGGGGAAATTCGTCCATGTAAATTTTTACGTTACGCACACCAAAGGGAGAGCGCAGCAGACTGCCCCGTATAGAAAGGCGGTAACTACCGGGAGAACGTTCTTCCATGCGCACCCCCGCGACAGTGTTTAGGGCGGGAACCATAGTAAAGGAAGGCTGGTTTTGTAGCTGTTTTTTATCGATCACATAAGCCGATAAAGGAGAATCGAGTAATTTGCGTTTGTCGGGATAAGCATTTACTACTACTTCCTCCGTTTGGGTAGTGTCGTTCTTTTCCTGCGATTTGGCGGTATTGCACAAAGCGAGTAAGAGGGCTATAAGGAGGAAGTTAAAAAAATGCTTCAAGGGTTGTGGGGTATGAGGCAAAGTTATAAAAATTTCGTTTGAGAATTAAGGACAATGTAGGCTTTGTCCTAATAAAGGAGCAGGAAGGTTAAAATGGGAAGTGTTCATTAGTTTTTAGCCTGACTTTCTGTATTGGTTCCATATCAGCAATGCCAATAAGGTTTAATATTTGGTCGGTTTGTACTAAGGTATATTGAAAGGTATTTGCAAATCTAATAAATAATTCCGTTGGAAAATTATCTTGAATTATCTTGGTATAACCAGATGGATGGATGAATTGTGAGAATATTTTATAGCAGATAATAGCTTCCTTTATCTCGTTATCTTTTATCTTATTTAATACTTTTTCTGTAAAGATGAACTTATCAACTTTGTATTTTATCTTGCCCGAAACATCTACATCAAAAATATTTGTATTGTTGGATTGATAGTTTTTCAAAGTAATTGTTTTTTCAGTATGGGTCATAAATCCTGCTTCAACTTGCATATTTAAAAGGTTATTAAGAGCTTTTATAAAATCACTATTAATTTTATTCCATTCATCTATAAATTTACTTTCATCTATTTGATTGTTATCTAGTGATATCTTTAAAACATAATACATGTAAAGGAAATCATTAATAATAACCCTACTAATTAAACATATTGGAAGTAAACCAGAATTAGTAACGTTAGGAAGAATTTTTGAAACTCCTTCCCAGTTAGATTTATATCTTTCGAGATAATAAGCACATATGCCTTTTGCCCCCTTTAGCTTATGCATTTCCTTAGAATAGTATTCCATACATTCAATGTAACTATGAATACAATCATTCAGATTATCTAACTCTTTCTTTTGAAGAAGTTTTGTCATTAGTGAAAAATTTAAGAATATAATTAAAGCTTAAGCCTTTGTTTGTATCCCCACAAACAAAGATCAACCAAAGCAGTTTGGAGACACAAACTGAGGCAAGAAAATGCTTCATTCTACCCTACCTATGCGGTTTAGCCCGTTCATACTGTACAGGCCATTTTACCTCTGCGCCTAATTCGGTGGCCGCCCTTAGTGGGAAGTAGGGGTCCCTTAAAAATTCCCGGGCTAATAATACCAAGTCCGCCTTGCCGCTGCTTACTATTTCCTCCGCCTGTTGCGGGGTTGTAATTAAACCCACCGCCCCGGTAAGTATGCCTGTTTCTTTTTTTATAGTTTCTGCAAAAGGAACCTGGTAGCCAGGGCCGAGTGGTATTTTTACATGCTTTACCAACCCGCCGGAGGAGCAGTCAATCAAATCAACGCCTTTGGTTTTTAGTATGGCGGCCAATTTTACAGAGTCCTCTGCCGTCCAGCCGCCCTGTGCCCAGTCGGTAGATGATATTCTTACAAACAAGGGATATTCGGTTGGCCATACGCTGCGTACCTCTTCGGTAATTTGTACTAATAAGCGTATGCGGTTCTCGAAAGCTCCGCCGTACTTGTCCGTTCTTTTATTGCTAAGCGGAGATAAAAATTCGTTAATCAGGTAGCCGTGTGCGGCGTGCAGTTCTACTACTTTAAACCCCGCTTTTAGGGCGCGTATTGCGGCCCTTTTAAAATCAGCTACTACCTGCTCTAGTTCTGGTATGGAAAGTTCTTTGGGTAGTTCGTCTTTTTCGTCAAAGGGTATTGGGCTTGGGGCAAGGGTTTGCCAGCCTCCTTGAGCTGCAGTAAGGTACGCATCGCCCTCCCAGGGCCTGCTTTTGCTGGCCTTTCTGCCCGCATGGGCCAATTGTATGCCCGCTACGGAATCGTGCGCGTGAATGAAACCCGTAATTCGTTTTAAGAACTCAATGTGCTCGTCTTTCCATAGCCCCAAATCGCCGGGGGTAATTCTTCCTTCGGGAGAGACTGCAGTCGCCTCTTCTATTACCAATCCTGCCCCGCCTATGGCGCGGCTTCCTAAATGCACTAAATGCCAGTCGTTGGCAAAGCCGTCTGTAGATGAGTATTCGCACATGGGGGAAACGGCAATGCGGTTCTTAAGCTCAATTTCCCTGATTTTTAAGGGCGTAAAAAGTTTAGCCATAGTAGTAATAGTTAAAAAGCAAAACAGATATAAACCTTTGCTAAGGTAAGGTTTTAAACGTCCTGAGGCAATTGCACTGTAAAAGTTGTTAGTTCGGCGGCCTCTACGGTAATGTTTCCTTTTAGTTTTTCCGTACAAAGTTTTACCATGTACAGTCCCAGGCCTGGAGTCTGGTATTTGCCCGCGGCTTGGGTAAACATTTCAAAAAGGGTAGGGATGTCGTGTTCCGGTATGCCCAAGCCGTTATCGGTTACCGTAATAGTAATAGCGCCTATTTTATTAGTTACGGAAACTTCTATCCAGGGAACATGCCCGTTCTGGTTATTTTGAAATTTAATGGCATTATCAATAAGGTTATAGAGTATAAACTTTAGCAGTTTGGGGTCTGAATAAAACTCCATAGTTGGAGAGCCGGTTATTTTTAGGTTATTCAAATCAAACGATTGCTGAAATTTTATCTGAGACGAAATTTCAGCCAATATATTATTAAAGGAAACGAGCTTGCTGGAAGGGGTAATGTTGGTTATTTCATGTATGGTTCCCAGCCTGCTAAGTATAAAGTTCAGGTAATCGGCATTGGCTTTCAGTTTTTCCAGGTAGTTAACCGCCTTGGGGTCGGTAACGTCCATCAACCCAACGTTGCATAAGCCTTGCAGCCTTGCCAGCGGGCCGCGTATGTCGTGAGCCGTTTTGTAAATAAAAGTATCCAGCTCCTGGTTCAGTTTCTCCAGTTCTCTGTTCTTTTCCTCAATTATCTCTTTCCTCTCAATTTCTTTTTCCCAGGATAGCTTTTCGTTATCCAGTTTAACTTTAGCGAGCTGAGCGCTTACATAATTTACTCTGTCTACCAACCCCAACGAAACCAAAGCCACCTGCACAATAATAGAGGCTTGCAGGGCATATTGGGTAAAGCGGTTTTGTTGTGCGTTACCTATACGCGCCGAAGCAAAAACAATAGCTCCTACAATTAGCAATGCATTGGCCGCGAGAAAGAATCGGGCAGGAGTGTAGCCTCGCATAGCCATGCGGATGGCATTGTAGAGTATAATGAAGAAACTTATAATGGCTAAAATAATAGTAAGCGTTCTTCCCACCTTCCACCAGCCGCCCAGCATAAGCAAAGCAATTAGTGCAAATACTACTACAAGCCCAATGAGAACGTTATTCAGTTTGGAAAATTTTCCCGATTCTAGGTAACGTTTACTAAAGAGCAAATAACTTATTAGTAGTACCGGGGTAGAGAGAAACTTTATATACAAATCCGTTTTAGGGTAAGCGGGCCAGAAAAGTTCAAACAAATACCCGTTATTGGAAGCAAAGAACAGGATAAGCAGGATTAGGAAAAGAACATAGTAGCTATATGTATTAGACCGGATGAGGATATAGATAGTAAAGTTATAGAGCAGCATAATAATTAAGGCTCCATAAAAAAGGGCCTGGTATATTCTGGATTGCTCAAAACGGGCATAAAAGGCTGCTTCGGGATATGCTTTTAAAGATTTTATAGAAAAAGTCCTGAATTGCTGAGAGATAGGGCTAACGCTTTCCATACGCAGGTAACACGTTCGGGATTGATGGGAGGGGACTGTAACGGGCATGAAGCAGAGTTGGCCTACGGTAGTCTTTCGATCATAAAGAGGCGTCAAATCCCCGTTTTTAAAAAGGGTATAAGCAGAATCGTTAAAGGAGTAAAAAGAAATTTTATCCATAAAAGATGCGCTAATCTTTATTTCGCGGGATATGCTATCGGCGTTGTATATGATAAACTTTAACCATTGCGTAGGAAGATTGGCGTTTAAAGAAGAGCTTGCTAAGGGAGTAAATGATTCGCCTTTAATTGTTTGTATATTGGAAGAAGAATCGTTGCAGATGCTTAAAAAGGGGCTTAGGTCTAGTATTTCTGAAGAGTTCTTTATGCAAAGAGTGTCCTGTGAATGGCACAGAAAACTATTAATTGCTGCGAAAACGACTAAAAAAAACCTTTTTGAAATACTCATAACCAAGTTTATCTAATATACGGAGTTTTTAAAATCAGGGGTGGGTTTTTTGCAACCAGAGTAAAATTTGAAAGTATTTTATAACTTCGTAAAAAAAAGATTGTTGGACAGACGCATTAAGTTTTATCAAGATTTTAAGCTGGGAGTATTAGGAGGCGGCCAATTGGGCCGAATGTTGATACAGTCAGCTATAGATTTTAAATTGTACATATCCGTGTTGGACCCGGACGCTGAGGCCCCCTGCGCCCAATTGGCAAATGAATTTGTTACAGGCAGCCTTACCGATTTTGATACGGTTTATAACTTTGGCAAGGACAAAGACCTTATAACCATTGAAATTGAGAATGTTAACATTGAAGCCCTGGAGAAGTTGGAGCAGGAGGGTAAGAAAGTATATCCGCAACCAAAGGTTATAAAAATAATACAAGACAAAAGGAGGCAAAAGCAGTTTTATAACAAAATGTCCATACCCACCTCTGAGTTTCTATTAATTGATAAGCCGGAAGATCTACAGAAAAACAGTTCTTTTTTACCCGCTTTTCAGAAACTGGGCAAAGCAGGGTACGATGGAAAAGGAGTACAAAAACTAAGTTCTGTAGCTGATTTTAATAAGGCATTTACCGAAGAAAGCCTTTTGGAAAAACTGGTGGATTATGAAAAAGAACTGTCTGTAATAGTAGCCCGAAATGAACAGGGGGAAGTAGTAACTTACCCGGTAGTAGAAATGGTTTTCCACCATGAGCATAACCTGGTGGAGTACCTTTTTTCCCCGGCGGAGATTACCGCGGTACAGGAAGAAGAAGCCAAAGCCATAGCCGTAAAAGTTATAGAGGCATTGGATATGGTTGGCTTACTGGCGGTGGAACTGTTCTTAACCAAAGAAGGGTTACTATTAGTAAACGAAGTCGCCCCCAGGCCCCACAATAGCGGTCACCAAACTATAAAGGGAAATTTTACATCTCAGTACGAACAGCATTTGCGGGCAATACTGGGACTGCCTTTAGGCTCGACGGAAATCACGAGTCCTTCGGCATTGGTAAACCTATTGGGAGAACCTGGTTACTCGGGCATAGTGGAGTACAAAGGAGCGGAAGAAGTATTGGCGGTTGAGGGCGTTTACCTGCACCTGTACGGGAAAAAATATACTAAACCTTTCCGAAAGATGGGGCATGTAATAATACTGGACAGGAATATGGACAACCTGAAGAAGAAAGCCGAAATAGTAAAGAAAACATTAAAAGTAATAGCATGAGCAAACCGGTAGTAGGAATAATAATGGGCAGTAAGTCCGACCTTGTAGTAATGCAGGAAGCGGCTGATCTGCTAAAAAAGCTGGAAGTTCCGTATGAACTTACTATAGTATCCGCCCACCGTACACCCCACCGTATGTTTGAGTATGCGGAGACGGCGGAAAAAAGAGGATTAAAAGTAATAATTGCAGGAGCCGGAGGTGCCGCTCATTTGCCGGGTATGGTTGCTTCTCTTACCTTGTTGCCTGTAATTGGCGTTCCGGTTAAATCATCCAACTCTATAGACGGGTGGGATTCCTTGCTTTCTATAGTGCAAATGCCGGGGGGCATACCTGTTGCTACCGTTGCAATAAATGGGGCCTTAAACGCTGGCATACTGGCGGCGCAGATTATAGCCTGCTCTGACCATCATATAAAAGAAAAGCTTAGGGCTTATAAAGAAGAGCTGAGAAAGAAAGTGGAAGAGGCCGTAGAAGGGCTTAAAAAGGAGGGGATTTAATTATTAAATAACGTTATTTGTACAAAATGAGGGTGGTTTTTAAGGCTTCCCTTTTTTATTTCGTTTTTTTATCTTTTTTTGTGGTTATAATTACTTTATGTTCAAGTTTATATTAACGCTTTTTTGCTCGCTTTCCTGTATGGTTTCATTCTCCCAGGAAGTGCAATGGGCGTGCAAAGTTATTGAAAGTTCGGATGGAGAAACTTACGAAGGCTTTTCTCCCAAAGAAGTACTAGGCCTGCCCAATGTGTTGCCACAGGATATGAAAGCTGTATCAGGACAGTGGCTTATGGGCTATTCGCCAGGGCAGTTGGAACCCCAACGCAATACAGAAATAAAAGTAGAATTTTGTAAGCCAATGCAGGCGCAGCAGGTGGCTATTGCCGAAAGTTTTAATCCAAGCGCCATTATAGAAGTGCTAATATTTGAAGAGCATGAAGTGCTTCCCCAAAAGGTATATACGGCCCCGGCCGTATTTATTTCGGAGAAGGGGCGAATGCTAAATATCTTTTTCCCTCTCACTAAACATCCCATAAAGGCTGTTAAAATAATATCCAGGCCAGACCTTATACAGGGATGGAACGGAATAGACGCTATTGCAATATCTTCTTCCTCTACTCCTGTTGACGCTAAGATACACCTGGCAGATAGTATACAGTTTGCTTCTTCTGCACAGCCGCTTGGGGCGGCAATAAATACTACTTATGACGAGAAGTATCCCGTAATATCCCCGGACGGCAATACGCTTTATTTTGGCAGGGACGGAGACCCCGCCAATGTAGGAAGCCCCAAAGAGGATATATGGTATTCTGTTAGAGACAATAGCGGAAACTGGGGTATCGCTAAAAATATTGGAAGGCCGCTAAACAACGAAAGCTATAATGGGGTAGTATCTATGACTCCCGACGGCAACACGTTACTATTAGAAAATATTTATAACCCCGACGGTAGCCTGGAAGGGGGAGGGGCTTCCATCTCCACAAGGACGCTTAACGGCTGGAGTTTCCCCAAAAATCTTACTATAAATAATTTCTTCAATAAAAATTTCTTCTGTTCTTTTAACCTTGCCAACAATGGAAAGACGCTACTGTTAGCTCTGGAGGGAGATGCTGCATCGGGCAACGTTGGCGACCTTGATATTTATGTAAGTTTTTTGCAGAGCGATGGAACATGGTCAACACCCGTTAATGTGGGCCCTGCCATAAACACTGTTTATGCGGAAGGCACACCGTTTTTGGCGGCGGACGGGGTAACGATGTATTTCTGTTCCAGGGGATACATAGGCTATGGGGATTACGACATTTACATGAGCAAACGACTAGACGATACCTGGAAACGATGGACAAAACCGGTAAACCTTGGCCCCAAAATAAATACAGCGCAGGGCGAACTTGGCTTTTCTGTTTCTGCATCGGGGAAGTATGCCTACATGTATGCCTATAACAACCCGGTTCAGAAGCTGGATATATATGAAATTGATTTGTCTACCACCAAATCCATACAACCGGAACCTGTAGTGCTTATTTCGGGAAGAGTATTCGACGCCAAAACCAAATTGCCATTGTCGGCAAAAATTATTTATGAAACATTACCAGAGGGAAAAGAAGCAGGGGTAGCCAATTCTAATCCGCAGAACGGCGACTACAAAATAGCGCTGCCAAAAGGTAACCGCTTTGCCTACCTGGCGCAGGCAAATGGTTATGTATCCGTAAATCAAAACATAGACATCGCACAGCTAGAGCAATACACTGAAATTCATCAGGACTTATACCTGGTTCCTATTGAAGTGGGGCAGACAGTAAAGCTAAACAATGTGTTTTTTATACAAAGCAAGCCGGAGCTTTTATCTTCATCCTACCCGGAACTGGACAGAATGGTAACGTTTATGCTGGCCAATCCTACCGTAGAAATTGAAGTGGAAGGACATACGGACAACCAGGGCGACCCCAAGAAAAATATGGTTCTTTCTGAAGAGCGGGTAAAAGTAGTTAAAAAATACCTTACTGAACACGGCATTTCCGAAAGCCGTATTGCATTAAAAGCCTTTGGCGGCACAAGCCCTATAGCCAGTAACGCTACCGAAGAGACAAGAAAGCTAAACCGCAGGGTAGAGTTTAAAATCCTTAAAAAGTAGTTTTTTTAACCAGCTTGCTAATGCTTCTCGCAGCGCTAATATGCATCGCCTCGTGAATGTTGTTAAAAGCAATGCCGTCTTCTATATTGTTAATAAAAAAACCGTAAGAAGTTTCGTAAGGTTTGTAATTTTTTAGCAACCCGTTTTTGTAATCGTTTATTATAGTATCCGTGTCAGCAAGTAATCTTTTTAGTTCGCTTATGTTCGGAGTCTCGTTCCATGTTCGGGGAGAAGAATCCTTTCCAAATAGTTGGCCATATTCTTTAGGGATAGAAAGCTGAACGCCCGCCAGCCCGTAGCAAATCCTTTGCTGGGTAGTAACTATATGCCCGGCGTTCCATAATATGTTATTATTAAAACCTTCGGGTATTTCTAAAAGCTCTTTTTCATTAAACTTGTCCAGTAGGTTAAGCAAATGCCTGCGGCTGATTCTTAAAAGTTCAAATTCTCTTTCCATAAAAAAAGTTTTTACTCCACAAAAATACAAAAAAAGAGACATACTTATAGTACTAAAAAAATGGCAAGATTGTATATTTCTAATAGGCGTAGTATATTTAAACAACAGAAGCATAAGTCCGCAAATAAAAAGAGCAATGGCAGTAGCAGAAAAAAAGGAAAAGTTAGAAATACATCAGCAGAAATTAAAAGATATATTTAAAGAGACGGGCAAAGTGGTAGTGGGGCAGGAACATTTGATAAACAGGTTGTTGGTTGGCCTGTTCACCAACGGGCATATTTTGCTGGAAGGCGTTCCGGGGCTTGCTAAAACGCTTACGGTAAACACGCTGGCACAAGCCCTTAACCTGGATTTTAAGCGAATACAATTTACGCCCGACCTGCTGCCTGCCGACCTGGTGGGCACTATGATATTTAACCAGGTAAAAGGAGAGTTTGAGGTGAAAAAAGGCCCTGTGTTTGCCAACGTTATACTTGCGGATGAAATAAACCGGTCTCCGGCAAAGGTGCAGTCTGCCCTACTGGAATGTATGCAGGAAGAACAGGTTACAATTGGCAATACTACCTACAAGCTCGATGAGCCTTTCCTGGTGCTTGCCACCCAAAATCCGGTAGAGCAGGAGGGCACTTACCCCCTTCCTGAAGCCCAGGTTGACCGCTTTATGATGAAGGTTCATTTAACCTATCTTTCCAAAGAAGGGGAACTTGAGGTGATGCGCAGAATGTCCGGCATAAATACCAGCATAAAGGTAAACCCCCAGTTAAACAAAGAGGATATTCATGAGATTAAACAGGAGATTAACGAGATTAATATATCCGAGTCGCTGGAACGATATATTATAGAAATTGTATTTGCCACCCGCCAGCCCAAGGACTATGGCCTTAACGAGCTGAGCAATTATATACAATACGGCGCTTCGCCCAGGGCCAGTATTAGCCTAAACCGCGCCGCCAAAGCAATAGCCTATATAAACGGTAGGGATTATGTGCTTCCCGAGGATATAAAAGAAGTGGCTCCCGAAGCGCTTAGCCACCGTATAATACTTAACTATGAGGCAGAAGCGGATAACATAACCACCCTTAAAATAGTAGAAGATATTTTGGGCAAAGTGAATATTGGCAAGAAGTAATAGTAACAGAGAAATTCAATAAACTTAGAAACAGGTTTTTAAAATTAATTAATATTGAACTTGAAACAAGCGACTTACTTTTTAGTTATAGTTTTTCTAAGTGGCGCCTGTAGCCATTGCTTTTCTCAGGATAAGGGGGTTAACTTCAACAATTCTACACAGCTTGGGCAAACTCTTTCTGAACCGTATGCCAATCTGCTGGATTTTAACCCCATTGTTGGGAGTCCTGATACTATACAAAATGGTTATCCTTTAGAGATTCTTGGACGAATTAATAATAACTATTACGCCGATTTTGACTGTAGTTTTTTTAACGACCAGATTGAATTGGTAAAATATGATAACCTGCTAAGTAAGGCCAATTCAGCTTTTATTTTTAGAGGCATGGAGGATGAATTTAAAGACCGGGATTTTGAGAAGGTATTACTATTTGGCAAACAACTCTTTATGTTCACTACGGGGCAAACTAAAACACAGCAGGGTGGGTATGCCAATAATTTATATGTAGAGCCTGTAAACAATGAAACGCTTAAAAGCGGCGGTAAAAAGACAATCCTGGAAAATAATATTCCCACAAAGGCGAAGGCTGCTTATTTCTTCGAACTGTCTCCCGATTCTTCACGGCTGGCTGTAGTGTGTTTTACAGAGACAGCTAACAAAGATACTATCAATGGAAAACTAATAGTAGTTGATAAAGACTTTAACATTTTATGGCAGAGTCCTGTGCAGCTTCCTTACCGCTTTGCTGATATAGATGCAGAAGAACAAACCCCTCAACTGAAAATGATGCTGCGGCAAGACGGAAAATTTTATATCCTGGCACCTAATAGTAACTCTAAAGTTCCTTATTGTGCGTTATATACCTATACAAATACAGGTAATGTAAAAAAAATTATGTTAGATGAAAAAGCGGATAATATAGTAAAAGACGTTCAATTTTATTTTGAAGATAAGCACATTACTTTTACCGGGCTTTATATACAGAACGATGAGTTCGCAGAAGTGCAAGGTACATTTTTTTACCGTTATAATTTAGCTGTAGACTCATTTGAGCTGCGCAAACTTTATCCAGATTCAGGAATTGATAATAGGTTTTCAGTTTATAAAGTTCTTAACACCGAAGACGGAGGCAGCTTGTTAGTGCTAACAAAGATGCAGAAAGAAAAATATCCCAAGAAAGGCGCTCAGGCATACTCAACTACAGAAGGGGGAGGCAGCCTGACATCACTCATAAAAAAGCGGAAAGAAAAGTACCCGCAGAAAGATGCGTCGGCTTATTTGTACCAGGATATAGTGGCCCTAAAACGGAACGCTCAAGGGCAGACAGAGTGGAAAGCTACTGTACCCTCTTCTATAAATCGGGATAAAGAGGGCATTGTTGCATTATTTAAAAAAGGAAGGCTGTTTACTGTTTTTAGCGCAGATGGGAAAATGTACATTTCTGTTATTAATAACGATGGCAGCCCAGGGCCAAGTAGACCAATATGGTATAATTACCAGTTTGAAATAGCGCCGCAATACAGCGCTGTAGTAAGGGGCAAAATGATGCTTTACGTTAACAGAGTTTCTACAAGCCCCGTAAAGGTATATGGCCTGCTTAGGCTCTTATAGTATTATTTGCTATTATTAGTTAAAAATGAAATTGCATCCCCACATTGTCTTTCAACTGGAATGTTCCCATGCGATTACTTGACATCCAAGCGCGTTGCTGGAGGGCCTGAGGAGATAAAGGTATTCTCTGAATTAGGCGTTACAACACACAAGCTGGTGTTGCAATAATAAATACTTACATGGGAACTAATATATCTAAAGAGTTGGTTATCTTGTAGCGATACTGGTATACTATAATAGTATCGCCATGATACCTTGAGTGTTGCCTAAGCCTGTTTTTTTTGAATACGTTAATCGGGAAAATAAAGTAAGGAAGAACAACTATACCCCATCGTATTCGTTTTATTAATACACACCTATCCAATACGCCGGGTAAATCCCTGGTACAACAATGCCAATAGTACAATTTAACAATCAGAAAGCCCCTTTCTTTAAGAGTCTTAAAGCTAAGGTTGATAATTACTTCTTAACTGCCAAGGTAGATTGCAGCGGAAACGCTAAGCTATACCTAAAAGGCGCCTTGCAGCTAGGCATAGCCGCCGCCCTATATGTTACGCTGGTGTTCTTTACGCCGCCTGCATGGGTAGCCTTGCTGCTGTGCGCTACATTGGGTGTAATGCTCTCCCTGCTGGGGTTTAACATTATGCACGAGGGCGGCCACCAGAGCTTTTCAAAGTATAAGTGGCTAAACAAGGCCTCCGCCTATTTCCTTAACGTGCTGGGCGGCAATACCTATTTCTGGAAAATAAAGCACAACCTTAACCACCATACCTACACCAACATTGATGGCATGGATTCCGACATAGACGCCGAACCGTTTATGAGGCTGCACGAAGGCCAGCCAAGGCGTTGGTTTCACAGGTTCCAACATATTTACTGGTTTATACTATATGGTATCTCTTATTTTGTGTGGATATTTTACCACGACTTCCAAAAATACTTTACAGGTAAAATAGCCCCCATTACGGCAGAGCGTAAAAAAATGGAGATGAAAGAACACATTATCTTTTGGGTTACCAAACTTCTTTATATAGCCGTATATATAGTAGTTCCTATATTAATGGTAGGCTTTATTAAAACGCTTATTGGCTTTGCGGTAATTTGTTTTGCCTGCGGCTTCTCCATTAGCATAGTATTCCAATTGGCGCATGTAGTAGAGGGTACGGCTTTCCCTAAGGTGGACGAGACTACCCAAAAGATAGAGCAGGAGTGGGCTATACACCAAATAAACACTACGGCAGACTTTGCCACTAAAAACAAATGGGTGTGCTGGATGTTGGGAGGCCTTAACTTCCAGGTGGAGCATCACCTATTTCCTAAAGTTAGTCATGTGCACTATCCCGCCATACGCAAACTGGTAAAAGAAACTTGTGCTGAGTTTAAAGTAAACTACATAGAGTTCCCTACTACCCGGCAGGCAATATATTCACATCTGATGCATATAAAAAGACTTGGAAGGGCTTAGCATATATTACTATTAAATGGTAGTAATAGGCCTCTGTTTTTTTGATAATTTATATAGGCATATATTGGCTGAACCAGGGGGAATTACTATTACTTATCCTTCTATTCAACAAACCACCGCCCTTTTTTATAAAAGTTTTGCGGTTAAATATAATTTTTCTTATATTTAACTGGCTATTAACTGCTTTTTATGAAAAAGACCCTCTTTCTGGCTTGTTTAAGCTGTTTGCTGGTATTCTGTAAAAAGAACAATCCTGATACCGGTAGCGGTATAGCCAATTTCCCTAACAATGTGGGCGATAAATGGGTGTACCAGTTGTCGGGCGCCCCTTCCCAAACATTGACAGTGCAGGTGGTGGGTAATACAACGCTGCCGGGAGGCCTCAATGCGGCGATATGGCAATATACTTACTCCGCATATACAGATAGCCTTTATGCAGCAGTAAACGGCGACACCGTTATAATTTACAACAAAACCTGCCAGAGTTGCGCGCCACCCACGTATGCCGAAGTGCGCAGGTTTGTGTTCCCTTTAACGGTGGGCAAAACATGGTACACAGCCTCCAATGGGCTAACCGGACAGTCGCTGGCAGAAACTACCATTACTGTTCCGCTGGGGCAGTATACCAAAGTGTTTGAGGTGGCCCAAACAAGCGCTGTCGCTAACGACACCCTGTGGCTGGAAGAATACGTAGGTTTTGTAAAAATAAGCCAGAGCGAATCCGGTTCATCAGGAAATGGTACATGGCTTCTTAGCTCTTATAACTTAAAGTAAAACTATTTACTATTTAAAAAATAAACTTCATACCTTATCGAAGACAGGCGATGGTAGGTTGATAGTATAATTTTTTAGAAGATTACAGCTCTATTGTGCTATAATAATTTCCCACTCTCTATGCCAACTTGTGGGCAAGCAGAGGGGGCTGGGATGACTTTTTAAACCTCTGTTCAGTTATGCCAGTTGGCACAATTTTAAAAAACGCTAAAATCATACATCACCAAAAAAAATATCAAGCAAAATATCAACGAATATCAAGCGAAATATCAAGCGGAAGCAAGGCGCAAATACTACTCCATGTAATATTATTATTAAAATAGTATTTTTAATAGTAGCACAAAAGTCGCTATTATGCCTTGTTAGGGGCTATATTTAAGATTATTCCCAGGTGTAAAAATAACTGGTTGTGCCAGTTGGCACAATTAATCTATACCGTTAAGTTTAGCCCTTACTACCTCTACTGCTTTTTTCATTTTTTCAGTTTCTTGCAAGGCGGTGGCCTGCTCGGTTTTATTACGGGCTATGTCCTTTTGCAACTGCTCCAGTTCTGCTGCGTTGTCCTTCAGCTTCTGTTCCAGGTTTATTTTGTCCTGCTTGTTCTTTGCCACGTCTTTAACCAGGTTTTCGCCTTCGCGCACTTCTTTGTCATGGGCTTTAACGCTGGCATTCAGTGCCTTCTCAGCGTCTTTTACCTGCTCGTTTATGTCGTCCCGGTAGCATTCGGCGGCAAAGTCGTGCAAAATACGCTCAGCGCTTTTATAGGCGCTGTTGTTGCCCGACGGGGTAACGTGCGAGTCGCCCATATCTATGGCCCACCATACCGTGGCTCCTTTACTGTTGCTTTTTACAATAGACACTATCCGGCAAGGGCTGGAAGAAATGGCTGAAACATTGGCCACAGGCACGGTTATCACTCCGTTGCTTACATCTGTTTTGCCATAGTTCTTAAGCTGTTTCTGCCACGCTTTTTGCACGTCCTTGGCGTCTAGTTCTATTACCGTGCTCATTCCTGTGCGGGTTATTTGTTGTACCTCTTCCGTACTTTCAGAGACCTTTATCTTTTGGGCTTGTACAGATACAGAAAAACAAAAGGCTGTTAAAAAAACAAAGATTTTAGTCATAAATTAAAGCGTGTTCAGGTTAAAATACAGTAAACTATAGATATATTATAAGTAAAAATAAGATATTGCACAATAATTACGTAAATAGATTTTTTTAGTTAACTAAAATAAATGGATAATGTACTTATAGCCGGTGGAACCGGACTTATAGGGAAAAGGCTTACTGAGTTACTACAGCAAAATGGCTATAGCGTAACTTACTTAAGCCGTACAATAGGAAAGGGAAATATAGAAACCTTTCTCTGGAATCCTAACGAGGGGTTGCTGGATAAGGATGCCTTGTTAAATGCCGATTACATCATAAACCTGGCAGGGGCGGGCGTGTTCGACCACCGTTGGACAAAAGAATATAAGGAAGAGATTTTGGCCAGCCGGGTAAATGGCACACACCTGCTGTATGAAAAGCTAAAAGAAATGCGAAAAATGCCCAAAGCCTTTATAAATGCTTCGGCAATTGGTATATACGGGGCCAATACAGGGGAAGAAACTATTACTGAAGAGTCGCCAATTGGTACAGACTTTTTGGCTGAAGTTACCAAGCAATGGGAGTTTGCCACTGAGTACTTAAAAACCATAGGGATAAGAACTACCAGAGTGCGCATAGGCATAGTATTAAGTAGTCAGGGAGGCATACTGGAAAAGCTGGAAACTACAGTAAAAAGAGGTATGGGAGCCGCCTTGGGAACAGGAAGGCAGTTTATCTCGTGGATACACATAGACGATATATGTCGGCTGTTTATGAAGATTATGAAGGACGACAACATGGATGGCACTTACAACGCCGTGGCCCCTAACCCCGCCACTAACGAACAACTTATAAAAGCTATGGGGGAAATACTGCATAGGCCCATCATATTACCCTCGGTGCCTGCCTTTGCTCTAAAACTAATGATGGGCACAGAAATGGCCGAATATGTTTTGGGTGGCTGCAAAGTAAGCGCAGCCAAAGTGTTAAGCGAAGGCTTTACATTTGCCTACCCCGAGCTAAAACCCGCCCTTGCTAACCTTTACGAGGCAAAAACTTAAAGGAAAAATCATTCAAATCTATTATGTCTTAAAAGTCTAAAAACTAAGGTATTGTTGTTTTTTATTTAATAAAACTATTGCCACTCAGAATGTACTAAAGGGAAATAATTTTATCTCTTTAGAAAAAGCGGCAAATGGCATTTATACCCTCATTTTAACGGGGCAGAACAACAGTTATGCTCCTTTTAAGGTGATAAAGGAGTAAAATAAGAAGTCAATTTAAGCTTTTTGTAGTCTTTTATCAGCAGTTGGCATTCTTCATAAACCTCCACTCACATTTTTACCTATTAAATTAATGTTAATTTTGCGCCCAGACAAGAACAAGTCTCTAAAATATTTCGTTAGCATAAAGACTATATAAATTAAGTTGAATTAAATTTTTTTGTAATATATGACGGAAGAGGGCTATAAAGATAATACTATAAAAATAGACACAAATCCATTAAAAGAAGAGAAGGACAATCTTAAAGAGCTGCGGGAAGAGGAAACAGTAAGGGTTGTGCCGGCGGAAGAAGAGCATAAAATAAGAAGAGCCTTTAAAGACCGGGACTGGAATGAAATAAAAAGCTCAGACTCGTGGGCCATTTTTAAAGTAATGGCCGAGTTTGTGGAAGGATTCGAAAAGCTTGCCAAAATAGGGCCATGCGTATCAATATTTGGTTCTGCACGAACTAAACCGGATAGCCCCTATTACCAAATGACAATAGAAATAGCGGCAAAACTGGTAAGGCATGGTTATGGCGTTATTACCGGAGGGGGCCCTGGCATAATGGAAGCGGCAAACAAAGGCGCGCACATGGAAGGCGGAAAATCAGTAGGCTTAAACATACAACTGCCTTTTGAGCAGTTTAATAACATATATATAGATAGGGATAAGCTCCTTAATTTCGAACATTTCTTTGTTCGTAAAGTAATGTTTATCAAATACTCCCAGGGATTTATAGTAATGCCCGGCGGTTTTGGAACGTTAGACGAGCTTTTTGAAGCGATCACTTTAATTCAAACCAAGAAAATAGGAAGATTCCCTATTGTATTGGTGGGCAGGTCGTTTTGGCAGGGGCTAATCGACTGGATAGAAACCATTTTATGGAAAAAAGAAATAAACATCAATCCGGAGGACATGGAATTGATAAATATTGTAGATACCCCATCGGAGGCTATTAAAGTCATAGATGACTTCTACACTAAATATTTGTTGCAACCAAACTTCTAAAGTTGAGAAAAAAAATAATCATTATAGCGGGTTTATCACTGGTAATAGCTTTATCAGCATACAAGTTTTTTAAAAGTTTAGACGCCAGGATTATCTTTAACCCAAAGTATCAGGAAAGACATCAGGCTTATATAGATAAGATACCTGACGACCTTTCCTTTGCTGGCGAACCAGTTGAGTTCAACGGCCCGGAATCGTACCGCAAATTTTACAGGGAACAGTACTTTAACACCCGCAGAAACTCCAGCACAAGGCAATTGTTTAAAAACGTTAGGCATTGGTTGCCCCATATTGCACAGGTATTAAAGGACAATGGGCTGCCAGAAGACCTTAAGTATGTGGCCGTGGCAGAAAGCAATTTGCTTAATAACAGTGTCTCCCCGCGAGGTGCGGCAGGCTTTTGGCAATTGCAGGAACAAACTGCTATTGAGTTTGGACTGGAAATAAACGACGAAGTAGACGAGCGTTATCACCCCATTAAGGCTACAAAGGCCGCTGCAAGGTATTTTAAACAAGCCCACCGCCAGTTTGGCAATTGGACGTCTGCGGCTGCATCATACAACAGGGGGATTAAAGGCTTGCAAAAAGCATTTAGGGCCCAAAGCGTAAACTCCTATTACCAGTTGGCCCTTAACAGCGAAACATCCAGGTATTTATATAAAATACTGGCAATAAAAGACTTAATTGCTAACCCCCACCGTTATGGTATGCATGTGCGAAGAAATCATTTTAAGATTAATAAAGTAAGAGTAGATAGTAGCATTGCCGACTTATCCTCTTTTGCCATGCAACGCGGCCTTAGTTACGAAGTATTAAGGGAATACAATCCTTGGATTAAAAAGAACACACTAACTGTAAAACAAAAAGGCAGGTATTATGTCCTTCTTTTGCCCGATGCGGCTACTTTGCCTAAGGAAACAGAAACCATAGCCGTACCAGATTCCATCATCTCCTCGCTAAAAGAAGAAGAAAAGGTAGTTCCTGAAAGCCCCTGGCCAGATCCTCCGGTTAGAATTAATTCTTTCTAACGCATTTGTGGCTTAACCTTCTTAAATTGCAGTTTAATTAGTAAGGGTAAGTTTAATAGTGGCAAAAGATAAAAATAATACTAGTTCAGGCGACTCCACAGGTTACGATAACATAGAAATATTCGGAGCGCGAGAGCATAACCTCAAAAATATTGACCTGACTTTTCCCCGCAATAAGCTGGTAGTAATAACAGGCATTAGCGGCAGCGGCAAGTCTTCCCTGGCTTTCGATACCATTTATGCTGAAGGACAGCGGCGGTACATGGAGAGCTTCTCCACCTATGCCCGTTCCTTTATTGGCAGTATGGAGCGGCCGGATGTGGACAAGATAAACGGCCTTAGCCCGGTTATTTCCATAGAGCAGAAAACCACTTCAAGAAACCCAAGGTCAACGGTGGGTACGGTAACAGAGATCTACGATTTTATGCGTTTACTCTTTGCCCGTACAGGGGAGGCATTTTCGTACGTAACAGGCGAGAAAATGGTGCGCCAGTCCGAAGACCAGATTATAGATTACCTGCTTAGTAATTTTAAGGACGCCAAAATAAATTTACTGGCCCCCATAGTAAAAGGCAGAAAGGGGCATTATAAAGAACTGTTTGTGCAGATACGCAAAATGGGTTTTACCAAAGCCAGGATAGACGGAGATATTACCGAGTTGGTTCCTAACATGCAGGTAGACCGCTACAAAACCCACGACATAGAAATAATAATAGACCGCATTGCAGTAAAGGAGGAAGACCGCTTTAGGATTTCCCAATCGGTAAAAACTGCTATGACGCAAGGGAAGGGTATTATGATGATAATTCCTCATTCTGATAATAGTAACAAGAAAGAAAAGCCTCAGTTCTTCTCTAAGTTTCTTATGGATCCGGTATCGGGCATTGCATACGATGAGCCTGCGCCAAATATGTTCTCCTTCAATTCCCCTTATGGAGCCTGCCCGGTGTGTAATGGATTAGGCGAGATTGAAGAAATTACGGAAGATTCCGTGGTACCCGATAAAACAGTAAGCATAAGCAGAGGAGCCATATTACCATTAGGAGAATACCGCGATATATGGGTATTTAAGCAGATAGCTGCGATACTAAAACGTTTTGGCTGTACTATTTCTACCCCTGTAAAAGACATCCCTAAAGACGCATTTGATATTATACTCTACGGTTCCGACCGAAGTAATAAAATTACTTCCATAAACGGCGATGTTGTAGCTTTCCGATTCGAGGGGATACTCAACTTTTTGCATCAGCAGCAAGAGGCTGGCTCAGAACGTACGCAGGACTGGCTTAGCGAGTACACGATAGTAAAAAAATGCCCGGAGTGCAACGGAGCAAGGCTTAAAAAAGAAAGCCTTCATTTTAAAATAGACCACAAGAACATTTCGGAATTGGCGCAACTAAATATAAACGCATTGGCAGAGTGGTTTAGCGGGTTAGAAAAAAGGATAAACCAGAGGCAGCTGGCCATTGCCGCAGAAGTATTAAAAGAAATAAAAAAACGAATAGGCTTTTTGTTAGATGTAGGGCTGGATTACCTAACGCTAGACCGTACGTTACGCACGCTCTCTGGCGGGGAGGCGCAGCGTATACGGCTTGCCACACAAATAGGAACGCAACTGGTAGGCGTGCTGTACATACTAGATGAACCTAGTATTGGCTTGCACCAGCGGGACAATGTAAAACTGATTAATGCCCTAAAGAATCTTCGAGACATTGGCAACTCGGTAATAGTAGTAGAACACGATAAGGACATGATGCTAAACTCCGACTATATTATAGATATTGGTCCGGGCGCTGGCAGGCATGGGGGGCAGGTAGTAGCGGCAGGTGAACCTGCGCATTTTCTTAAACAAAAAAGTACTACCGCTGGGTACCTGGCAGGAAAGCTAAGGATAGAAACTCCTAAAGAGCGACGCAAAGGAACAGGTGATTCAATAGTACTAAAAGGCGCTACAGGACACAATCTGAAAGATGTTACCTTTGAATTACCATTAGGTAAAATGATAGGCGTAACGGGAGTATCAGGCAGCGGTAAGTCTTCTCTTATTCACGAAACGCTATTCCCAATACTTAACAGGTATTTCTTTAATTCCAAAAAAGAACCTCTGCCTTACGAGTCTGTTACTGGCTTGGAGCATATCGATAAAGTAATAGAAGTAGACCAGTCGCCTATTGGCAGAACGCCCCGCTCTAACCCTGCTACCTATACAGAGGTGTTTGGCGAAATAAGAAACCTATTTGCACAGTTGCCCGAAGCAAAAATACGAGGCTACAAACCCGGCCGATTTTCCTTTAACGTAAAGGGAGGCCGTTGTGAGACCTGCGAAGGCGGCGGCATGAAGGCTATAGAGATGGACTTTTTACCGGACGTGCTGGTGCTTTGCGAGACTTGCAAGGGCAAGCGCTACAACCGCGAAACGCTGGAAGTGCGCTTTAAAGGAAAATCCATATCGGACGTGCTGGATATGACGGTGGAACAAGCAGTAGAGTTTTTTGACAGCCAGCCCAAAATATTACGTAAAATACAAACCCTTAACGACGTTGGCCTGGGCTACATTACCCTGGGCCAGCATGCCTCCACACTATCCGGAGGAGAAGCGCAGCGAGTGAAGCTAGCCACTGAACTATCTAAAAGAGATACGGGCAGAACCTTATATATACTGGACGAACCTACTACCGGGTTGCACTTCCAGGACATACAGCACCTGCTGAATGTGTTGAATAAACTAGTAGAAAAGGGAAATACCGTGCTGGTGATAGAGCACAACATGGACGTTATAAAAGTGGCAGACCACCTGATAGACCTTGGCCCCGAAGGAGGAGACAAAGGCGGTGAGATTCTTTTTGCAGGCACGCCGGAACAACTGGCTAAGAATAAAAGAAGCTACACCGGAAAATTCTTAAAGGAAGAGTTGGAGAATAAATAACTAGTAGTTACTATTAGTTATCATTACTACTGTTGTTGGCGTCTCGCCAACAAAACAAGCAGACAAAACTTGCATATAGATAAACCTGAATACTATATTTTTATCATACCATCTTCCTTCTATGCTGCATTTAGTTGCGTAGCATAGTAAACTAAAACACCAATTTTTTTGTTCATTCA
>Ga0206840_1005_pt1 | contig 65523 bp, 49 predicted proteins | sample Alteio_BWOrgCont_24_FD_152633 | JGI IMG/M metagenome (GOLD analysis project Ga0206840, IMG submission 152633) | Enriched cells from forest soil in Barre Woods Harvard Forest LTER site, Petersham, Massachusetts, United States -... | ecosystem: Environmental > Terrestrial > Soil > Temperate forest >... | reverse complement strand
CACATCGCTATTAATTATAAGGATATAAAGGGCCAGCTTGCCTTGGTTAAAAGTTAAACGAAACAGTTTGCTTTACGCTTGGGTCCAAAGACAATGCTACAGGGCAGTTGTGGGCCGTTTTCTTCATCAACTCTTTTTCTTTATCGCTAAGTTTAGAACTATCAGGCAGGGTTAATGCTACCCTTATTTCAGCAACTTTGCGTGGAGCGGCGGCCATAATTTTCTCAACTTCCGCATGCAAGCCGGTAAGGTCTATATCGTCCCTTCTGGCGACAATTCCCATAGTAGTAATCATGCAGGTGGCGAGGGCGGTAGCCACCAGGTCTGTGGGGGAAAATGACTCTCCTTTACCATTATTGTCGGTAGGTGCATCCGTCAACATAATTGTGCCAGATTTTACATGCTCGGCTTCAGTCCTTAGTTCCCCAAGGTATTTTACTTTCATTAATGTCATAAAATCGTTGTTGTGTGATAGTGGCAAAGTTGCATTTTTTTTAGCATAAAAGTCAATCCCTTTTCCGTTTATGTTTCCATCTTCTATGCGACCATAGCCATTGCGAGGGATTCTGTAGAATGGCTGCCTCCAGCCGTTTACTGAACTTTTCAATGATGGAATTCTCATTTTCATCGTTAAAAGGAGGTTCCTCTAGCAGTTCAAAATCTACTTCGTAGTAGCCTCTTTTTACCCGCTTCATAGTGGCAAATAATACGGGTATTTCGGTAAGCCTGGCCAGTTTTTCTGCTCCGGTAAAAAAACCGGTCTCCTGGTTAAGGAAGTTTGTCCAGTAACGTATATCCCCGCCTGGTGTCTGGTCAGCTACCATTGCCAAACCCTTCATTTCATTTTTTCGAGCCGTAAGTTCGCGCAGCACTTTTCTTTCGGGTACAGCCACGGCCCCAAACTTTGTGCGCAGTTCCAGCATTAGTTTGTCAAAAGCCTTGTTGTGTAAGGGGCGGTATACGGCTAGCAAAGCGCAGTTATTGGCCTTTGTAACAGAGCAGCATGCCAGCAAAAGCCATTCCCAATTGCTTAAATGGCCGGTAAGTACTATAATGGATTTTCCTTCCCGGAAATACTTATTTGGAAGTTCTGCATTAAGCTTTACCCTTTTTTGCAAAACCTTTGTGGATAGCGTTCTTATTTTAACAACCTCTACTATTATATCTGCCAGGTTGCTATAAAAGTCATTGGCTATGGCCTCAATTTCCTTTGGTGTTTTATCCGAAAAACTATTTTTAAGGTTAGTTATAATTACTTTCTTACGGTAACGCATTATTTTTGAGAACAGATAGTAAAGCACATCCGAGAGCCTATACAGAATAGAAAGGGGCAAAAAAGACAGAAGCTTTATAAAAATCATCTGCCAAAATTAAATTTAATTATTAACATTAAGGAATGATTCCTTTGCTTATTGAACTACATTACCTGCCTTGCGTAGAATATTTTGCTTACCTATACCATGCCGAAAGTATTTATATTGAGGCAAAGGAAAATTATGTAAAACAAAGCTACAGGAACAGATGCCGCATACGAGGTGCAAACCAAGTAGATGCTTTATCCGTACCTATAGTAAATGCCCATACCAAAGTTTTGATAAGAGATGTTGAGATTGATTATACCCGCAATTGGGTGAATCAGCATAGGAGAGCGATAAGGTCTGCTTATGGTAATGCGCCGTTTTACGAATATTATTCGGTGTATTTTGAGGAGGTGTGGAGCAGGAAGCACAAATTTCTCTTTGATCTGGACATGGACATGTTGGAAATGTGCCTGCAATTAACGGGCAAATCAAAACAAATGTTACTAACGGATCGTTATGAGAAAGAAACAAGCCTAATTGACAGAAGAGGGAGGATTAGTCCGAAGTTTAATTCCGAAAACTATGACAAAGTTGCTTCCGTAAAATATTATCAGAATTTTGGCTCGACTTTTGAACCTAACCTTAGTATTGTTGATTTATTATTCAACGAAGGCAAAAATGCCCTGGAAATTTTGAAATTATGTAAAATAGTTTAAGTTTGAACAAATATTAACAGTCGCATGTTTTTATTTCAGATAAATTTCCGGGACAAAGGTTAAATTTATTATTAATTAATTATTTTATTACTCCTTTATAATATGGAAGCTAAATTTTCGAACAGAGTAAAAGAAGTGATCTCCCTAAGCAGGGAAGAGGCGCTTCGTCTTGGCCATGATTATATCGGAGCTGAACATCTATTGCTGGGAATGATCAGAGAAGGTGAAGGAGTTGCGATCGGGTTATTGAAAAAACTGGGCATCTCTCTTGACGAACTAAGGACGTCTATAGAGCAGGCTATAAAAGGCACTGCAACGGGCAACGTTAAAAATCTTGCTAATATCCCCTTAACCCGTCAATCTGAAAAAGTTTTAAAAATAACTTACCTGGAGGCTAAAATTTTTAAGAGCGAATTAATTGGTACAGAACATTTGCTCTTATCAATCCTTAGGGATGAAGACAACATAGCCACTCAGATTCTTGAAAAGTTTGAGGTGAACTACGAAGTGATCAAAGAATTATTAGAATACCATTCTCATAATCCACTTGGCTCTTCAGACACTGACGATGGCGATGAAGACAGCTCCAGAATATTTGGCAGTAGTGGGGCAGGTTCAGGAGGCAAGGAATCAGCCTCTTCAAAAAGCACAATGGAAAAATCTCGTACTCCCGTGCTTGACAATTTCGGAAGAGATTTAACAAAGTTGGCTGAAGACAACAAGCTTGACCCTATAGTAGGTAGAGAAAAAGAAATTGAACGAGTGGCGCAAGTGCTTAGTCGCCGTAAGAAGAACAACCCGATACTTATTGGCGAACCCGGGGTAGGTAAAACAGCAATAGCTGAAGGACTAGCCCTTAGGATAATTCAGAAGAAAGTATCAAGGGTACTGTTTGGCAAACGAGTTGTTACTCTTGACCTTGCATCGCTGGTAGCAGGTACGAAATACCGCGGGCAGTTTGAGGAGCGGATGAAAGCCGTAATGAACGAGTTGGAGAAATCTCCCGAAGTGATTCTGTTTATTGATGAGATACATACAATTGTTGGCGCCGGTGGGGCTAGCGGTTCCCTTGATGCATCTAATATGTTTAAACCTGCATTGGCAAGGGGAGACATACAATGTATAGGAGCTACCACTCTTGATGAATACAGACAGTATATTGAGAAAGACGGCGCTTTGGCCAGAAGGTTCCAGATAGTGATGATAGACGCTACTACTCCTGATGAAACGATAGAAATATTGAACAATATCAAAGAGAAGTATGAAGATCATCACCATGTAAACTACAGCGAAGAGGCTATTGAAGCTTGTGTAAAATTATCTGACCGTTATATTAGCGACAGGTTCTTACCAGATAAGGCTATAGATGTGCTTGATGAGGCAGGAGCAAGGGTGCATATTAATAATATACATGTGCCTGCCGACATCGTGAAGTTGGAAGAGCAGATAGAGAATATAAAGAAAGAAAAGAACAAGGTAGTTAAGAGCCAGAAGTACGAAGAGGCTGCCCAGTTGAGAGATAAGGAAAAGAAACTTTTGGAGCAACTGGATACTGCTAAAGCGCGCTGGGAAGAAGAGACTAAGAAGAAGCGCTACAACGTAAAGGAAGAAAATGTAGCTGAAGTTATAGCCATGATGACGGGGATACCTGTTAGCCGTGTGGCTCAAAACGAAGGCGCTAAACTCCTTGGTATGGGGGCTGAACTGAAGTCCAGGGTAATAGGGCAGAACGAGGCAATTGACAAACTTGTAAAAGCGATACAGCGGACAAGAGTTGGGTTAAAAGACCCTCGAAAACCGATAGGTTCATTTATATTCCTTGGCCCTACAGGAGTAGGTAAAACGGAGCTTGCAAAAGTGCTTGCCAATTACCTATTCGATAAAGAAGACGCCTTGGTAAGGATAGATATGAGCGAGTATATGGAGAAATTCTCTGTATCAAGGCTTGTTGGAGCTCCTCCGGGATATGTGGGTTACGAAGAAGGCGGGCAGCTTACCGAAAAGATTCGTAGGAAGCCTTATAGCGTTGTATTGTTGGATGAAATAGAGAAAGCTCATCCCGATGTATTTAACTTGCTTCTACAGGTATTGGATGATGGTATATTAACAGACGGATTAGGTAGAAGGGTCGATTTCAGAAATACCATTATTATTATGACCTCTAACATTGGCGTAAGAGACCTGAAAGATTTTGGTGCAGGCATAGGGTTTGCAACCAGAGCTAAGAGGGATAATGCAGATGACTTGATGAAGGGAACTATACAAAGCGCTCTTAGAAAAGCCTTCTCCCCCGAGTTTATGAACCGATTGGATGATGTAATAGTATTCAATAGCCTATTAAGGGAGGATATACACAAAGTGATAGACATTACTCTAAGACATGTATTTAATCGTATACTTGCTTTAGGATATAATATAGAGCTTACTGAAAAGGCTAAAGACTTCCTTGCTGAGAAAGGGTACGATCCTCAGTACGGAGCAAGGCCTCTCAACAGGGCGATACAAAAATACCTTGAAGACCCTGTAGCCGAAGAAATACTGAAAGGCGAGGTACATGCCGGAGATACCATTATGGCTGACTACGATGGGGAAGGCGAAAACCTTTCTCTGAAGGTCAAAAAGAAAAAAGTAGAAAAAGCCGAAGGCACCGAGTAATAACTCTAATAATTTATTTAATAAAAAAAGCCCTATGTAATGGGGCTTTTTTTATGCCTAATGACCAATTTATTTTATGTAATATGTTCATAATTATTGTATTAAATCACCAATTTAACCCTCTATAAGCATTTATAATAACTTTAAAACCTGCCAATTAATTTTTATTTTATAAAATATAATTTTTTTAAGTAATTGTGTATATATTCTTATGAATCAATTCAAGCGTTTGTATTTTATAAAGAATCAGTTGTTTTATTTTGTTCGACTTATTTTTTTTAACTAGCTTTAAGCCTATTTAATATTGAAAAACTGAAATTTTTAATTCACCAACCAAAATACACACATTTTATGGGAAAGATTTACAGGATTAATGCACACTGGCTGCTGATGCTGCTACTAACATTATCTTTTGTTTCTAAGGGGCAGATAAATACCCCCTCCGGCGCAATAGTGCCATTCGGTTTTAACACCTCTTACGGCAATGGTATTTTGCCAACTAACCTACCAACCGGGGGTACTTATGGACAGTCTAACGATGCCGCCGCTGCTTACAATTCTTGGAAAACCAATTATATAACCTCTTGCGGTGGTGGGCAATCCCGTGTAAACTTCGATACTCCTTCTGAAACTGTGTCGGAAGGTATAGGTTACGGCATGTTATTATCTGCCTATGCTGCCGACCAGGCATTGTTTAATAGTTTGTACGCTTACTATAAGGCAAACTCTAACGGTAATGGCTTTATGAACTGGGAGATTAACGGATGTTCTGGAGTGATTGGGGCTAATGGAGCAACAGATGCTGATGAAGACGTTGCAATGGCGCTTATTATTGCCTATAACCAGTGGCCAAACGCTACCAGCCCATACAATTACAAAACAGAAGCTACAAACATGGTTAATAAAATTAGTAGTTATGAAATATTTGGCAATCAAGCTGTTAATGGTGATGGTTGGGGAAATAGCTCCAGCTGCCGCGATATTAGTTACCAAGCTCCTGGTTACTATAGAGAATATGGTACTTTTGTAGGAAACACAGGTACTTGGAATCCTGTTGTTACAGGAGCTTACGGTTTGATTACCGCTAATGCAAATGCCACTACAGGTCTTGTTACAGACTGGTCAGACAATACAGGGGTTTCTAATGCTTGTAACGGTAGCTCGGCTGGCACTTATGGTTTTGATGCTTGTCGTAACCCATGGAGAATGGCAACAGACGTAATCTGGCATGGAACAACCACAGCGGCTACAGGGTATACTCAGTGTAATAAAATAGCGGCTTTTATTAATAGTACAGGAGCAGGTAATGTGGGCGGGCCAATTCAACAAAGCGGGGGTACTGGCACGCATAATGCAACGTTTACCTCTACCTTTGCAATGGATTTAGTAGGTACATCTGCTACTTACCAAAGCCTTATGAATCAAATGTACACTCAGGTTCTAAATACACAGGACCAAGTATCGGGAAGCTACCCATCTGGTTATTTTGGTAATACATTAAGAGTGCTTTCTCTATTTGTAATGTCAGGTAATTTCTGGAAACCTGGTACAACCTCTAACCAGAAAATTGCCGTTACAGTTACTGATGCCGGTACTGGCGCTAGTAATACACCAGTTCCTACAACTACAACCTTTAACTTCGAAGATGTTGAGTTTACAAACAATAGCACAAATACTGCAACTTTTACTATCTCTAACCCGGGTTCCAAAACGCTAACTATAAGTGGGACTCCATTGGTAACGCTTTCAGGCGCAGGATTTACCATTACCCAGCCTTCTTCTGCTACCATAGCTCCTAATGGCTCAGAGACATTTACTGTAAAATTTGCACCTACTGCTTCCGGGGCTTATACAGGTTCGTTAACCATAACAAGTAACGACCCAGTTACCCCTAGCTATACCATTGTATTAAACGGAACTGGTACAGCTACTGCTACCGCTCCGTTAATGGGTGTAAATAAGTCTGGAACCCCAGTAGCAAATAATAATACCCCCGCTTACAACTGGGGCTATGTAACAGAAAAACCTACTACATTACCAGCTAACAACCCATCTTCTTATGTATCCTACACCAGCTTCAATGTAAAAAATTATGGTACAGGGCCATTAAATATAACAGGCATTACTGCAACTGGCACAGGGTATGCTGTTTTTGCCCCTACAAGTTTCCCGCTTTCCGTTGCTGCAGGGGCAACAGGAACATTTGAGCTTTCCTATACTGCGCCAACGGCTACAGGTACTAATACAGGATCAATAACAATAGCCAGTAACGATCCTGTAAATCCAAGCTATAAAATTAACTTGTCAGCCATTGTTGCAACATGTGCTGGAGATACCAGTGATACTAAGGTGTTGATAGATTATGATGCAAACAACAATGTCAGCCTTAACTTCCTTCCTACAGGGGCTGTAAAAAATATTACTAACCCTGTCCCAGGCCCTCTGGATAGTAGCCAGACAGTAATGAGTTATATAAGAGGCGCTACAGGAACTTATGATGATATAAGATATCAGCCTTGTACGGTAGCGGGAGGTACTTTTTCATTAACTGGTACAGATCCTGTAATAAGTATGCTTATATATGCTCCTTCTGCAGGTATAACAGTACAGTTAGCTCCAAAGACCTCTGGCGCTGTGGCCGTTGGCGCAACCTTATCGGCTTCAACTACACAAAGTGGATGGAATCAATTATTTTTTGACCTTTCTGCTATTGCCGGAAAGACAACAGTGGCCTACCTGGATTTCTTTATAGATCCTAACGCTACTCAGGGAAAAGCTGTTACTTACTATATTGATAATATCGAATATAGCTCAAATCCTTGTAAATCAAGTCTTTCAACAACGGGTATATTTGATGACTTTGAAACGAATATTAACGTATCATTAACTTATAATCCAAGTACTGCTAATGGTGGGGCTTATAATGGAGCATACACAAACCCCAGCAAGACTGGTTTAAATACCAGTAATTTGGTGGCGCAATACATAAGGCCAGACCAAACCACTTATCAAACAATTAGCTATACCAACTGTGCTTCAAATCCTATTATTCTTTTCCCAACAAACCCAACAACGGGCACCGTTTATACGGGAATTAGTATGCTGGTTTATGCGCCGGCAGCAGGTATTCCTATAGAAATGTCGCTGCAGGATGTCGGAGACTCTGCTATTACCAGCGGAACTGCCACTGCCAATGTTATAGTAAATACAACAGTTGCCAACCAATGGGAAGAATTGTATTTTGATTTCTCCGCTTTTGCAGGGAATACAAAAGCAAAATATATTGTTCTTTTTGTTGATCCGACACTGACCTATACAACAGCGACAACAGCAAATACCTATTTTTTTGATAATATAGAGTATAGTGTGGCGCCATGTATTTCTGGTATTACAACTACAGGTATACTGGACGACTTTGACAATAACCAATGGATTAACGAAACAAGTACTTCGGCAGGGGCAACTTACACCGCTCCAATAGCTAACCCATCTACAACTGGCAATAGCGACCCTTATGCAGCAGAATGGATTAGACCTGCTACTGGTAAATATGCTTATTTGCAATATCAGGCATGTAAGAGTAGTTACAACCTTGCTCAGGGAAAGGCAGTGTTATCAATGCAAATATACTCTCCTAGCGTAGGCGTGCCGGTAACCATGCAAATGCTGAATTCAGCCCAGACTGTTTTAAATTCTGTAACTGCAATAACAACTGTGGCTAATGCATGGCAGACCTTAGTATTTGACCAGTCTGCTATTGCAGGTACCACTACGGCTGCGTACATGAATATTATGATAGATACGGGGGCTGCTTTTGTAACCAGCGCAGCTACCAGAACCTATTATATAGATAATATTGAATATGCAGCAGCTGCGCCATATGCTTACGTAGTGGCTAATGGAACGCCTGTACAACCCACCAACAATGTCAACTTTGGCGCTGTAAATTTAGGGTCAACTTTGGCTTATACATTTACTGTTCATAACGATGGAAGTCAGAATTTGATATTAGGCGAGCCTATAGTTTCCGTAACAGGAACTAATGCTACCAGCTTTACAATAGATACAACCACCGACAATACAATTAAAACGGTGAGCCCTGGCAGTAACAGTAGTACAAGTTTTATTATTACATTTAAGCCGCAAGCTGCAGGAGCTCTTGCAGCTACGCTTACTATTCCTACTAACGATACTCGTCCGGGATATGGCTCTTATATCATATATCTAAACGGTACAGGATCAGGAGCTAAAATGGCAGTGACTCAGGGAACAACTAATATTGCCACCGCAGGTACCTACACCTTTGCCCCATCAGTTGCGGTAGGTTCCAGTAGTAGCGTCACTACCTTTACAATCAGCAATAGTGGTAATCTGGCTCTTACTCTTTCAGGAACTTCATTAGTTGCAATATCAGGAACCAATGCGGCTGACTTTACAGTGGTTCAACCAACTTCTGCAAGTATAGCAGCAAGTGGTAATGAAACCTTTACTGTAACATTTAAACCAAGCGCTGCGGGTACAAGAACGGCTACGTTAACTATAGCAAGTAACGATCCTGCATCTCCTTATGTTATTAATCTGTCAGGAAGCGCAGTTCCGGCAATACCAACAATAACTACAACTACCCCAACTACTTTCTGTACAGGCGGTAGCGTAGTTTTAACGGCAAATTCAACTACTACTCCCGTTACCTATCAATGGAGTTTAGGCGGTACGTCAATAGCAGGCGCAACTAGCGCCACTTACACAGCAACAACCTCAGGAAACTATACGGTTGTAGTAACTAATAATTCTGTAAACTCTGCCGCTTCAACGGCGACAACAGTTACTGTTAACCCAACACCGGCTACCCCAACTATTGCAGCTGGCGGCGTTACTACTTTCTGTACAGGCGGAAACGTAACTTTAACAGCTAGCGATGCAACTTCCGGAGTTACTTATCAGTGGTACAGCGGCGGTACTGCTATAACTGGCGCCACTGCCACAACTTACAGCGCAACTGGTACAGCTAATTATACAGTCATTGCTACTAGCGCATCTCCGGCAAGTTGCCCTTCAGCTGCATCAACTGCTACAAGTGTAACAGTATATGTAACTCCTTCTACGCCTACTATTGCAGCAGGAGGTAATACTTCATTTTGTTCAGGTAGTAGCGTAACGTTAACAGCTAGCGATCTAAGTTCAGGGGTTACTTACAAATGGTATAATGGCGGAACAGCTATAACAGGGGCAACAGCTACCACTTATTCTGCCTCTGCTTCAGGAACTTATACTGTAATAGCAACAACTACTAATAATTGTTCTTCTGTGGCTTCGGCCCCTACAACAGTAACTGTAAATCTTACACCGGTTACTCCTACTATTAGTGGTAGCCCTCTTACATTCTGCTCAGGCGGTAATGTAACTTTAACAGGAAACTCTCCAACATCAGGAGTGACCTATCAGTGGTTAAGCGGTGGAACTACTATAGCAGGAGCGACAAACTCAACTTATAGCGCTACAACTTCTGGAGATTATACAGTAACTGCGTCGCTTGGAAGTTGTTCTGCTATATCTACAGGAACAACTGTAACCGTTAATACTACTCCTGCAACCCCAATAATTAATGCTGGCAGCGCTTTAACTTTCTGTTCAGGCGGCAGTGTAACCTTAACTGGCAGCTCTGCTACATCAGGTATAGCCTATCAGTGGTTAAACGGCGGTACAGCCATCAGCGGAGCTACCAATGCGGCCTATAGCGCTAATACATCAGGCAGCTATACAGTAACAGCAACACTTGGAAATTGTTCTGCAACTTCAACTAATGCCACATCTGTTACTGTAAATGCGACCCCTGCTATACCAACCGTTAACACTAGCGGCGCTACCAGCTTTTGCGCTGGCAACAGCGTAACGCTTAGTACTAATGGCGCAGCCCCTGCTTACCAGTGGTACATGGGCGGAACCGCAATAATTGGAGCTACAAATTCCAGCTATATAGCAGATTCTACCGGAACATATACAGTTATAGCAACTTCCGGAACATGTTCTAGCGGAGCTTCTTCGAATACAACAGTAGCGGTTACGCCTTTAAATAACGTAAGCGTAACTATTACCGGAAGTAGCGCTACCTGTAGCGGTACTCCTATAACATTTACAGCCAATGCATCAGGGGCAGGCTTAAGCTATCAGTGGATGGTAAATAACAGTAATGTAGGAACCAATAGTTCTTCATTCAATACATCCAGCTTAAGTAACGGGGATGTAGTATCCTGTACAGTAACTTCAAGCAATGCTTGTACAGTTGGTTCTCCAGCTACATCAAATACAATTACAGAAACAATTTCCTCATCAGGCATCCCAACTATAAACATAAAATCTGATGAAGCTACCTCAACAGTATGTTCTGGCACGCCTATAAACTTTAGTATAACAGGTTCTACCTTTGGCGGTCCTGGGGCAACGTACCAGTGGAATGTAAATGGAAATAGTGTTGCCTCAGCTACTGATACTAGCTTTGGTTCAACAACATTGAATCAGGGAGATCAGGTAACTTGTACTATGACCTCAAGTCTGGGTTGCGCTACGGTTAAAACAGCAACTTCTAACGTAGCCATAGCCAATGTTACGCCAGTTGGAACCTCTCCTTGCACTAATCCTGCTCCGGTAACTATTACAGGGCCAGCTACAGTTTCACAGGGGCAGGGAGGCACAGTTACTTATTCAATCAGTAGCCCAAATCCCACTTCAACCTATGTATGGACTATCCCAGCGGGGGCTACCATTGTAAGTCTGGGGCCTGATAGCTCTTCGATAACAATAAGCCTTGCAGGCGTTACAGGATCAGGAATAGGAACTCAGTCAATAGGAGTAACAGAAACTAATAGCTTCGGTTATTCTACGCCATCTTCATTGCCTATAACAGTTGACGCTGCTACAACTACTATTAATGGGCCTACAGATGTAAATGCTTCTCAAAGTGGAATTATTTACTATATATTTAATCCTGATGCCGGGTCTACCTACACATGGAGCGTTCCAACAGGAGCAACCTATACGCAAGGAAGTTCTGCTACAAAGGATAGTATTGTAGTTGACTTTACAAATGTAAGTGTAACCGGAAGTCAAAATGTATCAGTAACAGAAACCAATGGTTCAGCTTCTACTACATCGTCGCTAGCTATAACAGTTAGCTCGGCCACAGGTATTACAACTGCTTATGGTTCCACCGGCGCAACGGTTTCACCTAACCCGTTCAACAATACAACTACATTAAATATAGCAAGCTCCTCTACAACTCAGCTTACTATTATAGTATGTAATATGACCGGAATAACAGTGTACACCTCTGATGCTTATAGCACAAATCAGAATATCAATCTTGGGGCCAACCTCGAGTCAGGTATGTATTTGGTACAGGCAATCTATAACGGACAATTGCAAACGCTTAAGATTATTAAATCAGAATAATCTGGTAGTAATTAATAATAAATATAACTAATGAAAAAGGGGGCTTAAGCCCCCTTTTTATATTTTAACAAAAAGCAATTCTTTTGTTCTAAGACTATATGTTTTTTTAACTCTGCAACTCCTCTATACTACTTTTAGTTGCGTAGGGCTTTAAACTAATACAACAACTTTTTTGTTCTGGCAAAAATAATCTCTTTTTCAGAGGTGAGGTCATGAGGGCTTGTGCCAGTTGGCACAATACAATTCTTTAAAAACGCTACAAATAATACATGTCCAAAAAATTATCAAGCGCAATATCAACAAATATCAATGCAACTATCAAGCGAATATCAAGGGTTATTCCAAGGCCATGTAATATTTCCGTTCAACTAGTAGTTTCTTAAGTAGCACAAACTTACTGGTTATAGAAGTTTAGTTAATAAATTAGGTGTTCTATTGAACCAGAAAGGCCAACCGCCATATTTACTATATGGTATAATTGTATTTTGAATTTATAAATTTAATAATATGAAAATGAGATTTATAGGTCTGTTTTTTTGTTTAACGAAAGTTAGTTTAAGCTCTACGATAAAAACTGTTATGCGGTTGTTTATTGGACTTATTGTGTTGTGCTCTTATTCAGATAAGCTTGCATATACTATATTCTCTTCAACAGGTAAAAAAACAGATTTTGCAGAACTTGTAAAAGAGGCTTCCAAAGCAGATGTGGTAGTATTTGGAGAAATTCATAACGTATCTATAGCGCATTGGCTGGAACTGCAACTGGTTAAAAAATTATATACAATAAAAGGTAATAACTTAATGCTTGGGGCAGAAATGCTGGAAGCGGATGATCAGTTAGCGGTGAATGAGTATCTTCATAAATCTTTCGAATATAGTACCTTTAAAAATGAGGTAAAGCTTTGGAATAATTTTGGAACCGACTACAAACCACTATTGGATTTTGCCCGCGAAAATAGTCTTCTGTTTATAGCTACCAATGCTCCTAGAAGGTACTCAGGAATTGTATATAATTATGGAATAGATTCACTCGGTACTATAGCCCCGGAAGCCAAAAATTGGCTGGCTCCATTACCTATTTATATAGATACAACATTGACTTCATACAAAGAAATGGCAGAAACATCGGGCCATATAGGAACTAATCTGGTAGCTGCCCAGGCCCTAAAAGACGCTACCATGGCATATTTTATAAATAAAAATTATATAAAAGACGGCCTTTTCATCCATTTTAATGGATCATACCATAACGAGGCTATTATTAATTATTTTAAAAAATTTAATCCGGGACTTAAAATTTTGAGTATAAGTTGTGTTGAACAAGAGCAATTGGAATCTTTAGAAAAGGAAAACAAAGAAATAGCTGATTATATTATTGCTATCCCTACAGATATGGCTAAATCTTATTAAATACGAAGCCTCTTTCCTCAGCGCTGTCCTCAAAATCAATTTCAACGCCAATTAGGAACATGGTATGGGGTTTCTCAATAAGTATATTAATACCTTTATAGTTAAAAAGATTATCACCTGACTTCATTTTGTCAAAACCGATTACAAAAGAAACTCCGCTGCATCCTGCCCCGCCCTTTATACCAATCCTCAGAAAATAGTCTTTAGGAATGTTTTTTTCTTTTATTATAATTGCTATTTCTGTTAGCGCCCTCTCAGAAATTTTTACAGGAAATTCTTTTACCATAAAAAAGTAATATTTTAGGGAACATAAGGTATGAAATTTAAATTCATAGTATAATTTTGTTTCTTACTAATCATGAATATGGAAATTTTAGGAGATTTTATCAAAATACTTTTACCGGCAGCAGTGGTGTTGTATGCCATGTATCTTACTGTAAGAACATTGACAACTAAAGAGTTTGAGAAAAAGGTATTGGAGCTTAAAAGCCAGAATACGGCAATTGTTTTACCCTTGCGTTTACAGGCATATGAACGTATGAGTCTTTTCCTGGAACGTATTTCTCCGCATAATCTTGTTATACGAATAAATAATCCGGCTTATAACTCTTCCGCTTTCCAGCAAGTGCTACTTAATGAGATCAGGGAGGAGTTTAATCATAACCTATCGCAGCAGGTGTATATGAGCGATCAGTCCTGGGCTTTGATAAAACAAGCTATGGAAGAGACTATTTCTATAGTTAATAAATCGGCTTCTGTTGTACCCCCAGACGCTAAAAGCCTTGAACTTGCAAAAATGATTTTTGAGAATTTGCTTCAGAGAACCGAAGACCCGACTGCTAAGGCCCTCAGATTTATAAAAAACGAAATAAGGCAAGTATTTTAAGTTTATAATCATTAAAAGCAAAAATCAGTTACCTTTTTGGTAGTTGCTGTATATATTTATATACGATCTTTTAATAATTATACTGCTATGGAAATTTTAAATACTCTGTTTAATAACGGAGAACCAACATATACATCTTTCTTGATCTTTCTTTTCCTGTTTATAATAATTATTTCTTCTTCGGTGGTATTTCTAAATTTTGTAATTCAGAAAATATTAAACAAATAGTATTTTTCTGAGTTTGCAGATTTGCATTTTTAGAAAGAATAAGGTTTATTTGCTGCCGCAATGAATATACTAAGATATGGCTTCTACTTTTATTTTAGCTCCCTTACCGGGATCTTATAGGAGGCATATTTGTGAACATAATCCTAAAGGTCCCGCACAAGCGGGATTTTTTATTTTATAACTATGAGAATAGCGATACAAGGGGGCTTGGCCTCTTTTCATGACATAGCGGCCAGAAAATTTTTTGGAGCTGAAATTGAGACAGTGGAATGCGCAACATTTCGCCAGTTGTGCGAGCAGCTTAAGAATCAGCAGGTGGATTACGCAGTAATGGCCATAGAGAACTCTATTGCCGGCAGCATACTAGCTAACTATACCCTAATGAAAGAATACAATTTTAATATTATTGGAGAAGTACAGCTTCGAATAGAGCAAAATCTGATGGCACTGCCTGGCGTGAAACTGAAAGACATAAAACGGGTAATGTCGCATTATATGGCCCTAATGCAGTGCGAAGAGTTTTTGCTTAGCCAGCCCCAGATGTTAGAACGAGAGGAATACTACGATACCGCAGACAGCGCAAAGTATATAAAAGAACATCAGATAAAAGATACAGCTGCAATTGCCAGCGGGTATGCTGCGGAATTATATGGACTGGATATTGTAGCAGCAAGCATTGAAACAGTAAAGCAAAACTTTACACGTTTTATGGTACTTACAAATGATAAAAAACATAAAGTTGAGGGAACTACTAAAGCTACATTAAGCTTTCAATTGCCCGATAGGGTGGGGGCTTTGGCGGATGTGCTTAAGGTAATAGTGGATAATAAAATCAACCTTACAAAAATACAGTCCATACCTATACTAGGGAAACCCAGCGAATATACGTTTTATGTGGATTGCGAATGGCAGAACTACGAGGATTTTAAGAAAAGCATTGTTATTAATTCTATAGTTATCGATTTACAGATATTAGGAGAATATAAAAAAGGAGAACTGATTTATGATTATACCAGTAGCAAATAGGCTGGGCGGGGTTAAAGAATATTACTTTGTAAAGAAGTTGGAAGAAATAGCCAAACTTAACAAAGAAGGTAAAAATGTGATCAATTTTGGCATTGGCAGCCCGGACTTAGCTCCATCGGAAGAAAGTATTGCTGCGTTGGCGGAAACTTCCCGCAGGACAGATACGCATGGCTACCAGCCTTACAGAGGCATTCCCGAACTGCGCGAAAAGATTGCAGAATGGTATAAAAGAACTTATGACGTTACTATTGACCCAACTACGGAAGTATTGCCGCTAATGGGTTCTAAGGAGGGCATACTGCATATATCAATGGCTTTCCTAAATCCGGGAGATGAGGTTCTGGTTCCAAATCCTGGTTATCCTACTTATTCCTCCAATGCAAACCTAATCGGCGCTAAAATCCGTTACTATAATCTTACTGAAGCTAATGGATGGTATCCCGATTTGAAGGAACTGGAAAAAGAAGGACTGTCTAAAGTAAAAATGATGTGGTTGAACTATCCGCATATGCCTACTGGGACAGAAGTAAAAAGGGAAGTACTGGAACAACTGGTAGCTTTTGCAAAACGGAATAAAATACTATTATGTTACGATAACCCCTACAGCCTGGTGCTTAACAAACAAAAGCCGTTAAGCATTTTGGCTATTGAAGGGGCAAAGGAAGTAGCGGTTGAGTTTAACTCCCTAAGTAAGTCTCACAATATGGCTGGCTGGAGAATAGGGATGATGTTGGGAGCGGCAGATTACCTTTCCAGTGCATTAACTGTAAAAAGCAATATAGATTCGGGCATGTTTCTGGGTTTGCAGAAAGCTGCCATAAAAGCCTTTGATAATTCTGATGAATGGCATAGGAAACGTAATGAGATATACAACCAGCGGAGAGAAGCTATTTTTAAAATACTTGATCTAATGGGTTTTGAATACAGCAAAGAGCAGGTAGGTTTATTTGTTTGGGCAAAGCCCAAAGACCCTAAAAAAATACCAGATATCGCCGTCTTTGCAGATGAGATACTTTACAAGACTTATGTGTTTTTTACTCCTGGGGAGATATTTGGTTCCAATGGTAAACCCTATCTTAGGGCTTCGCTGTGCGTGCCAATTGAAAAGATTAACGAAGCGTATGCACGGATTGAGAATTACTATAAGAATAAAAGCAAATAAAAAAAGGAGCTTACATGCTCCTTTTTTCTTGCGTTATTTTTTTAATTATTACTTAGTCGGCTTGGCTGTATTAGCGGCAGCGACTTTTTTTCCGGCTTTTGCTTTTTTAGCTTTTTTGCCGGGTTTAGCGGCTTTCTTCTTAGTTACCACTTTATGTTTTGCAACTACTACTGCTTTTTTACCAGCAGCTAAAGTGTTAGCCTGAGCGGTCATTCCAAATGCAAACATTGCTAATAGAGCGGCACAAATTACTTTCGTTTTCATAACTTTAAAAGTTTAAGTTTTTTTTGTTTCTTGTATAGTGTATTACAATTGCCGTGCCGCAATAGTAAAAATATAAAGAAATAAAAAGGCGCTCAGAATTGTGACAGAATTTGGGTGGATTAAACTTTACTATTTCTTAGGATACTCAAAACTTACCATCCAGTTTATACCAAACTGATCTTCCGTCATACCAAAGTAAGAGCCCCAAAAGACATCTGCAATAGGCATGGCTACTATACCGTCCTTTGCCAAAGCAGTAAAAATTTTGTCTGCCTTTTCCTTGGATTCAACTTCAACAGACAAAGTAACATTTTTTCCAAAAGGAACTTTACCGTAATTAGGATGGCCATCGCTTCCTCTTAAAAATACTTCTTTGCTGATCGGCAAAGTCATATTCATAATTAAATTTCCATACTTGGGGTCAATTTCATGCCCGGGCATAGGCGGCGCATCATTAAATCTCATAATGCCTGAAAACTCCCCGCCAAAAACAGATTTGTAGTAGTTGAAGGCTTCTTCGCAATTGCCATTAAAGGTTAAATAAGGACTGATTTGTGACATAGTTTTAAAAAGTTTAGTAGGATAGAAAACAAATATAAAGAAGAAAGAGAATTTTTAAAGGAAGTTAGATTGAAAAAGTAAGGCAATTTTGGGGCTAATATCTAAATTGCCTGCTGTAATCTTATCATTGCTTACCAATATGCATATTGTACATAATTTAATGCTATTATACGGACTGTTCCTGATCTGCTGCGGCATTGCAGCTGTTGCATTTATTGGCCTTAAAGCTAAAACAGCCTTAATATCAGGAGGAACTTCCGGGGGCGTTTGTATAGGGATAGCTTACTTCTCTTGCTACCAATACCAGGCCGCCCTTGTTGCGGGGATAATTGTTTCGCTTGCCCTGTTTATTGTCTTTTCCTGGAGATGTACAAAAACCTTGTTTGCTATTTTTGACTTGATGGCTAACCCTGGTAAAGAGTTAAAAGGCAAAGGAATTGCATTTCTGATTATTGGTCTTATGGCAGTCGTGTCCCTTATTGTTTTCGGTAGTCAACTGATGATACTTTTTACAGGCCATAGCTGTAATCAATAATCTACTTAGCTTTTACCTCTTTTCTTTTCCCTATCAAAACAGTGAAAACAGTATTGGTAACCGCATCGTAAAATAGCGCTTCATTCTCCAGCGGGATAATAATATCTGCATTATAGTTTAGTATCCCCCATAAGCCATTTCGCTCTACTTTCACATAGCCATTTCCAAGCTCTATAATCTGGTCGTATTTAGGGGCAAGTATTTCTCTGCCGTTTCTATCTGCCAGCCCATATTTGCTGCTATCCCTTAAAAGGTAACGGCCTGTAAAGGTCTCTTGCACTTCTTCAAACAAAGGGTGCAGCTCTCTTCCTTCGTTATTTACTATCGTATATTTAGTTCCGGCCCTTACTTTTGCAGCCCCGTTTTTAAATAGCCAAACCTCATCGTAATAGGGCTGTACCTTTAGTCGCTCGTTTTTGTCCATAAACCCCCATTTGTTTCGTATTACTACAGCTACCAACCCGTTAGAAAATTCACCGGTTTTAGGGTATTGGGGAGAAATGAAAACATTATTTAGTGTATCCAACAGACCGTACCTTCCCTTTACTATAAATTTTGAAAGGCCCTCATGAAAACCCAGAATCTTTTCGTACTTGTTTGTTGGTTTAATCATGAATTCCCCTTTCGAGTTTATCACTCCTGTTTTTTTATTCCGTTCTACTATAAAATAACCCCCTTCAGAGGGATGAGAAATGTAATCGTATATAGGAGAGATTATTTCCTTACCTGAAGTAGTAATTACTCCGTAATTCCCGCCCTTTTTTACCAGTACCATTCCATTACTAAGTTTCTCGTAGGCAGAAAAGCCTTCTTTTGGAACAACGTAAATCGGTTTCTGGTCGCGGGAGATTTGTATAAGCCCTGTTTTATAAAACTTATAATCTTCTGGCGTAATAATAAAGTTTCCTTTCTTATTTATTACAGCGGGATAACCTTTCTTTATGGCTGGATAATAGACCTCCACCTCAGCCATACCATTTTTAAATGGCAAAGCTTTGGTAAACCTAAAAAGGGTTGAACGCTGGCCATAAATAGTAATATATCCCCAAAGGCTGTCCTGCTCCATAGCAGCCAGCAGCCCCTCAGAATATTCCCCTAAAGCGAGGTACTCGGTTCTAAGCACAGGCATTCCGTTTTTTTCCAGTAGCGTCCATTTGCCATTCCATTCTTGCGCTCGCAGGTAAACGCTGTCTATTAGCGCTTGTTTATAATGTATAGGTAGTATTATTTTCCCTTCCGTATTTATTATACCATATTCATTCTTTTTCTTAACTATTGCCAATCCATCCTTAAACCTAGAAATATGGTCATAAACAGCCTGGGTGATTGCCTTGCCATTATTATCGCATAAACCATAATTGCCTATAAGTGAATATATAAATATAGCTGCCCCATCGCCGTTACGAACGCTATCGTATTCAAAAAAACCCAGCGTTTCGTTTTTGAAATTCTTTAGCGTCCATTTATTAAGCAAAGTGGCCCAAAAATCCTTTCCATTGTAACTTACTTCCTTATAATTAAAATCTAATAATACTTTATTAGTAAGGTTAATAGCCCCCCATTTTCCTTGAAGTTGAACTAGTAGTACCCCATTCTCTTCAATCCTGAAATTGTCGTAAAGGCAATTAGTTAATTTCTTTCCTTCATAGGAATAAAACCCCCACAGGTTGTTCACATTTTCAACAGGTATTATGTTATTTCTGTATTCGCCAACTGATAAAAACTCGAATGGTACAATTACCTTACCTTTCTTATCTATTACACCTGCTTTGTGGCCTTTGCCCGTTACAGCAAAGCCTCCTCTGAAACCTTTGTAAATGGTATCGTACTGGTAAGAAATTATGGTATTACTTTTGTTGTCAACAAAGCCGTAGTCGCCTTTCCTTTTTTGCGGGGCAAGCCCTTCGCTATAATTACCTGGCTTTTGTGAAAAAGAAGGTTGAAGAATAAAAAGAAAATATAAAAATAAAAGCCCCGGTTTCATATCATTTTTTGCTTTTACCAGGCCCAACTTTTATAAGTTCTTCCCTTTCTTTTAAAAGGCAAAGGAAAACGTTATTGATGGAATCGAAATAGATATCGTCGAACTCAAAGGGTAAAACAAAATCGGCGTTACTATTAACTGCTCCTGCTTTACCCTCTTTTACTACCTTGTAAAATCCATGCCCTAAATCTTCAATCTGTTCGTAGCGTGGCACTATAATCTCCTGTCCGGTACTGTCAGCCAAACCAACTTTTTTCCTATAGTAGAGGTAGTAATTTCCATAAATTGTTGGCTTTATCACATCGTACCAGGTAGAGTTAATCTCTTTACCCGATTTATTTAAGAACGTCCATTTGCCTTCAAATTTTACCCTGGCTGCCCCATGTTTAAAAGGAAAAACCTGGCTGTAGTAAGGCTGTGCTTTTATTTTTTCCTGCTCATCAATAAAAGCCCAGTTGCCGGTAATTACCACTGCCGCTCTTTTGTCTGAGAAGTCCCTTGCATCAGTGTATTGAGCGGAAATCCTGATATTTCCTACATTATCCAAATAGCCATAACGCCCGTCCTTTAATATCAATGCCCGGTCATCGTATAGGGAATATAACTTTTGGATGTTTTCTCTTGGAACGCGGCGTCCGTTTCCATATTTATCGTAAGCGCCTATGGAAGAATCGTTGATAGCCAGAAAAACAGTGTCAGATGATGGGGCATAAACACTGTCGTAATCTATGGGTACAATAAATTTACCTTCTTTATTTAATACGCCTTTGTATTTGCCATTTTTAACCAATATGTAACCTTTACCAGCGTCGGAATACCGGTAATTAAACCTGGGGGGGAATACATAACAATTTATGGAATCTTCTCTGGTATATAAACCAAAATGGTATTGTAGGAAGTATTGAGTAGGCACTACAACCTCTCTTTTTTTATTAATTACTACTAGTTTTCCATTTATACCTACAGTAGCAGAATCGTTTTTAAAACTTTCAGCATTAGAATATTGAAAGGGAAGAACAGTATCATTAGAAAAGGAAACATAACCCCAACGTCCCCGATCTCCTAATACTGGAATAAGATTTTCTGAGGGTGTTTTAATAGATGAATATATACACGGAAGAATCTGCTGGCCATTTCCGTTGAAAAGCCCTTGTTTATTATCTTTTACTACATAAATAAAGCCTGCTTTGCCTATGTTGATGGAGTGATAATTTACAGGCAGAATAATTTTACCGGAATAATCGGCAAGCCCTAATTTTTCATTGTTTTCCAGCATCAGAAAATTTGAGGATTTTAAGCCTTTTATGTTATCGTATAAGGGTGGGAGTACTTGTTTGCCATCCATAGATTGTAGTTCTAGTTTTTTATTTACCCAAATTCCATACAAACCTTTAGCTACTGGACACACGCTGTCGTATTCAAAACCATAGAGGGTAGTATTTTTAACATCTTTTACTAGCCAGGTAGTGTAGGAAGTCGTTATAAACTCACCAGAAGCTTTTTCTTTTATGCTCTTATATTTTAAGGGTATAACTTCTACTCCAGCTGTATTAATGGCCCCTTTCACTATTCTGCTTCCTTTTTTTATTCCCATTACCGCCATTTCGTTTTGCCAGTTGTTAATGATGGTATCATATTTAGGGGTAATCACAACTGTCCCTTTGGAGTTAGCAAAGCCTATTTTATTATCTATGCGTATAGCGGCTAAATCATTGGTAAAACGCATACTATCCAGCGCCTGCCTGGGTAGGTTAAGCTTATCGTGTTTATATACTAACTGGCTGGAACTGAAATTATAAATAGAATATGTAAGCAATTCACTCTGAGCTAAAGCAGCAGTAGGTAAAATCAACAAAAAAAATAAAACCCGTATCATTATAAGCTTCAAAATTAACTGTATTTGCCAATATTTTGCATTCTCTTCCTTTTAATCTCTAATAAAACTACCCATCTTTTTCTATTCTTCTTTAATAGTATATTTTTAACTATTTTTGTTAGCATGAGAGTTGATGTGGCCCGCCTTGTTGCGGCTTTGCTTATAATTCCGGCTATTAACGTGTATAGCCAGGACCCGATTGCCGAGAAATACGCCCAAACCATTACTGCTGATGATCTTTCTTACGACCTTCATGTGTTGGCTTCCGATAGCCTTGAAGGGCGCGAGACCGGGAAAAAAGGACAAAAGATGGCGGCCCGGATTCTTGCTTCAGAATTTAAAAAATACGGATTACAGCCCCCTGTAAAGACTGATTCTGGAATGAGTTATTTCCAAAAGTTTGAACTGGTAAAAAAAGAATGGGAAGAGGTGTACCTGGTAGTAGATAAAAAGAAGAAGGTTTTTTTACAGGATTTCTATGTTTACGGTGATATTTCCTTGCCTAAGGAAGAAAAACTTAAAGTGGTATTTGCAGGTTATGGTATAGATTCCCCCACTTATTCGGACTATACCGGGCTGGATGTAAAAGGTAAGGCAGTTATTATTTTTATGGGAGAACCAGTAAAAGATGGCAATTCTCTGGTTACGGGAAGTAAAACACTTTCCTATTGGGCAAATGATTGGCGCAGAAAGGCAGGGGCAGCTAAGCAAAAAGGAGCAAAATGCGTATTTGTAATTATTGGCCAGGAGCAGAAAGATTTTGATGCCCGCCTTACCCAGCTAAAACATCATTTACAGCAACCCACTATGGGTTTTACTTACAAAGAACGCCCCGGAAGCGCTTTTTTTGTCCCGGTTCAACTGGCTGCCGAACTTCTAAAAACAACGGAAAAAGAATTATTAAACGATAAGGACACACTGGGGCAAACTGTAAAACCAGTAAACCTTAAGCTTAAATCAGCCCATCTAAAAGCTAAAGTAAAAGTTAAATCTACCCCGGTATATACTGAAAACGTATTGGGTTATATAGAAGGAACGGATAAGAAGGGCGAGGTTTTAGTTATTACCGCCCATTACGATCACTTGGGTAAGGAAGGGGATAAAATATTTTATGGCGCTGACGATGATGGTTCAGGTACATCAGCCCTCATGGAATTGGCTCAAGCTTTTGGAAAGGCGAAGCAGGAAGGTCATCCCCCACGCAGGAGCATTCTGATTATGCCGGTAACGGGCGAGGAGAAAGGTTTGCTAGGATCAGAGTACTATACCGACCATCCTGTTTTCCCTTTGGATAGTACAGTGGTTGACTTGAATATTGATATGATTGGCAGGCTGGATGAAGCGCATGAGAAGAACCCGAACTATGTGTACCTGATTGGTAGCAATAAACTTTCTACAGAGTTGCATAAAATAAGCGAAGAAGCTAATACAACGTATACCCATATTGATTTGGATTATAAATTCAATGCCCCGGACGACCCTAACCGGTTTTACTATAGATCCGATCATTATAATTTTGCAAAAAATAAAATACCAGTAATTTTTTATTTTAACGGAACGCATGCCGACTACCATCAGGCAACAGACACTGTAGACAAAATACTATTTACTAAGATGGAAAAAATAACCAGGCTGGTTTTTTATACCGCTTGGGAGTTGGCAAATAGGGATAAACGGATAATAGTAGACGTTAATGGAGACTAAGGTAGAGAAAGAAAGTAAAGCGGAAGAGTTTATTCTGGAGTCTGAGCGAAAGGCCTTTGACCTGGAACATCGCCGCAAAATCAATTTTAATATTGGCAAATACAACGATGCAGTAAAAAACGGAACCAGCCAGTTTGTTAACCACGAACTGGGGCGTAAACGGGCTTCTTACCTCAAATCTACCGCTATTGAAAACCTGGATAAGTACCTGCTGGAGTTTGAGGCCAACTTTACGAAAAGAGGAGGCAAGGTGTTATGGGCAAATAATGTTAAAGAGGCGCAAAGTCACCTGCTTAAAATTTTTAAAGAGAAAAAAGCCGAATCAGTAGTAAAGGCTAAATCTATGACAACGGAAGAAATTCACTTTAATGAGTTTTTAACTGAACATGGAATTAAGTCTCATGAAACTGACCTTGGCGAATACATAGTGCAACTGGCTGGGCAAAAGCCTTACCATATAGTAACGCCTGCCATGCACATGTCTAAAAAAGATATATCCGACCTGTTTGTAGAAAAGCTGCATATCCCGTATACCGATGATGCCAGGGAGCTAACACTAACAGCACGCAATATTCTGCGAGAGAAATACCTAAGCGCCGATATAGGCGTTTCAGGGGGTAATTTTATTATAGCAGACATTGGCGGCATAGCCGTTACTGAAAACGAAGGTAATGCCAGGCTATCGACCACCTTTCCTAAAACGCATATTGCTATTGTTGGGATAGAAAAAATGATACCTAGTATGGAAGACCTGGGATTATTCTGGCCCATGCTGGCCCATAGTGGTACCGGTCAACTGGTAACGGTATATAATACCATATTTACCGGGCCGCGCCAGCCAAGTGAAACGGACGGGCCTGAGGAAATGTATGTGATATTATTGGATAACGGACGTACCCACATACTTGCCGACCCTGATAAGCGCCAGGCATTAAACTGTATCCGTTGTGGGGCCTGCCTTAATATTTGCCCGGTATATAAGAATATCGGCGGCCATACCTATAAAAGCACCTATAGCGGGCCTATAGGCTCTGTGATTACCCCTCATTATGATGGAATGGAGAAATTTAAGCACCTAAGCTATGCCAGTTCCCTTTGCGGAGCCTGTACTTCCGTTTGCCCGGTTAAGATAGATATACATAACCTGCTGTTGCTGAACCGTAACCAAAGCGTAAAGGAAGGGCATGTAACCAAAACAGAACGGTTCGGTTTTGATGTTTGGAAAAGGGCCATGAAAAACAGAAGCCTTATGAATATGGGCGGCAGCTTCATTAAAAACCTTGCTTTAAAATTGCTATTCAGCAAGACTTGGGGAAAGCGGAGAACCCTGCCCAAAGTTGCCTCTAAGTCTTTTAATGAGTTGTGGGGATACAAGACTAAGTAGTTCTATTTTAAAGGAACTACTTCAATATAGTCAGTGCAAACGTTATGATGCCTTTTATAAAAAATCCTGAATTCCGCATTTCTTAAATCGGTTTCCGGGGCTATATTCAAAGTAAACACTTCGTACTTCAAAGGTTCTTTAAATTCATTTGCTGTTATCGTTTTTTGCGCAAAAATAGTCCCTTCATTAAATGCGTCTATATAAACTACTTCAAGACTATCATTATTCGAATCAACTTTTAAACTGAAATTAATTTTATAGTTTCCTTTTGGGAGTGTTATATAAGGGCCATAACAAATATTGTCATAAGTAAGTATTGTTCCTGGAGATACGCATCTTACACTATCTATATATGCGCTGCTATCATATACAATTGTTTTATTTGCAGATTGTAAGCTATGCATAGTATACTTATGGTATGGCGCAGCCGATGAAACCATAAATGAATCAATCAAATAATTATATTTTCCGGTATTCATTTCGTATATGGTTTTAAATCTGTCCCACGTAAATAATTTACCTCTTATTATTAGTTCAATTTTATTATAATAATCAGATAGGTATTTATTTGTAAGATAATTTTTATTATACATTAGGGTTTCAAGATATCCATCAGGAATCTTCCGCCATATATGTCCGGGCACCCAGCGTTTGTTAGCTTCATTTTCTTTGTCCATAGGAAGTCTCGCAATTAAAACATCGCTTAATCCCATATGGTGGAAGAAATATGTATCTGGCCCGGTTTCATAAGTATTGAATCCTAAACCAACAGGTGTTTCTGCAAATTTGCTTATAATGCCATTTTTAGGAGCAGATTTAAGTTTTTTTTCGCAAACTAGTCCCCAGTTATCAGGAGACAAAAGGAGTAAACCAGTATTAGGGTACCAGTAAGCTCGCGTATCGCCAACGCCATTATTTGTAGTTATTTTATCATAGTCTCTTTTATCAGCAGCCCTGTAGTAGCCATTCGATAGTATAGGGGAAAAGGGAGTAAAAAAACCTAAGGCTAAACAGCAAGCAATTGTTACATATTGAGATGGTTTAGGTATATCGAATTGACTAATAAGTACCAGTGAAATTGTAAAAGGGTACGTTAAAAACCGCCCGCTCATAAAATCACCCCCGACTTTTACAGTATAAAAAACGTATAAAATAATACTTAATGTAATAGGAATTAGATTGTATTTTTTTAAACGGCGTACCTGGTCAATGCTAATAAATGATGTTAAGAAAATAAATAAAAGAGTAATAGGGTCAACATTAAATGAATTAAGTAAATAACCTATTCCCTGATCAATAATTTCGGTGGAAGGTATCCCGGTATTTAGTTTTGTATAGTAAGTATTTGGCAGAAAAAATCCATAATAAATAATGGCAAATAACTCCCAAACTATTAATGGAATAAGGCCAATTATTATTTTTACAATGGTTTTAAAAGAAAAGGACTTAACAAATTCAAAAAGAATTGGGAAAAAATATAGTAAAACATTGTCAAGCCTGTTTACCGCAGCAAAAGAAGCAATAAGACTTAGTAAGAGTATTTTCTTATCAGATGATTGTTTAGACAAGTATACATAATAGAATAACGCTATAAAAAAGTAGCTTAATGCATTTTCCAGTCCTGCGGTACTATAATCTATAAAAGCTTTTGAAGCAAGCGCAGCGCTAAATACTATAATAATTGTTAAATAATTTTCAGCGTTAAGCCTTACTGTAATAATATATAATGATGCAACAGTAAGAAAAAGACATAAAAATATAGAAGTGAAGTATACCTCTTTGGTAAATAAATAGAAAAATGACATGACTAATACCCACAAAGGATTAGTAAATGACTGCACTCTTTCATTAATATTAAAAGTAAGCCCAAAGCCATTTACAAAATTATAGACGGTTCTAAATGCTATATAGGCGTCATCACCTATCCAGGCATTTCTTATAATTATTACTGAGGAGAATACTAAAAAGAAGTAAATTAAGACTCTATTATTTTTGTTTTCCATTTAAAAACTACTCTAAATTGTTGTAGCAAATGACAATATTAATTCTTTTATGAGTTGTTTACAAAACAATATTTGAGAAAAAGTCACAAAAGCCTGACTAAGCCAGGGTTTAATTAGGTTAGGTATTATTTTAAAGGAATTACTTCAATATAATCATTACATACAGTATGGTTGCCTTTATAAAAAATTCTGAATTCAAGGTTTGTTAAATCGGTTTCAGCGGCTATATTCAATGTAAATATCTGATACGCCATAGGCTCTTTAAAGTCATTTGCTTTTAGGGTTTTCTGGGCTAGAATAATATTATTATTAAATACATCTATATAGGCTACTTCAAGACTGTCTTTATTGTCATCAACTTTTATATTAAAGTCAATATTGTATTTTCCGTGCTTTAAGGAAATGTATGGGCCAAATGATATATTATTTACCGTAAGTACGGTTGCAGGACTCACACATCTTGCCATACCAGTAAAAGAATTAGCGTCAGGTACAGTGGCGTTTGCAAATGAACTTAGTTCATTGACATTATACTTTTGATTTGAGCTAGCTTCAGCAACCAAAAAAGGGTTAATCAAATAATTATACTTACCAGTATTCATTTCATAGATAGTCTTGAATCTTTCCCAACTAAATAGTTTACCCCTTATTATAAGTTTAATCTTATCATAATATTTAGCTAGAGATATATCTTTAATCTGGTTCTTATTAAATTGTAAAGTCTCCCTATATCCATTCGGGATCTTACGCCAATAGTGTCCAATCCTCCAATTTCCATTGTATCTATCATTCATAGGAAGTCTTGCTAGTAATACATCACTTAAAGCCATATGGTGAAAGAAATAAACATTAGGCCCGGCTTCATAGGTGTTAAATCCTAGCATAACTGGTGTTTCCTTATATTGAATTATACTGTCTTGTTTTGATATTTTGTTAAGAGACTCTTCAAATAATATTATTCGAAGAGAATGAGATAACCGTAACAAGCCTGTTTCTGGATAATACCATGCTCTTTCATCAGCAATTCCATCATTTGCAGCTAAGGTCTCGCCCAATTTTTCTGATTCCCTGTATGTCGCTCCGGATAATATAGGAGAGTAAATAGAAAAAACGCTCATTATAATGCATCCCCCAATTATTGAATAGTTGGCTTCTTTCGGTATATCAAATTGAGTGATTAGTAATAATGCGATTACGAAAGGATATGTAAAAAATCTGCCACTCATAAAGTCGCCGCCTACTTTTACAGTATAGATTAAATACAAAATTATGCTTAACGCTAACGGGAAAAGAATATATTTTTTTAATCTATACGATTGCCATCCTGTAATTAATAATACAAATAAAGCACATAAAAGAGTAACAGGGTCGAGGCTTATTGAGTTTATGACGTATCTTATTCCTTGTTCTACATATTCATGAGAAGGTATTCCTGTGTTTAGTTTAGTATAATAGGTGTTTGGAAAAGGAAAACCATAGTAAACTATCGAAAACAATTCCCATGCTATTAAAGGAATAAAGCCTAGTACTATTTTACCTAGCGTTTTTAAAGAAAAAGATTTTACAAATTCAAAAAGGATAGGAAAAGAGTATAATAAAATATTATCAAGCCGGTTTACAGCTCCCAAAGAAGCAATAAAACTAAGTAAAAGTATTTTTTTGTTTGAGGAGGGTTTTTGTAAATAGACATAAGAGAATAGAACCAACAAAAGATAACCTAGAGCATTCTCTAGACCAGATGTACTATAATCTATAAATGCCTTAGAGGTCAAGGCAAGAATAAATATTGTTATTACCATTAGGTTGTCTTTACTCAATTTTTCGGCGATGATATATAAAGCAAGAATTGTGAGCAAAAGAGAAACAAAAATGGAAGTGAAATAAGCCTCTCCGGTAAAAAAGTAAAAAAATGACATTACCAAAATCCATAGTGGGTTAGTAAATGCCTGTACCCGCTCATTTATATTAAACGTTAAACCATACCCATTAACAAAATTATAAACAGTTCTAAACCCTATGTATGAATCATCCCCAACCCAGGCATTTCTTATAATTATAACTGATGTGAATGTTAAAAAGAAGTATATTAAAATTTTATTATTTTTATTTTCCATTTAATTTAGAAGCTATTCCCATTATTGTGGCAATTGGTAATATTACTTCTTTTACTGTTTGTTTACAAAACAATAGTTGGAATAAAGTCCTGCCGAAGCCAGGGTTTAAATAAGTTAGTTATTATTCTGAGGTATTATTTCAATATAGTCTGTACATATATTGTGGCGACCTTTATAAGAAATACGGAATTCAGCGCTTCTTAAATCGGTTTCAGGGGCTATATTCAATGTAAATACCTGGTATCTTAAAGGCTCTTTAAAGTCATTTGCTTTTAGAGTTTTCTGAACAAGGATGCCGCCTATGTCACATACATCAATTTCTACTACTTCCTGGCTGTCTTTATTATCATCAATCCTTATACTGAAATTTATCTTGTAGGCCCCTTTTTTTAGTGGAATGCAGGGGCCATGAGAAATGAGTTCGTTAGTAAGTTTAGTAGTAGAATCTACACATCTTGCAACGCCAAAATAAGCGCTGTTATCAGTAACAACAGTATTTTCTGAGGCGGTTAATTGAGTTGGACTATATTTGCCTATAAATGAAGAGTCTATTAAATAATTGTATTTGCCGACATTCATTTCATAAATAGTTTTAAACCTATCCCAACTAAATAGTTTACCTCTAATTATGGTATTAATCTTATCATAATATTCAGCAATGTATTTATTCTTTATTTTATTTTGATCGGTTTCTAAAGTTTCTACATATCCTTCCGGAATCCTGCGCCAGATATGACCTATTCTCCATGCCCCCTCATTCAAACAATCAATGGGCAGTCGGGTTATTAATACATCGCTTAGCCCCATGTGGTGGAAAAAATAAACATCAGGGCCTGCTTCATAAGTATTAAATCCTAATTGAATTTCTGTTTCCTTAAAGCGAGTTATCTTGCCTAGCTTTTTAGCTTTATTTAATCTTTGTTCCAGTAAAACAGCTGTAAGCCGGCGAGGTAAATAGTCGCGATGACGATGTAAATTTAATAGGCCGGTGTGTGGATAATACCAGGCTCTTTCATCAGATATTCCGTAACTAACCAGCGTTTTAAAATTCCACTTCTCATCTTCTCTATAATCAGCAGCTGTTGTAATTGGAGAATAGGCAGAAAATATACCAATAGCAAGGCAGGCCGCAATTGTAAAATATTGAACTCCTTTAGGTAGTTCAAACTCAGGTATTAATATTAATGTAATCAGGAATGGATAGGTCAGGAACCTTCCGCTCATAAAGTCGCCTCCTACTTTTACAGTATATATCAGGTATAAAATAATACTTAGCGCTAAAGGGACAAGATTATATTTTTTCAGGCTAACAACTTGCCAGCCTGCAATAAGTAATGTAATTGCAATGCATGGTAAGGTAATAGGATCTAAACTGAATGAATTAGCCATATAGTTTAGTCCCTGATCTATATATTCATTTGCTGGAATGCCCGTATTTAGTTTAGCGTAATAAGTATTCGGAAAAGGAAACCCATAGTAAATTACTGCAAATAGTTCCCATAAAATTATCGGAGTAAATCCTACTATTATTCTGCCAACCGTTTTAAAGGAAAATGATTTTATAACCTCGAAAAGCATTGGGAAAAAGTATAATAAAATATTATCCAGCCGATTTACTGCCCCAAGCGATGCGATAAAGCTGAGTATGAGTATTTTTTTATCAGAAGAAGGCTTTGTTAAATAAACATAAAAAAATAGAGCTAAAAGAAGGTAGCTTAAAGCATTTTCCAGCCCTGAGGTACTATAGTCAATAAACGCCTTAGAGGATAAGGCCAGAATAAATACTATTATTATTCTAAGAGGTTCTTTACAAAGTTTTGATGAAATGATATATAAAGAAAAAACGGTAAGCGCAAGCGAAAGGAAAATGCAAGTAAAATAAACCTCTCCGGTAAAAAAATAGAAGAAGGATAATACTAAAACCCATAAAGGATTTGTGAATGACTGTACCCTTTCATTAATATTAAAAGTTAAGCCATAACCGTGAACAAAGTTAAAAACAGTCCTAAATGCTATATATGCATCGTCGCCCGCCCAGGCATTTCTTATAATTATAACAGAGGCAACTACTAAAAAAAAGTAAATCAGAATGCTATTGTATTTATTATTCATTGTAGTTGCATGTTATTCTATATTAGTTGCGGCAAAATACAATATTATTTATTTCTTGTTTTGTTTACAAAGTAATATTTGCTTTTATATAAAGTGATAAAAACAAAAAAGTCCCGCCGAAGCAGGACTTTTTTATAGTAGTGAGCTAAGTAGATTTTAAGTTGTCTATTATTCTTTTCCTTTTACAATAAGTTGTTTATATCCTGTATACGATCCAACTTGTACTTTAACGGTATAAGTTCCAGGGGTAAGTTGAGAAACATTTATAGTGGATGTCCCCTGCCCGCTGGTTAGTTTGTAGTCGTATTGGTCCATTACTACATAAGAGAAATTACTGTATTCTTTGTTAGAAACCCCAATAGTACAAAGGCTCTTTGCTGGGTTAGGGAAAATAGTTATGGCAGAACTTAGAGTAGTATTTTCTGCCTTTGCAGCTTCCAAGGCAATTTCTTCTGTTTCAGTTCCAGTTGCCTTTGGAGATGTTGAAGTGCTATTTTCATCTTCTTCTAAATTAGCGTGCGAAATAGCGCTCGGTGGTAATGTTGAATTGGTAGTGGCAGATTCCGAAACTGGATTTTGTGCAAAAACTGATAAGGGGAAAAGTGCGATTATTACGAATTGTAGCGTTTTCATAAGCTTGGTTGTTTTTTATAATACAAATTTAGGTATTTGCTTTTTATGTAAAACAACTTTTTAAGATTATTGTTGCATAAATCAAAAAGTTCTTTATATAGTAAATATTAATCTTAGCAGATTACAAATTTAGGCTCTTATTCAAGGTTAATAAATTGTTAAGGAAAAACAATGGAGATATAACATTGTATTTTTTAAAGATTTACTTTTAATAAGCGGTTCAAATTCGGCTTCAGTTTTTAAGTAAGAGTAGCTAATATGGGGTTTAATAGCCCCCCTTGTATTTACGCAGGAACCATTCCAGAGAAGCCAGTAAAAGTATAATGAAGAAAAGAGTTTTAAAGCTTATAAGGTCTATAAGCTCTTCGTTGGTATGGATAATACTTTTAAAAGAATCCTTTTGCAGGTTTTCTAATACTGCATTGGGTAGTTCTTCAACCTTAAAGAATCTTCCGCCCGTCTTGCGAGCAAGTTCGCGAAGTATATTGTAGTCCGCCGTGGTGTTAAGCGCTTCCAGTAGTAATTCCTTTATAGTAAATTCACCAGATGCAGTTTCAGTCTTGTTTCCTGTAAGAGTTGCCGTAGCAGTGTAGTTGTATATCCCTTCTTTAAGGCCTTTTACTTCGAAGCGGGAATTACTTTCCGTATTTACAAAAGAGTAGGTGAACGAAGCCCCTCTCTCATCAGTAATTCTAAGGTTTATCTTTTGCCCGTACACTTTTTGGTAAACATCGTTATATACTTCTGCATCAAATAGTACAGGGTCTGTTGCATAAAACTCATCATTAACGGGGTAAAACCGGAACTTACGCTTGTCTTCTTTGGAAGAAAGGTATTGGAGCAGGCTGCCAAACAACTTGTCGAATACCTGTGTACTTTTGCTTTCCTCATATTCGCTCAGCCTCCATTGCCAAACGCCTTCGCCGCACAGTATTCCGGTCTTCTTTCCGGCATTATCGCCCAGAACCAGTATCGGCTTTTGTGTAGTGGTACTGCCTACCTTTTGGTATAACAGAATGTTAGCATTAGGGCTTAGGGAATACTCTCCGAAAGGAACAGAAAGAGGAGGGTAGGAATTAATGATCGATTGTTCTTCTTTCTCCAGTTTAAAGTTCTCAAAGGCAGGATTTACAAAAGGCGTTACGTTATCTCGTTGACTTTGCCTGGCGTTAATTTTAACCAGCCCGTTGGTTTTATTAAAATTGGCAAGGCTGGCCCCGCCTGCAAGTATATACAGCAAAGAGGTAGCTCTCTTCTCGTAGTTGTCTATAATGGGCTGTAAAGCCCCTGCCTGTTCTGGTATTTGATAGAGTATTACCAGGTCGTAGGCAATGGATTGATCGAGTGAGGTAATGCCAGGGATATATATATCAAACCTATAGTTTTCCTTTTGTTCAATAGAGCTTCTAATAGCTTTAATATCCGGGTGAGGAGCAAGAGCCAATAGTAGAATGTTTTCTTTACCCTCTATTACTTCTATATAAGCGTTTTGAACATTGTTTTTTAAAGTAAATTCCTCTTTCTGAGGCTGCGTTTCTATGGTATAGCGATGCATTCCCTTTTTACCGGCAGCTTGGGTAAATGTGATTTCGCTTATACCTTCATCCCCTTTCAGGGTTATGGTTTTCTCCTGCAATAACTTGCCGTTCTCTTTCAGATAAACTGGAATGACCTTGCCGTCAAAGCCTTTGTGGTGAATTTCAGCCAGTATGGGAAACTGGTTGCCAGAATAAGTGATTTTATTATAAGTGACTGTTTTAAGGTTGATATCCTTTTTAGGAATAGTATCGCCCGCCCCAACTGTATATATTTTAAAATTGTAGTTGCCTATAAGCGGGTCCCTGCCCAGGTTGTATATGCCGTCCGAAACTAACACTACCGCCGAGAGGTTCTTGTTTTCATAATTACTCTGTATATCGTCCAGCAGATGACTTATGTTAGACGTGGGGTAGTTAAAGGCAAGTTCCTTAATATCTTTTGCCTGTTGTGTTTGGCCAAAGGTATATACTTCAGTTTTGGCGTCTGCTTTTGCGATTTCCTCAGCCAGGCCGCTTAACCCCTCTTTAATTTTTGCCAGGGATGCAGAGTCGTTATCGTATTTTAAGGATTCGGAATTATCGATAGCAAAAACTATTACAGGCTTTTCAAAGAAGTTTTTAAAGTATTTTAGCAGAGGCCCAGTAAGCAGAAAGCAAACCAAAAACACTAAAACAAAGCGCAAGGCAAACAGCACCCGGTTTACCTGCCTGTTCCATGGGGCTTTCTTTTGGTAAAGAAAAAAAGCATAAGCAAAGGCTAAAGCAAGGCACAGTAAAGTGAACCAGGGCGATAGCTGCGTTAATAGTTTAAATCTGTTCATTAAAAAAATAAGGCAATAATATACAAAATTACGCTAAACATTAGCCAGAATAGCAAAATAGAATTTAATGCGGTTAAAACGAGAGGAATTAACGCCTTGGTATTAAATGAGCCACTAAGAGAATAACTAAAATATAAAGCCCATTCTAATATTAAAATATAAAGGATAACCGGGGCCATAGCTATTAAATACACTTTTAGTATCAGGAGCTCCTTCTCCTCCAAAAAAGTTTGCATAGATGAAGACCCCAGTCCCTGAACCCGTAGCTTCAGGTTCCATAAGCATTACCTTATCGGTTTTACCACTTTTTACCTGTCCTGCACGTAGCCCGGCAAGAAATTCAACAAAAAAATTTTGACCTGTTAAAACCCTATATCCTCCGCTGAATGTATTTCCGAAATAGTTTAGATTGGCGTTATGTTGTCCGTATGCATTCCATTGGTCGGGGGAATCAATATATATGCTGTCGTATACAACAGGATTGTAAAAAGCATAGGTGATTTTTTCTTCAAGGAAAAAGCCCGATTGGTTATAACTTTTTAAATAAAACCTTCCTAAAAAGCTTACCCCATACCCTGTAAAAATACCGCCATGTAGTAATCCCTCTGCGCCAACAGACCAATTGTTTGATAAAACTCTGTCGTAAGCTAATGTTGCCCTCGTAAAATAAAGCCCCATTCTTATATCATTTTTCCCCTCAATTGAAGCTTGGGATTTAGGTTTTACAGGCTCAGGGGTGATCTTAGGCTTAACAGGCCAAGGTTTACTCTGGCTATATGCCAGGCTGGTAAGCAACAAATGCAGAGCTAACAGTAGGTTTTTTTGTAAATTCATACCTAAAATAATTTCCCAACTCTAATATTAAAGTAAAAGGGACAACCTGGGCCTATCGTATTAAATACATTTCCCGGTGGGGCTATAACATAATTCATACCATAGCCAGTAAATAATGAATAAAAATAAGCATCTCCTATGCCGCCATCTTCGTCCAGAAGCATTTGCTTTTTGTTTTTTGAGACAGTAACTATTCCACGACGGAACCCAGCCAGCATTTCTATAAAAAAACCGGTTTTACCTATCCCCCTGTAACCTATACTTAAAGTATTTCCAAAGTAGTTGAGATTATCTTTATGTTCCCCTAATGTCGTAATGTCGTCGGCAAAATCTCCATAAATGGTATCATATACAGTAGCTTGAAAATGTCCGTAAGAAATTTTTTCCTCCAGAAAAAACCCTGAGCGGGAAGCATCTTTAAAATAATATCGACCAACAGGACTTATCATAAAGCCGGGAAAATCTGACCAATGAGCAAGTCCTTCCATTCCCAAAGAAAAATGGGTGGATACTGCTCGATCGTATGCAATAGTAGCTCTTGTAAAAAAAAGGCCAACTCTAATATCATTTCGCCCCAAAAATGTATTAATGGGCGTAGGCTTAATAAGCTCAGGGTTATTCTGGCTATATACCAGGCTAGTAAATAGCAACAACTGAACCAGCAGTAGTTTTTGTTGTAACCTCATTTGTGCCATAACGCCATTTTGGGGCAAAGCAATATATTCAAAAACCGAATAGTTTCACCAAATCACGTTTTAATTTTAAATTAAATTACTAGGTAAGCATACCTCCATCCACCTGAAATACTTGCCCCGTGATGTAGTTAGAAAGGTCAGACGCCAGGAAAACGGCGCAGTCTGCCACATCTTCTGCTTTGCCTGCCCGCTTTAATGGGATGCTTTTGCTCCATTCTTCCACTACCTTGGGGTCAAGTTCTCCTGTCATTTCTGTTTCTATAAAACCAGGGGCTATGGCGTTAGAGCGTATGTTACGGGAACCGAGTTCTAAAGCTACTGATTTGGTAAAACCTATAATGCCCGCTTTGGAAGCCGAATAGTTGGCCTGCCCTGCATTACCGCGTATGCCCACTACAGAGGTTATATTTATGATAGAGCCATATTTTTGCTTCATCAGTTGTTTTATGGCCGATTTTGTAAGGTTAAATACCGATTTAAGGTTAACGGTTATTACGGTGTCCCATTGTTCCTCGCTCATTCTCATTAAAAGGCCGTCTTTTGTAATACCGGCGTTGTTTACCAAAATGTCCAGCGTTCCAAATTGGGTTAATACGTTGTTAATTAATTCTTCCGCAGCTTTGTAATCAGATGCATCAGAGCGGAACCCTTTGGCCATAACTCCAAAATTCTGTAGCTCATCTTCTAAAGCTTGTCCTTTTTCGACGCTAGACAGGTAGGTAAACGCTACATTGGCCCCTTGCTGGGCAAACTTAATAGCAATCGCTCTTCCTATTCCTTTAGAAGCTCCCGTAACCAGGGCGGTTTTTCCTTGTAGTAGTTTCATTGGTTCAATTATAAATTTTAAAAGATCAAAAATAGATCATTTCCTATTAAGAGCAATATACTTTTGCTTTCTGGTCAAATACATTAAATTTGCCTGTCTTAACAAAAAAGGAATTATAATGTCTGCAAAATACGATTTGATTGTTATAGGAAGCGGCCCCGGGGGCTATGTGGCTGCCATAAGGGCCTCTCAGTTGGGCTTAAAAACGGCGGTGGTAGAACGGGCTGAACTTGGCGGTATTTGCCTTAACTGGGGATGTATCCCCACCAAGGCTTTGTTAAAAAGCGCCCAGGTTTTTGAATACATAAAACACGCTAAGGATTACGGTATTAATGTAGGAGATTCTTCGGCAGATTTTACGGCGGTGGTAAAAAGAAGCAGGGACGTGGCCAATGGAATGAGCAAAGGCATACAGTTCCTGTTCCGTAAAAATAAGATAGACCATATACCGGGCTTTGGGAAGTTAGTAGCAGGCAAAAAGGTAGAAGTAACAGCCGCCGACGGGAAGAAAGAGGTATATGAGGCCAACCATATTATAGTGGCTACAGGCGGGCGTTCCAGGGAGTTGCCCAACATAAAAATAGACGATAATAAGATAATTGGTTACCGTAAGGCATTGGTATTGGAGAAAAAGCCGGGGTCTATGGTAATAATGGGTTCGGGGGCTATAGGGGTGGAGTTTGCCTACTTCTATAGCGCTATGGGGACAAAGGTAACAGTAGTAGAATACCTGCCTAACATAGTGCCGGTGGAGGATGAAGAGGTATCTAAACAACTGGAAAAGGAGTTTAAGAAAGCGGGGATAGATATTTTAACCAACGCCTCGGTAGAGTCGGTAGACACTTCCGGCGCTAAAGCCAAAGTGAATATAAAAACACAAGCAGGCAACCAGACCATTGAGTGCGATGTAGTGCTATCCGCCGTTGGTATATCTACCAACATAGAAGGCATAGGGCTGGAAGAGCTTGGCGTTGCCACAGACAAAGGCAAGGTAGTAGTAGATGATTTTTACCGCACCAACATACCAGGCATATACGCCATTGGCGACATAGTAAAAGGGCAGGCGCTAGCGCACGTTGCCTCTGCGGAAGGTATTATTTGCGTAGAGAAAATTGCGGGCCAGAACCCTGAGCCGTTAAACTACGGAAACATACCGGGCTGTACGTATTGCTCGCCGGAAATAGCTTCCGTAGGGCTTACAGAAAAACAAGCCAAAGAGAAAGGCTACGAGCTAAAAGTAGGTAAGTTCCCGTTCTCCGCCTCAGGTAAAGCCAGCGCGGCAGGGGCCAAAGAAGGTTTTGTGAAACTGATATTCGACGCCAAGTACGGCGAGTTGCTGGGCGCGCACATGATAGGCCTTAACGTTACAGAAATGATAGCCGAAATAGTAGTGGCCCGCAAACTGGAAACTACAGGGCACGAGATTATAAAAGCGGTGCACCCGCACCCTACCATGTCTGAGGCTATAATGGAAGCGGCGGCGGCGGCATACGGCGAGGTGATACACTTGTAACAGTAAATGAGATAGATACAGAGGAGGCAAAAGCCTCCTTTTTTGTTTTAGGGTAGTACTACTAGTTGCCATGCCAGGTTTGGGACTATTTGGGTTACACTAAATTTAATAATTGCGCCTCTGTTAGCCGTGGTTTTGTGCTATGTAAAAAACTACTAGTTGAGGGGAAATCTTACATGCATAAAATTTGCTCCCTGTTATTCCCCTGTTAATTTTCCTGTTATTTCCTGCTAATTTCCCTGTTCTTTGAAGCGCCCATGTATGTTTTTGGCGGTTTTGAAGAATTTTGCTGTGCCAACTGGCACAAGCACCCCAACCCCTCAGCTGAAGAATTACTAGTAGTATAAATTCAACAAAAAAGTATAGACTTAAGTTTGATTGCCTGAGAAAATAAATGTAACATAAAAGGCTGTAGTTTAAGAAAAAATTCTATCCTCTTTTCTAATAAAAAAGGAGGCGTTACCCTCCTTTTTATTTTCACCTCTATTTTTTTCTGTCTATTATTCAGCTTTAATTATTTTATACACAGAAGGGGGGGTATCTTCTCCTGCAACTTCTACAAAATACATGCCGCTTGATAATTGTAAACCAATAGAATAAGCTTTGTTAAAACTGATCTTTCCGGTGTATAAAGTTGTTCCCTGCAAATCAAATATTCTTATAGTAGACTGTTGATCGCTATTGCCTGAAACTATAATATTGGTTTCGGCGCTAAACGGGTTCGGATAGATTTTTACAAAATCGGTTATAGAAGTACTAATATAATTACTACTGTCAATCTTATTACCAATGGAATGCATATCTGATAACCTGTCTCCTGAATAGCAGGTTTCAGCCCCTCCTGTTACCCTGGTTGGGTTCTGAGAATCAAAAGAATATTCAACTGTACCCAGGTAACCGGTATTATTAGTAGAGCTTTGGTCGTAAATGATATCATCTCCAGACTCGTCCAGTTTCCAATATCCTACAAGGTTTGAAGTTCCGGCAGGAAATATTGTTGTCTGGTTACCGGATATTTGAGCAGGAGTTCTACATACGTTCCAAATTCTAAGTTCATTGATGCTACCATTTAAAGTAGTATTATTAGCTATATCGTACCCCAAATACAATGGGCCTGTGCTGGATACAGACGTTGTACTTGTTATTGTTCCTCCCAAAGGCGACCCGTTCAGGTAAAATTGCAATGCGGCAGGGTTGCCTCCTGTGCTTGTTACAGCAATGTAGTTACACCCCGTGTTTTCTATGTTGGTAAAACCGTGGCTGTAGTAGTTGCTCCCGCCCATTTGCAATAGTAAGTCATTTCCACTGAGCGTACTAAATAAAAATCCGGTTGTTCCTGATGATGTTCTGGTGGAAGCAATACCAGGCGCTGTATTTGCTTGAGAGGATAAATTTACCCAGGCTTCTAGAGTAAATGTTCCGGTACCAAAATTATAGGCTGGGTTATTAAGAACAGTGGCCCTGCTTCCCCCGACTTGCCCATTAAATAGTAAGCCGCTTTCCAATATTGGGGTAAAGCATTTGGTCCCTTCTACTCTGGTAGGGTCTTGGGCATCCACAGCGGTGGGGTTTGTGCCTAATGAACCATTGTTGGCTGTAGCGCTTTGGTCGTAAACGGCCTGTGCTCCAGCAGCTTCATTAAAATCCCAATAGCCTACAAGCCCGCTACTATTACCAGGAACAATTAGGGTTTTGTTTGTATTAATAGTTGCCTGTGATTCTCCGATATTCCATATTCGCACATCGTCTATACTTCCGTTTGTTGAATAATTATCAGAAAGATCATAACCTATATACAAATAGCCTGTAGAGTTTATGGCGCTTGTAACGTTGCTTACGGTTCCTTGCAAAACTCCGTCCACATAAAAATATAGCGTGCCGCTTAACCTGCTTACAGCTACATGGTGGCAATTGTTATCGTGAATAGTTATAGCTGTACCAGCGCTATTAACCAACGTAGCGCTGTTGTAATTTGTACCTGCTATTTGTAGCCATAGGGCAGTTCCGTTTGTTGTTGTAAGCAGAAAGCCGTCTGTACCTGCAGTGGTTCTGTTTGATGCTATTGCAGTATATCCGTAAGGTTGGGTAGGAGACAGGTTCACCCAGGCTTCTATAGTAAAGTTACCGCTTAGGTTGTAAACTGTCTTACTAGGTATAGTAACCCTTTCCCCTCCTGAAACGCCATTAAACCTTAATGTTCCTGAACCATTAGTTATAGATATATTTGTACCGTTACTAGACCCTGTGGTTGCAGGAATAGAAGAGACTATCCTTATCTGGTAGGTTGCTCCCGGTACAGTAGTTGCAGGAATAGTGGAGCTTATGGTTCCAGAGGTAGTAGAGGTAATAGAACCAATATTTACTGGGCTTGCAAAGCTGCCTGATGCGTCCGAAAGTTGAGCTGTAAATACATTACCAGTGCTACAGACACTACAAATAGTATATGGAATGCTTATTGCCTGTCCTGCCTGATAGGTTGAGGCAAGAGGTGCGCTGATCATAGCTGCGGGTGTTGTTACAACAGTAGTATTGGTATAAGTAGAATAATTATAACAGCCAGTGCTATTGTTTACTACAAGTAAAGAATAATTGCCTGAACTAGGAGCAACGTAACTGGCACCGCCGTTAAGTATATTAGAGATTTTATATTTTGCTACATTGCCGTTAGCAGCAGTAGTATACAAATAGCCGTTAGCGTCAAATCCAACATAGTTTTCATAAGCTAATGGGGTATAAGCAGAGAAATCACCTACATAGACCCATCCTGTTCCATTGTAGGCCATAATACCCGCACCATTACCTCCACCCACGATAGGTGATCCGCCATTATTTGCACTAGCGACATAAGGAGTTCCGTCAGGAGCAATTGCTATATAAGGAACAGAAAATGGCATAAGCATAAATCCTGGGATGCCTTCTGGTATCCAGGTGGTACCTGAAAGTTTCATTACACTAGCACCATTCTGTGTACCATCCCGATACGCCAGGTAGGGAATTCCACTGGAATTAAATGCTAGAGAGGGGGCAGTAATGAGGCCAGCCGAAAAACCTGCGTTGCCAACATATCCCCAACTTGTGCCATTATACATAATTACACTGGCTTGGCCTGAAGAACTTGTTCCATCTGAATAGGCAAGATATGGAAGATTATTGACTGGATTTATTGCTAAGGCTGTGTAATTATTATTTATTGAAGTTGAAGATCCTGATGGACTTATGTTTACCCAGTTACCATTATAATATTTCCAAACATTAAGCCCACTTGTTAGATAAGGTATCCCATTGGCATCAAGAGATAAAGATAAAGAGATTTGAGAAATAAGGGAAGTACTAATACTATTTCCTATAGTTATCCAATTTGTTCCATTATAGCTCATAACTACTACTTCATTAGTACCATTAATAATTGAAATATAAGCAATATAAGGGAGGTTAGTAACAGGGTTTAATGCTAGTGGGGCATAACACGCAGGCATATTTGGTTCAAACGAGTTTGGAAGTGTGGTAGATACCCAACTAGATCCATTATAAGTATTGACATGAATACTTTGGGTATTATAGTAATCATAATACGTATAATATGGGGTTCCGGTAGGAGTTATGACTGTAGACCCGTAAAAACCCTGATTAGAACCTATACCAAACATATTCCCACCAGCATCAATAGGAGTTCCATCCACATTTACCTAGGGGCCATTAGCCGCTACTCCATTATTGTACCACTCGTAGCTAAAGCCGGAAGTAGGATTAAGAGATAATATTGTTTCACAACCATTAAGTGTCTGGGTGAAACTGGCTGCGGGAGGTGTTGGGTTATTAATAATAGTAAATGGAGCTGAAGTAGCTGAACAGCCGTTAGCAGTATTAGTAACAGTAACATTATAAGTTCCTGCTATGCCTATATCGTAGACCCAATTAGTAGCGCCGCTAATGGGTGCTGAGGAATTGTTCCACTGGTAAGTTACAGATAGTCCTGTGTTTTGGCCAATACTAGCTTCAAGCGCTGTTTGATTGCCTACACAAACATAATCTGTGTAAGGAGTTGTTTGATCATCTATAGTGGCTACTGGCGAAGGTTTTATAGTTGTGTTTGCAGTAGCGGAGGCGGCCGAGCATCCTCCCTGAGTTACTTTAACGGTGTAACTACCAGATGTTGTAGCAGTATAGCTGGAACTGTTAGCCCCGCTTATGGCTGTACCGTTGTTGTTCCACTGATAACCATATTGATAACCAGTAGTAGCAGTTAGTACCTGGCTGCCGCAGGCAGTAACTGTACCTGTTGGAGAAATAGTAGCTGTAGGTGTATAACCAATGCTTACATTAGTTATAGCGGATGTGGTAGTACAAGTTGCGCTGATGATTTCTTTAACAGTATAAGCGTCTGATATAGTAGCCGTATAGCTGGAACTATTAGCCCCGCTTATTGCTGTTCCGTTGTTATACCACTGGTAACTATAACCAGAGCCAGTATTAGCGTTTAATACAACATTCTGACCTGAGCAGTTGGTTGCGGAACCGACAGCAGTAATACTTGCATGGCAGGGCGCTATGGTAATAGGAAAAGTGCCGTTTAGCGCAGAGATAAGATCAAGCGAATCACAATCTTCGTCAGTAGGGGCAGTGGTTCCGGAAAAATACAAATATACAGTTATTGTACTACTTGTAGTATTAGTCCAGGTTATCTGGCAAAAATTATCAGATGGCTGATCTATTAATATATTGCCGTTGCCGCTTACACTCCAGGTACCTGAGCTACTACAGACAGTTTGTTGTATGAAATAAGACTGAGTGCTGCCAGAGGGAACGTTGGTCGTAAGGCCAGATTCAAGAGTAGCATCTTGTCCAAATGTCTCAAGGCAAATGGATGTGGTTAGAATTAAGAAAAATAGCCTAATAATGCAGATTAAAAATTTTGCTGGTTTCATAAAAAATAAATTAGATGATTAAAAAAGTATATTAATCGAAAAATAATAAGGTTTAGTGCAATATTAATACTATAAACTGGCGAAAATTACATATTAGTGTATCATTTTTTAATACAAAATGTATCAAAAATTAGAACAGCAAATAAGATAAAATTATAGAAAAGGGAATAAGAAGAAAATTTAGGCACTAAAAAAGCCCCAAAACGGGGCTTTTTTAGATGTGTGTATAGGAAGAATTTTAATTACTCAGTTTGAGCAGACTCTATGGCTGATGGAGTTGCATTTAAGGTTGGATAAACGGTGATTCCATTTACCACTCCTAACCCATTTCCATATATAGTATTTGTATATGTGTCATAGGTATTACCGCTATAGCCATAAGCTATAAAATAAAGCGTAGTGCCTACTGGAACATAGTAAGGATTACTTGAAGGATAGAAAGGCGTGTTATTGGAAATATTGGCAGGTGTTGTGTTTGTTGTTCCAAGATTAATGACGCCATCGTAATTGGTAGAAGATACATTCTTTTTAACGCTGAAAAAGACTACGGCTCCCATCGCCTGGTTTGTAGTAGTGATGTTGCTGTTATTAAGAGAGGCAGTTAATGTTATAGAACCAGGCACCCCCCTTGCCGGAGGGTTAACTGTTGGCGTTAATAAAGACAAGACCTGGGTTGTTGAAACTTTATAAAGTGGAACGTTTTGTATTTGAGTAGTTGCAAGATCTGGAGCGTTTCCTGTTACAAGTAATGGTACATTTACTATATTATAAGTACCGTATAATGGTTTTTTAAATGTGAAACTGTAATCAGCATTAGCAGGGATGCCTTTAAACACAAACTTTCCGTTACTGTCCGCAGTGGTGGAGTATCCGGTACTGTCCAAAGATACTTTTACGCCCGCATAATGTTTATTGTTTATACTGTCTAAGGGCAGTGGGTTGCCAAACTCATCGTATAGTTTTACAAAACCCTCAAAAGTTCCCGTTGGAGTAGGTAATATGTCATTATTATTGGTGGTTTTTGTGCAGGAGGATAACAGCGTAATCCCCAATGCTAAAAATAATAGTTGTTTTTTCATGGTTGGCTTTAGTGGTTATGGTTTATAATTTATGGTTTTTTATAATAGGCAATATACATTAGTTGATGTAATTTTTCCTAGTAAATATATAAAATTTTTAATCTGATTTTTTTAAAAGTTTTTGATAATTAGCAATATATGATTTACGTTCAGTAATTTTTAAATAACTGACCTTGTAAGTTCTTTATTAAAATTTGAAAAATAAAAGACTGTATTTAATAGAATACCTTTTTTACTGAGACCGGATTTGACGGCTTTAGGATGCCTTGCATGTGGAAAAAGTTACTTAAGATAATCCCGGAGCATTTAAAATACTTCTCCCAGGTTCACAAAAAAACCTCTGGAGCCTTCTATACCAAATGCATAGTCTATACAAAGGTTAGCGCCCGAAAATTTGTTCAGCTTTATGCGTATTCCCGCCCCTGCCGCCGGGGCAATAGTTTGGAACTGTCTGCTTAAATCTTTGGAGAACGATTGCGCATTGGCAAAAAACACGGCGCCAAGCAGGCCGTTTTTGGTAATTTGCATACGGTATTCCGCCTCCAGGTATAGCATTTGCCGCCCCCGGTAACGACCCTGTATGTAGCCTCTGCCCGTGTTAAAGAAATCGTCCCAACCAGTGCTGGGCAAAAGCAGGTAAGGAGGTTTTCCGCCCAGGGTTAGCCAGTTATAGCTCCATAGGGCAAGCACATTTTTGGGATGAGCAGGAAATATAATATAATGGCGAAACTCGGCCTGAAGGCTTTCCCAATTGCCAGCGCTTCCCAACGATTTCAGATTTTGCCTATTTACTATATTAACATACCAGCCTTTTTTGGGGTTAATCTGGTTTTTGCGGGTATCTACCAGTAGGCGAAAAACAATGCCAGAGGCCCTTGTTGAGCTGGTAAGCCCATAGCGCTGAAAGTCTGTTACAGTTCCCTTGGGAAGGTTTATTTCACGGATGTTCCAAAAATAATCGTAGTAATACCCCAGCCCTGCATAAGTATAATTAGCTATTTTTCTTAATACGCTCTGGTGAAACCTGAGATAGTTAAAATCAATACTATAGCCATCCTCGATTCGTGAGTTTCCTCCAAGCCCAAAAGTGGTGGAAGGATAATTGAGGTACCTCCAGTCTGTAATAATGTTATACAGGTTTTTTTTTGTCCAGACGGATGCGTGGATAGGGAAAATGATTTGTTTGTACTGCGAGTATGCAATGCTGGAGAAAATGCTTGAAATTTTTGCGGTAGCATGATCTCTGCTTGTATAAAAACCAGCATTAGCGCTAACTACTCCTGCAAATCCTGTTTGTAGTGAGTACCCGAAAGCAGGAACAAGCGTAGCATGAACCTGTAAACTATCGTGTGCGCGAAGGGCCTTTTTTTTAATGACTTTTTTTGCAATATCGGCCAGGTCAACCTGAGAATCCCAGTAGGCGGCATTGGCACGATATAAACTATCCCTTAGGGGTTGCTTTTTCAGGGTTGTGTCCTGAGCAATTGCAGCAAAACAAGCCAACAGCCCTCCCAGTAATAAAAACACATGAAGGGAAAGGCCTTCTCTTGGAATAAGCCAGAGAATACCTATTCTTCTATTTTTTAGTTTATTGTTTATTGTTGTTATAATTCTAACTGGTAAATATGTTATATTTAATATATTAGTTGTGTTATGATCTCGTTTTAATTGTACTTCAACTAGTTGGCTGTTTCTTCACAAAAAGTGTCATTAGTATTGGGCCGCTCCCAAAACGCCGATTTTTAAAATACCTCTCCCAGGTTCACAAAAAAACCTCTGGAGCCTTCTGCGCCAAATGCGTAGTCTATGCAAAGATTGGCCCCCGAAAATTTGTTCAGCTTTATACGTATTCCCGCCCCTGCTGCAGGGGCAATGGTTTGGAACTGCCTGCTCAAATCTTTAGAGAACGATTGCGCATTGGCAAAAAACACAGCGCCCAGCAAGCCGTTTTTGGTAATTTGCATACGGTATTCCGCTTCCATGTATAGCATTTGCCGTCCACGGTAGCGTCCTTGTATGTAACCCCTGCCTGTGTTAAAATAATCGTCCCAACCGGTGCTGGGCAATAGCAGGTAAGGGGGTTTACCGGCAATAGTCAGCCAGTTGTAGCTCCAGAGGGCAAGCACATTTTTGGGATGAGCAGGAAATGTAATATAATGGCGGAACTCTGCCAGGAAACTTTCCCAGTTAGTGGTACTTCCTAACGATTTTAGATTTTGGCGATTTACTATGTTAATATACCAGCCCTGCTTTGCGTTGATCTGGTTCTTGCGGGTATCTACCAGTAAACGAAAAGCAATACCCGACGCCCTTGTTGTTTTGCTTAGGCCATATTTCTGGAAATCAGTAACGGCTCCCTTGGGGGGATTGATTTCTCTTATATCCCAGAAATAATCGTAGTAGTAACCCAGCCCTGCGTAGGTGTAGTTTGCTATTTTCCTTAACAGGCTTTGATGAAACCTCAGGTAATTGAAATCAATACTATACCCATCAATGATTTTTGAGTTGCCCCCCAGCCCAAAGGTGGTAGAGGGATAGTTAAGGTATTTCCAATCGGTAATAATGTTGTACTTGTCTTTTTTTGTCCAGATGGATGTCTGAATGGGAAAGATGATTTGCCTTTGCTGCGTATATGCAATGCTGGAGAGGACGGTAGAAATTTTTTCGGTACTATGTTTTGGATTTGTATAAAAGCCAAAATTTGAACTTAGTACTACTGCAAACTTTGTTTGTAATGAATAGCCAACGGCAGGAAGGCAAGAAGCATAAACTTTATGATGTTTATGCAGGGTGGAAGTATCTTTTTTTACAATTTTTTTTGCAATGTCTCCAAGGTCTCGTTGGGTGTCCCAATAAGCGGCATCGGTTTTTTCCAGGCTGTCCTCAATAATTTTTGGAGGTATATCCTGGGGAGGTATATTCTGGGCACAAGAACTGTAAGAAGGTAGTATAGCTACCACCAAAAAAAACAAGTAAAGATAATTACCTGTTTTAGAGAAAAGAGATAAAAAAGGGATTCTTATATTTATTGTTTTGCCTTTTATGGATGTTATCACTCTAATAACGACAATTACAGCCAGAATTGATTCAAATATCCGATATTTCTAAGCGAGTTAGAAAGATTATAGTTCCTTTGTCTCTATGATTTTAGGCTATATGTCTATTATTTTTGAAGGATTTTTAGCTTTATCCTTTGGATTTTCTGCTCACTAGAAACACTCCGCCGAAAATAAGAAGGGAAGAGATTATCTTTTGAGGAGTTAATACATCCCTGCCAAAGCCTATTGCAATAGTAGTAGCCAGCATGGGCTGTAAGTAAATGTATATTCCGGCAACAGAGGCGTTTACATATTTCATCACATTTACATTAAAGTAATAGGCGATGATGGTATTGAATATTATTATATACCCAAAGGCCAGCCCAGCAAAAATAGGGATGGTATTCCATGAGGTTTGCATCACTTCTTGGTATCCAAAGGGTATAACATAAAAACAACCCAGCAAAAAAAGCCATTTGGCAATGGTAAGCGCCCGGTACCTTGCTAAAAGAGGTTTTACCAATACAAGGAAAACAGCATAGCAGGAAGCGTTAAGAAAAATCATAAAATCTCCCAGGAACATACCTTGGTCAACATTGCTATGCGAACTTAATAATAGTAAACTGGCTCCTGCGGCGCCTAAGGCTATTCCGGTTACCTTAATAATAGTAACTCGTTCTTCCAGCAGAATAGCAGAAGCTATAAGTACCAGTACAGGGCAGGTAGTCATTATCAGCGAAGCATTAATAGGCGAAGTAAGGTTAAGGCCCGAATAAAACAAAAGCTGGTTAGCGCCCACTCCGAAGAAGCCGCAGAGGGCTATACGGGGTAAATCTTTGCGGAAATCTAGTTGCTCTCTCTTAAAGAATAAATCAACCAGCCAGAAAAAGGCCGCCGCCAATACTACCCTTACAACCACAATGGCGGAGGGTTGTATGTATAAGGGCATTACCAGTTTGGAGATGGTATAATTAAAACCGGCAATTAAGGCTGTGGTTAATAAAAAAGCATGAGATCTGTAAACGGCGTTCATAAACCCGACAAAAGTATTAAACTATTTTCATTGTGGGCTGAAATTCTTTTCTCCCGTCTTTTGTTTTCAAGTTTTGTATCTGGAATTAATTAAATTGTTGAATTAAAGATTTCGCTCATGTTCGAGAAAAATATTCCCCTGGCAGAACGTATAAGGCCCTCCTCGCTTGATAATTTTATAGGCCAGAAGCATTTGGTGGGGCCAAAGGGAGTACTGCGGAAAGCCATAGAGTCTGGCAGCATACCTTCTATGATTTTATGGGGACCTCCGGGAGTTGGCAAAACTACGCTTGCCAATGTTATAGCCAATACTCTTAAAACTCCTTTTTATACCCTTAGCGCCGTTAGCGCCGGGGTTAAAGATGTAAGAGAGGTAATAGAGAAAGCAAAGAAGAATCCGAGAACTATTCTGTTTATAGATGAAATTCATCGCTTTAGCAAATCGCAGCAGGACGCTTTGCTTGGGGCGGTAGAAAAAGGGATAATTATCCTGATAGGCGCAACAACAGAAAACCCTTCGTTTGAAGTAATATCGGCGTTGCTTTCCCGATCCCAGGTGTATACCCTTAAGCCTTTGGAAAAGGAAGACCTGATTGGACTTGTTAAAACCGCCTTAAAAACCGACGCTGATTTAAAAGATAAAAAGATAGAGGTAAAAGAATACGATGCCTTATTAAATATATCCGGCGGCGACGCCCGCAAACTACTTAATCTGTTGGAACTTAGTGTAGATTCATTAAAAGAAGGGGAAGAGCAGGTTATTACTAACGAGGGGGTAATGGAGGCCGCCCAGCGAAGGGTGGCCCTGTATGACAAAAAAGGAGAAATGCATTATGATGTTATTTCGGCTTTTATTAAGTCCGTACGAGGCAGCGACCCCAACGCCGCTGTGTATTGGCTAGCGCGGATGATAGAAGGCGGCGAGGACGTAGAGTTTATAGCCCGCCGGTTACTGATACTTGCCTCGGAAGATATAGGCAACGCCAACCCTACGGCTATAGTAATGGCTACCAATTGCTTCCAGGCAGTGCGGATGATTGGCTACCCGGAATCCAGGATTATTCTTTCGCAATGCACCACTTACCTGGCGTCATCGCCCAAAAGTAATGCGTCTTATATGGCTATAAATATAGCCCAGAGTTTGGTACGGGATATGGGCGATTTGCCAGTACCTATGCATATCCGTAACGCCCCAACTAAATTAATGAAGGAAATGGGGTATCATAAAGGATATAAATACACACACGATTACGATAACAACTTTGAAAAACAGGAATACCTGCCGGACGAGCTTAGTGGAACCACTCTTTATGACCCTGGAAATAATGCCCGCGAAAATGAACTAAGACAAAGGCTTAAAAAGCTTTGGGAGGAGAAATACGGCTATTAAAGAAGCTAACCCTCTTCATTTTTTTATTTTTATTCTTATTTTTTTACACTTTAACAAATGAATGCCCTAAATTAGGGACTTGGTAAAAGGGTTTTTGATCCTATTCATTTTTTTGATAAGGTATAAAAAAGCCTATTTTTGTATAACTAAAAAAATATTGAAATGAGCGTTTTAGTAAATAAAAATTCTAAAGTTATTGTACAAGGCTTTACTGGTACTGAAGGTTCTTTCCACGCCGGGCAAATGATTGAGTATGGCACCAATTTAGTAGGAGGCGTGACGCCCGGAAAAGGAGGGACTATTCACCTGGACAAGCCGGTATTTAATACGGTAGAAGAAGCGGTAACTAAAGCCGGAGCAAATGTTTCAATTATTTTTGTGCCGCCTGCTTTTGCAGCAGACGCCATTATGGAAGCAGCCAGCGCAGGCATTAAGGTGATTATATGCATTACCGAAGGCATACCAACCAAAGATATGATTACCGCCAAAGAATATATTAAAGGCAAAGACGTAACGCTAATTGGCCCTAACTGCCCCGGAGTAATTACTCCCGGAGAAGCGAAAGTGGGCATTATGCCAGGCTTTGTATTTAAATCTGGTAAAATAGGTATTGTATCAAAATCAGGAACGCTGACGTATGAGGCTGCCGACCAGATTGTAAAAGCAGGATTGGGAATTTCTACAGCCATTGGTATTGGCGGAGACCCGATAATAGGAACCCCTACTAAAGAAGCCGTAGAGCTTTTAATGAACGACCCAGAAACAGAAGCAATAGTAATGATAGGCGAGATAGGCGGTAACTACGAGGCTTTGGCTGCGCAATACATAAAATCAACAGGAAATAAAAAACCGGTAGTAGGCTTTATTGCCGGGCAAACAGCGCCAGCCGGAAGAAGGATGGGACACGCCGGAGCTATTGTTGGCGGAGCAGAAGATACAGCGGCCGCTAAAATGAAGATTATGAAGGAATGCGGTATTTATGTGGTAGAATCTCCTGCAAACATTGGCGAAACAATGGTAAAGGCGTTGGAAGAAAGTAAAAAAGGAAAGAAAGCTACAGCATAATTATAGCATAAAACTATTAGAATATAGAAAAGAGAGGCCTAAAGCCTCTTTTTCTGTTGTATGCAATTTGTAATTACTATTGTTATAAATTTGAGTGATATTTTTTATAAATTCCTTATTAAACAATGTTGAAGTTTTTTAATACTACCTACAAATGCTTTTTCCTGATTGCATTTTTATGGTTTGCAGCCATAGTTTTTGTTAACCCCGTTGGCGATTTTCCTCTTAATGATGATTGGGCTTATGCAAAAACGGTAAAATCTTTTATAGACCGGGGACAGTTTGAATTTAACGACCCCTCCATGACTCTGATAGGGCATGTTTTACTAGGAATAGTATTTTGCAAGATTTTTGGGTTCTCATTTACGGTATTGCGGCTTTACGTTTTACTATCTGGTTTAATAGGTCTGTTTTTTTCATTTCTTATTTTAAAGAAAATTTCTTCCTCTGTTCAAATTGCTTTGGTAGGGACGCTCATACTGCTGTTTAACCCTGTGTTCTTTCAAGTATCATTTTCATACATGACAGATGTTCCTTTTTTCTGTTTTTGTTGTATTACTATTTACTACAACTTAAAGTATATTGAAAGCGGGAAGACATCAGACTTTATTGCCGCAACCCTTGCCGCCTTTATGGCTACGCTGATAAGGCAACCTGGAATACTTATCCCTTTTTCTTTTATTATCGTTTATTTTTTTGATAAAAATCGTAATAATAAAGTCCTGATCTCAATTAGTTCTCAGTTTGTACTATCTGTTGTTGTAATGCTGTTTTACGAGCTTTATTTGAAATATCAGTTAGGGTACCCGAGAAACAGCGTAAATGTTAATGCAAACTTTCTTCAAAGAATTATTTACCAACCTATCGTTTATGCGGAGCGGCTATTTCTGTACACCATGGCGTCTGCGGTTTATTTAGGATTGTTTATTTCGCCTCTTTGTTCCTCTATTATCCGATTGATAAAAAAAGAACTACTACTTAAAAAAACAATACAACTTGTAGCGGCAGCTATGCTAATAAGTATTCTGGTGGTAGTATTTTATTTTGAACTGCACGAAGGTAAACGAATACCTTTTATGAAAGGGTGCATAATTACCAATTTTGGGTTAGGTTCTATTTTGTTGCGTTACAACTTTAACCTGTTATTTCAGATGCCCATAATTTTCTGGGATGTATTAATGGTACTAGGATTTTTTAGTATGCTTTTATTTATCAGCCTGGTTGTACTTGTTCTTTATAAGTGTTATGCTGAAAAGAATAGGCCTGACGCTATATTTCTTTTTCCTGTTGTTTTTATAGCGCTGTATTTACCTATAATAATAGGAGTAAGCTTCTTCGACCGTTACCTTATTTTGCCTTTATTCTTATTACTTTTTCTTTTCTCTGCAATAGATTCAAAAGAAATGTATTCTGCCAAACTAAATATAATCTATCCAATAGTAATAGTAACTTTTGCCCTGTTTTCCGTATTGGGGACAAAAGATTACTTATCGGCTAATAGGGCGCGGTGGCAGGCTTTAAATGAACTTACTAATGTTAAGAAAATTTCTCCTGAATCTATAGATGGGGGTTATGAGTTTAATGGCTGGTACAATTATGGGAAAACCAGGAATTTGAAAAATTTATTTACGTTGTATAAGGATGATTACCTGGTGGCGCTTGTGCCTGAGAACGGCTACCACATAATTGCCAGGTATCCTTACCAGAGATTTATCCCTTATAGAAAAGAAGATATACTAGTATTGGAAAGAGATGATTTAAAGAATGCCAGATAAAAGAGGTTTGATGTTCTTTTATCTGACATTTTATAGATGATTACTATTTAGCAAAACTTACCGCTCTCATTTCGCGGATTACTGTAACTTTTATCTGGCCAGGGTACTGCATATCGTTCTCAATCTTTTTGGAGATCTCAAAAGATAGTAAACCTGCTTTCTCATCGGTTACGTTGTCGGCGTCTACCATTATCCTCAACTCGCGGCCTGCCTGTATGGCGTAGCATTTATTTACCCCATCAAAAGCAAGAGCAAGCTCCTCCAGTTCTTTCAATCTCTTTATGTAAGATTCCATAATCTCGCGGCGGGCGCCAGGGCGAGAACCGGATATGGCGTCGCATACCTGCACGATAGGAGAGATAAGGCTGGTCATTTCTATTTCGTCGTGGTGAGCGCCGATAGCGTTACATACCTCTGCGTTTTCTTTATACTTCTTGGCAAGTTCCATGCCTATCAATGCATGTGGAAGTTCAGGCTCGTCAGGGGTTACTTTGCCAATGTCGTGTAGCAATCCTGCGCGTTTAGCCAGCTTAGCGTTAAGACCTAATTCAGCCGCCATAGTTGCGCACATTTTGGCCACTTCGCGGGAGTGTTGCAGCAGGTTTTGCGCATAAGAAGAGCGGAACCTCATACGGCCCACCATTTTTATAAGTTCAGGGTGCAGGCCGTGTATGCCCAGGTCAATCACGGTGCGTTCGCCTATTTCTATTATTTCTTCATCAATGTTTTTAAAAGTCTTTGCTACTATTTCCTCAATACGGGCAGGGTGTATACGTCCGTCCTGCACCAGTCGGTGTAACGATAGCCTTGCAACTTCTCTGCGAACAGGATCGAACCCGGAAATAATAATAGCTTCCGGAGTGTCGTCCACAATAATTTCTACTCCCGTAGCGGCTTCTAATGCGCGGATGTTACGCCCTTCTCTACCAATAATTTTACCTTTAATGTCGTCGCTTTCTATATTAAAAATAGAAACACAATTTTCGATGGCATGCTCGGTAGCTGTTCTTTGTATGGTCTCTATTACTATTTTCTTGGCTTCTTTAGTAGCGGTTAGTTTAGCCTCGTCAACTATATCTTTTATATAAGAAGATGCTTTTGATTTGGCTTCTTCCACCAAAGCATGTACAAGTTCTTGTTTGGCTTCTTCTGCAGTTAGGTTGGCAATTTTTTCCAAACGGGCTACCTGAGACAGCCTCATTTTTTCTACTTCTTCTTTTCTCTTATTGGTAATATCCAGCTGGGCGGTAAGATTTTCCTTCATACTTTCCAGTTCAGCCTCTCTGCGTTGGTTTTGCTCTGCGGTTTTAGAAAGGCTCTGTTCTCTTTGTTTTATCTTGGTTTCATTCTGAATAATGAGGTTTTTCTTTTTATTTACCTCTTCTTCAAACTCCGCCTTCATCTTCAGGAATTTTTCTTTGGCCTCTAAAAGTCTTTCTTTTTTAACGTTTTCGCCTTGCGCTTCAGCTTCCCGTATAATTGCTTTGACTTTTTCTTTGGCTTCTTCTTCCTGTTTTGTGAATACTTTCTTGGATAGCGTCCTCGCTATCACAAATCCTCCCGCGAGTCCTGCCGCAAGGGATACTATAATGAATAAGATTAGGTCTAACATTGTTTTTTAAGGTAATAGAGTTTTATACTAAGTTTAGTATAGCGGTGGCTAAAGCTTGAAAGGATATAGTAAAAAGTGAAAATCTAAAACGCTACTCTATGGGAATAACTGAAATACGGGAAGTTAACTGAGAAATTTTCTCAGAGATTTCGTTAGTAACGCCCGAAACTTCCGCTTCGGAACGCAGTTTAGCTACAATTGAATCGAATGCAACCATGGCAAGCAAATCCTGCTTATCCTCTATTCCGAATTGGTCTCTGTACTGTTTCATTTTCTCATTCACCACTCTGCCGGCAATTCTTAATAATTCCTCTTCGGCAGCATCTACCCTCATTGGGTATTCCCGTTCCCCTATCCTGATTTTTATAGAAAGTTCCCCCATTGGAGTTGTTCTAACTATCACTTAAATATGCTATACACTTGTCAATTTCTTTAATATACTCATTAATCTTGAGCTTAAGCTCAGTACTTTTATGAGTGTCTTCCGCTATTGACGATACAATTTTACTAATTTTATCTTGATTTTGAAAGAATAAAAGGTCTTCCTTCTGTTTCTCCACTGCACTTTTTAAAGCGCTATTCTCTTTTTTACAGTCCGCAAGCTCTCTTTTTAGCCCCGTATGCTCAGCCAGTAGCTTATCCAGCCGGGTTTCCAGTATATAAAGCTGATTAAGAATGCTTTCCTTGTGCATGTTACTTTCTAATCACGGCTCCTAGTTCTTTTTCAAAAGAATCCATCAGTTTTTCCATGGTTTTGTCAATCACCTTATCGGTTAAGGTTTGTTCCATATCCTCCAGAATAAAACTTATGGAATACGATTTTTTATCTTTCCCTATATTTTCCCCCTCGTATACATCAAATACGTTCACTTCTTTTAAAAGTTTGCGCTCTGTTCTGGCGGCCAGTTCGTTTATTTTTTCAAAAGTGATGGTTTTATCCAGCACAAGGGAAAGGTCGCGGCGCACTTCGGGGTATTTGGAAATCTCTGTAAACTGTATTTCTTTCCCATAAGCTTTAAATAACAGGTCAAGGTCAAAATCTGCAAACCAAACCTTTTGCTTCACATCTGCAAGTTTAGTATACTGCTCTTTCACCAACCCGAAGTTTACCAATTCTTCTTCGTTAAAAGGTTTTACCGAAAGCAGAACTTCTGCCTTGCCGTATTTTTTGCCGGGCTTTAGTTTAATAACAAGCCCTTCGGAAAGTAGCCCTATATCCGTTAACCCTGATTCCGTATTTTGTATTCCCAGTTTGTTTAAAATATTCAGGACGATGGTCTTTAAATCGTAAAAATCGGCGGGTTCTGAACGAGCTTTCCAGCTCTCGTGCCATTTATCGCCAGTAATCAACAAGCTTAACCGGTTCTTCTCGCAATAAGTACTTCCTGTATGGGAGTATATCTTGCCAAACTCAAATAATTTCAGGTCGGTCTGCTTTCTGTTGATGTTGTGCGCTAATACTTCTAACCCGGAGAATAGTAACGTTTGCCTTAGTACTCCCAGGTCTTCGCTTAATTTATTTAAGACTTCTACGTTTTGAGCGGCATTAATACCCTCTGCTTTTTCGGCATATACAGGCTTTGTAAGTGAGTTGGTGATAATTTCGCTAAAGCCATTTGCCGCAAGGAACTGAGAGATGGTATTCTGCATCTTCTCCTTATCCTTTTCAGGGAAATTAGCCAGGTAAGAGGAACTAAGGGTGTTTTTTACCTCAATATTATCGTACCCATAAATTCGCAATACTTCTTCCACTATATCTGCAGGACGTTGCACATCTACCCGGTAAGGGGGTACGGCAAGAGAAAGCTTATCCCCCTGTTCTGATAGTAATTTAATATCAAGGTTAACTAGTATTTCTTTAATAGTAGCAGGCTCTATGATTTTCCCAATCAGGTTGCAAATTTGTGTATAAGAGGTTTCTACTAAGAAATCTTTAACTGGTTCGGAATAGATGTCTGTGATGTCTGAAGATATTTCTCCACCAGCGACTTCTTTTATTAGCAATGCAGCCTTCTTCAAAGCATATACCGTAATGTTGGGATCTGTTCCCCTTTCAAAACGAAAGGAAGCGTCTGTTTTTAAACCATGTGCTTGGGACGACCTCCGGATTGAGTGAGCTGAGAAACAAGCGCTTTCCAAAAATATATTTTTGGTATTAGTAATAACCCCGGATTCTGCCCCGCCAAATACTCCTGCAATGCACATAGGGGCGTTGGCATTGCAAATCATTAAGTCGTGCTCGTTCAGCTTTCTTTTCTGCTTGTCCAGTGTTATAAACTCCGTGCCTTTAGCAACCGTTTTTACTATTATCTTTTTGCCTTCCACTTTCTCCAGATCAAAGGCATGTAGCGGTTGGCCAATGTCGTGAAGTATAAAATTGGTTACATCTACTATGTTGTTAATAGGTGAAAGGCCGATGGATTGTAATTTATGTTTTAACCAGTCGGGAGATTCTTTTACAACCACGTTACTAATAGTAAGCCCTGAATAACGAATGCAGGCTTTGCTTTCTACACTTACCTGAATAGGGTTGCTGTCTTTTTCTTTTATTGAAGGGAGTATTATCGTTTCGATTTGCCCCTTAACACTAGAATCTTTTTTTAGCTCTTTTTTTAATAATGCTTTTAAATCCCTGGCTACTCCAAAGTGAGAAGCTGCGTCTGCCCTATTGGGGGTAAGCCCTATTTCAAGGATATGGTCTGTTTCAATATTAAAATACTTAGCGGCTGGCGTTCCGGCAGGTAGATCAGTATGCAGTATTATTATGCCGTCGTGAGCGGTTCCTATACCTATCTCATCCTCGGCGCATATCATTCCTTCGGATACTTCGCCCCTTATTTTGGCTTTATTTATCTTAAAAGGTTCGCCACCCAATGGGTATAAAGTAGCGCCCACAGTGGCTACTATTACTTTTTGCCCGGCTTCCACATTAGTAGCTCCGCATACAATAGGTACAACTTCATTGCCAAGGTTTACGGTAGTTTTCTTTAGCTTATCAGCCCCGGGATGTTTTTCACAGGTAAGCACTTCGCCTATTACCATGCCTTCCAGGCTGCCTTTCAGGCTTTCGTAAGTATCTAACCCCTCAACTTCCAGCCCGGATTTTGTAAGCAGCCTTGCAATCTCCTGCGGGCTTTCTTTAAGCTCTATAAATTCCTTTAACCAATTGTATGAAATCTTCATTGTAAACTAAGTTAAAAAACAAAATTAAGTAATTATCTCATTATTCTTAGTTAACCTTATAAGCCTTTTCTCCTGCCAGAATAGTCACATCCAAATAGTTTTCCTTAGGAGGGATGGGGCAACTGTATTTATAGTTATAGGCGCAGTAAGGGTTGTAGGCAAAATTAAAGTCTATGGTAATTTTAGGCGTATTTTTATACTTGAGGTCGATGTAACGCCCACCCCCGTAACTGGTTTCCCCGTTGGTTTTATCAGCAAATGGCAGGAAAAGTACATTAGGTTCCTGCTCGTTCTCATGCTGTAAAAGTACCAGGCTGTATTCTTTTCCTTCCAATATAAAGGTTGCAAGTGCAAAACGGATATAGCTGTCTTTTTTTCCGTCGCTTCGGTGCATGGTTAAGGGAATGGTATCGTCCAATAGGGAAATATCCGCTTTTACCTGGTATTTTTTGTCTGGCTCAAAATAGTTTAGCCCTTCAAAACTCCCTTTGTCGTTTATGGGAGATCCCGCTGAGCTTTTAAAATAGTCGTCTTTCTGCTTGCGGTAATCCTTTACTTTCTCGTTGTAGCTGTCTTTTATATTGGACATTATTAGCGAAAACCCCATAAATAGCAGGGCTACCACTATGCCAATGTATATGATGGTGGAAAAACGTATTTGGTTAAAGTTTACTTTCATCGGCAAAGCTGTAATAGGTTTCGTTAGTAAAGATGATATGGTCCAGCAGGCTGATGTCCAGTGTTTTTCCGGCTTCTTTTATTTTCTTGGTCAATAAAATATCCTCTGTACTTGGTTTTGCATTGCCGGATGGGTGGTTATGCACCAGTATTAATGCGCTTGCCAGCTGTTCCAGGGCTGGTTTAAAAATCAATTTGGGGTCAACTGCAGTGCTGGCGACTCCGCCAGTACTAACCATTACTTTCTTTAAGATCAGGTTGGCTTTGTTCAGCAATATCGCCCAGCATTCTTCGTGCCCCAGGTCAAGCAAATGGGGCTTCATTACTTCATAGGCGTCTGCCGCGCTTAATATTTTAAGCTTTTTAACTGGTTCGGCCTCTTTTCTTCTACGGCCCAATTCCAGCGCGCTAACTATGGTAATGGCCTTGGCTTCGCCTATGCCTTTATACTTCTCCAGATCTTTTATAGATAGTTTTGCCAGTTCATTCAGGTCGTTATTTGAACCGTTCAATATTTGCCGGGCAAGTTCTACGGCTGATACCGATATTGTACCGGAACCTATCAATATAGCAATCAGTTCCGCATCGGTAAGGGCAGCCTTGCCTTTTAGCAACATCTTTTCTCTGGGGCGGTCTTCTTCGGCCCAGTTAAGGATGCGAAGGTTTTTGTTTGTAGGTTCCATAATGCAGAAAATAAAGGCACAAAATAAAAAAGCCTAGTGTAAAATACACCAGGCTAGAATATTTTAATAAAATATTTTTGTTTATTGCAACGTAGCGATATGCTTTGCCAAACTTGATTTTTTGTTGGCGGCGTTGTTTTTATGAATAATATTCTTTTTTGCAAGTTTGTCGATCATGCCAGATACTTTTCTGAAAAGCTCTTCCGCCTCTTTTTTAGTGGTAGTAGCTTTAAGTTTTTTAACGAAGGTACGGGTCGTTTTAAGTTGGTACTTGTTTCTTTCGCCTTTAGCTTCGTTTGATCTTATTCTTTTGATCGCCGATTTATGATTAGCCATTCTTTTTTATCTTTAAGGATTGCAAAGATATGTGTTTTATTTTAAAATGCAAAAGTGATTTAAAATTATTCTTTAACCATATTTTATGAAAAAAGCCCTTTGGTTGCTTCTATTGCTGCCTATCGCATGTTTAGGCTGGGGGTTTCTGGCTCATAAGGAAATAAACAGGCAGGCCGTTTATATGCTTCCGCCTGAAATGGAGGGCTTTTACAAACAACATATAGATTTTATAAGCGAGAACGCCGTTACAGCCGACCGCCGCAAATATGTAGTGGAAGAAGAAGGGTCGAGGCATTATATAGACCTTGATAAATACCCGATTATCATACAAAACTGGTACGAGGCGGTGGAACATTATACGGTAGATACTATAAACAAATATGGTTCAGTTCCTTGGTATATCCAAAAAGTGAAGGTGATGCTTACTAATGCCTTTATAGAAAAGAATACGGTAAAGGTTTTGCGGTTATCTGCGGATTTGGGGCATTATATCTCTGACGCTAATGTGCCTTTGCATACAACCTCCAATTACGATGGTCAACTGACCGGGCAGAAGGGGCTGCACAGCTTTTGGGAAACCCGTTTGCCGGAGTTGCATATGAAAAACTATAAAATGAACGTGGGTAAGGCTACTTACATAGCTGACACTCAGGCAGAGGCATGGAAAGCGGTGTTAAGAGCTAATAAAGCGCTGGACTCAGTACTGGCGTTTGAACAGAAGCTGAATAAAAAATATAAGCCGGAGAAGAAATACGCCATGGAGGAACGGAATAACAAAACCATACAGGTCTACTCCAAAGAATATTCGAAGGCCTATCATACAGCGCTAAAAGGAATGGTAGAGCGGCAAATGAGGGCGTCCATAAAAATGACAGGCGACTTTTGGTACACCTGCTGGGTGGACGCGGGACAACCAGACCTAAGCAAACTTCCGGAACCGGTGTTTGAAAAAGAGGAATGGGAAAGTTTAACCCCTCCTCCCAGGAAGCCCAGCGGGGAGTAGGGGGAAGCTACTGCATTAATGGCAGTGTAAAGAAAAACCTGGTTCCTTTACCCACTTCAGATTCTGCCCAAATGTCGCCGCCATGCCGCTGGACAATACTCTTCACCAGGGCAAGGCCAACGCCTGTACCTTCATATTCTGATGCAGAATGCAATCGCTGAAAAACCCCGAAAAGCTTGTCGGCAAATTTCATATCAAAACCTGCGCCATTGTCTGCTACAGAGTAGCAAACCATTCCATTGTCATGCGAACAACTGATTGCAATCCGGGCCTCTTCCTTTTTCCTACTGTATTTTAGCGCATTCGATAGCAGATTGACCCACACTTGGCGTAAAAGGCTGGGATCTGCCTGGACAGATTCCAGAGGAGAAATAGCGATGTCAAATTTCCTAGAAGAAGATTCCTGAGAAGTAAGCTCTTTAAGAATCTCCACCACCATCTTCCCCACATCAATTTGGGTTTTCAATAGCTCTTTGCGTTCAAGCCTGGAAAAGTCCAGCAGATCGTTTATTAGTCTTTCCATTCTTACTGCGTTCGCAATAACCTTGTCTGTGGTCTTATCAAACTCCTCGTCTTTTACTATGCCTGAGTAATCTTCTTTTAATATGTTGGCAAACCCAGAAATAGCCCGCAGTGGTGCGCGCAAGTCGTGAGATACGGAATATGTGAAGGACTCTAACTGTCTGTTTGCCTCCTTAAGCTGTTCGGTACGCTCCAACACTTTTGATTCCAGTTCTTCGTTTATTTTAGCCAATGCAAACTGGGCAAGTTTAATTTGCGTAACATCAATCAATACAAACATAATGGCAAATATTTCGCCTTTCCTATCCCTTAATGGTACAACCTTCATCAGGCTGTAGTAGGTTGAAAGCGTTTGCCGTTCCACCAAAATAGTTTCGCCTGCAAAAGCCCTTCGAATAACGTCTTTGTAGTAACCGTTATAGTTCTCTGGCGTAATTACTTCGGAGATCTTTTTGCCAGGCATCGTTTCCTTAACATACCCCATAGTAACTAAAAAATCTCCTTCTGCCAGCAGGTAACGCTCTTCCCGGTCAAGAATGGTAATGGCAGTGCCGGGTATATTGGCCGCCAGTATCCTGTATATATGGTCGGTATCGCCTGTATCTTTGGCATTGCGTTGTATTTCTATATCAGCAAGTTGCCCTTTAAGCCTATAGTTCTCTTCTTCCAGTTCCTGCAATCGGTTTAGCAGGCTTTCTGCCCCGCCGTACCGGGCCTTCCAGCCATAGAGCGTAGTTAAACTTATTTTATGTTCCACACACAACTCATTGGCGTCGATGCCTTCGTCCATTTGTTTCAGGATAGATGTAATCTGTTCGTTGGAAAATTGCTGATTTGCCATGCGATAAAGTTAAAAAATTATTAATTTTTATAGCGCCCTGGTTCTATTTGTAAGGGCAATATATATTGGTATAAATATAGCATAGCCTATCCTGTGCCAATTGGCACATTGATGAAGATTTCTAAAATGAAATACCTTAATATTACTACTTAAAAAAATAAAATGCAACGATTTGTGCTACCTGAAAAACTACTAGTTGAGAGAAAATATTACGTGTAATCCCGCATGTCGCGATTATGTCATTGTTTTGGCATTGTTATGGCATTGTTTTGTCATTGTTTTTTTCATTATTAATTCGGTGGCATGTAAGATTTTTGCCTGTTTTGAAGATGTGCCAGTTGGCATCGGTTAATGTAGGACAGGCATGGAGGGGGAGGGATAGACTAAAAATAATGGTAGCATATTTAAGAATTTTAGAAATAGAATTTACTATTTAAAATAATTACGCAATTCATCAATTTTTGCGTGGGCGACAACGGTTCTAATAATACCACTCCTCGGCCTGTCCAGATCCAAAATTGTATAAATTGTTAATACGGTCATTACAGAATATAAAGCTAATACTATCCAGTCGCTTTTCTTTTCTTTTTTACCGTAACCAACAATAAAGCCGCCAAAAGCAGTGAGGCCAAATAATAAATAAATAATAAGATCGGGCACTGTTGCAAGCCTGGCGGCGTCCCTAAATTCAACAATATCCTGCATCGCATTTATTGCCGGTATCATTTGATTGTCGCGAACAAATTCAGGAGATGTTTTTGATAATAGCACCGCCCTTTTCCATATACTGGCAGATATTTTTTTGGCGTCTAAACGGGACTGATCTATGGGCGCATCGTCTTTAATATTATAGTAGGCAATCCGTTCTTCCACATAGTCCATCATATCTTTCCTGAATTGGGCGCGAATGGAATCGGGGTACATGTCGGAAAATAAAATGACAGCGGATATATCTGTAGATTCCTGGGTTATCAGCGCCCTGCGTACGTCGAACCGATTGGCAGACATCCCGAAAGTAAATGAGAGCAATAAGGCCAAAAGCCCTAGCAATGCGCCTTCCAGGGGGCCTATGCCTTCGGCCTTGGTTTGCGGAGCATGTAACTTTTTATAGTTGCCAATTTTTACGCCGAGGTAGTAAAAAAGTAAAATAGCGATAAATAAAACAGAAACAACAAACGGCAAAGGCTCTGTATATAGGAATGAGTTTAGCATGGTAAGTTTTGTCTTGTGTATTTATTTGAACTGGTTACGTAATTCATCTATTTTTTGATGGGCGACCACAGTTTTAATAATACCACTCCTGGGCCGGTCCAGATCCAAAATTGTATAAATTGTTAATACAGTCATTACAGAATATAGGGCTAAAACTATCCAGTCGCTTTTCTTTTCTTTTTTACCATAGCCAACAATAAAACCACCCAGTATAGTTAGCCCAAATAACAAATAAATAATAAGGTCAGGCACTGTTGCAAGCCTGGCGGCGTCTCTATATTCAACAATATCCTGCATCGCGTTTATGGCCGGAATCATGTGACTATCGCGGACAAATTCAGGAGATTTTTTTGATATCATTATGGCCCTTTCCCAAATACGGTCTGATATTTTTTGGGCGTCTAAACGCGACTGGTTTATGGGCTCATCGCCTTTAACATTGTAGTAGGCAATCCTTTCATCCACATAGTCCTTCATATCTTTCATGAATTGACTGCGAATAGAATCGGGGTACATGTCGGAAAGAAAAATGACAGCAGAAATATCTGTAGCCTCCTTGGTTATCAGCGTTCTGCGGGCGTCGAACCGGGTAGCAGACATCCCGAAAGTAAATGAAAGCAACAAGGCCAAAAGCCCTAGTAATGCGCCTTCCAGAGGGCCAATGCCTTCGGCCTTGGTTTGCGGAGTATACAATTTTTTGTGATCGCCAATTTTTACGCCGAGGTAATAAAAAAGTAAAACGGCAATAAATAAAACAATAACGACAAGCGGCAATGGCGTTCTGGAAAGGAACGAGGTTAGTATTATAAGTTTTAGCAATAGGGTATGTATTTTAACAGCAGGTAAATGTAGCAAGCCATAGTAAATAATTATTATATAATTATTTAAATTAATTACATCCTTTACATATTTTGCCAGCCACATCAGCGCCGGGTGTGTGGTAACTTAAATTGCGGGAGTGTTGATATAGTGAATTGGTTAGGGCTTATACCTTAGCAGACTCTCCCATATAAGGACTGCGCTGAGAGAACTCTCTTTATATTAACTATTAAATTGCCGAAGGTGGTGGTCGGTGTGCTTGTAAACTAATTGTCCGATCTGTTCTTTGGTAAGCTTGCCAAAAAAAGCATGGATGCATTGCGGGTTTAGGGAATGCCCGTATTCTTCAATCTGAGAAACCCATTTATCCCTCTCGGCCAATACATCCCCGCTTCCTGTTGTTTTAAGCTCTGTCATGGTAGGCATGCTTTGTTTTATGGGGTTTCTTAATATATCTTTCAACGCAATTTTACCAAATAGTAGGCCAATAAAAGCTCGCTTATAGGTAGTTTTGCCAACTATCATTTCTTCCCAAAGGGTACAATGTTTCAACATTTGGTAAATGGTCATTTTGCCCCATTGCGCCTTACTGTTTTCATTAAGGGTTTTTATCCTTGCAATCAATTCGTCTCTTGTAGCTTTATCGTATACTGTTTTCATGTTCTAATTATAATAGTAGTAGATAATATTACTCTGCTGAGACCCAAACTTCTCAGGGTTTTATTTCATCCTTATGCTTTTCTGAGTATTGTTTCAAATAGTAAAAAGTCTTTGCATTCCTGTCTTTGTCTTTCTTATACTTTTCGAATAGCGTGTTGTCCTTAGATAAAATGGTAGTGAGGTAGGTATGGTTAAGTTCGTCGGGGTTAAAAACCTGGCCGTTGTTTATATTTACTATTTTTCTTGAGAGGTAACCCGTTGTTTTCTGGCTGGCCGGCTTTGTTCCGGGAGACGACCCGGTAGGAGGAGCCCATTGAAAAAACAGGCAATACCTGCCCAGGTAGTCGACTTTCTCAAAAATCTCATTGGTATGGTAAGCTTGCCCTGTCATAATATATACGTATTGACCATCGCAATAGCCCCATACTTCATGACTTTCATTGTAATGGTCGGGTAATAGTACGTGGTAGACAGTATGCGTAGCGGAGTCTTTAGATTCCGAGATACTTCTAACTAATTTCTTTTGTTCTGAAGTAATAGTAAAACTATCCAACAGGGTTGGGAAATTGTATTTGAATTCTTTGAAGCTTCTATATACTCCTTTTCTTAAACTTAGGGTATCGTCCACAATTAAGGTTTGGGCCTGTGCCGCAAAGTTTAAAAAAGTTAAAAAAATGACAACAGCCAGGGATTGTTGTTTAAAAAAAATCATAGTTACACTTTATTAGTAGTAGTTACTTATCTACTTAAAGCAAAGTCAATATAGAAACATCTTCGCCGTCAATTATAATACTATGTTCAATTGATTTTGAGTTTTGGTATTCAAGCGCTGAATTATTTGGAACAAATCTCCATTTATTAAATTCTTTTAATTCTTCAGAATCGCTGAACCTTTCAAAAAATCCAATATTGTAGTCTTCATCATTAAAATCAATACGAACCCTATTATGTGTAATAGGGTTATCGATTTCTATAAACCGGATCATTTCTTCTTTATTCATAATAATTAAAAGTTTAAGTCGTTACTGGTGCTCCTCGACTATTAGGTTACTTTTCTAACAAGTATAAGGTTTCTTTGAAAACTTTTTCGTTAGGTTTGAGCCCTCCAGAATAGGAACAGCCTCTTAATTTTTTAGCAGCTTCAGAAGGAGACAATATTTGAGTTTTGTCACCAACAAATATGTTGTCTTCATCCATTATAGCAATGTCGTTAAAATCAAAATTTACTTTTAAGTCAATTTTATAACCTTTTCTTGATTTGCCATCAACAACAAAAAGCTTATAGTAATCAATATCACTTCCCACGAGATAAACTTTATCTATTTGGAAATTTTCTTTTATTAATTTTCCTTCTTCACTTCTTGAAATTAAAAAGTTTGCATCTAAAAACTCATTATCCAATACTCCCCAATTACTACTATTAGTTTTAAAATCATTATA
>Ga0206840_1004_pt1 | contig 66476 bp, 61 predicted proteins | sample Alteio_BWOrgCont_24_FD_152633 | JGI IMG/M metagenome (GOLD analysis project Ga0206840, IMG submission 152633) | Enriched cells from forest soil in Barre Woods Harvard Forest LTER site, Petersham, Massachusetts, United States -... | ecosystem: Environmental > Terrestrial > Soil > Temperate forest >... | reverse complement strand
GTAGGGAATGCCCGCTTCATCCGGTTTCAAATGGTAATCTTTCTTGAGCGAAAGGAGATAGGCGACGAGGGCCCTGGCCTCGGGCGTGGGGACGATCTCGTACCCGGCGGGCGGCATGTCGGAGGCGTCGAGGACGAGGGAGTCGTCGGAAGGCAGGCCGCTGATCCTGCGCGTGACGAAGAGGAACTTGTAGGCGGGCATGCTGCTGTGGCCGCTGACGATGGCGGGATCGTAGAGATAGCGATAGAGGCCGGCGGCATCGGGGAAACGCTGCGCGATGTTACTCAGGTCAGCGCCCTCGCGGCTGTTGCCGAGGAAGACCTGGCCCTGCCAGATGTAGTCGCGCGGGAAGGTGCGGCGGGTGATGTCGGTGGGCTTGCCGTCGTCGCCGGTGATGGTGGCGGTGCCCCAGCCGCGGATGATGTCGGCGCCGGAGGAGAGATTGCGGACCTGCTGGGTGTGGCAATAGACGCAGCCGTTGGCGGCATAAACGTGCTCGCCCTGGTGGGCCGCGCCGGGGGCGTCCCACGGCGTGATGTCGGTGTCGCCTTCCTCGCGGATCGGCGCGAGATGGCCGACGTCGAGCCAGGGCATGACCACGAAGCCCATCCACGTGAAGAGGAAGATGCCGAGCAGCAGGAGGAAGAAGTTGCGGAAATTGGTGGCGGGGTTCATGCGGACACCTCCACGGGGGACTTGGCGGGCGCGTCGCCGTCATAGGGTTCGACCAAGATTTCGGCGGCGAGGCGGTTGCCGCGGACGCGGAGCCGGAGCCAATCGATGAGCATCCAGCCGAGGTGGAGCGCGAAAATGCCGTTGCCGATGGAGACGAGGCTGATGCACATGGTGGCGGCGATGTGGAACCCGATGGCCACGCCGGTGTCGGTGGAAATCGTGACCCCGGCATCCGGATTTTCGAGGATGAGGCCCTGCATGACGCCGCCGAAGCCGAGCAGCGCGACGACGAGGAGGATGCCGTAGAGGCTGGCGTAGTAGTGGGTCTTGATCAGCAGGGCGGAACGCCAGCCGAAATCGAGCAGGCGCGGGACGATGTAGTACATGGAGCCGAAGACGACGAAGCTGAAGAAGCCGTAGATCCAGAGGAGCATGTTGCACTCGCGGAACATGGTGAAGCGGAGGAGTTCGTTCGCGCCGCGGATGGAGAGGATTTGCTCGGAGATTCCGGCCACGACGAAGAAGACCGCCGCCAGCACGAGGAACGGAAAGATGATGCCGCCGTGATGCCCCTGCCGGTCCTCCGCCGTCATGGCGGTCGAGACGAGGTTCATGCCGATCAAGGCGACGGGGATGAAGATGAGACCGCTGAAGAAGAGGCCGGCGGTGACGGTATCGGCGGGGAAGGGTCCGCCCACGAGGTCGTGCACGGCGGTCCATGGGGCGAAGATGATCCAGGTCCAGAAGGCGATCTGCGCCTTGGAGCCGTAACGGATGCTCAGGCCCGAAATCTTGGGGATGAGATAATAGAGGAGGCCGAGGCCGAGCGGGACGAGCCAGAGGGTGTAGATGCCGTGAACGTACCAGGCGCCGATCAGGCCCTGCATGACGCCGGAGCCGGGCAGCGAACGGGAACCGAGCAGGATGCTGCCGGTCGCGTAGAGCCATGGGAAAGCGAAGAGCGCGACGAGGAGCCAGGCCTGCGCGATGTGGTCGTTGCCGGGGCGGCGCGCGAGGAAGGTGGCGACGGCCCAGAGCGCGAAGACGGCGTAGGAGAGCCAGAGAATCCACGAGGCGCAGGCGGGGAACTCGAGGAACTCGACGCTGCTGCTGTCGCCGAGGAAAATGCCGGTCAGGCCGACGGCGACGCCGATGTTCCAGAAAAGAATGGAGGTCATGAGCGCGCCGGGCGAGCGGGCCGGGGCGCGGCTGGTGCGGGCGAGGAGCCAGACAGCGAGGCCGAGGCCGGCGGTGCTGGCCCAGCCATAGATGAGCGTGTCGATGGCTGCGGGCCAGACCCGGCCGTAGGTGAACATGCTGAAGTTGCTGGAGAGGCTGTTGAGAAGACTCAGGATGGGAAAGGTGTCCTGCGGATGGGTGAGCGCCGAGGCATAGACAAGCAGGAAAGTGCCGACGACGAGCCAGTGCACCGCGCTGAGGAAGCAGAGCATGACCGGCCAGCGCACCGAGGCGTCAATGGCGGCGAGCTCGGGATCGGTCGAGGCGAATCCGCTCGGCGGAACTTTGGTGGGGAAGAGCGTGGCCATGTTATTTCTTCTCCTTGGCGGGAGGTGGAGTGGCCGTCGCCGGCGCAGCATTGGTCGCGCCCGAAGCCGGGGCCTTCGCATTCGCCGGCGCGGCGTTGGTCGTGGCAGGGGCCGGGGCCGCGACGGTGATTTCGCAGCCGATCATGGGCGCCTCGCTCTTCAAGGTGTCGAGTTCGATCGCCATGGCTTCTTCAATCGGGATGTGGACCGTTCCCTTGGTCTGATCAACCCAGTCGGCGGGGCCGTTGAGTGTCTTCGACTCGTCCGCGCGCAGCTTGGCCAGCGTGTCGAGGCGATCGGCGGCGCGCTGCTTGTCGTAGTCGGGATAGTCCCAAGTCATGCGCGAGGAATAGATCGCGATCACCGCGAAAAGCGCGAAGGCGACCAGGGTCCCGAGGAGCCAGGTGATCTTGACTTGAGGTTGGGTGGTTTCGGCGGACATGGTCAGTTGGTGATGGTAAGGCATTCGGCCAGGCGCGGGTCGCGGGTCGGGAAGAGCGAGGCCGAGGCGGAGACCAGAAGATAGGAAAAGCCGAGGATGGAGCCGACGGTGACGAAGGCGACGGGGTCCTGCCAGCTCGGACAGGTGTGCCCGGGATGCGCGTATGGCATGATGAACCAGTAAAGCTCGACACCGTGCAGCACGAGAATCCAGACCGCGATGAAGGTGAGCGCCTTGAGGCTTTTCTTCGTGTCCTGCGCGAGCAGGTAGATGGCCGGGAACATGAATTTGCCCACAACGATCAGGTAGGTGAGCAGGTACCAGTGGCCGCGATTGTGGTTGTTGTAGAAAATCGTCTCTTCCGGAATGTTGCCATACCAGATGAGCAGGTATTGACCAAACGCGATGTAGGCCCAGAAGATGGTGAAGCCGAAGAGGAGCTTGCCCATCAGGTAATAGTGCTCCGCGTTCAGCATCTTGAGGTGGCCGCCCGCCTTGAGCAGCGCGACGAGGACGATGGCCGCGGCCATGCCGGCCTGGGCGCAGATGGTGAAGTTATAGACGCCGAAAAGGCTGGAGGACCAGCGCCAGTCGAGGCCCATGAACCAGTCGAAGCCGAGGAAGGTCTCCAATACGCCGAAGATGACGAGCGCCATATAACTGTGGTCCTGCATCTGGCGGGTGCGGACCGGATTGCCGTCGTCGTCCTGCCGGACCGACTCGCGACGGTAATAAAGCCCGGCGAGGATGAAATAGATGAAGTAGATGAAGACGCGGAAGTAGAAGAAGGTCGGGTTGAGGTAGGCGCTGCGGATCGCGACCTCGTGGGTGCCAGCCTGGGCGGGGCTCATCCATTTCCAGAGCGTGTCGCGGATTTCGCCGGGCCAGAGGAGCGGGATGAAGATGAGGAAGAGGACGGGAAACAGCTTCAGGATATTTTCCCAAATGCGGCGGACGATGACCGACCAGGCGGAATTGCAGGCGTGGTGAAGCGTGACCCAGAAAAAGGCGCCGAGCGCGATGGTGAAGAAGAAGTAGAAGGCGAGGAACCATGAGTAGGCGAACTGCGCTGGATTGACCGCCGAGCCGACAAAGGAAAGGACGAGCCCCACCAGCGCCGTGAGCCCGAAGATCGCGGTCAGCGGATAGCGCGCAGGGCCGAGGCGCTCGGCTGGCGGAAGATGGATGACGGGAGGGTGCGCGCTCATTGCTGGGTCTCCGCTGGGATCAAAGCGCCGCGAGTCTCTCCGTTCACAACAAGTGTTGTAACGATAGATTTAAGATCGAAGGTCGCTCGCTGATTGGCAGGAGTGGAATTATTCGACGCCGACTTGGCAGGCGCGGGTTGCGCAGGTGCGCCCGGAGCAGCAGGCGCCGCCGGGGCTGGTGTGGCGGGCTTGGCCTTCGCCTTGGCCTGGAGCTGCGCCTGCTCGTCGGGTGAGGCGTCGTCGAGCGTCGCATTCTGGCTGCGCTGCAGCGCGCGGATATACATGATGATCCGCCAACGATCATCAATGGCAATGTTGTAGCCATAGCCGAGCATCTGGCCCTTGCCGTTGGTGATGGTGTTGAAAATCTCGCCGTCGGTCATGGTGCGGAACTTGTCCTGGTGATAATTGGCCGCGCCGTTGAGGCCGTACTTGGAGGTGATCCCCTTCCCGTCGCCCGCCGCGCCGTGGCAGACCTCGCAACTGATGCTGTAGCGCTCGCGGCCTCGGTTCATGTCGGCCGAGTCGATCTGCAGGGCGCGTCCGCCATCGCGGGCCTCGTGGACGGGAATGCCGTCGCCCCAATGGGTCTCGTCCCACTTGCCGCTGGCCCAGTAATCATTCTGCGCCGGCATTTCCATGGCCACGGTGCCGGGAATCGGCTCGCGCGCCGCGATGCCTTCGGCGAAGAAGGGGCTGGTGACCTGGTCCTTGACCTTGTCCTGATAGACCATGTCGGGGAAAATCTCGAAGGGCGGCTTGGCCGAGTGCTCGCCGCGGAACCCGGCGATGGCCACAACGACGATCGTGACCAGGATGATGGCGAGAATGACGTGTTGCAGCTTCATTCCTCGTCTCCGATGAAGGTGAGGTTCGTGCCGCCGAGTTGCTGCAGCAGATCAACTGTGGCGTACTTGTCGAAACGCGGATCGCCCGCCTCGATGACGATGAAGAACTTGTCGTGCGTGGCACGGGTGAAGCTCTCCCATTCCCAGAGGGGGTGATGGAGCCTCGGCAGGCCGGAAAGGACCACCATGCCGACGATGCTCAGGATCGCCGAGGGCATGATGACGAGCAGATCGAGGATCGGCACGAAGCCGGGCAGGCTGAAGAACGGCTTGCCCTGCGTGTCCATCGGATAGATATAGACCGAGGTGATGGTGACGAGCAGGAAACCCATCATCAGGCCGGAAAGACCGCCCATGAAGGTGAAAAGACCGACCCACGATTTGCGCTGGCCCATCGCCTTGTCGAGTCCGTGGATATAATAGGGCGTGTAGCAGTCCCATCGGTTGAAACCGAGATCGCGCACCTTTTCGGCGGCGGCGTAGAGCTCAGCCGGGCCGGTGAACTCGGCGCCAAGTGCGTAAAGTTTCTTCGGCATGGGGCTGGAGCCGGCGAGGCAGACGAGGGGGTTCTCAGTCATGGCTCGCTCCATTTCTCTCGTCCCGCACGATCATGGGAGCTTCGTGGGGATTGGCCTCGGGCAGGACGCTGCGGACTTCCGCGATGGCGATCACCGGCAGGAAGCGGATGAAGAGGAGATACATCAGGAAGAAAATGCCGAACGTGCCGGTGAAGGTGAGAATGTCGATCCAGGTCGGATAGAACATGCCCCACGACGAGGGCAGGAAGTCGCGGTGGATCGAACTGACAATGATGACGTATCGTTCCAGCCACATGCCGACGCTGGGGAAAAGGACGATGACAAAGGCGGCCCACGGATTGCGCCGGATGCGCTTGCTCCAGAAAAGCTGGGGCACGACGCAGTTGCAGAACATCATGACGACCCAGGTCATCCAGTAGGGGCCATAGACACGGTCGGTAAAGGTGAAGCGCTCGTTCGGATTGCCGCCGTAGTAGGCGATGAAGAATTCCATGCCGTAGATGTAGGCGACGAAGAGGCCCATCAGCAGGGTGAACCGGCAGCACATGTCGATGTGGCGGAGAGTGACGAGGTCCTGCAATTCGTAGAGCTTCCGGATCGGGACGAGCAGGATGATGAGCATGCAGAAGCCGCCGTAGATGGCGCCGACGCCGAAGTAGGGAATGAAGATGGTGCCGTGCCAACCCGGGATGACCGAGGTTGAGAAGTCGCTCGAGACGACGGTGCAGGTGGTGATGACGAGGAGCGTCGCGACGCCCGCGAGCATGAGATAGCAGAACTCGTAGTTGGCCCATTGCCGCGCGCTGCCGCGCCAGCCGAGGCAGATGACCGCGTAGAAATACTTGAGGATCTTGTTCTTGATCCTGTCGCGCATGGCGGCGGCGTCGGGGATGAGGCCGACGTACCAGAACATGATCGAGACGCCGAGGTAGGTGTTGACCGCGAAGACGTCCCACAGGAGCGGGCTGCGGAAGTTGGGCCAGATGGCGTTGCCGTTCGGGATCGGCGCCATGTACCAGGCAAACCAGACGCGGCCCACGTGGACGGCGGGGAAGACGCCTGCGCACATGACGGCGAAGATGGTCATCGCTTCCGCCGCGCGGTTGATGCCCGAGGCCCACTTCTGGCGCGTCAGGTAGAGAATCGCGGCGATCATGGTTCCGGCGTGGCCGATGCCGATCCAGAAGACGAAGTTGGTGATGTCCCAGGCCCAGTTGGCCGATTTGTTCTCGCCCCAGACGCCGACGCCGGTGCTGATGAGATAGAGGACGCAGATGCCGGTCAGTCCGGCGACGCCGCCGGCGATGCTGACCGCGATGTACCACCACATGGGCGCGGGATTCTCCACCACGCGGGCGATATGGTCGCCGACCCAGGTCGCGTCGCGGCCATGGGCGACGTAGGGCTCGCGGACCAGCTCCTGGCGCGCCTTCGCGATTTCGGTCTCCTCGTGCTGGGCGAGGAGATCGTACCGGGGCGCCGGTTGTTTGGATGGAGCGTAATGAGCCATGGCGGTTCGCGTCGGTTTTACCCGATCAACTTCTCCAGGTTAAGCTTGATCGCATCGGTGTGACCCGCGCCGGCGTCGCCGTTCTTCGCGGGCTCTTCCTCGAAGACGCTGGTGTGGCCGATAAGCGCCGCTCCGGGCATGGCCGGGTTCGGGTTGCGGACTCGACCGAGATAAGTCGTGCGCGGACGCGTGCCGAGATAGGCGAGGACGCCGTAATTGCGCTCGTCGGCCTTGGCGACGACGATCTTGCTGTTGCCGTCGTTCATGTTGCCGAAGACGATCGCTTCCGCCGGGCACGCCTGCTGGCAGGCGACCTTGAACGAGTCGGTGGGCAGCGTGATGTTGCCCGAGCCGGCGCCGCTCTCGTTCGACTTGCGGAGCTGGGTGATCTTAGCCTCCTCGATGCGCTGGACGCAGTAGGTGCACTTCTCCATGACACCGCGGATGCGGACGCTGACGTTCGGGTTCTTCTGCAACGCGATGGTGTCGGGCGCGCCTTTGTACGTGAGGGGACCGTCCCTGCCCGCGAGCGGGCCGAGGTAAAGCTCGCCGACCTTCGCCGTGCCGATCAGCGGCACCTTGATATCGACGTTCTGGATCGGGCGGTCGTTGTAGTTGAAGAAATTGAACCGGCGCGCCTTATAGGGGCAATTGTTGGCGCAGTAGCGCGTGCCGATGCAACGGTTGTAGGCCATGACGTTGAGGCCTTCCTCGTTGTGGACGGTGGCGTTGACCGGGCAGACCGGCTCGCATGGCGCGGCCTCGCACTGCTGGCAGGCCATCGGCTGGATGAGCATCTGCGGATCGTCGAGGTAGTTCGAGTCGGTCGTGTTCTCCGGCGTGTCGCTGGCGAAGTAGCGATCATTGCGAATCCAGTGCATTTCGCGGCCGCGAATGACCTGGAATTTGCCGACAATGGGGATGTTGTTTTCGGCCTGGCAGGCGACGACGCAGGCGCTGCACCCGACGCAGGTGTTGAGGTCGATGACCATGCCCCACGCAGGACGCTCGGGCTGGTGGTCGCGCGAGTTGAGCGCGGGATTTTCATAGCCCGACTCGAAATTCTGGTAGCCGGTCTTCGAGCCCTGCGGGATGTCCTTGTCGATGCCGATCTCCTGCACGAAGGCGGGGTCCTCGTGGTATTTGTCGAGCGCGGCTTCGCGCACGAGACCGCGGCCCTCCATCGAGTTGTGCTCCTGCGTGATGGCGAGGGGATAGGTCTTGTCGAGCTTCTCGATCTTGACGCCGGTGACGAAGCCGGGCGTGGCCGAGGTGCGAAGCTGGTAGGCGTTGAAACCAGCGCCGTCGGCAACGCGCAGGGGGGAAGTGACTTGATTCTCCAACTGCGTCGCCTTGGTAATGCGCGGCGCGGTGCGGCCGTAGCCGAGCGCGAGGGTGAGCGTCTGGTCGGCTTGGCCGGGCGCAATGAGGACGGGCAATTCCATCGAGCGGCCCTCGGGCGTGGTGACTTTGACCATCGGGAAGGCGGTCATCGGATCGACCGCGATGGGCTCGTAAATCTTGCCGTCCGAGGTGCGGGGCTGGACGTCGGTGTTGGGCAGGTCCTCGAAATTGTCGTTGGCGGAGACGATCTTGATGCCGAGCGCGGCGGCGGTCTTCTGGCTTATATAGAGAGCGTTGTCCCAGGTGAGCTTGCTGATCGGGTCGGGCAGTTCCTGAAGCCAGCCGTTGTTGGCGTAGCGGCCATCGTCGATGTTGCCGAGGACAAAGTTGAGTTCGTATTCGCCGGGCTGGAGGGGACGCCCGGGAGCCTGGCCACCGGTTTTCGACGCCGTCTGTCCCGCGACCTCATTCATCATGCCCGAGGCGCCGCCGGAGATCGGGAAGCTCTTCGCCTGGGTCCAGCCGTCGTGGACAAATTTGTGCCAGGCATCCTCGGCTTTTTGAGAAGCAGCCGCTATCGATGCGGCAACCTCAGGCGACGGAATGCCGCCGGTGACAATTGTCATTCCAAGCCCGGACAAGCTCAAAAACGTCTCTTTCACATATTCCGCGCCCTTGGCCTTGGGCAGACCGGCCAACTCGGCGAGCAGTTCGATTTCCGAAATACCGTCGTAAAGAGGGAGAATCAGCGGCTGCTGGCAGAAATAGGCGCTGGAATCGTAGGCGAGCGAGTCGCCCCATGACTCGAGGAAATGGGCGGCGGGAACATGGGTCGTACTCGCAGCTGAAGTCTCATCGACATGAAGGCCGAGACGGATGACTTGCTCGACTTTGCTGAGCAAGCCGGGTTTGTCAGGAAGATCGGCGAAACCGAGATCGGCGGGCGCATTGAAGACCGGGTTGCCGCAGAGAACGAAAAGCGTCTTGATTGCGCCCTGCCCGATTTGGCCCGCCAAGTCACCGAGGCTGGCGCTGCCGGCGTGCGGAACAAACTGGGTGTGGACGGTGACGCTGTTGTTGCCGAGCGAAGCATTGATCTGCGCGACCAGTTCGTGCACTTCGGGCGGCTGTTGGCTGCCGCAGATGACGAGCGAGCGGCCCTTGGCGTTGGACAAATCCTTGGCCAGTTCGGTGAGCCAGGTATCGACGTTGGGCTCCGAGAAGGCGGAGAAAGTGCCGGGCAGTGAGCCGCCCCCGCCAATCTTGGCTGCCAGCGCGTTGGCGATGGCGCCCATGTAGCCTGAAGGCATCCGCAACCGGTGATCAGCCATGCCGCCGGTGAGCGAAAAGCGCCCTTCAATCGCGTAGAGGCGCGACATCTTCTCCTGGGTCTTGCCGAGACGGCGGCGGCCCGCGGCAAAGCCGGCGATGGTCTGCACGGTGCCTTCGGAGGCGCCGAGGAAATCGGCATCCAGCGAGGCAATGACATCGGCCTTGGAAAAATCGTAGGAAATAGACGGGGTTCCCGCCCATGATTCGTATTCAGCCCAGATCAACTTCGGGAACTTCTTCTGCACTTCGGCGCGCAATCGTTCGCGCGTCGGTGACGTACCCGGCTCGGCGAGAATGGCCAGCCCTTCGCCGCCGTTCTTGAGATAGTCGCGCTTCAGGATGGCGAATTCCTCCCAGAAATCTTCCCAGGTTCCCTCGACGTAATCCTTGCCGCGCTCCTTCGCCTTGAGGACGACCTTCGAACGGTCCGGATCGTAGAGATCGAGGATGGCGGCTTGGCCGAAGAGATCGGTCGCGCCGTTGAAGCCGGGGACGTTCGGGTTGCCCTCGAGTTTGGTCGGGCGTCCGTTGTAAGTCGTGGCGATGAGCGGGATGGCCCCGCCGCGGCGCGGCATGGAGGTGGCGTAGTGGAGCGCGTTGCCGGGAATCTGCCATTCGACGCCCTTGCTGTAAGGCACGATGTGGAGCTCGGGACGACGGCAGCCGGTCAGGCCGAGCCCGGCCAGCGCGATGGAGGCGCCCATGAACTGCATGAAGCCGCGCCGGGTGATCTCGTTGCCCTCGAGCTCCGCCGCGCCCTGCGGGAATTCGCGCTGGAGCTTTTCGCGGAACTCGGGCGTGCCCGCGTATTCCTCGAGGCTGCGCCAGTATTTGCGGCCGGTCGCCGGGGCTGGGGGGTGATTAAAAATGCGTTTCATCGGTGGCAGGCCGCGCAGTCTTTCGGCGGATTAATTTTCCAGTCCTGGACCAGTTTCCGGCCCAACTCGCCCTGAGTTGTGCCCTCCGGCGGTTTCCAGTCGAGATTAAAAACGGGCGAGGTCGCGCCCGGCGTGGCGGCGGCGATGGGGCGCACGGCGTTCTCGGGATTGCGATGGCACTGAAGGCACCAGCCCATGCTCTGCGATTCGTGCTGGAAGGTGACGTCCATCTCGTTGACCTGGCCGTGGCAACTGACACAACTGACGCCGCGGTTCACGTGGGCCGAGTGATTGAAATAGGCGTAGTCGGGCACGTTGTGGATCTTCACCCAGGCGACCGGCTGGCCCGTGGCCCAACTGTCGCGGATCGGCTTGAGCTTCGGGTTGTCCTTCTGGATGTCCCGGTGGCAATTCATGCAGGTCTGCGTCGTGGGGACGTTGGAGTGGCTGCTGACCTCGACGTAGCTGTGGCAATAGCGGCAATCGAGACCGAGTTGCTTGACGTGGAGATCGTGCTGAAACGCGACCGGCTGCACCGGCTGGTAGCCGACGCGCGAATACTTCGGCGTGAAGTAATACCAGACGGCCATCGTGACCAAACCACCGACGATCGAGAGGACAAGACCGGCCTGCAGAACGGTCTGATTGGTGCCTTTGGGGAAAATATTGGCCATGGCGCGTCGAGCTGTTTTTAGCTTCTCCGCCCGGTATTACCCGCTGGCATTAAATAATCAGGACAACTCATTGTGAAAACCCGTCTTGTGGTTACCAGACGCTTATTAAGCGGGCAACCGGAATTGTCATTTTTTCGGAATGTTTTTTTTATTGAGTTGTCAGGGGAACTAATATCCCGAAAAAAAGGCAGCCGTTGACCGCCGGGCCACGGTCTGGAAAGACCCGCGCCCGGCGATCGCGGGCCACCCATGAGGCTAAATCAGACGGCCGTGTGACAGCATCGTGACAACATCGTTGGCCTCGAGCCGATAGCTGCCGGGCGGATGCTGGAGCAGGGTGCCGTCGGGCTTTTTGACCGCGAGGACGAGGCATTGCGCCTCGATGCCCTTGAGCAATTGCTGCAGCGTCTTGCGGTCGTGGATGCCGTGCGGCACGACCGGATGCTCGACGATCTCCACGCCGAGGCCCTTGAGGTCGTTCTTGAGATAGTCGCTCGCCTCGTTCAGGACGCTGCCGAGCGAGGGCTGCGTGATGCTGTTGGCGATCTGCATGCCGCCGACGAAGGCGGGCAGGATGATTTCGTTCGCGCCGGCCTGCTTGAGCTTCTTCTCGGTGGCGGGGTCCTCGGCGCGGGCGATGATGCGCATGTCGGGACGCATGTTCCGCGCGGTCAGCGTGATGAAGACATTGACCATGTCGTTGGGCAGGACGGTGGCGAGGACGACGGCGCGCTCGATGTGCGCCTCGGAAAGCGTCCCCTCGTCGCCGGCATCGCCCACGAGCGCCTGGAAGCCGTGGCTGTGGGCCAGGGCGACCCGCTCGGCGTTGTTATCGACGATGAGAAACGGGAAATTCTTCGCGGTGAGTTCCCGGCCCAGCGTTTGCCCGAGCCGGCCGTAGCCGCAGATGATGGCGTGGCCAGTGATGGTTTCGATGTCTTTTGATTTTCGATGTTCTTCCATGGCTTTTCCTATTTCTCCCTCGGTGATGAAGCGGACCAGCGAGCCGACAAAATAGACCTTGCTGGCATCACCGGCCACGATGATGCACATGGTGATCGCGCGCAGCATGGGCGTCGCGACCGGCTCGACTTCCTCGTAACCAACCGAAAAGACGGTGATGACGACCATATAAATGGCGTCGGAAAATTTCCAGCCCTCAAGGTGATAGGCAACCGTCCCGGCGATGATGACGCCGAGGAACATCAACGCCCCGATATAAAGGCCGTGCATCGATTTCTGGAGAAAGATGCTCTTCGAGGAGGGTGCCACGGGCATCCTCTAGGCACGCGCCGTGCCAGCTTTGGGATTTCTATGTAGCTGCGGTCTGTGACCGCCGCTACAGACTGGCCTGCTACTGCACGCCTTCAGGCCGCTTGCGGTTGCGGACACTGAGGAACGAGGGGACGATTTCGTTGGCGCGAATGACTGCGTTGGCGCGCTTGAGGCGTCGACTAAGAATCGTGTTGATGCCCAGCACGGCAGCGCAACCGGCGTGGGGCTGCTCAAGGAGAAATTGCTGGAGATGCTCCACGTCGATGTACCAGAGCTGGCCGGCGGTAATGCACGTCACCGTGGCCGAAGCGACACCAGGCTGGAACACCGCGACCTCGCCGATGCAGTCCCCCTCCCCGAGCGTGTCGAGGTCCACCGGACGGCCCGTGGCCTGGGTGCTGATGTTGAAAGTCCCAGTCAGGACGATGTAGAGATTGAGATTGGCATCCCCTTCCTGGATCATCACCTGTCCCGCCGTGGTGTTGGTCACATTGCCGTAGGAGGCGAATTGTTCACGGGACTCATCATCCATAAAAGCGAGGATGCCGATGCGGGGCAGGATAATCGTGGACATGGAAATTGATCGCTAACTATGATGCTTTAGGGTAGGAGTTGAGATTGCCTCGGAAGTAGTTAATTTACAAGAATCCCTTTCATGGAAGAGACACCTGAATTCTACGAAGCGCCCGCTTCAGTCGATGAAGCCCTCCCCGAGGGTTGGGTCGAACTGCCTCCGGCGCTGCCACCGCTCGGAATCCTGGCCGGGTTGAACGACCGCTCCCTGGCCAACCTCGCCTCCTATGGCCATTACGAGCAATTCGACGTCGGCGCCGAGATCATCAAGGAAGGCGATCCGCAGGACCGTTTCTATGTCGTCGTCACGGGCAAGCTGGCGATCAGCGCGTTCGTCGGCGGCAAGCATGTGGCCCTCAGCACCGCTGATGCGGGCGAGTGTCTTGGTGAAGTGAGCCTCCTCGAACCGGGCCCGGCCTCGGCCAGCGTCAAGGTGATCAAACACTCGACGCTCTGGAGCATGAATCTCGACGACCTGCGCGCCTATCTCTCCGAGCACGCGGGCGGCGGCGGTGCGCTGCTCATGGGCATGGCCTCCTGCCTGAGCCAGCGTCTGCGCCAGACAAACCAGTTGATCGTTAAGCATCACGTCGTGCCGGCCGAGACCCTGCCCCACGGCAGCGAACGGGCCATCACGGCGGAAAACACGCCTGTGCAGATCGGTTTCTTCGACCGGCTCAAGAAGTCGCTCGGCAGCGAGAAAAAAGTGAAGATTTCGACCGAGATCAAACTTTAGTCCCGGGTCAGCGTAAAATTATATTCGCCCGGAGAAAAAGTGGGCGAGTTGTCGTCCCATTTATCCACCCGCTTGAATCCGGTTGCCTCAGAATCCATGCCGCGCACCCAAGGCGTGCCCAGTTTGATTTCATAAAGACCGTTGCTGTCGGTCACTGCACTTTCGTAATGATGGTCATCCGACCATGTTTTAACAGTGGGATTCCACGACATTCCAAAAGTGACCTTGGCTCCAGTGACAGGCTGGCCCTTGACGTCGGTGACTTTTCCGAAATAGCGGAAAAGAGGCTCCGTCGATCCCATGAGTTCGAGGTGAAGAACCGTTTCGCCGGATTGCGGTGCCAGATCGTCTCCGACCGTATCCGTCCATTGCCCGGCCATTTTGGTCTTGAGCCAAAAAGCTCCATCGTCGAAGCCCGAAGGGATTCCATTCAGCCCGACGTGAAATTCCACCGGATAAATGTGCTTCACAGTGAAACGGCCCTGCGCATCGGTCTCGGTGTGTTGCCCAAAAATTTCACCGCCAAAGCCGGTATGGCTGTCGGAGTGAAGGTCGTTATCGATTGATACCGTGACACCCGCCAGGGGCTTGCCTGGATGGGTGTAATCCCACATCCGCCCCTCCAAGGTAACGCCGAATTTGATTTGCAGCGTGATCGATATCCCCTCTTTGGGCAGGCCGATAACTTTGCCCCATTCATCGTTCGCCTGGTAGCCGACCTGTTCCGGCCGGCCATCGAACCAGAAGCGCGGAGAGACCGCCCCCGCATCCTGCGGCGAAGGATCGACATAAAGCGCATAGGCTCCCCAGCCAGGCCGGTTCTCCTTGTCTTCCCAAGTCTTGAAATCACCTAACTGAGCGCTAAAGCGCCCTTGGTCGTCGGTGATGAAATCCCAATGGAGAATGGTTGGCTCATCGGAGTAGGGACGCATGGAGCCGCGACTCAGACCGATCAAGTGCACCGCCCGCTGGGAAGCAGGTTTGCCATCGAGGCCAAGCACCAGTCCATGTACAACCCGGAAGTGAAGCGTGCCATCAACAACCGGAGCCGCTCCGGTTTGCGCCCCGAGCGAACTTAAGCCGAGAAAAAGCATTCCGGCGCAGGCAAACAGTCTCCTCATGTCCAAACCATCGCAAAATAAGGTTTTGGTCTGACAAATCGTTTGCGATTTAGGGTTGCGCTTCCTTTTGCGCTGCTTACACTGCGCCCTCTTACCCCCGAAAAACATCGATTAATATTATTGCCCCCTTATGGAGACTTTTTTACTACAGAATGGAATCACCGCAGCGCTCGTGCTGGGCGGTCTGGCCATCATCACCGCGATCATCCTGGCCGTTAAGGTCCGCGCCGCGGGTACCGGCACCGACCTGATGCGCGAAATCGCCGCCGCCGTCGAGGAAGGCGCGAAGGCCTATCTCAGCCGCCAGATCAAGACGATCAGCGCCATCGCCCTCGTTCTTCTTGTTCTCATTGCTTACTTCAAGGGCATGCCCACCGCGGTCGGGTTCCTCATCGGGGCGACCTGCTCGCTGCTCGCCGGCTTCATCGGCATGCGCGTCGCGGTCATCTCCAACATCCGCACGGCCCAGGCCGCCACCATCGGCGCGCAGCCCGCGCTGCGCATCGCCTTCAACGGCGGCGCGGTCACCGGTCTGCTCGTGGTCGGCCTCGCCCTCCTCAGCGTGGGCGGCTTTTACCTCGGCGCGGACGCCTATTTCGGCGAACCCACGCACAAGAAGGCGCTCGACGCCATCGTCGGCCTGGCCCTCGGCAGCAGCCTCATTTCGGTCTTCGCGCGACTTGGCGGCGGTATCTATACCAAGGCGGCGGACGTCGGCGCGGATCTCGTCGGCAAGATCGAGCAAAACCTCGACGAAGATGATCCCCGCAATCCGGCGACCATCGCGGACAACGTGGGCGACAACGTCGGCGACTGCGCGGGCATGGCGGCGGACGTGTTCGAGACCTACGCGGTCAGCCTCATCGGCAGCGTGCTGGTGGCGGCGCTTCTCCCCAATATCGCGGACACCACGCCCTACATCATCTTTCCCTTCATGCTTTGCGGGCTGGCGGTCATCGCCTCCGTGCTCGGCATTGTCTTCATCAACGTCGGCAACCTGAAGCCGACCAACGCGCTGCTGACCGGCGTGGCGTTGAGCGCGATCATCGCGGGCCTTCTCTTCCTGCCGCTGAGCTGGACGATGTTCCCGGATAGCTGGGTCTCGGTTTATGTGCCGACGCTGGTCGGGCTGGCCATGACTTTCATCACCGTGCTGATCACCAATTACTACACGGCGACCCAGTACGCGCCGGTGCGCAAGATCGCCAAGGCCTCGCAGACTGGCCATGCGACGAACATTATCGCGGGTCTCGCCGTCGGCCTCCACGCCACGCTGTTCCCTGTGTTCTTCATCGGCCTGTCGATCGTGGTTTCGTATTCGTTCCACGGCCTCTATGGCGTCGCCATCGCGGTGGTGAGCATGCTGAGCCTCTCGGGCATCATCATCTCGCTCGACGCGTTCGGCCCGATCACCGACAACGCGGGCGGCCTCGCCGTCATGGCCAAGCTGCCGAAGGAAGTGCGCCGGATCACCGACGAACTCGACGCCATCGGCAACACGATGAAGGCCGTGACCAAGGGTTACGCCATCGCCTCGGCCGGTCTCGCCGCGCTCGTCTTGTTCACCTCCTATGTGAACGAGCTGCAGGTGCATCGCCTGCTCGCGGATGCGGATGCGGTGCGGATCAACTTCACCCTCGAGGATCCGACGATCCTGATCGGCCTCTTCATCGGCGGCATGCTGCCGTTCCTGTTTGTCGCCTACACGATGGACGCGGTCGGCAAGGCCGCCGGCGCCGTGGTGCTCGAAGTGCGCCGCCAGCTTGCCGCCAAGCCCGGCATTCTCCTCGGCACCGACAAGCCCGAGTACGGCACCTGCGTCGATATCGTGACAAAAGCCGCGCTGGTGGAAATGATTTTCCCGGCGCTGTTGCCGCTCCTGGCGGTGCTGCTCGTCGCGGCTGTGCCCGCGCTTTGTGGCCACTATTTCCCGGGCCTGGGCCTGACCGCTGAAAAAGGCGCGACGGCGCTCGGCGGCGTGCTGGTCGGCACGATCACGACCGGTCTCTTTGTCGGCATCTCGCTGACGTCTTCCGGCGGCGCGTGGGACAACGCGAAGAAGTTCATCGAGGAAGGCAACTATGGCGGCAAGGGCTCGCCTGCGCATGCGGCGGCGGTCACCGGCGACACGGTCGGCGATCCATACAAGGACACCTCCGGTCCCGCGATCAATCCGATGATCAAGGTCGTCAATGTCCTCGCGATTCTGATTATTCCGCTGTTCTTTTAAGGTAGCCGTCGCGGGCCCCCGCGACGGTCGGTAAAAAGCCCCGGCTTCCGTCGGGGCTTTTTGCTGTCTAGAAGAGTCGCATGGACATTATAAACCGCTCCAACGCCGCGCCCTTTACGACCAAGGACGGCTCCGAAATTCGTGAACTGCTCGCCTATCGCAACTCGTCGATCCGCAACCAGAGCCTGGCCGAGGCGACCATCGCCACCGGCAGCGCGACGCAGGAGCACTATCACCCGAAGTCGGAGGAGATTTACTATATTCTCAGCGGCACCGGCCGGATGAAGCTCGGCGGCGAACTGCACGAGGTCGGCCCGCTCGATGCCATCGCCATCCCGCCCGGCGCGCGCCACAAGATCTGGAACACCGGCGCGGAGCCGCTCGTCCTCCTCTGCTGCTGCGCGCCCGCCTACGAAAACGACGACACGGTGATGGTGGAGTAGCTCACTGCTTAAACGGATAGGCGCCGAGATCGGGATTATCCGGGCGGTCGCCTCCGAGACCCAAACCGGACGAAAGCTCCTCGGGAATCCCCACGGTCTTAATCCCTGTGGCTTGGCCGCAAAGGCGGGGATCTGCTTTTGCCAAATGGTAATCGCCGTGGTCAGGAGTGACAAAAGAGGGTGGCTCACTGCCGGAAACGGACAAACCGAGAGCCCCCTGCGAGCCAAAGCCGCCGCAAAAGAAATTGTCGTGCCCGGTGACTAGGCCGTCCGCCGTCGAGCCGGTCCGGTTTTTCACCAGCACCTGGTTCTTCTGCCCCGAGCCGCCGTCCCAGATCAAATTAGCGCTCAGCCGGGCTCGCACGTGCGGCGCGGAGAGATCGATCACCGGCGAGAGAAAGGGCGTCACGATGGTGTTGTGCACGAGATAGAGCGTGCCGTTCCGGTCGTGCCCGCCATCCTGACCGAAGTGGACCACGGTGCGGTTCTCGGTGTTGTTCTTCGCCTTGACGATCACGTTCCCGAGCAAAAGCGCGTCGCTGCCCGGTTGGTCGGTGTTGCCCACCTCATCGACAAGGTCGAATTCGCGCGCCGCCGAGTCGTGAATGTAACAGTCGATCACGCGCGTGAGATGCGCGCGGCTTTTGACATTATGCCCCGTGATGCTCGAGTTAACTTCGCAGCGGAGCAACGTCACACTCGTGCCGCCGAGGTAGAGATTATGATTGAAGCCCGGATCGCCCACCGCGCCATTGTGATAGATGTGGCAGTCCTCGATCCGCTGATGATCTCCGGAGGGCGGCGAGGCGAGCAGCTTGCCATTCGACATGATGCCCATGTCGTTGTCGTGAATTTCGCAATGGGTGATGAGGATGTCGTTGGCCTGATTGATGCGGACCCCGGCGCCGTTGAACGATTTGTTGTGGGCGCCGGTCAGTGCGAAGCCGTCAAGGGTGCAGCCCTGCGCGGCGGGATCGAATTGCACAATCGCCCTCGGCACCGGTCCGTTGCCCGAGTAATCAAAACCGGCGCCATCGAGACAAACCGGCCCCGAAGCGTCCGAAACGGCGCGGATGGTCAGGTTCGACTGCCGGATCAGCAACGCGACTTTTTCGTAGGGCTGATTTTGAGGCTGGGGATGGACGAGGATCGTGTCGCCGGGCGCGGCTTTGGCCACGGCATCCTCGATTTTCTGGAAAGGCTGACCCGGACCGACATGCAGTTCCGCGGCCGAGGCAAAATCCACGCCGGGGATTCCCAGGAAAAGAAGCGCTGCGAGGAATTTGGGTGCGAAATCGATTTTCACAGCTTTGGCTTCATTTCTTTTCATAGGCGAATCCCTTGCCAGTCTCCACTGAAATCAGTTTAGTTGGCCCGCGAGCACCCCTCGGGCTGAACAACCACCTTGACCACGCAACGCACCCTCTTCCACACCTTCGACGCACCCGGCGACGCCCTCGGGCTCGACGGCGGGCGGACGCTCTCGCCCTACACGGTCGCTTACCAAACGTGGGGAACGCTCAACGCCGATAAATCGAACGCGATCCTGATTTTGCATGCGCTCAGCGGCGATTCCCACGTCGCGGGCGTGCACGAGGACGGCCGCACCGGCTGGTGGGACCTGATGGTCGGGCCGGGACTCGCTTTCGATACCGACCGCTTCTTCATCGTCTGCGCCAACGTGCTCGGCGGCTGCAAAGGCTCGACCGGGCCAAGCTCGATTAATCCGGAGACCGGCAAGCCTTACGGAGCGAGCTTCCCGGTCATCACGCTGCATGACATGGCGCGCGCGCAACGTCCGTTGCTGCGGCTGCTCGGCATCGAAAAACTCCACGCGGTGAAGGGCGCCAGCATGGGCGGGATGCTCGCGCTCGCCTTCGTCCAACTTTATCCGGAGATGGCCGAGCGCGTCATCGTCATGGCCGCATCCCATGCGAACCACGCCCAAGCCATCGCGTGGAACGACATCGCGCGGCGCGCAGTGATGAACGATCCGCTCTGGCGCGGCGGAAATTATTACGACTCACCCGACGGCCCGCCCCGGAACGGCCTCGCTGTCGCGCGGATGATCGGCCACGTCACCTACATCAGCGAGGGCGCGATGGACCGCAAATTCGGCCGCGCGTTGCAGACACCCGGCAAGGAGAGCTTCGGTTTCGGCGTCGATTACGCGGTGGAGAGCTATCTCGCCTACCAGGGCAACATTTTCCATCAGCGCTTCGACGCCAATTCGTATCTCTACATCACCCGCGCCATCGACTACTTCGATTTTTCCGCGAAGACGGGCGGCGATCTCAGCGCGGCTTTCGCCGAAGTTCCCGCCAGGTTCCTCTTCATCTCTTACGATGCCGACTGGCTCTACTCGCCCGAGCGCAACGAAGCGATGACCGCCGCCGCCCGCGCCGCCGGTCGCGATGCCGTGCATCACAAGATTCATGCGCCGCTCGGTCATGACGCGTTTCTCGTGCAGAAGGAACCGCAGACGGAGTTGATTCGGAAATTTCTGGACTGATTTTTGACGGAATTAACGGAAGGCAGACGGAATTTACGAAATTTAAAACCTGTCATCCTGAGCAAGCCGAGCTTGTCTCGGCGCTGCCGAAGGACCTCTTACTATGCCAAGCAAGCCTAGGATTGAAGTTCGTCAGATGAGGCGATATTCCGACACAGTCCAATATCGCTCATCCCATCCAAGGATGAATGCGAGTATGACAGCGTTCACACAAAAGAATCAGATTGTCTAAGTCGTGAGTTCCCGCAAGTTCTGCTTTTGGAATGACGTGGTGAATATGGAAGCCGTGCTCAGAACGAAATTTTTTACCACAGCCTCGGCATTTCGATGAATCACGTTTCTGAACAGCTCGACGACGTTCACGCCAATCCGGAGGAAGCTCGATGAACATTGCATATATTGCCTTCAGGTGCTTTATCGCCTCTGGTCTTTCCATCTGGCCGCTCGCGCCACTATCCAAAATCGCAGCCACAATCCACCAGACAACAAAAACAACGATAATACCGATGGAGCCTATTAACACGTGTCCTTCCGCATCTACAGCCAAACCCGCCAAGACTATCAGAATTGGAATTATGCAAGATACCGCGGAGCTTTTATTTTTATTTTCCTTTTTAACACCAGCAGCAACCTCCGCAGCGGTCAGACATTCAAGGCAAATAAAGCTCCCTCGGAGTTGCTTCAAATCCGATAAGGTCAGGGCTCTTTTACAAAAGTTGCAGAAGTTATTTTCCATCGAGTGATTCGGTCATTATTGTTAGGGATTGATCACTCGACAAGACACGAGACTGCTTTGTAACTTCTTCCTCATGTCCCACGCCCCTGAACCGACTGAAGCTCCCGCGAACCACCGCCTTGAATCCGACAGCATGGGAAAAATTCCCGTGCCGAATGACCGCTATTACGGCGCGCAGACCGCCCGCTCCCTCATCCATTTCGATATCGGCACCGACCGGATGCCGCTCGAGGTCGTCCATGCCTTTGGCGTGCTGAAGAAGGCGTGCGCGCTGGTGAACCAGGACCTCGGCAAGATGAAGGCCGAGCAGGCCGACCTCATCGTCCGCGCCGCGGACGAGGTCTCCGCTGGGAAGCTCGACGACCACTTTCCCCTGCGCGTCTGGCAGACCGGCAGCGGCACGCAGAGCAACATGAACGTGAACGAGGTGATCTCCAACCGCGCGATCGAGATGGCCGGCGGCGTCCTCGGCTCGAAGAAGCCGGTGCATCCGAACGATCACGTGAACATGTCGCAATCGTCCAACGACACGTTCCCCGGCGCGATGTCGATTGCCGCCGCGCTGGAGACGGAACGGACGCTCCTCCCCGCCGTGAAGAAGCTGCGCGACGCGCTCAATGCCAAGGCGAAGGAATTCGACGCCATCGTGAAGATCGGCCGCACGCACCTGATGGACGCGACACCCCTCACCCTCGGCCAGGAGTTTTCCGGCTACGTCTCGATGCTCGACTCCGATCTCAAGCGGCTCAAGTCGGTCCTGCCCGACCTGGCTGAACTGGCCCTCGGCGGCAGCGCGGTCGGGACGGGCCTCAACACCCATCCCGAATTCGCCGCGCGCGTCGCGAAGAAAATTGCCGAGCTGACCGGCTATCCATTCGTCACCGCGCCGAACAAATTCGCCGCACTCTCCGCGCACGATGCGGTCGTGATGGCCAGCGGCGCGCTGAAGACGCTCGCCGCGTCGCTGATGAAGATCGCCAACGACCTGCGCTGGCTCGCCAGCGGCCCCCGCTGCGGCATCGGCGAAATCTCGCTGCCAGAAAATGAGCCCGGCTCCTCCATCATGCCGGGCAAGGTGAATCCGACCCAGTGCGAGGCGATGACCATGGTCGCGGTGCAGGTGATGGGCAACGACGCGGCCATCGGCTTCGCCGGGTCGCAGGGCAACTTCGAGCTGAATGTCTATAAGCCGGTGATGATTTTCAACTATCTCCACTCGGTGCGGCTGCTCTCCGACTCGTGCCGCTCGATGGTCGAGCATTGCGTCGTCGGGATCGAGCCGAACCTCGACCGGATCGCCCACTTCCTCAACGACTCGCTCATGCTCGTGACCGCGCTCAACCAGAAAATTGGCTACGACAAGGCGGCCGAGATCGCCAAGACCGCCCACAAGGAAAAGGCGACCCTCCGCGCCACCGCGATCAAGCTCGGCCACCTCACCGGCGAGGAATTCGACGCCACCGTAAAGCCCGCTGAGATGACGCACCCGTAGTGCGAGACAGACCGGAAGATGCCGCAGAAAGAGGGAGTGGAGAATAGGGGATTCGAACCCCTGACCTTCTCATTGCGAACGAGACGCTCTACCAACTGAGCTAATTCCCCTTGCCGGTGATTAATGCCGAACGGAAATACTACGCCGATTTATAGTGGCGGGGCAAGCAGATCGGTTAACGCATTTGTTGGCCGCCGGACTGCTCCGCTTCCACTGTGGTCTTGCCAAGGGACGCATGTTGGTTAACCTCCTTAAAGAAAGCTCAAGCCGATTTGGTGTCGCGGCTTGAATTTTGTAGCGATTTCCCGGGCGACTCAGAATCACTTCTGAAGAATTCTTCCATTATGAAAGAAACGCTTACTTTCATCGGCATCATCACCTTCGCCATCGCTCTCTGGTTTATCACGGTATCGCTCTGGTTTCTCCGTGGACAAAACGACAAGAAGCTCATCGACTCGAACAATCAAACGATCAGTTCACTTCAGGACACGATCAAATCAAAGGACGATCTTATCGCAAAGAACAAGGCAGTGATCGATGGCGGAAATGCGACCCTTAAATCGCTCCAAGACACCGTCCAGGCAAAAGACGACACGATTGCGAAGGACAAGGCCCTGCTCGAAGCCAAGGATGAGAGCATCAAGTCTCTTCAAGGGGATATGCAGACCAAGGATGACACCATCGCGAAGGATAAAATCAATCTTGATGCAAGAGACGAGGTTATCAGGACCCTCAAGGAGAATATTGCCGCTCAACAGGCACAGGGCACGCAGGCACCCCAGGAAAATGTCGCCAATGGAAACGGGGATGTCGTTCTCGAAAAAATATACCCCGGTGATAATGGCTTCGATGCCCAGGATATGGGAACTGGCCTTCAAGTTTTCGGTCCTATTAAAAACCCAAACAACGTTCCAATGCCCGACAAGGTTCCCAATCACACCCCTTGGAAATTTGGGGATGGAAATTCCGGCATCGCCGCGAACGGCAGCGGTTACTACGTAAGTAACGCAACAAATGGGGACAGCGACGGGAAGACCAGCACTTCCGGGCAGGCTGGATCCCTTGAATATAAAGGCAGCTCGATCAGTCAATCCATCGCCCTTCCGGCGGGTACTTTTACGGTCACCTTTGATTTTGAATCACGCCGGGATTATGCCCCAAACGAAATAGAAGTTTCCATTGATGGGACGGCTTTATTCCAAGGATCACCAACCGACACCAATAACTTCAAGAAAGTCACGACCCGTTCCATTACGCTGACATCAAAGGGAAAACATGAACTCATGTTTCGCGCGCTTGGCAGCGCTGGCGATGTTTCTCCATATCCTTGCACTTTCATCGACAACGTTTACCTCAATCGCATTGATCCCACGAAGTCCGCGACGAATAAAGGAGGTCCTTTCCAGGACATTCATCTTGATCCCATTCAGAACCCTCCCCCGCCCGCCCCCGGCGCGAGCGCAGATGATTCCAGCGTTCTCGAGAAGATATATCCCAAGGATAATGGCTTCGACGCCCAGGATTTGGGAGCGGGAGCCATGGCTTATCAGTATTTTGGCAAAGAAATTACCAATCCCCAGGATGCACCAGAACCTGATAGAACTCCGAATCACACTCCTTGGACGTTTAGCGGCAATGCAGGTATCGCGGCCAATGAAAGCTGGTATATAACTGGAGCAACGAATGGGGACAGTGACGGAAAAACCAGCACAAGCGGACAGGTTGGATTTCTCCAGTTCAAGGATAGTTCGATTAGTCAGTCCGTCACACTTCCTGCCGGCACTTATACCGTCACGTTCGATTACAAGGGACGGGCGGCTTATGAACCTGCAAACCAAATCACTGTTTCCATTGATGGAACGACTCTATTTCAAGGGGCTCCGACCGACGTCAATAACTTCAAAAAAGTCAGGACGAATTGCATTACTTTGACCACAAGTGGAAAACACGATTTGAAATTTTGTGGCCTTGGCGGAGATGGCGACGTGACCGGGGATCACACGACCTTTATCGACAATATTTGCATCAACCGCATTGATCCCAAAAAAGCGCCGCCGAATAAGGAAATAGTAGAGCCCGCAGCAACCAAAGCGCCCGAACCTTCAAAAAAACATTTGGACTCCGATGGTCTCGATATCACCGAACAAAATAAGGCCGATCATTCTCCTGCACCGGCGTCGGGTCTGGCCGGTTCGCGAATTCTCCAGTAGGGCTACCGGTTCCGGCCTGACTTCAGTTTCGGATCAAAAAGCCCCGGACCGCAAACGTGAATCCAAATTTGTTCTCCCGCTCTTCATCGCGGCGATAATCGCCGGGATACGTTTTCTCATATTCCTCAATCGCTTCGTAGGGGCCAGGGCCGCAGCCAGGAAAGACAGGATGCCCATTAATATTGGAATCCTCCACGATAAGATAATCACCTGTGCGAGTAAGTGCACGCAACATGATCATTTCTACCAGGACATGCTTTTTGCTGTGGTCGCTATCAAGGATAATAAACATGGGACCGGAAAATTCTTTTCGCAGGGCCTGAATGCGTTGGGCCACAACGTCGGAACATGAACTGGCCTCCATAAATTCGATATCCGGATTCTGAAGGACCTCGGACGCCACCGCATCCCGGCTGATGTCGACGGTCAGAATATGGGTATGGCCACCCATGTTTTTTAGGAGGTGCGAAAAATAAAGGGCTGAGCCGCCCATATAGGTACCCAGTTCGACAATCAAAGACGGTTTCAAACCAAAAATGATTTCCTGGTAATTCCAGAGATCGGAAACCGATTTTAACGTTTCGTGTCCAAAATACCGGACACGGGTTTGGACCTGCTTCTCGTAGTACCAGCGATGATAAGCATCCGGCGTATCCTTGGGCGCGGTCGAGCGAATCCACGAGTTTCCGATCACACGAACCAAATTTCGTAGTTGTCCCAAATCTCGCAAAAATTTCGACATAAGTGAGCTTGGACTTTTATCGCCGGCGCTTCAAGTCCGACAGGCCGATTAAAAGAAGATGAAGAATTTTCCGGCAGTCCCGCAGCCGGAGATTGCTATTTTCACCCTCGGCGAGCCACACTCGCAGCGACATGGCCAACCCCTTGAGCGGCTCAAAAATCTCCATTGTCGTCCCGGTGTTCAACGAAGCGGCGATGATCACGCTTCTGCTGGAGCGGCTGGCCGCGACCGCGCGACAACTGGACCGCTATACGTGGGAATTGGTCCTGGTCGATGACGGCAGCACGGACGACTCGGCCCAGCGGATCCTCGACCAGGCGGGCCTCTTCCCGGGAAAGCTCCTCCTGCGCCGTTTTTCACGGAACTTCGGGCACCAGGCCGCGCTGATGGCGGGACTGGAAAAGGCCTCCGGCGACGCGATCATCTTCATCGACGCCGATTTGCAGGACCCGCCCGATCTCTTCACGACGTTCCTGGACCATTTCGAAAAGGGTTACGATGTCGTCTATGGCGTCCGGAAGCGGCGGCAGGCGGGTTTCGTGATGAACCTGGCCTACAAGCTTTTCTACCTGCTGTTTCAAAAAATGGCCGATGTCGCGATTCCGCTCGATGCGGGCGACTTCGGCCTGATCAGCCGCCGCGCCGCGCAGGTGATCCGGCAGATGCCCGAGCGCGACCTATTGCTGCGAGGCCTGAGAAGCTGGGTCGGCTTCAAACAGATCGGCATTCCCTACGACCGGCCCGAGCGCCACGCGGGCGAAAGCAAATACACCCTGCGTAAATTGATGCGGCTGGCCTCGAGCGCCTTCTTCGGGTACTCGTCGCTGCCGCTGAGAGTCGCGACGGCCTGCGGCTTCGGCTCGGTGCTGCTGGCGCTTTTTTATGGCGGTTACGCCCTGTACGGAAAACTGGTGCTCGATTCCAATCCGCCGGGTTGGACCTCGCTGGTCATGGTGATCCTGCTGCTCAGCGGCGCGCAGCTTATCTCGGTCGGAATTCTCGGCGAATACATCGCGAGGATTTATCAGCAGACGTTGAACCGCCCGCTCTATGTCGTGGCGGATGACCATGGAGAGTAGAAAAATCTTACTTCAAGAAATCCGTCATCTTGAGCTTGTCGAAGGATCAATTCCGCCGCTCTGAACAAAGGCAGCCCGAACTGATCCTTCGACAAGCTCAGGATGATAGATCGTATAGAGAACGACTTTTGCAAAAAACGCTTATGGCGTGACGTTCTTGAGGGAGAGGCGGGTGATCTGCACGCGCTGGAGGATGTCCATGACATCGACGACCTGCTGGTAGCGGAGCGCCTTGTCGGCATAGACGACGACCGCAGCGTCGGGCGTGTCGCGGCGGAAGGCGGCGAGTTGCTGCTCGAGCACGGGGAGTTCGATCGGCTTGTCCTCGAGATAGACCTGGCCGTTCTTGTCGATGCTGACGGTGCGGACCGACTTGGGATCGGGCGGCTGGCTGGGGCTGCGGGAGGCGTCGGGCAACTGGAGCTTGATGTTACTTTCGAGCAGCGGCGTGGTGATGATGAAGATGATGAGCAGGACGAAGGCGAGATCGAGCAGCGGCGTAACGTTGAGTTCCGCCATGGCCGTGTGGCCGGACCGTTGGGAGTAACGCTTCATGGTTAGCGCGGCACGCGCGTGCCGGTGTCGAGATAACGGTGGTCGAAAGAGGCGGCGAGTTCCCCGGCGAAGTTATCGAGTTCGACCGTCATGCCGCGAATGGTGACGACGAGAAAGTTGTAGCCGAACATGGCGGGGATGGCGACGAGCAGTCCGGTGACGGTGGTGATGAGCGCGCCCGAGACACCGGGCGCCATGGTGGTGAGGCTGGCGTTGTTCGAGGCGGCGATGGCGCTGAAGGTGTCCATGACTCCCCAGACGGTGCCGAGTAGGCCGAGGAACGGCGCGCCGCTGACGGCGGTGGCGAGGACGGTCATGCGGTCCTCGAGGCGGAGCGCCTGTTCGCCGACCTCGCGCTCAAGGGCAGAGCGGACGGCGTTCATGGCCACGGGCGAGAGGCGGTCGGCCTCCGCCACGCGGGTCGGGAAGGTGTCGTCGATCTCGGGCGTGCCGAGGAGATGAAAAGTCAGCTCATTGCAACCGGCGAGATAGACGGCGTAGGTCGGCGAATCGGGATAGACCTCCCGGTTCTGGAAAATGGCCAGCGGCTTGCGCGCGGTGCGGAAGCGCTTGAGGAACCGGGCGGTCTCCCTCCGCGCCCGGCGGATCATGACGAATTTCGTCAGCATGACGGTCCAACTGAAGATCGACCCGACCGCGAGACAGAAGATGACAGCCTTGCCGGCCAGGTTCGAATGCTGGAAGGCATAGACAATCCCAATATCGGCAAAGAAGTTGACCGCGCCAGGCATCAGCATAGATTTAAGGGAGTATGCGGATGGAGGGCGGGGCCGTCAAACGTCGCGTGCAAGCGGCTTCCTGTTTCCGTCCGCGTTCCCGCCCAAAGACCTTTCCATGGATTTGCCTGAACTTCTCGGTTGCTTTGTCCTGATGCTGGGCGGCTTCACGCTCTTCCAATTTGACGGCATCGGCTATCGCAAGGCCGGGCTGGCGTTGCTCTGGCTGGCGAGCGGCCTGGGCGCGTATGTGCTCTCCGGCTCGGTCCTGCTGGCCGGCGCGGCGCTGCTGGCGTGGATTTTCTTTCCTCTCTGGGAAATGGTGTTTGTGCTGCGCCAGTTGCGCGTGCCGCGCCACCGCGAACTGGCCGACGCCCGCGCGCCGCGGGACGAATTCGAGGAATTGAGCGACATGAGCAATGCGCTGATCGAGGCGGGCTTCGAGCAGCTCGACGAGTGCAAACTGCGGCCCGCGCAGCATGAGCAATATTACCGGATTTTTGTCCACAAGGAGGGCCTGACCCAGGCCACCATCGGTTACGTCGCCCATGGCGCGATCGGGTTCCATTTCGTCCTGTTCACCTCCAATGGCAAGGACGGGCGGCGCTGGATGACGTGGGACTATCCGCTGACTTACGGCCTCGTCATGCCGCCCACCAGCGCGATTTACCGCGCGCTCCACTGCCAGAACGTGGGGGAACTCTACCAGGCGCATCTTTCTTTTCTTGAGATCAACGACGTGCGCGCCGACGACCTCGCGGCGGGCGAGCGGACGCCGCAGGCGGCCCGGGCCCGGCTGGAGGAAGCCCTCAACCAGCAGATCGAATACAATATTTCACGCGGCTATCTCGCCCCGGTGACGGAACAGGACGCGGAGAACTTCTGCTATTCGTGGCGCGGGACGCTCTACGTGGCTGGGCAGGTGCTGCGCGACCTGCTGTTTTAGGGACTACTCCACCGTGCCGTAGGCATCGAGGTCCGGCGGCTTGTGAGTGCCGGGCTGCTTGCTCTTCCAGTTCACCCAGTCGGTATAGACCTGCTTGCGCAACTGGTTGTCCTCGGAATTCCGGAAACGGGGCTCAAATTGGGCCCAGTCGGCCTGATCGGCCTTGGCACGATTGTCGAGATGCAGCACGAGGCTCGAGTTGTCCGATTCCATCGGGACGGGATCGGAGACCTGGCCCGGCGCCAGCCCAATGGCTTCGGCGGCGATGGTCTGGAGGCGGGGGTCGGGCCTCGTGACGGTGGTGGTGCCAAGCCCCAGTCCGGCCTCCAGGGTCTTGTAGGGCACGAAGACGGGCACGGTTTCCACCTTCAACTTCAAACTGGCGGCGGCGGCCTTGAAATCGGTCCCCTTCGCGACGGCGGCCTGAAGCGCCGCGGCTGCGTTTTGGGCGGCACTCTTTTCCGCCTGCTGGCCCTTGAGCTCCCGGAGCTGCTTCGTGATGTCGGCCTTCACCTCGTCCAGGGACTTCAGGTCGCTCGGCTGGATTTCCGCGAGGTGCAGGATGGCAACACCATTTTCCAGTTCGACCACCTTGCTGATGGTGTTGTCCTTCGCGAGGGAAAAGGCGGCATTATTGAAGGAAGGGCTCGGCGGCACATTGGCGGGCGGCGTATCGACCGTGAAGAAATCGGTGGTCGCGGGTGTCAGTCCCTGTTTTTTGGCCTCGGTCAGAAAATCGGGAGCGGGCGGTGGCGTAACGCCGGGGGTGGCGGAAGGATCAGGCTGGAACGCAAGGGCAAAGTTGAGCGCCTTTTCGCCCAGCGCGTCCTTGGCGGCGGCCTTTTCCTTGTCGGACAACTTGGTTTGATCGGGAGACAGCAGGAAGAGAACGTAATCGACCTTCCGCTTTTCCGAAGTGCGGTAAGCGGGATTGTCCGGGTGGGCCTTGTATTCGGCCTCGATGTCGGCGGGCGTCACCTGCGCGGCGTCAGCGAACGACTTCGGATCGAAGCTGATGAAACTGACCGTGGCCGGTCCATAGTATTTCTCATACTGGTCCGAGAGGCCCCGGGCCGAGCTGCGGACGGTGGTGAAAAGGGCATTGCTCACGGCGCTGGCGCGAAGATTATTGCGCATGATGGTTTCATAGACCGCCTTGGTATTGGCAATGGCATCGACCCCGGGCTCGGACGGAAGACGTAGCGCGTCCTTCAATTGCGCCATTACCTGGGTATAAACCTCGGGGCTATAGACCCCGTCCTTTTGAAAGCCCGGGCTGGAATGGATCAAATCGATCAGTTGTTTGTCGCTGACATCGATGTGGAGCCGGTCCGCCTCGTGCAGCAGCAGGAGCTGGCCCCAGGCTTCCTCGGCAATCTGCGCGGCGGCGCCGCGCTGGGTAAGGTCCTGGGAATGGCCCTGGATAATGACCGAATAACGGGTCAAGCGAACGGCGTCGTAAAGCTGGGCCATGGAGAGGTCCTCGCGGTCGATGCTGCCGTAATCGTTGCTGGCGTGTCCGGCTGAACTCGTCAGCAGGTTGCCCGCGTTTCCATAGAAAAGGAACCCGAGACCGAGGACGCCAAGAACAACCACCAAAACAGTCTGTGACTGGCTGCGAAGAAACTTCATCATAAAATGGACAGGCTCCTAAAAGGGACGGGAAGAGAAAACATGATCGTCGCATGATGCGAAGCGAAAGGCCTGACGACAAGCCGGAATGCAAGAATCATCCGATCTTTCCCTGTCGAAATTGTAAGAGGCGATTTCGTCTTCACGGCTTGCTTTCGGCCCTACATTTGTTTCTGTTCAAGGAGATGATCCCGTCTTTCCGCCCTTTTCGATGCCTCAGCGGCGTGGCGGCGATCGGTCTCGCCCTGTCACTTCCCCTGGCCGGAGCAGCGAAGATCTCGCCTCTGGCCCCCACGCCGAATTGGACCAGCCTGGAGCCCTACCAGCGCACGATCACCCGGGGCGAATTCACCCGCTTGATCGATCAAGTCTATACCCCCGACGGCGCGTTCTGGGATTACGCCAAGATCGACGATGAAAAAGTGGCGATTTTTTCCGATACCGAGAGGACCGAGCCAATCTTCACGCTCCATTTCGCCGCCAGCGACCAGGCCCAGGTGCCGTTGCCTTACCATTATAAGACCCAGTCGGCCTCGAACGATCCGGCGCGCCCGCTCAAAGGCATCCGCATCGCGCTCGATCCCGGCCATATCGGCGGCGACTGGGCCAAACTCGAGGCCCGCTACTTCAAGCTCGGCGACGATCCGTCGGTCGAGGAAGCCAAGCTGAACCTGATCACCTGCGAGCGGCTCGCCGAGCGGCTCGAGGCCGACGGCGCGGAAATCGTCTGGGCCAAGCACAGCTTCGAGCCGGTCACGCCGTTGCGGCCCGAAGATCTTCATCATGAAGCCATCGCCGCGCTGGCGCTGCCCGAGCACGCGTCCCATTCCGGCTACACGCCGTCGTTTCTGTTCGGGCTTCCCAAGCCACACGCGTCTCACCCCATCGACCCTGCGGACATTGAGAGGCGGATCGACAACGAAGCTGCCCTCCTTTTTTATCGCGTGGCCGAAATCCGCGCCCGGGGCGACGTGGTCAACAAGCAGCATCCCGACCTGACTATTTGCGTTCACTACAATGCTGATGACTGGGGCAACGATCCCGAACATCATCCAATACTGAGCGCGCAAAGCCGCCTCGTCATCTTCACCAACGGCGCCTACGAAAAATCGGAGCTGACCTATGATGACTACAAGTACGACCTGCTGCGCAAGCTGCTCGACCGGACCGCGGTGCAGGAGGAGCGGGGCTGCGCGCTCGTCGGGCAGTCGATGCTCGATACGCTCAAGTATCCCCCGGAAAGTTACCCCGGAAGCTACTTCGCTCATCACGTCACCAATGTGCCGAGCGTCTATGCCCGCGATCTGCTGGCGAACCGCATCTACCACGGACCGGTGATCTATTGCGAGGGCCCCTATATGAACGCGCGCGATGCCTATTACCGGATCATCGCCGGCGACTACATCGGCATGCGCACGATCCAGGGCGAAAGCGTTCCGAGCATCTACCGGGACTATGCCGGCTCCGTGGAACGGGGCGTCCTGAAGTATTTTGGGAAATAGCAGCCCCGGGATGACAGACGTTTCATTTCCCGCTAGCCTTTCGTGATGGACTTGCCGGTGGAACTTTTTCTCGCGTTGCGCTACCTGCGCCCGCGCCGCACGTTTGTCTCGGTCATCACCGTGCTTTCGTTCCTCGGCGTGACCGTGGGCGTCGGCGCGCTGATCGTCGTGCTGGCCGTCATGGCCGGGTTCCAGCAGCGGCTTACGGAAAAAATCATCGGCTTCAACGCCCATATCACCGTGGCCATGGCCGACGGCGCGGTGCTTTACGATTACGACAAGGCCACCGACCTCATCCGGAAACAGCCGGAGATCGTCGGCGCCACCCCGTTTGTCCGCGGCCCCGTCCTGGTCGAATTCCAGGGCAAGATGAGCACCGCTTTCATCAAAAGCGCGCCGGAAGATGGCGACGATCCGGTCCTGCCGCTTAAGCAATTCCTCAAGATCGGTGATTGGGAACTGCGCAGCGACTCGGTGATCGTCGGCACGGAGTGGAGCAAGCGTTACGCGGCCTTTCCCGGCGACAAGATCACCATCTACGGCCCGGCCCAGGTCCGCAGCTTCATCCAACGCAACGAGAAGAACCCGGTCGTCGCCCTCCCCGAGCAACCGATCATCCGCGGCGTCTTCCAGACCGGCCAGACCGGGATCGATTTCGATTTCCTGCTCGTGTCGCTCGAAATGGCCCAGCACATCTACGGGCTGGCGGACGGCGTCCATGGCATCGCGGTGCGGATCAAGGACCCCGAACAGGCCGAGGCGGTGAAGGAGCAACTCAATAAAATCCTGCCACCGACGCTCAGCGCGCGGACCTGGATGGACGACAACAGGGACCAGTTCAACGCCATCGGCGTTGAACGGGTCGTCATGGCCTGCATCCTCTGCCTCATTCTCATCGTCGCGGCGCTCGGCCTTTGCAGCACGCTGATCACGACCACGATCCAGAAATCGCGCGAGATCGGCCTGATGAAGGCGCTCGGCGCGAATGACCGGCAAGTCTGCGGCGTTTTCCTTTTCCACGGCACGGTGGTCGGAGTCGTCGGCACGGTCAGCGGAACGGCCATCGGCCTGTTGATTCTCCACAATCTCAACCCGATACGCGATTTCCTGCTCTACACGTTCCACATCCAGGTCTTCGCCAGTTCCGTCTATGGTCTGCCCGAGATTCCGGCGGTGGTGAATCCGACCCAGATCGCGATCATCGACATCTCGGCCATGGTCATCTGCGTTCTCGCCGCGCTGATTCCCGCCGTAAATGCGGCGACGCTCGCACCCGCCCGCGCTTTGCGGTATGAATAATAGCTCTTCGTGAAAACCAGAATCCTTTTCGCACTCCTGTTGCTGGCCCTCCCTTTTTCGGGGCGGGCCCAGGACGCCACGCCGGACAACGGCCAGGCCCAGTCGCTCCAAAAAGTAACGCTGCACCTCGGCAAGGCGACGTTGAACACCGAGATCGCTGCCACGCCAGCGCAACAGGAAGTGGGACTGATGAATCGCCCACACCTGGCCGACAATGATGGCATGATCTTTCTCCTGCCGAACATCACTACGGCCACGTTCTGGATGAAGAACACGCTGATTCCGCTTTCCATCGCGTTCCTCGACAAGAACGGCGTGATCCTCGAAATTCACGACATGAAGCCGCTGGATGAAACCATCACCCGCAGCGACAGCAACCAGGTCGCCTACGCGCTGGAAGCGAACCTGCACTGGTTCGCGCTCAACAGCATCAAGCCGGGTGATAAGATTGATCCCGCGCCAGTCACTCTCGTCAAAACCGCCAAACCTTGACCACTTCCATGCCCCTCCCCATCGATTACCACATGCATCCGCAGGCCCACAGCGTGAAGCCCTACACGCCGGAGCTTCTGCAACCATGGGCCGACGCGGCGCGGAAACAGGGTGTGAAGGAAATCGCTTTCACCGATCATGACCGTTATTGCGAGGGCGTGAACTTCGACGAGATCGACAAGTTGCGCGCGGCCAATCCCGACGTGAAGATTCTCGCCGGAATCGAACTCGACAACGACCCGGTCAGCGGAAAAGCGGGCCGGCAGTGGGTCGAGAAGAACTGGGACCGGCTCGATTTTGTCCTCGGCTCCGCGCATTACCTGCCGCCCGACCCGGTGATGTTCGACAAAACCGATCGCGTGGAGGAATTTGCCAAAAAGGACATGCCCTCCGCCTGCGTCACCTACATCGCAGAGCTGGAAGGCATGATGGACCGGGGCGGCGTCGATTGCCTCGCCCATCTCGACCTGATCAAAATCCACGGCGTCTGGCATCCGGCCGAAGGGCTCGTGCCTCACTTCAAGCCCTTGCTGGAACGGATCAAGCGCGAGGGACTCGCCATCGAGATCAGCACGGCGGGCTGGCGCAAACCGGTCGGCGAGCAGTACCCCCATGTGGACCTGATCCGTGCCGCGCAGCAAATCGGCATTCCTTTTACCCTCGCCAGCGATGCCCACTCGCATGCACAGTTGGCGGAGGAGTACGGGCGCCTGGCGGAACTGCTGCGGCAACTCGGCATTCGCGAAGTCGCCTCGTACGAAAAACACCGGCGGAAAATGATTCCGCTGGATTTAGGCTAACCAGGACAGATAGGGCAAATAGGCTAAATAAAGAAAAAGCATGGAAAATTTCGAGTGCAATTTCTTCACCCTGCTCGAACTGCTCGACCCGACCAGCCGCCTGGAGGTCGAGGCGGCCTGCACCAAACTGAGCTTCCCGCCCAACCAACCCGTCTATGAGCAGGGCACTCCGGCGAACGCGGTCTATATCGTCTCGTCCGGGCTGGTCGAGGCTGTCACCCAGAGCCCGGACAAAAAACAGACCCGCTCCATCGGTTTCATGGGCCGGGGCGATTTCTTCGGCGATCTCGGCGTCCTGACCGGCAACGCGCGCCTCGCCGGCGTCCGCACCTGCGAGCCGACCAAGCTCCTCCAGATCGAAAAGCTCGCGTTCCAGCGTCTCCTGGAGAAAGTCCCGAAGATGGGCGCCTACTTCAGCCGCAACCTCGCCCGCCGCCTGTATAAAACCTCCGCGGAGGCGCAGACGAGCATCTATTCGCTCGATCTCGGCGGCAACCTGCAGCACTTCGACCTCCTCACCATCTTCCAGGCGATCACCAGCATGGGACGCAGCGGGGAACTCCATCTCCACAACTCCGCCAACGAGCTCATCGGCAGCTTTTTCTTCCGCAAGGGACGCGCCGAGCACGCCCGCTTCGTCCACCTCGTCGGCGTCGAGGCGATCTGGCAGGGCTTCGTGCAATCGGCCACCGAGGGGACATTCACCTTCCGCGTCATGGAGGAACCGAGCGTCCCTTTCACCGAGGAGAACCGGATCGGCCTCGAAAGCACGGACCTGCTCATGCAAGGCGTCACCCGGCGCGATGATTACCAGGCGTTGCCCGAAACCCTGCGCGAGATGAAGGGCCGGATCGGGCGCGTCGCCGAATCACTGCAATGGACGACTCCCGAGACCCAGTCCCTGGCCGAACGAATCTGGGAACTGATCGCCAAGCGGCCCCAGCCGATCGACAGCCTCTGGCGCCGGCTCAATTATTCGTCCATCAGTTTCCTGGAAGCGGTGAATCAACTGGTCCAGACCGGGCAGGCCGAGTTGCTGGCAGCGGCCCCCGCCGAACAGAAACCTCCGCCGTAATTTGTTCCGAGGTCCCAGTGACTCACGCGTTGCCCTCCGATTTTTTCATCCTGCTGAAGTCCCTGAACGAGACCTCCCGCAAGGAAATCGAGTCGGTCTGCACGAAGGTATCGCTCGAGCCCGGGAAACTCGTCTATGAGCAGGGCACCGCGGCCGACTCGATCTACTTCATCATGTCGGGCCTGCTGGAAGCGGTCACCTTCAGCGCCGACGGCAAGCAGAGCCGCGTGGTGGCCGTGATGGCGAAGGGGGAATTCTTCGGCGACCTCGCCATCTTCACCGACCAGCCCCGCCTCGCCGCCGTCCGCACCTGCGAAACGACGGAATTGCTCCGCCTCGACAAGGAACCGCTGCTTCGCCTGTTGAAAAAAATCCCGGAACTCGGCCTCTTCTTCAGCCTCAGCCTCGCCAAACGGCTTTACCACACCTCGACCGAGGCGCATCACAAAGTCTATGCCATCGACCTGAGCGGAAACCTGCAGCGCTTCGACCTGCTCACCATCGTCCAGGCGATCACCGGCATGGGACACACCGGCGAATTGAACCTGAACAATTCCGCCAATCAGTTGCTCGGCAGTTTCTTTTTCCGCAAGGGAAAGGTCGAGCGCGCGCGCTTCGGTCACCTGACCGGACTGGAGGCGATCTGGCAGGGTTTCATCGAGTCGGCGTCCGAGGGCACCTTCAGTTTCAAATCGGTGTCCGAGCCCACCGCAGCCTTCCCCGAGGGAGACAGCAAAATCGACCTCGAAAGCACCAGCCTGCTCCTCGAAGGCGTCGGAAAGCGGGACACCTACCAGGGCATGCCGGAGACGCTGCGCATGATGGAAGGACGCCTCGCCCGCATGACCGAATCACTCGATTGGAAAACGGACGAAACGCGCGCCGCCGCCACGGACATCTGGAAGATCATCACCACCGAGCCCAAGCCGATCATCGACGTCTGGCGCAAACTCAATTACTCGGCAATCTCCTTCCTCGAAGCCGTAATGGAAATGGGCATGACCGAGCAAGCCGAGCTCTTCATCGACGAGAAGCCGGAGGATTAAAGTTTCTTGCTGATGGCGCGCGCCCGGTCCAGTGCAAAGGCCTCGTAGCCGGAGCCCGATCCTCGTGTCCAAAAGGCGTAGTGGAGATACATCAAAGCCTCAGCCCAGCTTAGCGAAGCGTCGTCCCATGTTCCGTGTCGGGCATAGCCTTTCAGGATCGCCTCGCGCTCTTCCGGTGTGTTGAGAAAGACCTGGCGCGCCCGCAAGATCCAGGCGAGATCGAATTCGCGCCAGCCCATGCCTGTCGATTCCCAGTCGATGACGCCAGAGACTTGGTCGTTGTGGAAAAATACGTGCGCCGTGTGAAAATCGCCGTGGGCCAGGACTTCGACCTTCTCCCCGGGCTCATTTGCCGCGAGCCATTCAAGCAGGTCGGGCTGGTTCTTTAGATAATCCCGTTCCTCATCCGACAAAGCATAAAGTGCGCGCCGCGTGAGAGGAGTTGTTGCGATGGGCAGCGAGTGAATCTTCCCCAAGATGGCTCCATACTCCTCAAGGTGATAGAGGACACGCTTCGCCTGATAGGGCGCTCGCCTGGGATCGATCAAATCCCAAAGGATCATTCCTTCGATGGCAGAGAAGCCCAGGCAGAGAACATCGTGCCTTTGCTCAAAAAGCACTTTGGGCACGGGAATGCCGCCTGCAGCCAGGCGGGGGAGGATATCCCGCTCGATGGGCAAATTAATTTCCGGGCTGCTATAGACCTTGATGAAAAAAACGGCGGGCTTCCCGTCAACGTTTCCCTGACAACGGAAACATTTATTATGTTCGCCAATGGTGTCCGCCTCCAGATGATGAATCTCGATGTTGCCGGGAAGGTCAAATTGTGGATGCATGATTGGAGGGGAATGCATGCTAAAGTGTGTTTCCAAAATCAAAAAGATCGAAAAAGGAGACAAGGGGCTCACACGGAGTGACGGAGGGAAGGCAGAGATGGGGAATAGGCAGGGTTGGCGCTTAAGAGTCGAAGAAGCTGGGCGGAAGGAGGATTTTTCAGTCTCCGTGTTCCGTGTGAATTCAGCGCATCCTTGTTAGTCGTTTCCAATGGTTCCCAAGAGTGGCACGGTTGATGCCTGATGGAAGTCATGCCAAACATCAATCATGAGGACATCGCATTGGCGGCCTATCAAATCTACCTTGCGGAAGGATGCCCCGAAGGCAAAGAATTGGCCCATTGGCATGCAGCGGAAGAGAGGCTGACGAAAAACCTGACAGTGGCGGAGGAAAGCCAGCGGGAGGAAGGCGAAGGGGGAATTATTTCAACACCCGATTCAACCGCACTCGAACGCCCGCCCATTCTTTAATCGGTCCTCTGCATGTACACACCCCACAAGTGGGTCTGACATTTTGCAAGATGTCGGTATCCGCCATTTGATTTAATGCACGGTCTTGGGAGCACACTGCGGCAAGGAAGGACGATTCATCCAACTTTTGCGCCCCCGCAATAAAGGATCGAAAACTTGTGGTTGGGCTTCCCGGTCTTACCCTGATGAAGAGATGAAGGACTACGCAATCCGGGCGCTGGGGCAGATCGAGGCTTCCGCCCGGAAGGGAATATGGGGAGCGCATTGGGGATGCGCGGTGATCACCGGGTCGCTGCTGGTTGATGAAAAACTGATCGATGATGAAGCAAGGACCCTCGTCACCGGTTTGCTCAAGTCCATGGTGGATTCGGAGCCGAATTCTTCTAAAGCAGGAAGTGAAGATCGAGTTTTTATCCCGCGCGAACTGTTTGCCGAGAAACTTTTCGCAGAGCTGGCTGTTGGCGCAACAGAACCGAAGGAACTTGGCCATGACGTCATCTACTCGGCATACGTCCTAAAGGCGTTGGACCATTTCGGCATCATGCCATGGGAATCGCTGCTGGACGGCGTGACGATGCTCGTCCGCAAGATCAAGGCGGCCAGCCCCGGTTGGATCACGATCAACGGAAAGAAGAAATTCAACAAGCCCGGCGAAGCGGAAGAAAAGACCGCCGACGATTATTGGACAATCTTTTCCCGCTTCGATCGCTCGCGATCGATGGAAGCGGGTGACATGCAACTCGGGCATCTCCTGACCCATGGCCACGCCATCGAGATGATCCGGCAGGGCGCGGGAGCGGAGCTTGCGGCCGATTTTGACTTGGCCTATCGCAAGCGCCTGCGCGTTTTGCGGCTCGCCAACGAAGAGCAGCAGGAGAAAATCGCGCTGCCGCTTCGAGAGCTCGATCCCCGTACCCGCGAATATTGGACGCTCGCGCAGTCCCTCGAAGGAATGCGCGACCATGCGCTTAAGTATGCCTACAGTTTCCTTGATCTGAGACGGGACGACCTATCGGCTACTGATCTCGAAGCGTACGGACGAATACTCTGGCTCAACGAACTCAAATGATTTTACACAAAGACGCCTTCCTTGCGTGGCTCTGCCACGGCAACTTCATCGAGATGCTGCAGAAACAGCACAATCTCCCGACGGAGGACCTGAGAATATGGGTGGAGGAAACGGAGGATGACCGGAGCGCCTATTACGATTGCGTCTTCGTGGAGCCCATCGCTTTTACCAACGTAACCGGAGGCCAGCCCCTGCCCAAAATAATCCTCAAGAACAACAAGGTCAGAAGGGAGAATGTGGAGGAGGTCATCATGTTTCTCGTGCAATCCTTTGACCTCAGCGAGATGGAAGCCAAAAGAGTGATGCGCGACATCTCCTAGCCTCCTCCCATTGCGGCAATCTTAAGTCTTGGTAATGGAGGGGATTTTACCTCGCACTAGTGTTATGTTCCGCTCATAACAAACCCACCAAAAACTACCACTATGGACGCCGCACCTGTCTTCGCCTCAAACGCCGCCAACTCGGGCCTGCCCCCGGTCCCCGGCACCGAACAAGCCCGCGCCATCACCTATGGCCATGCCAGCCTCGCTTCCACCGCCGAGGCGGTGAAGGAAGCCAGCGCCTGGGTCTATCCGCTGCGCCGGGAAATCGGCCGCGTCATCGTCGGGCAAAAATATCTCATTGATCGCTTGCTCGTCGCGCTGATCGCCAACGGCCACGTCCTGCTTGAAGGCGTCCCCGGTCTGGCCAAGACACTCGCCCTGCGCACGCTCGCCGGGGCGGTGCAGGCCCGCTTCCAGCGCATCCAGTTCACGCCGGACATGCTTCCCGCCGACATCGTCGGCACGCTCATCTACAATCCGCGCGACGGCACCTTCAACCCGAAGCTCGGCCCGGTCTTCACCAACTTCGTCCTCGCCGATGAAATCAACCGCGCGCCGGCCAAGGTGCAGAGCGCGCTGCTCGAGTCGATGCAGGAGCGGCAGGTGACGCTCGGCGAGAACACCTACCAGTTGCCTGAGCCGTTCCTCGTCATGGCCACGCAAAACCCGGTCGAGCAGGAAGGCACCTATCCCCTGCCCGAAGCGCAGGTCGATCGCTTCATGCTCAAGATCGTCGTGACCTATCCTACCCGCGCTGAGGAACGGACCATCCTCGACACGATGGCGACGACGACCCCGAATCTCACCGTGGAACCGGTCGTGACGCCGGAGCAGATCCTCCAGGCGCGCCAGGTGGTCAACATGATCCATGTCGATGAGAAGGTGCGCGACTACATCGTCGATCTCGTCATCGCGACGCGCGACCCGAAGGCCTACAAGATGGAATTCCCCGGCTGGATCCAGTATGGCGCCTCGCCCCGCGCCACCATCGCGCTCACGCTCGCGGCCCGCGCGCTCGCCTTCCTCAACGGCCGCGCCTACGTCACGCCGCAGGACGTGAAGGAGATCGCCCACGACGTTCTGCAGCACCGCGTCACCGTCACCTACGAGGCCGAGGCGGAGAACCTGACCTCGCGCGACATCGTGCAGAAGATTTTGGATACGCTGCCGGTCCCTTGAACATCTTTTTTAGACAGGAAAAACATGAAGGACATGAGTTGGGAATTCAGAACTTTCGGAATCGATCCTTCGACAAGCTCAGGGTGACCGACTGCTTCAGGGACTCAGGCTCACTTCATGTTCCTCCTGTCTAAACTCAGTCAATAATATGGACCCCGCCGTCACCAGAGAAATCCTGAAGAAAGTCCGTCAGGTCGAACTGCGCACGCGGCGCCTCGTCACCGACGCGCTGGCCGGGGAATACCATTCGGTCTTCAAGGGCCGCGGCATGGACTTCGATGAGGTCCGCGAATATTCGCCCGGCGACGAAGTCCGGCTGATCGACTGGAATGTCACCGCGCGCACCGGCACGCCGTTCATCAAGAAGCTGCGCGAGGAACGGGAACTGACCATTCTCCTCGCCGTCGATGTCAGCGCGTCGGGCAAATTCGGGTCGCAAAGCCAGAGCAAGCGCGAGCTCGCCGCCGAGGTGGCCAGCGTCCTCGCCTTCTCCGCCATCCGCAACCGGGACAAGGTCGGGCTGCTCCTCTTCACCGACGAGGTTGAGCAATACATTCCGCCGACCAAGGGCCGCCATCACGTCCTGCGGGTCATCCGCGAAGTCCTCTTTCACACGCCGCAACGGCGCGGCACCGATGTCGCCGCCGCGCTCGATTTCGTAAACGATGTGCAGCGCCGCCGCGCCGTCGTCTTTGTCATTTCCGATTTCATCGAAACGCCCGAGGCTTTCCTGCGCCTGAAGCGGCAGCTTCGTCTGACCAACAAGCGCCACGATCTCGTCCTGCTCCACCTGCGCGACCGGCACGAGGAGGAACTGCCCGCCGTCGGCCTGCTCACGCTGGAAGATCCCGAGACCGGCGAGGTGCGCGAGGTCGATACCGACAGCAAGGGGGTGCGCAAGGCCTTCTCCATGCTGGCCAAGGAACGGATCGACCAATTCCGCCGGGCCGCGCGCCAGGCCGGCGTCGATAGCCTCGAGCTTCGCACCGGCGAGGCCTACACCCAGGCGCTCTATGCCTTTTTCCAGAATCGTTCGAGCCGGAGGCTGGGATGAAGCGGGGATTTATAGGTCTGATGAGTCTGATGCTTTTGGGAGCGATGGTTGCCCGCGCGCAGACCAACACGGCCGACTCGCCCGTTCCGGCCACGGTCCCGGCGACCAACGCGCCCGCCGCGCCATTTGCCTCTGACGCCACCCCGCCGCCCGCGCTCAATGCGCCCGACCCCACAAACGCCGTGCCGCCAAAGCCGGATGACATTGAAGACATCCGCCCGCCCTTTTTCTTTCTTCATTCGTGGTTCTGGCTGTGGATCGGGCTTGCCGTTACCGCCGCCATCGCGCTGCTCGTTCTCTTTTGGTTTAGGTTCAGGCCTCAACGGCAACTCACTCCCCTGAGTGCCTACGAGATGACGCTGGCCAAGCTTGAGAAAGCCCGCGAGTTGCTCCGGGAAGAGAATCCGATGCCCTACGCCATCTTTGTCTCCGAGACGATCCGTACCTACCTCGGCCAGCGCTTCGCCTCGCCCTCCACCCGCCGCACCACGGAGGAATTCCTGGGACAGATGGAAGCCGACCGGTCCACGCCGCTCGCCGAGCACCGCGACCTGCTGCGCGAGTTCCTCCAGTCGTGCGATCTCGTCAAATTCGCGCGCTATCAACCGACCTTCGGGGAATTGGAAAAGGTCCAGCAACGCGCCTTCAACTTCGTCACAGCGACAAAACCGCTCCCTGCCTCGAGCCACGACGATGGGAGCCAGCCATGAACGCCGCGAGCCAGTTCCAGTTCGCCTATACTTGGGTGCTCGGGTTCCTGGCGTTCCTGCCTCTGCTGGCCTACCTGCGCGGTCATTGGGGGAAGGAAGCCGCGATTCAATATTCGAGTCTGGGCCTTTTGGGACCTCTCGCGCAGAGCCGGAAAGTCCAGCCCGGCGGCTGGCTCTCGGCCCTCCGTTTTCTCGCTCTGGCCTGTTTTATCGTCGCGCTGGCACGCCCGCAGAAACTCGACTCGAGCACACAGGTGCGGGAAAGCGGCATCGACATGATGCTGGCCATCGACCTTTCCCCTTCCATGCAGGCGCTCGACTACCATAAGGACGGCCAGGAAATCAGCCGCGTCGATGTGGTGCGCGAGACCGTCGGCCAATTCATCAAGGACCGGCCCACGGACCGGATCGGCATGGTCGCCTTCGCCGGCGAGGCCTACCTGATGAGTCCGCTCACCCTCGACCACGACTGGCTCCAGCAAAATGTCGAGCGCCTTCAGGTCGGCCTCGCCGGTGACGCCACGGCCATCGGTTCCGCCATCGCGACCTGCGCCAACCGCCTCCGCGACCAACCCGCCAAGTCGAAGATCATCGTCCTGCTCACCGACGGCCAGAACAACGCGGGCAAGATCACGCCGCTGGCCGCCGCCGAGGCCGCCCAGGCGCTCGGGATCAAGATTTACACCATCGGCGCGGGCTCGTCCGACGTGGCAAAGTTTCCCATGCGCGACGCCTTCGGCCGCATTTTCTACACGACCATTCCCGTCGATATGGACGAGCCTGCGCTCAAAAAAATCGCCTCGATCACCAATGGAAAATTCTTCCGCGCCGCCGACTACGATTCCCTCAAGAACGTCTATGCGGAAATCAACAAGCTCGAGACCAGCCAGGTCGATGTGAAGCATTTCCAGCACATCAAGGAGTACTTCACGCTCGCGCTCTATCCCGGGCTTCTTTTCCTCGGCCTCGAAGTCTTTCTCGGTTACACCCGCTGGAGGAGGGTCCCATGATCTCCGAATTTTGGGACAAGCTGGACCCGGGATTTTTCGCGCCGGTCTGGCTGCTGGCCGGCTCGGTCGCCGTCGTCGCCATTGCGCTGCTGGAAGTCGGCGCCCGCCGCCGCCGCAACCAGGCGCTGCGCCTTTTCGCCGCCTCGCATCTGGTGGCCGCGCTGACCGGCAGCGTCTCCCTTTTCAAGCGGTTCGTGAAGCGGGCGCTCCTCATCACCTCGGTCGGGCTCCTCTTCATCGCCATGGCCCGGCCCCACCTTTTCTTCGACTGGCAGGACGAGAGCCGCACCGGCCTCGACATCCTCCTCGCCGTCGATTGCTCCAAGAGCATGCTGACCGAGGACGTGAAACCGAACCGCCTCGAGCGCGCCAAGCTCGCCATCGCCGACTTTGGCGTCCGCCTTCCCGACAATCGCCTCGGCCTCATCGCCTTCGCCGGAGACGCCTTCCTGCAATGCCCGCTCACCCTCGACCATGAGGCCTTCGAGGCCGCCGTGCGCGAGCTCGACACCGACAGCATCCCGCGTCCCGGCACCGACATCTCCTCGGCCATCGAGCAGGCGACGCAGGCGCTGAGCAGCCAGCCCGACAACATGAAAATCCTCATCCTCGTCACTGACGGGGAAGACCTTGAGGCGCGCGCGCTTGACGCCGCCAAGACTGCCGCCGCCAGCGGACTCAAAATCTATACCGTCGGAGTCGGCACACCCGGCGGCGGAATCATCCCGGAACGCGACGACACCGGCGCCCTCACCTACCATCACGATGCCGACGGCCAGATCGTCCAGTCGAAGCTCGACGAAAATACCCTGCGCCAGATCGCGTCCCTCACTGGCGGCGCCTATGTCGAACTTGGCCAGCAGGGTGAAGGTCTTGAAGAGATCTACAACCACTACATCGCCTCGCTGCCCCGGCAGCACCTCGAGGAGCGCCGCGAAAAAATCCGCATCGAACGGTTTGAGTGGCCCCTTGGCCTGGCTATTCTATTGCTGATGGCGGAATTTCTGATCAACGAACGGGCCTCCACTCGCGCCGCGACCGACGATCTGACACCCGCAGGGCAGGGCCGTCGCATCCGGCGCCGCCGCCAGCCCGCCAAGGGCGCGCTCACCGCCGCACCCCTCATCGCCGCCGGCCTGCTTTTCGCCGGCACGGCCAGCCCCGCCCGCGCCGCCGCGACCGACAAGGCGGAAAGCGACTACAAGTCGGGCCAGTACGAAGATTCCCTGCAAAATTACCGGCAGGCGCTCGAGAACCAGCCGGACCGCAGCGATCTCCAGTACAATCGCGGCGATGCGGCCTACAAGTCGGGCAACTTCACCGAGGCCGAGGAGGCCTACCTCAAAGCGCTCGAGACGCCTGACCTCACCCTCCAGGAAAAAACCTACTACAATCTCGGCAACGCCCAGTTCCGGGACGGCGAAGCGATGCAAAAAGTCGATACCAAGAAAACCATCGACCTGTGGGAAAAGGCGCTTCATTCCTACGACTCCGCCCTCAAGCTCAAGACCGCCGCCGACACCCGCCACAACTACGACCTGGTGAAGGAAAAATTGGAAAAGTTGAAACAAGAGCAGCAAAAAAAAGACCAGCAGGACAAAAACGATTCATCGCAGTCCGGAAAAAATGGGCAATCGGGCCAGAATTCGCAGCAACAGAAGCAGCAGGGCGGTCCCGGCGACAAGCAACAGCAGCCACAGAATCCCTCGGGCCAGAACAATCCGCAGAACGGCAACCAAAAAAACCAGGGGCAGGGCGATCAATCCAAACCGCAGGACCAGCCCGGCTCACCGGGCCAGGACAAGACGGGCCAGTCCCCCGGCAGCAAGGACCAAAATAACACCCAGCAAAGCGCCTATTCCGGCGGGCGCGAGCAGGACAAGCAGGACCCCGGCGCCAAGTCGCGGCAGGAAGCGGAAGCGCTGCTCGATTCGCTCAAGGACGACGAGCGTCACGTCAACGCCCGCGCGCTGGAAAACGGCAATCAGCCCCCGCCACCGCCGGCCTCAGGCAAGGATTGGTAGCCATGAAAGCGCCTCTCTTTTCCCTGCGTCCCGGCCTGGCACTGGCGGCCCTGCTTGCCCTCACCACCACGTCCAGTCTCGCCGCGGCGACGCTCACGCAGCAAATGGATCCGCAGGAAGCCGGCGTGGGCGATGAAGTCACCATCACGCTGAAGGTCGAGGGCGGCGACATCAAGACGAAGGACACCGCGACGGGCATCTTCGGCATGAACATGGCGGGACCGGACATCACGCTGCCCCAGGTCGAGGGCCTTCGGTGGAATCCCAATTACCAGTTCCAGACCATTTCCATCAACGGCAAGGCGAGCGCAACCGTGACCTTCACCGTCACTCCGCTCCACACCGGCGACTTCACCGTTCCCGCTTTCGATGTCCCGCTCCAGGAAGGCGCCGCTCTCCAGACCAAGGCGATGAAGCTGCATGTCGTGGCCGGCACCACGTCCCCGCCCGCCACCGTGCCGATGCCGGTCCCCATCAATCCCCCGTCACCGATCCAAAATCTTCCCGGGTTTAATCCCAACGGCCCCGTGGTCATGCCGCCCAACACCCCCCCCGCGCCCGGCGCCGCGGATAGCACCTCCAACGGCACCGTGGAGGTGCCCACGGAAAGCGACGGACGCCCCGCGAAGGTCTTCGTCGTGATCACGCCGAAAACCACCGACGCCTACGTTGGCGAATCGGTCCCGATGATGATCGATTTTTACATCCGGCTCGACGTCATCGCCCAGCAGGACTCGCTGCCCACGATCAAGGGAAGCGATTTCATGATGAACAGTCTCTCCGTCCATCCGCAGGAAAACGACCTCATGATCCTGAACGAGGCGTTTCATCGCGAGCGGTGGGTCACCGCCATTGCCGCACCGAAAAGCGGCGATTTTCCGATGCAAATGGAACGCGACACCTACTGGAACAAGCCGAACACGACCAATAATAACGATCCTTTCGGCAATTTCTTCAACCGCCCCAACCTGGTCCATGAATTGGTCCCCAGCAATGAATTGACGTTCCACGTCCATGCCCTGCCGGCGGATGGACGTCCCGCGAACTTCAGCGGGGCGATCGGCCATCTCAAGGTGACCGGAGCGGCGCAACCAACTTCCGTGGCTGTCGGCGAACCGGTCACGCTCCACTTCACCGTCGCGGGCGAGGGCAATTTCGATTACGTCAAATGCCCCACCCTGGCCGACGATCCCGCCTGGAAAACCTACGTTCCAGCCTCGAAGACCAACTATCAGGATGAATCCCACACTGCGGGCTTCAAAATTTTTGAGCAGGCCGTCATCCCGCAAAAGAACGGGACCCTTCCACTGCCCCAGGCCAGCTTCAGCTACTTCGACCCGGCAAACAAACAGTACGTCACCACGCCGATTAATCTTCCCGCCGTCACCGTCACCGGCACCGCCGCGGCTGTTCCCCCTGCGTCCCCTGGCGGCGATGCCGACGCCACCGCCGCCGCGGCGAAAGCCACCGATTTCCTCTCCAACCGGCTCAACATTGGTTCCCTGACTGCCTCGCTCGCCCCGGTCTATCGCCAGCCCTGGTTCTGGGTCGTCCAGGGCGTCGTCGTCGTCCTGCTGCTCTTGGGCATGCTCTTTCTCTTTTTCCGTTCCCGCACCAGCCCGGACAACGACCTGGCCGAACGGGCCCAGCGCCAGCAGACCCTGGAACAGGAGGAGGACGCGATGGGCGAAGCGGTCCGCCTCGGCGATGCCCGCGCTTTCTTCCTCGCCGCGCGCCATGCCGTCCAGTTGCAACTCGGAGCCCAGTGGAAACTGCAACCCGAGGCCATCACCCTGGGGGAAATCCGCCAGCGCGACCCCCAATTGGCCGAGACCCTGGAATCTCTCTTCACCCAGGCCGACGAGGTCATCTATTCCGGCCAGGCCCGCAAGGACCTCGACCTGGCGCAATGGCAGCTTCATGTCCGCCGGGACCTCCTCCAACCGCAACCCGCGTGACCATGAACTTTCTCCACAGATCCGTCATTTTTTTTACCGTTGCCGTTTTTCTTTTTCCCTTTCTCCTCCATGCCGACTCTTCCGATAGCCAGCTTGAGGCCGCCAACCGCGCCTATACCTACGGCAGCTACGATGAATCGGCCCAGCTCTTCCGCCAGATCATCGCCGACCGCGGCTATTCCGCCTCGCTCTGTTTCAATCTCGCCAATGCCGAGGCCCGCGCCGGTCATCCCGGGCTCGCCATCCTCAATTACGAGCGGGCCCGGTATCTCGCGCCCGCCGACAAGGACATCGACCACAACCTGCAACTCGCGCGCAAGCAGGCCGGACTCGAGCCCAATACCTACCGTTGGTGGCAGGTCGCGCTCCGCAGCATCGACTGGACCGTCTGGCTCTCCATCATGGCCGCCGGGTCGCTCCTCATTTTTCTCGCCATGATCGGCACGGCCTGCGCGCCCACGCTCGCAACCGCCACGAACATCTCCGTGCGCGCCCTGAAAATCACTTTCCGGGCGACCATCTTCATCGGCATCCCGGTCTGTCTTTTTCTCGGCTTCATCGAGCTTTCCACCCTCGGCTTCAACAACCGCATCGAGGGCGTCATCATCGCCCCCAAGGAGGCCACCCTGCGCATCTCGCCCTTTGAAAGCTCCGACAGTACCGGCACCATTCCCGAGGGTGAACTCGTCACCGTCGAGGCCCGCTACAATGATTATTTGCGCATCGAGGCCCGCGACCACCACTTCGGCTGGGTGCAGGAAAAGGAACTCGCGCCCATCACCGGCAGCTTTGACGTGAAGCCTGCGAATTAAAAGGTAACGGTCCCGCGCGGCGGGAGGACCTGCGCGGGCTACCAATCGCGCGCGAAAATCCCCGCTTGCGCGAAGAGCGAATCAATCGGCACACTCCCCCATGCTACCCGATTGGTTTCTCGACGCAAAACTCGGCATCTTCATCCATTGGGGAATCTATTCCGCCGGTGACACCAGCGAATCGTGGGCCTTCTTCAACTGCGAAATTTCCCATGAAGATTACATGGCCCAGGCCAAGACCTTCACCGCATCGCGTTACGATCCGGACGCGTGGGCCGATTTGTTCGTCCAAGCAGGCGCGAAATATGCCGTGCTCACCACCAAGCATCACGACGGCTTTGCGTTGTGGGACACCAAGGCCAACAAACTCAACGCGAAGGACGGCTCACCCGCCGGTCGCGACCTGATTGGGCCTTACTGCGAGGCGCTGCGCAAGCGGGGCCTCAAGGTCGGCCTCTATTTTTCCCATCTCGACTGGACCCATCCCGACTACGCGAGCATTCTGCCGAAAAAAGACCAGCCGCACGATCACGCGAAAAAGCATACCAACCGTTTCGGCTATCCGCAGGGCCCGGAAAATCCCGCGGCGTGGGAGCGCTTTCTCGAGTTTCATCGCGGCCAGTTGAAGGAACTTTGCACCCGCTATTCGCCCGACCTGCTTTGGTTCGACGGCGATTGGGAGCGCGACCCGGAGCAGTGGCGCTTCAAGGAGCTTCGCGAGCAGCTTCTTTCCTGGGCGCCCGGCGTCGTCCTCAACAGCCGCATGGGCGGTTACGGCGATTACGGGACGCCGGAACAGGCGATGCCGGTCTCGAAGCCGCAGGGCCCGTGGGAATTTTGCGTGACTATCAACGACTCGTGGGGCTACCAGAAAAAGGACACCAATCACAAGTCGGTCCGCCAATGCATCCGCATGCTGGCCGAATGCGCCGGCATGGGCGGCAATCTTCTCCTCGACGTCGGCCCAAAAAGCGACGGCAGCCTGCAACCGGAACAGGTCGATGTCCTGAAAGGACTGGGCCGCTGGACGCGAAAGCATTCCGAGGCGCTGCATGGCACGGGCGCGGGATTGACGCCCGGCCTCTTTTACGGCGCTTCGACGCTCAGCAAGGAAAAGAATGTGCTTTATCTCATCTGTTTTGATCGCCCGAATGGCCAGGTGGCCGTGAAGGGAATCCACAACACCGTCAAGCGCGTCAGCGTGGTGGGTGGGGGCGAACTCAAGCAGCAAATGATCGGCGGCGCGCCCTGGGCCCGGCTGCCCGGCATCCTCTGGATCGACGTTCCGGAGAGCGCGCTCGATCCCGATGCCACCGTGCTGAAGGTGGAACTGAATGGCGCGCTCGACGCTTACACGGGCCCGGGCGATGCCGTGACACACAACATCTGAATCCAATCACCTCCAATTAGTGAAATTTTTCCCAACCTTTTTGCGATCTTAAAAAAGTGAAACCATCCCTCTCCCTCGCCCTTGGCTCGGTCCTCTGCCTCATCCTTGCCGGCTGCACCGTCACCTCGGACAATCCCCTTTCCTCCCCGGACACCGCCCAGGCCGATCAGCGACTGGTCGGCGATTGGTTCAGCAAGAAGGACAAGACCACCTTTCATTTCACCGTGAGCAAGGGCGGCTGGATGCACGTCAAGATCACCCAGTCCAATCCCGGCGGGAAAACGGACTCCTACGATTTCTTTCCAACGACCATCGGTTCAACGACCTTCCTGAATGTCCAAAACGAGGACGACGATGGCCATCACATCAAGGGTTATATTTTGCTCCGCTACACGATTTCAGGAAATCATGTGCTGCAAATGTGGATGGCCTCCCAGGATGAGGCGGCCGCCGCGGTGCGGGCGGGAAAACTCAAGGGCATCGTCCATGAGAACAAAAATTCGATGGTTGCGGTGGGAAATCCTCCGCATCCTGATGTGGACGTCACGTTGCAGGACAGTCCGGCCCGTCTCGTCAAATTCATCCAGGGCACGGATGTGGAAAAGTTCTTCAGCAACAAGATGGAACCGCTGACGCGGATCAAGCCCTAGGTCCCGAAACTGATGCCGACCGCCTTGGCGGTGTTGACCATCTGCCCGTCGGGCGGCACGTGCTTGATCTGGCCGACCGCTTCCTTGATCGTCACCGCGCCGATCTGGTAGTTGAGGTAACTGACCATGTGGCCAAATTTCTTTTCCTGAATCAGTTGTACCGCGCCCACGCCGAAGCGGGTGCCGAGGTTGCGGTCCTGGGTCGTCGGCGCTCCGCCGCGCTGCAAGTGCCCCAGTACCACGGTGCGCGTTTCGCGCCCGGTCCGCTCCATGATCTCGCTGGCAACCTGCGCGCCGATCCCGCCGAGCCGGACTTCGCCCTTGGTCATCCCGTCCACGGTCAATACTTCTCCACCCTTCGCCGAGGCGCCCTCGGCCACGACGATGAGCGTCGAGGCGGCGCCGCTGGCCATCCGCTTTTCCACGTGGTCAACGAGCTTGGCGTAGGAAAAGGGAATTTCGGGAATCAAAATCACGTCCGCGTTGCCCGCCAGCCCGCCGTACAAGGCGATCCAGCCGGCGTGGCGCCCCATGACTTCGAGCACCATGACCCGTTTGTGGCTGGCTGCGGTCGTGTGCAGCCGGTCGAGCGCATCGGCCACGCATTGCACCGCGGAATCGAAACCGAATGTTGTCGCCGTCGCGGAAAGATCGTTGTCGATCGTCTTCGGCACGCCGACCACGGGTACGTCATTTTCAAAAAGCTGGTCCGCCGTGGTCAACGACCCATCGCCGCCAATGCAAACCAGCGCGCTCACCCCGAGGTCCGCCAGAGTCTTCTTGGCTTCGTCGATGATCGGCTGCGGGATCAGCGCCTTTTCGCCCAGGCCGGACTTCGCCACGAAGCGGCCCTTGTTCGTTGTCCCGATGATCGTCCCGCCCGTGGCGGCGATGCCCTGCGTATTTTCCAGGGTGAGGACCTTGTAGTTGATCGGCGAGAGGAGACCCTCGTATCCATCGATGAAACCGAGCACTTCCCAGCCGAGCGTATTCGCCGACGCGACCGTTGCGCGGATAACCGCGTTCAGCCCGGGACAATCACCGCCACTCGTCAAAACACCGATACGAAAAGGTTGCACGGTTAATGGCTAACGCGGTTTCTAAAAAGTGCAAATGGAAATCATTCGTGTTTCTCATTTTTTTCGCAAAAAAAGCGGTGACGCTTCCTCCATATTGGGCATTCTCGCTCCGATGCAACGTGAGTTTTCCGAGTCCCAGCCCGAACTGATGGATTTGCCCGACCAGGACGAAGCCGCCTTGCGCAACGATCTGGAGCACCTCGCTCGCCTTAATCGCACTTTTGGCGGCAGGAAAGCGGTGGAGACCATGTTTCACAAGCTGGCCGACCGGACCCGTAAGCTTCTCTTGATCGATCTCGCATCAGGCTACAGCGATCATGGCCGCAACCTGATCCGGCTTTCCAAAGAGCGCCAGCACGACGTCACCATCGTCGCCGTCGATTTCCAGTTCCAGACGCTGCAGATCGCGCGCAAAGCCACGTCCCCGGACCAGAAAATGTTCTTCGTCCAAGCCGATGCCCGCAAGCTCCCCTTCCGCAACAAGGCCGCCGACCTCGCCTTTTGCAGCCTCGCTCTCCATCACTTCGCCGAGAAGGACGCCCTCGCCGTGCTCCGGGAGATGGCACGGATCGGCCGCTTCGGCACCGCCTGCGTCGATCTCGTCCGAAGCCGCCTCGCCGCCTTTTGCATCTGGATGCTCACCACGTTTCTCATCCGCGACCCGATGGTGCGCCACGACGCCCGCCTTTCCGTCCGTCGCGCGTTCACCAGCGGGGAAATGAAGTCACTCGCCCGCCAGGCCGGGTGGCCGAATCTCAAGCAGGTCAAATTCTTCTGGTTTCAACAGGGCGTCCTGGCCCGGGTGGAAGCATGAGGACCTCCAACGTCATCACCATCCGCGCACCGCTGCCGCTCATCTTCAGCGTTGCCTCCGACCTCGCCCGCTGGCCCGACTTTCTCGCCCACTATCGCTACAACCGCTTCCTCTCGCCGATGCCCTGGGGCGGCATCGTCAAGATGTCGGCCGTCCGCACCGGCATCCCCACGACCTGGATCTCCGAATACCGGATCGACACCGAGAAATGCCAGCTTTACTTCAAGCACCTCAAGTCGGCCCTCAACGCCACCCGCGGCATGGTCGTCATCTGGCATTTCACCGAGGTGCCCGAGGGCATCCGGGTCGAGATCACCCATGATTTGGAATTGCACTGGCCGCTAATCGGTGGCTTTGTAGGGAAGTACATCGTGGGTCTCTTTTTCATTCATCACATCGCCACCCGCACCCTGGCGGGCCTTAAGCGCAAAGTCGAAAGCATGCCAACCTCATGAGTTCACGCGTTGTCGTCACCGGAATTGGAGCGCTCACCTGCATCGGGCACGGGCGTCAGGGTTTCTGGGACGGCATCCTCCGCGAACGGTCCGGCATCGGCTTTCTTACCCGGTTTGACACCACTCCCTACGAGGCCAAGTGCGCGGGTGAAATCAACGACTTCGTCCCCGCCGACCATTTCCCGCCCCACAAGCTGAAACGGATCGACCGCTTTGCCCAGTTTTCGCTCGTGCTCAGCCAGCAGGCGCTGGACGACGCCGGCCTGAAACTGTCTCCCGAGGAACCGCGCCACGATGTCGGCGTCAGCTTCGGCACCGCGCTCGGCGGCATCACCACGGCCGAGATCAACCACACCCGTTTCGTCCATGAAGGCGTCCGCGCCATCCCCGCCGCGCTCGCGCTCCAGGTCTTCGGCGGCTCGGCCCACAGCAACATCTCCATCGCTTATGGGATTCGCGGCTACAGCACGACCAACTCGAACAGTTGCGCCTCCGGCACCGTCGCGGTCGGCGAAGCGTTCCGCGTCATCCGCGAAGGCCGCGCCCAGGTCATGATCGCCGGCGCGGCCGAGGCCCCCCTCGCCTCGCTCACCTTCGGCGCGTTCGACACGATCAAGTCAATGTCCAAGGAAGCCAAGGACCCGACCCGCGCGTGCCGGCCCTTCGACACCAGCCGGTCCGGCTTCGTCATGGCCGAGGGCGGCGGCAGCCTCCTTCTCGAATCGCTCGAGCACGCCCGTGCCCGCGGCGCCCACATCTACGCCGAGGTGCTCGGCTACACGCTCAACAACGATGCCTATCACATGTCCTCGTCGCTGCCCGAGGGCGAGGCGGCCATCGAATCGATGCGGGCCACGCTTGAGGAAGCCAAGCTGCGCCCCGACCAGATCGACTACATCAACGCCCACGCCAGCAGCACCCCGATGAACGACGGCACCGAGGCCCGGGCCGTCTCGAAATTCTTCGGCAAAAAAACTCCCGCCATCAGCGGCACCAAGGCCTACTACGGCCATCCGCTCGGCGCGTCGGGCGCGATCGAGGCGGCCATCTGCTGCCTCGCGATGAAGCACAGCCACGTCCCGCCCACGCTCAACTGCCACGAACCGTGCGAGGAAGTCACGCCCAGCTTCGACCTCGTCCGCCTCAAGGGCCGCTCGCAACCCGTGAAGTATGCCCTGAGCAATTCGTTCGGCTTCGGCGGCATCAACGCCTCGCTCGTCTTCGGCCAAGTGGAGTAGTTCGGCGTTCCCTACGGATCGATTCCGTCCTGCAACCGGACCTCGGTGGTCTTGCCTTCCGCCACCTCCACTTTTTTCATGGCAAAACCGGGAACCGAAAGTTCAATCGTTCCCGGCACCAGGTTGTCCAAAAGCAGCTGGCCATCCGCTTTCATGCCCCATGCGCCGAGCGAAAGAGGCGCCGCCGGATTGATCCAGTGAACAGTGAAATTGCCTTTGGGCTGACCGTTCTGGTCAACGACCACCAGTTTGATCCGTCCCGCGTGCAGGAGCACGAAATGAAAGTGATTGGCGCGCCGGGTGTCGATGACCTGATAGTAGCCCGCGAAACCCTGGTGGTGCACAAAGATGGCGATCTCCCCCATCGGAAGCACCAAGTCCATGAATTTTTGCCCACCGCTTTTGTAGTAATTAAGCTGCTGCCGGCGCAAAGGCTTCCCTTGGTCGTCGAACTGGGTATGGGCGTGGAACGGCTCGAAGCCCACGTCGGACAGGTCCACCATGTCCGCGCCGCTTGCCGTCAAGCGCACGATCTTCGCGGGATCAGCCTTCAGGACGATGTTCTTCGCGCTCTGGGTCGAATTGAAATTATAACGGAAGAAAGTCCATGGCGTGTAGGGGCCGCGCACCGCGAGCGCCTTGGGGGCATCAAGATGATGGGCATCCGTAATCGAAAAGGTCCCGTCCGGCGCCACGGGCTGCCACTGGTAGGCATCGGGCACGTTCCATTGAATGCCGACCAGCGAGATCAATCCCACCTCCACGCCGGTCATCGACGGCCCCTTTACCACGACCTTGCCGGAAAAAATACGCGGAGACGGGCCATTCTCGACCAGGTCGAATTGTTCCGGCACCGGGGTGGGCTCCAACTCAGGATGTGGATTCGGCGGTGACGATGCCCCCCACCCGTTCCAAGGCTGGTCCGGAACCGACGCACGGTAAATGAGCGTGTTGTCCTTGCCGAACGTGCCGCCATCGGCGGAAACCGCCGCGACCGAGGGCCTTTCCACATCTGCCCGCGCGGGGGCCATGCTTCCAAGCAGTGCCGCAGAAAAGACCGCCATCATACCCAGGTGCAGCCCGGCGATCTGGCATCGGGCAAAGTGGACAAACATATTTGCGGCAGGCATTTTGAAACCTTAATTGAACCTGACCTTCTTATCGCGACATGATGAGTGTGTCGAACGCTCAATTTCCCGCCTCTCATAGGAAAGATGTCCGATTGTTGTGCGGCGATTTGCGGTTAGACTGATGCATGCCTTCCCATGACGTGATCATTGTCGGCGCGGCGCCGGCGGGATCGCTGGCGGCGCTGGTGCTGGCGCGGGCGGGACATCGCGTGGCGTTGCTGGACCGGGCGGCGTTTCCCCGGGCGAAAGTCTGCGGCAACTGCATCAATCCCGCCGCGTGGGAAATTTGGCACAAGCTCGGCCTGACCGAATCGTATTCCGCGCTGCCGCACCAGGAGCTGGCCGGTTTCACCATTCGCAGCGAAGGCCGCCTCGTTTTCGAGCAGACCTTCCGCCCGCCGCATCGCGGCCCGCGCGCCATCGCCCGCGATGTGCTCGATGACTGGCTCCGCCGCGAGGCGCAGGCCGCCGGGGCCGAGTTCTTCCCCGAAACGACCGTCACCGAAATCAATGCCCCCAACGGCGTGGTCGAAACCACCCGCGGGCCCTTCTCCGGCAAGCTGATCTTCGGCGCGGATGGCCGCAATTCCATCGTCGCACGGCAGAGCGGACTCATGCCGCCGCCGCGCCGCTGCCATCGCGTGGCGTGGCAGGCCTCTCTGCCCGCGCCGCCCGGTCTCGACGACCATGTCCACATGCATCTCTTCGAGGAGGGCTACTTCGGCGTTTCGCGTTATAACTCGACCGAGGCCGTGATCAGCATGGTGCTCGACTCGCGCCGGACACAGGAACCGCTCCCGCTGGCGCGCCGCTATTTCCCCCAACTCGGCGAGCAATCGTGGCTCCGCATGAATCCGATCACCCGTGCGCCTGCGGGTACGGGCGCAGGCCGCGTCTGGCTCCTCGGCGATGCCGCCCGCGTGGTCGAGCCGTTCACCGGCGAGGGAATCACCTTCGCGCTCTCGACCGGACTCCTCGCCGCCGAGGCCGCGGTGGATGGTCTCGCCAAAAACGATCCCGCTTCCACGCTCAAGACTTACGCGCGAGCCCATCGCCAGCTTTATCGCCGCCGAGCCTGGGTCAACACCCTCGCGCGCTGGACACTCGTGACACCCAGCCGCACCGTGCGTCTCCTCCGAAAAGTGAAACCGCCGGCCAGCCTCGTTTCGTTTCTTTCCAATCGCGTCCATGCGACGTGAGCCCCAACGGGACATCCTAACTTTAGTCCGGGGCAGAGAAAAATCGATCAGCGCGAAATGAAATTTCGCGGGGAACAAGAAACGTTCCCAAGTGCAACTTGGGAACGTGGAACCAGGCGAAGGCACAAAAAAGCGGCTCAATTGCTTGAGCCGCTTTTCTTGAAAATTTAGTTACGGTTAGTAACGGCCACCGCGGTCGCCACGGTCTCCGCCGCGACGATCGCCACGGTCTCCACCGCGACCACCCCCACGACCACCGCCACCGCCACGATATCCGCCGCCGCCACCACCACCGCCGCCGCCTTCGCGCTGTTCCATGGGACGCGCTTCATTGACGGTCAGGGCCCGGCCATTGATTTCCTGGCCATGGAACTTGGCGATCGCAGCCTGCGCTTCTTCCGCCGTGCCCATTTCCACGAAACCGAAACCGCGGGGACGACCCGTCACGCGATCATTGATCATTTGCACCCGGGCGACATTGCCCGCCTGGGCAAAGAGATCGGTCAGGTCGTTTTCCGTCATGCTGAAGGGCAGATTGCCCACATAGAGTTTTACGCTCATTTTTTCCTTTTGGATGGCTTGCTGATGTTTCCGGGATCGGATCTACGCTGCCACTGAGCTAAAACTCACCTAGCACCGAACGTCAACTTACCTTGAAACGGGATCGTAGAATAAGACCGTAAGTGCGCAAGTAAATTCTGACGTGAGATTTTAACCGGCTAAAGTTCTCACCACCAGACCACAAAACAGAGCAACCAGTGGCTAAAGCGCAGCCCCGCGTCGAGCCACCGATCCACCGTCCGGAACGGCAGCGCCCCATGCCGGATCGAGCCGGTCATCGCCCGCAGGATCTTCCGGTCACGCACGGTGCGCCCCGCCTGCAAGCGCCTCCGCCTTGGCCAAAAGCTGGGCGATTTCGTCTCTTTCCAGACCGATTGCCACAAGCTCAACCGATGCGGATAAAGTTTCCAGAGGCCAAGGGCCAAGGCCGCTTCCGAAGCGACAATCCATGGTAATAAGAGAACCAGCGTGGCCCACTTGAAGTTCGCCAGCAGCAGTAGGAAGCGGTTCCGCTCGATCTGGAAGAGCCGGTCGCGGCGGGTGTCGATGGCCTGGAGCCAGAACCGGTGATCGTGCGTCACCCGGCTGGCCGGAATGAGCCGGTTCTCCAAGCCGACCAGCCGCATCCGCCAACCGAAGTCGGTATCGTCGGCGTAGAGGAAAAGTTCCTCCCAGAAAATGCCGGAGAGGCCCTGCCGTGCATTGAGCGCCTCCAAGGTCGCCGTGCGGAAGGCCAGGGCCGCGCCGCTCCCGGAAAAGGGCTGCAAGCTCTTCGGCAAATCAGCCACCGTCTCGCCATAACCCTCGACAAAACCGAGCCCCAGGAAGTGAAGCGCATTGCCCCGGCTATTAATAGTGCCGTCCGGCAGCAGCAAAAGCGGCGCAACCGTCCCCACCGCCGGATTTCCAAGTTCCGCCTGCAGCGGCGCCCACCAGCCTTCTTGGACGACGGTATCCGGATTGAGCAGCATGATGTTTTCACAGGGCGTCTCCGCCTGCAGGGCCGCAAAGGCCTCGTTGTTGCCGCGCATGAAACCGAGATTATGCGGACTTCGGATCAGGCGCAGGGGAAGCTTGAGCGCCTTTTCCTCATGCTCGATCACCGAAACCGTGGCATCGGTGGAGGCATTGTCGAAAATCCAGACGACGGTCGCCCCCGGATCGGTCGTCGCAGCCAAGCTCTGCAACAACGGCCCGATATGCCGCTCGCTCTGGTAGGTGACGATGATGATTCCGAGGTGCTTCAAGGCGAATCCTAGGTTTAGACAGGAGAGACATGAAGAACATGAAAAAGGAGGCCAACCGGGAAAATTCCGCCATAATGACCCGGAGTTCCGCATTTTCTCCTCATGTCCTTCATGTTTCTCCTGTCTAAATCTCCCTGCAAAAAAATCCCAAACAATCTCGTTGTCTAGCGAATAACTTCCGATACGATAACCGCGCCATGATCGTCTCCCGTCCGAAACTCTCGTGGTTTGAGAACCTTTACCTGCCCGGAATTGTCCAGGGTCTGGTCATCACCGCGCGCCATTTCTTCGACCATCTCCTTGGTCGCAAGAAGGTCACGATGGAGTATCCCGAGGAAAAATGGACGCTGCCGGAAGGCTACCGCGGCGCGCCCACGCTCGTGCACGACGAGGAAGGCCGCGAGAAGTGTGTCAGTTGCCAGCTCTGCGAATTCATCTGTCCGCCCCGTGCCATCCGCATCAAGCCGGGCGAAATCCCGCTCGACTCGCCCCATGCCAAGGTCGAGAAGGCGCCCCAGGCCTTCGACATCGACATGATCCGCTGCATCTACTGCGGCCTCTGCGAGGAAGTCTGCCCCGAGGAGGCCATCTTTTTGCTCAAGGACTACGCGATCACCGGCCTGAGCCGCGCCGAGATGGTCCATGACAAGGCCAAGCTTTATGAACTGGGCGGCATGCTGCCCAAGCCCATCCACAAGTGGGACGCCAAGAAGTAGGCCGTTCGAGTCACTCCGCATGAATGCCCTTTTCTTCTGGTTCTTCTCCATCGGCATGATCGTTTGCGGTCTCTCGGTCATCCTCAACCGCAACGCCGTCGCCAGCGCGCTCTCCTTCGCTTTCACCATTGTCTTCATGTCGGGCCTCTTCGTGATGCTCAGCGCCTTCTTCCTCGCCGCCGTGCAGATCCTCGTCACCGCCGGCGCGGTCATGGTCCTCTTCCTCTTCATCATCATGCTCCTCGACCTCACGGCCATGGAACATGTCCCGCGCCAGAAAATCTGGATGGGCTTCTCGCTCCTCGTCGCCCTCGGCTTCCTCTACATCGTCGCGCTCACGCTCAAGGCCACGCCCGAGGGAGCCGTCACGACCAACTCGTTGCGGACGCCGGGCCGGATTGTTGCCCAGCCCCAGGTAACGGCTGACGGCAAGACCCTTGACCATACGGTTACGCAAAGTGAACAGGACCAGATGGACGACACCCACCAGATCGGGCGCCTCCTCTTCCGCACCCATGTCGGGCCGTTCCAGACCAGCTACGTCGCGCCCTTTGAAATCACCAGCTTGCTCATTCTCGTCGCCACCATCGGCGTCATCGTCCTCTGCAAGCAGGAAGACCCGCGCCGCCCCGCCCCGCGTGAGGAAATCGTGCGCGAAGCTCCGCCCGTCGATCCCAAAAAGGAGTCTGCTCTCAAAACGTAGCCAACTTTTTCCCTTCTCCCCATGGAAATCACCCTCAACCATTACCTGGCCGTCGCCGCGATCCTCTTCACCATCGGCCTCATGGGCGTCATCACCCGGCGCAATCTCCTCGTCATCTATATGTCGCTCGAGATGATGCTGCAGGCCGCCAACCTCACCTTCGTCGCCTTCAGCCGCTTCAATAACCATCTCGACGGCCAGGTCTTCGTCTTTTTTGTCATCACCGTCGCCGCCGCCGAGGTCGCCGTCGGCCTCGCTCTCATCGTTGCGCTCTACCGGCTGCGCCAGACCACCCAGGTCCAGGACCTCACGACTCTTAAATTCTAAGAATTATGGATCTCGCCTGGTTTGTCCTCCTCGCCCCGCTCGCGGCCTCCATCGCGATCCTGCTCAATTTCTATCGCAAGCCGGGCTATGCCATGGGCGCCTCCATCGGCTCGGCCGCAGTCAGCTTCCTCACGGCCATCGCCATCGTCACGGGCGCCATCAAGGAACCGGCCCCCTTCACCTGGATTCACCTCGGCGGCGTCAACATCGAGTTCGGCATGATCTTCGATCCGCTCGCGAAGGGCATGTTGATGGTCGTCACCGGCGTCGGCCTGCTCATCCACATTTTCTCCTACGGTTACATGCTTCACGATCCGAGCCGGGGCCGCTTCTTCGGCGGGCTCTCGATCTTCATGTTCTCGATGACCGGCATCGTCCTTTCGACCAACCTCATCGAGATGTTCTTCTTCTGGGAGGGCGTGGGTCTCAGCTCCTATCTCCTCATCGGCTTCTGGTTCCAGAAGGAAAGCGCCGCCGTCGCCGCCAACAAGGCCTTCGTCTGCAACCGCCTCGCTGATTTCGGCTTCATGATGGGCATCCTCATCTTCTGGAGCATCATGGGCACCGTCTCCGTCCTGCCCGCCGATCTCGCCAAGTGCTATGCCGAGAACTCGCAGACCCTGCCGGCCAGGATGAGCATCCTCCATGATCATGGCGCCACCCTCGCCCAAATGGGGAACGCCATCACCCATCCCGGTGACATCACCATCACGCCCCACATTTTCCTGACCATCATGGTCCTCTGCCTCTTCTGCGGCTGCATCGGCAAATCGGCCATGGTCCCGCTCCACGTGTGGCTGCCCGACGCGATGGAAGGCCCCACGCCGGTCTCTGCGCTCATCCACGCCGCCACCATGGTCGCCGCCGGCGTCTACATGCTTTGCCGCATCTACCCGCTGCTGCTCCTCTCGCCACTGGGCATGTTCATCATCGCCTGCATCGGCTGCTTCACCGCCATCTTCGCCGCCCTCATCGCCGTCCAGCAAAACGACATCAAGCGCATCCTCGCCTACTCGACCCTCTCGCAGCTCGGCTACATGGTCATGGCCGTCGGCTGCGGCGGCCCCGATGCCGCGATGTTCCACCTGACCACCCACGCCTTCTTCAAGGCGCTCCTCTTCCTCGCCGCCGGCTCGGTCATCCACGCGCTTCATGAGGAGCAGGACATCTGGCGCATGGGCGGCCTCTCGCAGAAAATCCCGCTCACCTTCTGGACCTTCGCCATCGGCATGCTCGCCCTCATCGGCTGCCCGCTGCTCGCCGGTTCCTACTCGAAGGATTACGTCCTCACCGTCGCCTACCTTTACGATCCCGTGTTTTACTGGGTCGGCCTCTTCACCGCCGGCCTCACCGCGTTTTACATGACCCGGCTCGTCGTCGTCGCCTTCTTCGGCTCGCCCCGCACCGAGGCGGCCAAGCATCCGCACGAGTCACCCTGGCACATGACCACCCCGCTTGTTCTCCTCGCCATTCTGTCCGTCATCGGCGGCTGGATCGGCCTCAAGACCTACTATCACGGCTGGAATGTCACCGTCCTCCAGGACATCGGGTTCATGCCGAGGGACGGCAACGAAGTCGGCTTCCCCGAAATCAGCGCCTTCCTCGACCTGATCCTCCCCATCACGATGGTCGCCTTCGGCGTTGCCGCCGCCTATCTCATCTACTGGGGCCGGGACAAGGACCCGCTCAATATCAGGATTCTTGCCCACAAGTTCTACATCGACGAATTTTACGATCGCAGCCTGGTCGGCGGACAACAGTTGACCGCCCGCTTCTTCGCCTGGATCGACAGTTGGATCCTTGACGGTCTCATCCTCCGCGGCGCCGCTTACATCAGCGTCGGCTTCGGCGAAATTCTCCGGCTCTTCCAGACCGGCAGCCTCCAGGGTTACTCCTTCCTTTTCGCCCTCGGCGGCGTCGTCCTGATTTACTTCACCCTTTTCGTCCACTAGCCCCATGAATCCTCCCGATTTTCGCCTGTTGACGCTCCTGGTCGTACCGCTGGTGGCCATTCTTTGCATCATCATCGGTCGGTTCCCGGCGCGCCCCACCGCCCTCCTCGCCGCCGCCCTCAACCTGGTCATCTCCGTCGGCCTGCTCTGCATCTATCCCGCCACGCAGGGCGGCTATGCCTACGTGATGGATTACCAGTGGGTCAATCTCCAGGGCCTGCCGCCGATCCATTTCCACCTCGGCGTCGATGGCATCAGCCTGCCGCTCGTCTTCCTCACCGGCATCGTCACGCTGGCCGCCATCGCCATTTCGCCCGGCAACGTCCGGCGCTCGTCGGAATATTACTGTTATCTCCTGCTCATGTCGCTCGGCGCGATGGGCGCGTTCACCTCGCTCGATCTTTTCTTCTTCTTCATCTTCCACGACTTCGCGCTCATCGCCACCTTCCTCCTCATCGGCATCTGGGGCGCGCAAAACCGCCAGTTCGCCTCCTTCCAGGTCACGATCTATCTCATGGCGGGCAGCCTTGTCCTCCTGACCGGACTCGTCGCCCTCGTCATGGCGCTGCCGCCCTCCGCGCGCACCTTCGACATCGTCGCCCTCCAGACCTACATCATCGGCGACGCGAACAATCCCGCCCATCCCCTCTCCACCTCGGCCCAGGGCCCCATCTTTCTGCTTCTGCTCGTCGGCTTCGGCATCCTTGTCGGACTCTTTCCGTTCCATTCGTGGGCGCCTCCCGGTTACGCCTCCGCGCCGCCCGCCGCCGCCATGCTTCACGCCGGCATCCTGAAGAAATTCGCGATTTACGGCATGATCCGGATCGCCATCCCGCTGCTCCATGACGGCTTCGAGACCTGGCAGAGCCTCATCCTTGTCCTCCTCATCGGCAACTTCCTCTATGCCGGGTTCGTCACCCTCGCGCAGAAGGAACTCCCGACCATGATCGGCTTCTCGAGCATCATGCACATGGGCTACCTCTTCCTCGGCGTCGCCTGCTGGAACACGATCGGCGTCACCGGCGCAGTCGTCCTCATGGTCGCGCACGGCCTCTCCGCCGCGCTTCTCTTCGGCCTCAGCGGCGAGATCACGCATCGCTCGGGCGAGAATCGCTTCGCCGAGCTCGGCGGCCTCGCCCAGCGCGCGCCGCTGCTCGCCGTCCTCTTCAGCTTCGCCTCCATGGCCTCCATGGGCGTGCCCGGCCTCGCCAACTTCGCCGGTGAGTTGATGGTCTTCTTCGGTTCCTTTTCCGCCAAGCCGACGCTGATCCTCTTCGCCGCCATCGCGGTCTATGGCACCGTCCTCACCGCCATCTTCCAGCTTCGCGCCATCAAGAACGTCTTCTACGGCGCCATGCCCGCCCGCTACCAGCCGCAGCCCGCCGCCGTCACCGCGGGCCGCGAGGAAATCGTGGCCGCTCCCGGCATGACCGACGTCTCCTCCTTCGCCGAGCACGCCCCCTACGTCCTGCTTATCCTCGCCTCGCTCGTCATCGGCTTCATGCCTTTCCTTCTCATTCATGTCGTCGAGCCGAGCGTCACGCTGCTCCCTTTCATTTCCACCAAGTAGTTCCTGATGTACACCATCCCCACCGATTATCTTTCCTACTTCGCGCCTGAGGTCCTGCTCACGGTCTGGGCCATGGTGCTGCTTCTCGCCGAGGCCTTCCTTTCGCTTTCGCCCCGCGCGGTCGCCGCCGCGGCCCTGGGCAGCATCCTGTTCATCGCGATCATCACCTGCTTCTTCGACTCCACCTCCACCGTTTTCTGGGGCGGCCTCTGCAAGTGGGATGGCATGGCCAAGTTCTTCCACCTCTTTTTCCTCGCCGTCGCCGCCCTCGTCATCTGGATGGGCGACGAAGTGCAGGCTCCCGTCCCGCATGGCGGAGGCGAATTCGTCATCCTGCCGCTCTTCACCACCGCGGGCCTGATGCTCCTCGCCTCAGCCAACGACTTCATCCTCCTCTTCATCGCGCTTGAGCTCGTCACCATCTCCTTCTACATCCTCGTCGCCTATCAGCGCCGCAGCCTCGTTGCGCTTGAAGCGGGCGTGAAATATCTCATCCTCGGCGGCCTCTCCTCGGCCTTTCTCGTCATGGGCGTCGCCTACATCTTCGGCCTCACCGGCTACACCCGCTTCGATCTCATCTGGCTCCATCTCTGGCACCAGCCCTTCCCTCCCGGCGTCGCCTTCGGCCTGCTTCTCGTCCTGACCGGCATCGGCTTCAAGGTCGCCATGGTGCCGTTCCACAGCTGGGCGCCCGACGTCTATGAAGGCGCGCCCAACTCGATCACCGCCTTCCTCTCCGTCGGTTCCAAGGCGGGCGGACTCATCATCCTCATGCGCGTTGTTCTCGGCCTCTTCGACAAGCCGGCCGCTGCCGCCATCTGGATACCGGTCCTCACCGTCGGCGCCATCGCGTCGCTTCTGCTCGGCAACCTCGCCGCCATTCCCCAACGCAACCTCAAGCGGATGCTCGGCTATTCCAGCATCGGCCACACCGGGTTCATCCTCGTCGCCGTCATTGGCGCCTCCGCCACTCTCGGCGCCGGAAAACCCGAGGTCCCCGGCTCCGACATCGCCACCGGACAGGTCGCCGTCACCGTCTATCTCGTCAGCTACCTCCTCGCCACCTTCACCGCCTTCATCGTCCTCGCCGTCCTCGACCGCCGCCTGCCCGGCCTCGAAATCCACCACCTCGCGGGCCTCTCGCAGCGCGCGCCGCTGCTCGCCGCCGCCTTCGCCCTATCGCTCATTTCCCTCGCCGGCGTCCCGCCCCTGAGCGGCTTCATCGCCAAGTTCTACGTCGTCATCGTCGCCTGGAACCGGGGTCTCTATTGCCTCCTCTTCTTCACCATCTTCGCCGCCGTCGCCGCCTTCTACTATTACCTCGGCCCGATCAAGGCGATGTATTGGTCCGAGCCGCTCGACGAGACCCCCATCCGCATCAACCGCACCACCTCCGGCGTCCTCATCGTCCTGATCGTCCTCCTCATCGGCACCGGCTTCTGGGCCCAATCGATGGCCCCGCTCATCAACGGCGCCACCCTCGCCCAGACCGCCAACCACGCCGCGCCCGTCGCCATCGCGCAGCACTAGACCGACCGTTGCCCGGCGGTCAACGGCTACCAAAACCCTCCCCATCTCAAATTTGGCAATTTGGCCAATTTGGAAATTTGGTCCTGCCTCCCTCCCCCGTTAATTCCGCAAAAATTCCGTTAATTCCGTCAAAATTCGGGCACGATGCCTGAAGTGAAGTCGCCCCTCCGTCTCGTCCTCTTCCTTTTCGCCATCGTCGCGAAATTCTGGCTCATCTGGGCCACGGAGATCACCGACGCCATCGATGATCCGCACGAATACGTCCTCCAGGTCCTCATCCCGGTCAACGGCGGTCTCTCCTATCCGCCCGGCACCGGCCTCGTTGGCGGATTCTTCCGCGAATTCGGCGTTCCCTTCCGCCTCGGCATCGAAGCCGCGTTCATCCTCGCCACCGTCCTCGTCCTGCGGGCCCTCTTCACGTGGCCCTGGAAAAGCTGGCTCCCGTTCGGCCTTTTCGTCTTCGTCACCTTCGACCCAGCCATCGCCGAGCTCTTTTCCCATTTCTATTCCGACCAAGTCTGGCTCGTTGAGACCATGCTCGGTCTCGCCTGCTTCGTCCTCGCCTTCCGCAGCGTGGAAAAACTCGACTGGACCTGCGTCTATGCCGCGCTGAGCTTCTTCGGCTTCTCCATCATCACCCGCAGCGTCATGGTCCCGCTGCTCATCAGCGTGATGGTCTTCGCGCTCGTCGCTCTCGTGCTCTCCCTGTCGAAGGGCTTCATCCCAAACCTGAAACGGAAACTCGATTTCCTCGCCCTCACCGTCCCGACCTTCATCTTCGGCCTCTCGCTGATTTACGGCAGCATGTGCCGGTACAACCTCGTCAAGCACGGCTACACCGGCCTCTCCTACATCGACAGCTCCCAGTACAAGAACTTCTACCTCTGCCTCCAATCGGTCGGCGACCCCGACGGCCCCCGCTATTTCCCCATCGACGAAAACCGCCGCAAGCTCATCGCGCTGGCCGGGCCCGATTCGAGCTGGCTCATGCGGCAACTCGACGACAACACGTTCTACAAGCAGGCCGGGCTCGACCACTACGGCAGGGCCGACATCGCCGCAGGGTGGTTCCACTGGGCCGTTTTCACCGCCGCGATGCACGACGGCAATTACATCGGCGCCTTCAAGCTCTTCGACAACATCGAGGACGAAATCAACGCCTCGACCAAGTTCGGCCGCGTCCAGGTCCGCGCCATCGCGCCGCTGCCCGACGCCCGCATTCCCATCGTCATCGGCGCACTTCCCAGCGGCCTCTGGAACACCGTCAGCCAGATCGTCCACGAACCGCCACCCGATGCCTTCGCCGCGAAGGATGCCGCGACCCTCTACGTGAACCCCGATTTCACCAAGGCGCTCACCCGCCGCGCGGTCACCGACAGCCCGTTCCGCGACAGCCTCTGGCAAATCCTCGCCCATATTTATGCGTGGATTTACACGCCTGTGCTGTTTGCGCTCTACATCATTGCGCTGGCCGCCCTGAAAATCACCATCCTCCGGCGCTGGAAACAGATTCCGGAATTTTACCTTTTCACCATCGCGCAATACATCTTCAGCATCGTATTCGTCATCCTCATCCTCTGGTACACGCTCTTCGACGCCTCCGGCATGCCCGCCACCGCGCGCTACATGATCTTCAACCACGTCCTGATGCCGATGCTGATTTGTTCCTACGCGGTCGGCGTCATGCGCCTGCGAATGCAAGCCGGAGGCTTGCCAGTCCATTAGCCGGTGGTTAGTCCCGCCTTGGCGGGGCGACACCACCGGAAAAAGAAAAACGAACCCTGATCCCGGCAGAGATCACAGCGCACTGCGACCCCTGCCGGGGTCGATCGCATGGGAATGAATACCGGTGGTGTCGCGCACCCAAGCGTGCGCTCAACCACCGGCTAATGTGCTGGCATCCCTTCGGGATGGCCGGGCCTTTCCTTCTCGCGTAATTGCCATGCAAGCGGCTATCGTGGCGCAAGAGAAATGAAAATAGCAACGTGCGCTCTAATCATTGCCACAGTTATGGCCGCACTTACAAGTGCCCTAATCGTTAGTCGTTGCGTTAGTGATATCGTCGAACGCGAACAGCGCCTGAGCAAGCTTATGGTGGGCTGGAAAGAAGAGGGACTTGATAAAATGCAGGCCGTTCAGGAACGGGTCATTAGTTTCCACTATGGGATGTACCTAGACCTAGCTGTCACTGCATGGTTCCTCATCATACCAAGCCTCTTGATTTTTGTACTTTATCGGATGC
>Ga0206840_1003_pt1 | contig 73644 bp, 68 predicted proteins | sample Alteio_BWOrgCont_24_FD_152633 | JGI IMG/M metagenome (GOLD analysis project Ga0206840, IMG submission 152633) | Enriched cells from forest soil in Barre Woods Harvard Forest LTER site, Petersham, Massachusetts, United States -... | ecosystem: Environmental > Terrestrial > Soil > Temperate forest >... | reverse complement strand
GCGTTGCGCCGGAGCGCGGGGTCGGCGGAGGCCTGCGGCCAGTAATGCGCCGGGAGATCGTGGAAGGAGTCTTTATACGACCTAAACCAATTAAAGTAAATTAGATGCCGCAGCGCGGCAAGTCCGTCTTTCCAATTGATCTTTTTCCCCTCCAAGCGCGTTCGGGGGTAATAGGAAATCGGAATTTCGTAGATGCGGGCGCGCGTTTTAGCGACGTAGGCTGCCAGCTCCACTTCAATGCCGAATCGGCGGGACGTCAGGTTCATGGCTTTCACCAGATCCGCGCGCAAGACCTTGTAGCAGGTTTCCATGTCGGACAAATAAAGTCCGGACAGCAAATTACTCAGGGTCGTTAAGGCGCGGTTGGCGAAATAGTGATAGGTCCGATGCACTTGCGCCGTATTATGTTTAAAGCGGCTTCCGAAAACCACGTCGGCCTTGTTATCCAGAATCGGCTGGATCAACAGCGGTATCTCCGAAGGATCGTATTCGAAATCGGCGTCTTGGACCATGATGATGTCGCCGCCGGCTTCCTTAATGCCCCGGATTACTTCGATCTTTCGGAAGAAAGCCCCTACATGCTTTTGGTAGGCCCCGTTAAAGAATCTCATCGGACGAAGCCCTCACAGGAAACCACGCAAAACAAACAGGGCATTGACCTTCTGAATGTGGCCCGCTCCGACATCCCGGCGGTCACCCACGTGGACTATAGCGCGCGCGTCCAAACATTGACGGAAGAGCGCAACGGCATGTTCTATCAGATCGTCAAAGCCTTTGATGAAAAGACGGGCTGCCCCGTGATCATTAACACGAGCTTCAATATCCGCGGAGAACCCATCGTGAACCGGCCGGAGCAGGCGTATCGCTGCTTTATGCTGACGGATATGGATGCGCTCGTTTTGCAAAATTGCGTCCTACTAAAAGAAGGTCAGCCGCCGATGCCGGGGGCTGAAGAGTATAAGCGTCTATTCAAATTGGACTGATATGCTGGACAAAATAAATAGAAACCCGACTCCCAAAGACCTCCGCTTATTCGGCGTCACGATCCTAACCGGTTTCGGCCTGATCGGCGGCCTTTTTTATTGGCGCGGCAAACACCAGGCGGCGGACTGGATGTGGGTTCTGAGCAGCGCGGTTTTTGTCGTAAGTCTTTTGTCGCTGTGGCTTACCAAATGGCTTTACTTGGCTTGGATGGGGATAGGCTACGCGATCGGGTCGGTGGTTTCTCGCATCGTACTAACGATTATTTTTATATTCGTCGTCACCCCCGTGGGCCTCCTGTTTAAGATCATGCGTCGCGATGCGTTGAAGATCAGGCGAAATGCCGAAGTGAAAAGCTACTGGACCGATCATCCGAAGATATCGGACAAGTCCTATTACGACCGGTTATTTTAGTTATGCTAGATTCCGTGACGCAAAAGGAAAAGACGCTCCTGCGAATTTCGGATTTGGAACGCCGCTATACGGAAGAAGTGCTGCAAAGCCAATTCCGCAACAGCCGCTCAAGCGGCGTCATTCAGCGTCTGGAGGAGCGCTTTGCCGCCGTCTTCGGAGTCCGCTATGCGATCGCGCTCTGCAACGGCACCGCCGCGCTTCATACCGCACTCCATGCCGTGGGAGTCCAACCCCAAGACGAAGTGATCGTCCCGCCGCTGACGATGATGAGCACGACCTTTGGCGTCTTGCATGCCGGAGCCACACCGGTTTACGCGGATGTCCATCCCAAGACGTTTACCCTTGACCCCGCTCAACTTGAAGCTAAAATCACTTCAAAGACGAAAGCCATCATGACCGTGTCCCTCTATGGCTGTCCCCCGGACATGGATCCCATCCTCCAAATCGCGAGAAAGCACAAAATAGCCGTTGTCGAGGATAACGCGCAATGCGTCCTCGGATACTACAAAGGCAAGATAGTCGGCAGCATGAGCGGCATGGCGAGCTACAGCTTTCAGAATTCCAAACATATCGGCTGCGGTGAAGGCGGCATGCTGATTACCGATGATGAAGACTTGGCTTTAAAGGCCAGGCGCTTCAGCTGTTTGGGCTATGCCGCGATCGGGGCGCAGTCCGGTAAAAGTAGGGCGCCGAAAGCCGCCCTTCAGGACCCCGCGTATGAGCGCCACATCTGCTTGGGATGGAACTACCGGATCGCGGAATCCGCCGCCGCGATCGCTCTCGGGCAAGCCGAGCGAATCCACGAGCTCGTGGCCAAACGCCGGCAATCGGCCGCGCTGTTTGCCAAGGCGCACCTGGGATGCTCCTGGTTGACGCCGCAAGAGCTGCCCGCAGATGGCCGGCATGCGTATTGGACTTATGCTTTGAAACTCGAAGAGCGCGCCGGCCTGACGTGGCATCAATTCAGGGATAAATATGTGGAACTGGGCGGCGACGGAATCTATGCTGCTTGGATGATCAATTATCTGGAACCCGTCCTGCGCGGCAAGACGATGGGAAATCAAACCTTGGTCAAGGGCCTTTGTCCCGTTGCAGAATCCTTGCAGCCAAGGCTGCTTCAATTTAAGACAAACTATTTGGACCTGGAACTTGCCCGTGAAAAAGCCGACGCGCTCACTCGCACGATTAAATTCTTCGATAAAGGATGATGCAGGATCATCACGACTTCACGACTGCTTAATGTAAAATAAGGCGGAATTTTAAAGGAAAGGTCACCTATGACAAAAATCGCATTAATTACGGGGATCACCGGACAAGATGGTTCCTATCTTGCGGAATTGTTGTTGAAAAAGGGCTATCAAGTCCACGGTATCATCCGTCGCTCAAGCTCCTTTAATACGGCGCGATTGGCCGACATTTACGAAGATCCGCACATTCCGGACGCCAAATTGAAACTGCATTACAGCGACTTAACGGACGGCAGCGCGCTCAATCAGCTGATGAAGACGATCAAACCGGACGAAATTTATCATCTGGGCGCGCAGAGTCACGTGCGGGTGAGCTTCGACATTCCGGAATATACGGGGGATGTCACGGGACTGGGAACCTTGAGAATTCTAGACGCGATCCGGGAAAGCGGTGTCAAAACCCGGTTTTATCAAGCGTCCTCGAGCGAAATGTTTGGGAAGGTGATGGAAACCCCGCAAACCGAAAAAACACCCTTTTATCCGCGCAGTCCCTACGGGTGCGCCAAGGTCTATGCCTATTGGCTGACCGTGAATTACCGTGAATCCTACAACCTGTTTACCTGCAACGGGATTCTATTCAACCATGAATCACCGCGCCGAGGGGAGACGTTCGTCACGCGCAAGATCACGCGCGCGGCGGCGCGCATCAAAGCCGGCCTGGAAAAGTTCTTGTATTTGGGAAATTTGGACGCGCGGCGGGACTGGGGATATGCCCCCGAATATGTCGAAGCGATGTGGCGCATGCTTCAACAGGACCGGCCGGATGACTACGTCATTGCTACCGGCGAAACCCATACCGTCAAGGAATTTGTTGAGGAAGCTTTTGGGTATGTCGGTTTGGACTGGGAAAAGCATGTCAAGATCGACCCGCACTATTTTCGCCCCGCGGAGGTTGATATTTTGGTCGGGGACGCTACCAAGGCCAGAAAAGCGCTGCAGTGGACCCCGCGCGTCAAATTTAAGGAACTCGTCCGCCTTATGATGGACGCCGATTTGGCGATCGCCGAACGTAAGGCGAAATTCTCTCATGCCGAAGCCGCCAAGTAAGGCCGCTTTTTCCTGGCCGGATCAGCGGGTTATCGTCACGGGCGGCTCGGGGTTTTTAGGCTCCTATGTCGTCGAGAAGCTAAAAGCCAGAGGATGCCCGTCCATCACGGTCCCCAGGAGCCGCGATTATGATCTTCGCGAGGCTTCCAGCATCAAACAGCTGCTAACCGAAACGAATCCGACCCTGCTGATCCACCTGGCGGCCTCGTGCGGGGGAATCGGCGCCAACCAGGCCAACGGCGCGCGCTTCTTTTACGACAATGCCATCATGGGCATTCAACTCATGGAGCAGGCCCGGCAGCAGGGTGTGAAAAAATACGTCCAGGTCGGTACGGTGTGCGCCTATCCAGGAGAAACTCGGGTTCCGTTTAAAGAAGACGATCTTTGGAACGGCTATCCGGAGCCCACAAACGCGCCTTATGGATTGGCCAAGAAAATGCTTTTGGTCCAGGCGCAGGCCTACCGCGACTATTATCCCGGCTTTGACGTGATTTACCTTTTGCCGGCCAATCTTTTTGGCCCGCGCGATCATTTTGATCTCGAAAATTCTCACGTGATTCCGGCGCTGATCCGCAAAATACATGAAGCGCGCCAGGCCGACCACCGACCGCTGGAAGTCTGGGGAACGGGGAAAGCCAGCCGGGAATTCCTGTTTGCCGGAGACGCCGCCGAGGGGATTCTCCTGGCGGCGGAGAAATACAGCGGGCGCGAGCCCGTCAATTTGGGGACGGGTTCATCGATTACCATTAAAGAACTCGTGCGTCTGCTCAGCGGCCTGATGGATTATCGCGGCAAGATTGTTTGGAATAAAAACCGGCCCGACGGTCAAATGAAACGCGAATTGGACGTCACCCGCGCGCGCCGCGCCTTCGGTTTTCACGCCAAGACGCCTTTGCTGACGGGTTTAAAGCAGACCATCGAGTGGTATCTTGCCACGCTTTCCTGAAGAAGACCACGCCGCGGCCGCGTTAGCCAAGGCCAAAAATGCGCTCATCGAAAGCATCGATTCCGATGCAGACAAAAGAGATTTTTGGAAGCGCAAAAATAGGTATTACCACGAACAAATCGAAAAACTCTGCGCTTTGCAAATTCCCGCCGGCAGCGCCGTGCTTGAAATCGGCTGCAGCACCGGCGGATTGCTGGCCGCGCTCAAGCCTTCGCATGGCGTCGGACTCGATCTGAGTCCGCGCTGCATCGAAATCGCCCAAGCACGCTATCCGACGATCGCCTTTCACGTGGATGACGCTGAAAACCTTTCCTGTCAGGAGACCTTTGACTATGTGGTGATGTCCGATGTTTTGGGCTATTTTTTTGACGTCTGGAAGGTCTTTCGGAACCTGCGCCGCGTCACGCATCGCGGCACGCGCATCGTCCTCACGTATTACAACGCTTTTTGGGAACCCTGGATCCGCATCGCACAATGGCTGCGAATAAAAGCGCCCCAGGAATTTCAAAACTGGCTTTCATTGGACGACATCGAAAATCAACTCCAACTTAACGGATATGAAGTCATCCGTCGGGGACACCGGCTGCTTCTGCCGTTTCGAATTCCGCTCCTATCCTCTTGGGTGAATCGCTATGTGGCGGCGTTTCCGGGCTTCAAACATCTATGTTTGATCGAATTTATCGTGGCCAGGGAGCGCGGACGAGGCGCTCTAGAAGCCGCCGGGCAATCCAGTTGTTCGGTTATTATCCCCTGCCGGAATGAAGCGGGCAACATCGAAGAAGCCGTCCAGACGGTCCCGCGCCTGGGCCGTCATACGGAAATCCTCTTTGTCGATGGAAATTCGACCGACGGAACCCAGGACATTATTCTCAAACAGATGGAACTTCATCGAGGGAAAATCGATATCAAACTCATTCATCAGGGAGAAGGCCGTGGTAAGGGGGACGCCGTTCGCAGGGGCTTTGCCGCCGCTTCGGGCGACTATTTGTTTATTCTGGACGCCGATTTAACGGTGCCTGCCGTCGACTTGATTAAATTTTACCAGGCGATGGATGAAAACGAGGGTGAATTTATTAACGGCACCCGTTTGGTTTACCCCATGGAAGAAGACGCCATGCGGTCTTTAAACCTTCTGGGAAACAAGGTGTTTAGCCTCATTTTCACCTGGCTGCTGGACCAGCGGATTAAAGACACTCTGTGCGGAACCAAAGCCATATCCAAAAAGCATTATGACCTGCTGGCCGCCAACCGGTCCTATTTCGGCGACTTTGATCCGTTCGGCGATTTTGATCTGCTCTTCGGATCGGCGAAACTGAACCTGAAAATCGTCGAAATCGCGGTCCGTTACCGCGCGCGCACCTACGGCGACACGAAAATCAGCCGCTTCCGTCATGGTTGGCTCCTCTTGCGCATGTGCGGCGTGGCTCTGCGAAAGCTCAAACTCCAATGAGCCTTTCCTTTGAAACCCAAGCGGTGGCAAAACACTTTGGCTCGTTGGCCGGGGAATATGAGGAATGGAAGCGCAAAGCGTCGTATTACTACCGATACGTCATGGCGGGTCTGCGGGAAATTATTCCACCCGGCCGGCACGTGCTCGAGATCGGCTGCGGCACCGGCGCGATTCTAGACAGTCTTCGCCCCAGCGTCGGCCTGGGAATTGACCTGAGTCCTGAAATGATCGCCGTGGCCCGGGAAAAGCGGCCGCATTTGCGCTTTGAGGTGGGGGACATCGAGCGTCTGCGTTTAACGGAGTCATTCGATTATATTGTAATGGTGGATTTGGTGGAACACGTGAGCAACCTCCGAGGCGCATTTGATAATCTCGCGCGCATGGCGGGACCTGAAACGACCGTGGTGTCTTCCTCCGCCAATCCCCTCTGGGCGCCCGTTCTTCATCTTGCCGAATATTTTAAATTGAAGATGCCTGAAGGAGATCATCGATGGCCCTCCTCTGGCGAACTTCAAATCCTTATCGAATCTTCCGGATTTGAGATCATCGGGCAAGATTATCGAATGATTATGCCGAAGCGGTTTCCGTGGATCTCAGAGACCCTCAACAGGCTCTATCCCCGCCAAGGCCCCTTAGCACAACTAGCGCTTATCCAGATCGTCATTTTTCGTAAACGTGCTCTGCTATAATAACGCGCCTATAAATCCCTCTGAAAGGCGTCAGAATGAAGTTATCCATTATTATCCCGGCCTATAATGAAGCCCCAAACCTCGGGCCGCTTTATGAACGGCTCCGTCGCGTATGGGAAGAGGAACCGGCCGACTGGGAATTGCTTTTGGTGGATGATGGCAGCACCGATGGGACTTACGAAGAAGCGCTTCGACTGAACGCGCGCGATCCGCGAGTCCAGGCGATTTCATTTTCGCGCAATTTTGGCCATCAGATGGCTTTGACCGCCGGACTCGATTTAGCCGACGGGGACGCGGTTATCGTCATGGACGCGGACCTTCAGCATCCTCCCGAGCTTATCACAGATTTTGTTAAACGGTGGAAGGAAGGGTATGACATTGTCTACACAGTTCGTGCATCAACGGAAGACGCTTCTTGGTCCAAACGTATTACATCGGCGCTGTTTTATCGAATATTCAAGCGCCTGAGCGGTTTTGCGATCAATGTCAATGCTGCTGATTTCCGGTTATTAGACAGGAAGGTGGTCTTGTCATTTCGCGGAATTCGGGAGCGGGTCCGTTTTCTTCGAGGGCTCACCAGTTGGGTCGGATATCGTTCGACTGCTGTCCCTTATCATGCGGGCAAACGCCAATCGGGCCAGAGCAAATACAGCCTGCGCCGGATGGTCAGTTTCGCTGTGGATGGACTTACTTCATTCTCCGCTGCACCCCTCCACATGGCCGTCTATCTCGGCTTTGGGCTTGCGGTTGTCGGATTTCTGTACAGCGCCTACGCTTTATATGCGCGTTTTCTTAGCCACACTGCCATCTCAGGATGGACTTCCCTTATCATGGTGTCGTTAATTATTGGAGGAGTTCAACTCATCGTGCTAGGGATTATCGGAATTTACATTGGAAAATTGTATGACGAGGTCAAACAGCGCCCCTTGTATTTAGTCCAAAAGAGTACCTCATCCCTTAAGACTAAAATCCATGAACCCAAGCTGGCGTATTAGTCTTCAGAACTTCCCACCGGCGAGGGTTTAAATACACTCATGACTCTAAAATCCCTCAGGTCACCTGCCATTCTGATGATTGCCATGCAGGCGTGGATCGTCATCATGACGGTGATTTATGTAGGGTGGTGTTTCCGTCAATTTCGCACCCGATGAAAACAGGTCGTCTTTCCCATGCGCCGACCGTTCTGCTGATCATCGGTTATCCCCTGTTCTGGATTGAGCTGTATGCAATTCGAATGCCACACGGGCACACCTCGGATCTGGCCTGGATCGTCTTCGGGCTTTGGGCGACAATCATGCTCATGCGGGAACAGAATGCGCTCATAAGCACCGGTCGTGCGGCTTGGAACGAGATTGTTTCCCCATCACATCGGTGGCGTTGGCTTTGGGTCGCAGCCCTCGCACTGGCAAGTTTTATTCTTGTGATCGCAGCATGGTCATCCACCCTGCCTCTCCATCTCGTGCAAGAATTTGACACCATCAATTATTACTATGCCATGCCTCGCCAACATCTGGTGCGGCATTCCTTTGGGCTTATCCCCTGGTCTATGATCGATCTGCGTCTGCTTCCCCTTCAGATGGCCCTGGCCCCTTTCTGGTTTTCGACCAGTCTTCCCAATAAAATTCCTCAATTTATTTTTCTCATCGGTTTGCTTATGATTATCGGCCGTCTGGTTTATCGATTGAGTCAACAGAACAGTTGGCTGAGTCCATGTGCCGCCTGCCTGGCGGTGATCGGCAGTCACGGGTTTGGCATCCAATTTGGCACGGCGATGTTCGATATCCCTATCTGTTACTTGTTCCTAGCGGCTCTTGATAGCGCTCTTGAGGGAAATGGCGTGTGGGCCGGTCTCGAATTAGCCTTCTTTGCCCTGAGCAAGCCGTTCATGCCATTGCAATTTGCGGGTTTATCGCTGGCGACGCTGATGCTTTTTGTGTTCGATCGGAAAGGTTGGCTTCACGTTGAACATTTATCAATGTTTAGTCAAAAGTCGTTCAATGTCTTATCGTTTGTCATAACATTTGTTCTCGTTGGCTTCCCGTTTATCTTAAAATCGTTTAACCATACAGGATCGCCGCTCTTTCCCTTTTTTGTCGGACTTTTCAAACCGAGAATTGCTCATTCGGCGGCTTTTCGAGCCACGCTTTCAGAGTCCGGTCCTCAACAGCTCGCCGCTAGAACATTGTATGGTCAGGCGCGATCGTTGATGGGTTTGATGACGTGTTGGTGGTGGATCGCGGTTCCGGAAGGGGGAGTGAACAATCGTTTTGATTATCCGATGGGTCTTCCTTGGCTCCTGTTTATCGCGCCCTTCGCTATTTTACTTGCATCCGACCTATGGCGTCGCAGACTTTCTTTAGCGGCCTTTTTTACGACTTGCTTTTTGCTCTCGTGGTGGCTGGCCAGCCAGGAGGCGCGCTATTTGTATCTTCCCCTGATTTTGATGATTGTGACAGTTGTGACGGCAACGCCGTTGGGTCGATCGGCGGTTCTGATGGCGGGTCTCGGCGCCGCTCTTTTCCTTAACCTTGTCTCCGTTTATAGATCTGACCGGGCAAGTTTTGGGAAACCGCCATTGAGTATTCTGCGCCCCGCAGACCGGGATCTCGTACTCATGTCTCGACAATTAGAGACAACGAGTCCTCAAGGTATTGATGTCAACCAAGGCGGAGTGACTTATGCCGAGTTTCCGGTTCGCTCGGTCGGGAACGATACAATGTGGACATTGCCGACGGATCAGAGCGTCCAGTAAAAAATATGCATTCGTCAGGAATCCGAGGATAAAGAGATCAGTCAATGATCACTTTCAAACAAATGACACCATGGATGTTAGGTCTTGAGGCTTTGCTCGTAGCTGCGACGGGGACCTTTTTGATTACTCTGTCGCACGTCGATGTGGATCGCGTGCAGGAAAGCTGGTATCTGGGTGTGCCCTATGGCTTGATTCAGGATGGCCACGTCTATGTCTCAAATAGTGATCCATTTCCGGAAAACGGTCCGCAGTCGGTTTATCCGCCGGCAGCGATCGTCTATTTGACAGGGTCTCTTCTGCCGATGCGGATCTACCAGTTTATTTTTTCTTTGATTGTCATCGGGCTGTTGTTTTATTTCTTCTTTCGTAAATTTCAGTATGCATTGTATAGGTGGCGGGAAGTTGCGGTTTACTCCATTGTTTATTTGGCCGTGTGGATCTCAATTCCGTTGGCGTTAATCTATCCCATTCAAGTGAACGGCATGACGGCCGGTTTCGCCTGCCTTCTTTTGGGCCTGATGATTTACCCGCAATATTCCATGTGGGGAATGTTTTGTTTCGGATGGGCTTTTGCGTTTAAGGGCCAATATCTGGCGCTTCTTCCCGGGTTCGTTGTATATTTATTTTTCATCGATGTGCGTGAAGCGACCCTTGGAAGGCATCTTCTCAAATCATGCGCGGCCTTCATTATGTTTTTTGTTCCCAAAACGTTGATCCTTGCCGGTTTATGGGAGGCTATGGGAATGTTTCAGACAAGAAAGGATTTTTGGCTGTACGCTTTGGACGGTCCACATTTATTGGCTTCCCAATTCCAGTTCATCCTCGGGCATTTGTCGGGACAGGCGGGCGCGGCGGCGCCAGAAGCAGGTCCAAGGCGGGCTGTTGAATACTCCGGGTTTGGGTTGATCGCATGGGGACATATCGTAGCATCGGCATTATTTTGCGTATTGTTCTCCTTGAGATCGATTTGGAAAAGAACGCGGACACCTTTCGGTGAAGAACTAGACATCGATAAGGGATTAGCCATTTTTGCATGGGGCGGGCTCTCCTATTGGGTTAACTACCTTCTTTTCTACCGATACCCCTACTGGTACAACGTGTTCGCGGTTGTTTTTCTAAACATTTTTTTAGCAGCGGCTTGCGTTCGTTTGGCAGGCTCATGGCTATCCGTCAAGTTCGGGAAGCAATGGAGTTCGGCGTTCCTGCTTGTGACCGTCATAATTTCCCTGAGTTTTATAATCAGATATATGGATCACGAATGGACCAAGCCCAAAGGCAATGCACTGACGCCGTATGAATGGATGAGAAACGGATATCAATGACCGGTCCAGTTGCCGAAACATCGGCTCTTTCCCGTTCGGTACAGAGCTCCAAAATGATTTGATTCACTCACAAGGCGATCTTATGTTAGTATTCAACATGCTTTATGTATTCAAATGGCGATAAAAAGAGCGAGCGGTGTGATGCAAACAACTTGGATGCGGGATTATTTAGATCAATACCGAAAGACTCTTTTTGATGCGGCTGTCTGTGCACAGCTTGTTGACTTAAAAACGCTTTTCGCACAAGTGAAGTCGGCAGGTGGCAAGATCATTTTTGCAGGTAATGGCGGAAGCGCGGCCATGGCCAGCCACTGCGCCGTAGACTTCACAAAAACAGCCGGTCTTCGAAGCATTAACTTTAATGAATCCGATTTGATCACCTGTTTCGCCAATGATTATGGCTATGAGAATTGGATTAGCAAGGCTCTGGAAATGTATGCGGATTCGCCCGACGCGGTCGTTTTAATTAGTTCTAGCGGCAAGTCACCAAATATTATTAATGCCGCAGAATATGCCCGCTCGAAAGGGCTAAAGCTCGTTACTTTCACAGGATTCCATAAAGATAATACGTTGAGAAAATTGGGGCAAATAAACTTTTGGGTCGACAGCAGCCGCTATAACATCGTTGAAAACACCCATATTATCTGGCTTCTCGCCGTATGCGATCTTATGATCGCAAAGTCAGGAAGATCTACCTCATGATTATTTCGCGTACACCCTTTCGAATTAGCTTTGCCGGCGGTGGCACGGATTTTTCCGATTTTTATGAGGTCGAAGAAGGGTCCGTTCTAAATGCGGCCATCAACAAATATATGTATATCACCGTTAATAAACGCTTCGACGAAAGCCTTCGGATTAGTTATTCAAAAACGGAGATTGTCGATTCCGTTGCCGCGATCAAACACGATTTGGTTCGTGAAACTCTTCGCTTTCTTGGATTTGAGGGAGGGCTTGAGATAACGTCCATGGCTGACATCCCGGCTCAAACCGGACTGGGATCTTCTTCTAGCTTCACAGTTGGCCTTTTGAATGCACTGTATGCATACCGAGGACAACATGTTTCAGCGGAACGTTTGGCGCGTGAAGCATGTCATATTGAAATCGATATTTGCCGGGAACCGATCGGAAAACAAGATCAAATCATTGCCGCCTATGGGGGGTTGCAACACATCCGGTTTCAACCGGATGGCAACTTTTTTGTTGATCCTGTTATTTGCACATCCGAAACGAAAGAAAAGCTGGCAGGAAGTCTCTTAATGTTTTACACCAACCGGACGAGGCCAGCCGCAGCGATTTTGACGAAACAAAAAGAAGGAATCTCGTCAAAAATGGAAATCTTAAGCGGTCTGCGTAATTATTCTATCCAAATGAAAGATATTTTAGTCCGAGGCGAGGACTTGCCAGAATTTGGCAGTATTTTGCATCAAAGCTGGCAATTAAAGAAGCAGATGGCTTCCGGCATATCGGATGATGAAATCGACTCCTATTACGCAAGGGCTCAGCAAGCCGGTGCTTTAGGCGGCAAGATTCTGGGTGCCGGCGGAGGCGGCTTTATTTTGCTTTACGTCGAACCGCGCCATCAAGCGGCTGTTCGGAAAATTCTCTCGGATCTTAAGGAACTGGCTATCCAGTTTGAACCTCAGGGCAGTAAAATCATTTACGTCGGCGACTGAAGTCTTTTGGGCGCATTTTGAAGAATAAATTGGACAGTTTCCAAAACATTGCTGAACCATAGGTCGGGCTGTACGACATTCTTCTCAACCCGTTTTTGGAGAGCAGCATCCACTCCGTAGGCATTGAAACCGAGGATCTTGGCAGCCTGGAAATCTCGCCAGGTATCTCCAATTACATACGCATTCTCGGTATCAATAGGCAGATCCTGGATCGCTTGTAAAAACATCCCCGTCTTGGGTTTTCGGCACTCGCATGATATTTTTAGCGCTTTAATTTCTCCAATATGCCCCTGCTCAGGATGATGGGGGCAAAAATAGATGCGATCTAACCATGCATGACCACGTCCTAGCGCTGTTTCCAATTTTGCGTGAATACGATCCAAACCCTCTGAAGTGAGATATCCTTTAGCCAGTTGCGGTTGGTTTGTCACGACAACGGCAAGCCAACCGGCGCGATTGATCGTTTGTATCGCTTTTGTCGCTGAGGGAAAAAGATTCAGCTCGGAAGGTTGATTGATTCCTTTGTCAGGTAGGTCCTGATTTATGACGCCGTCGCGATCCAGAAATATCGTCGGACGTTTGAACGAAAAGTTCATGCGCGACATGAATCCCGTGCGAATATGCTCTTCCACGGTCTGAAATCGCTCAGGGGTGCCCATATCACGCAGATATTCCGGCGTATTGTAAACCGAAACTGATTGGCCTGCGTGCAACAGGCGAGGTATGACGTCCAAAATAAAATCCTGCTTTGTGCTAGGTTGGATAAATTTAAAAATGTCTGGAGACAGACAATACAAGGCCGCGGGGACAAGATTGCGATAATTTCCTGGGGCTCGACCGTTCTTCGGTAAGAGATTCAAAAGTCGGGCATTCCCATCAACGACCAAAAGGTCTGACGAGTGAGGGTGGTCATTTGGATGAGCTGTGAGAGTAAAGACAGATTGATTCTGCTTATGAAATTGTGAAAGCCGATGGAGATCGACTTCGATGGCGATATCGCCATAGAGGACTAAAAAATCTTCTTTCGATAAGCGTTCGCGGGCCGCCAGAAGACCGCCCGCCGTACCCAGGGGTTCTTTTTCAATATAAAAAGTAGCCTCAATACCTTCTAAAATCGACGCTGAGGCGATCGCGTTTTCCAAAAGATCGCCTAAATAGCCTAATAAGAAAATGATCTCTTTAATGCCGTAACGCTTTAGGAGTTCAATTTGTCGATAAATGATCGGTTGTCCAGCGACAGGAAGGAGGGCTTTTGGAATCGATTCTCCGCTTACGCAACGAATTCGAGTCCCCTTACCGCCCGCGACAATCACCGCTTTCATCGGATTTATGATTTTGAAAGAATTTTCTGAACCGCTAGCCGAACCGACTCGTTTGAAGTGTATGTAGGTTTCCAACCCAGTTTTTTAATTTTGCTCATGTCGTAGCGAAAATAAGGCACGTCGCCGGTCCATCCTCGATCTCCACCTGTGTATTCAATAGCACAATTACTTAATTTCATTTCTTCCAATACAATGCGCGCCATATCCGACACCTTTGTGAGGTCTTCGTTGCCCGCATGGTAAACCGATAGAGGGCTGTCCGCTTTTTCAACTACAGTCAGAATCGCTTCCACGAGATCCTCAACGTAGAGGTAGGGTTTTCGCTGCGTCCCATCTCCAAAAACAACAAGTTTCTCGGGATTCGCTTTAAGGCGCGCGATGAAATCGAAAATCGCACCATGCGTCGCTCTCGGACCTACGATATTGGGGAATCTCAAAATAAAGGCTTTAAATCCATAATTATTGACGAAAACGGATAAGAACGATTCGGCCGCTAATTTAGAAGCGCCGTAGAACGAAATCGGCTGAAGTGGACCATAATTCTCATGCAAAGTATCTTTCGTCTCTCCAAAAACGGCGGAGGTACTAGCAAAGAATATCTTTTTTACTCCATGGACAAGCATGTGTTCCAGTATCTCATGAGTTGTTAGAAAGGTCAGCTGTAAATCGACCTGGTGATCCATACTGCCGCGTTGTATATCCGAATTGGCGGCCATATGATAGACGAACTCGAATTGACCGTCTTGGAATAATTGATTCATCGCTTTACGTTCCATAACATCAATTCTTTCAAAATGGAATTTTGGATTTACACGCAAGTGCGCGATATTTTCTAAACGTCCCAAATGCAAGTTATCCACGCACCAGAGTTCGTGGCCTCGGGCCATCAACGCATCGCACAGGTGGCTTCCAATAAAACCGGCTCCACCGGTCACTAATATTCTCATATCGAATCACTCCTTTGGAATTCAATCATACAATGCTTCTTGAAACGTTTCGCGTTGACACTTACGGATGCTTCTGTTAGTATGTTCAAAGATTGAACGTAGGTCTATGATTAACGAAAAAGAATTCGAAATTGTCAATATTCTTGCGACCGGCGCAGCAGATACGCAGCGAGAGTTGGCCATTCGCGCCAAAATATCTCTTGGAATGGTGAATATCCTTCTGAAGCGTTTGGTGACCAAAGGATACCTCCGTGTGCAACAGCTGGATAATCGCAAGATCAAATATATTCTAACGGCTCGAGGATTTTCAGAGAAACTACAGAAATCTTATCGTTATACTCTCAAGACGATCTCCTCCGTCAAAACCATTCGCACGGGTCTTCAGCAGATTTTGGAGCACGAGTACGCTGGCGGCTCGCGCGAATTCGTTATTGTGGGGGACGGGGATATTAATGATCTGGCGGAAATTGCGCTTCGTTCCCTGGGCCATCCCGACATCTCGTATATGCGTTTGCCGCGGATACCGGCCAATCTTCAAGCCGACAGTTTGCTATTGGTGGCAAATGGAGATAAGTTGCCAAAAGCGATCAAGAATCGGTCTCTGCATCTCACTAAATCCTTAGCCGACGTCATCACGACCATCGGGCTGAGCCGAGGAAAGGCTTCCCATGAATGATCAGCCTCCAATTTTCGATCTAATTTTAGAGCCTCGTCGCCTGCAAAAAGAATATTGGAAAGATCTGTGGCGATTTCGGGAATTGTTTTTCTTTTTGGCTTGGCGCGATACTCTTGTCCGCTACAAACAAGCTGTGTTTGGTGTGACGTGGGCTATCCTGAGGCCCTTGCTAACCATGATTATTTTCACCTTTGTTTTTGGCAAATTGGCTAAATTGCCTTCTGAAGGCGTTCCGTATTCGCTGTTCGTCCTAGCCGGTATGCTGCCGTGGCAGCTCTTTTCGAGTTCCCTATCCGACGCGAGCGGCAGCGTCGTGAGCAATGCCAACATGATTTCTAAGATTTACTTTCCACGGATGATCATTCCTTCAAGCTCTGTCATCGTTAATCTTTTTGATTTTGCCGTCACTTTCGTTTTGCTGTTCATTTACATGATTGTTTTACGCGTCCCGATGCGGCTTCAAATCCTGACCCTTCCAATGTTTTTGGCGATCGCACTCGCCTTCGCTCTTGGAACCGGATTATGGCTGGCGGCGCTCAATGTCCGCTTCCGGGATTTTCGCTATGTGATTCCGTTTCTCGTCCAATTCGGCCTGTATCTATCGCCCGTTGGGTACGCCAGCACCCTAGTCCCGGCTCGGTATCAATGGCTTTATATTTTGAATCCGATGGTTGCGGTGATTGACGGTTTTCGGTGGGCCCTTTTTGGCACTCCGCCTCTGAATTACATCTACTCTAGTTCGCTTTCCCTAATTGTAAGCTTTCTCTTGCTCGCCAGCGGTCTTTTATACTTTCGTTCTACAGAACGGACATTCGCGGATATCATCTAGATGACCGCTTCAATCCTCTGTGAAAATCTTGGGAAAGAGTACAAAATTCGCCATTTGACTCGCGCCAACTATTTGACGCTGCGCGAAACTCTAATGCGAGCCATTTTGTCTATTGGCAATCGATCTCAGCGCGTCAAGGAGGAAGAATTTTGGGCTCTTAAGAATTTTAATATGCAGATTAATGAGGGAGAACGGATCGGCTTAATTGGGCGCAACGGGGCGGGCAAATCGACGCTCCTCAAGATTCTTTCGAGAATCACAGAGCCCTCCTCTGGTCGAGTTTCTATGCGAGGCCGTGTGGCTAGCCTGCTAGAAGTGGGAACAGGATTCCATCCTGAACTGACGGGCCAAGAAAATATCTATCTGAACGGTGCTATCTTGGGCATGACCAAGCAAGAGATTCAGAGAAAGTTTGATGCCATCGTTGATTTTGCCGACATCGCTAAATTCCTGGATACGCCCGTGAAACGTTACTCGAGCGGAATGTACGTTCGCCTGGCTTTTGCGGTGGCCGCGCATCTAGAGCCGGAAATTCTTTTGGTTGATGAAGTTCTGGCGGTGGGGGATTTCGAGTTCCGTAAAAAGTGCCTCGGAAAATTGCAGGAGGTCGGAGCTTCCGGCCGGACGGTCGTTTACGTGAGCCACGATATGTCTAGCATTCGATATCTGTGCAGCCGAGTCATTTTGCTGGCGAACGGGCAAGCCATCATGGACGGCGAACCGGACGTTGTCATTGACCGTTACCTCACCACCGCTATCGGACCGGGGGCAGGTATCCATGCCTCACGTCAGCGCTTGCCCGCGCCGCCCGGCTACCATTTCATTCGAGTGGAGCTGCGCAATGCTTCCGGTACACCCAGCGCCCGCTATGCAGCGGGAGATATGATGGAAATTCACCTCTGGGCCAACGGTCCGGCACCCGCGGATGCCTTCACGGTCGAATTTAAGTTGCATAATGAACGCGGCCAAATTATAAGTTGGGGCGCCGCCAATCCGATTAAAACAACCCTTTTTAAAACGCAGGATCAGCACTTCACCTGTCGCCTTGGGCCCTTGCCGCTCACCGTTGCCAGCTATAGTCTCTCGTTTATATCGCGAATTTACGGACAGGAACGTTGGGATTTATGGGAGCACGCTATTGACTTTGAGGTCACACGCTGTGATCTTTTCGATACAGGTTTTGATGTCCACAGTGGCGGCAATGGCGATTTCGTCATGCCGCAAGAATGGTGCGCAAAACATATCGATGGATCGGAAATAGCGAAGTGCTGATACGAGCAGTTCGACACAGTTCTTATAGTTGAAGACGGAATTATTGGATTAATTGTTTGGTGAAGACTGGGTTGTAGGCGAGAACTCAAGAATTCGGAGAGAGCATTATGAAATCGAATCTCGTATTAGGATCGGAAGGATTTGTCGGTCGGCCACTTTGTCACTTTCTGAGGAACCAGGATGAGGAAGTAATTCCTTTTGATGTCAAACGGAAGCCGGTTGAGGATGGGCGTTCAGCCAGACTTGATTTGAGCGGCATTGACCGTGTTTATTTCCTAGCCTGGGATGTTGGTGGCGCAAAGTATCTGTACCGAGAAGATCGGCAGCTCCATCAATTAAGTTGGAATTTACAACTGATGATGAACATCATGCCGCAATTGGAATCGAGTAAGATTCCCGTTTTATTCGTATCCAGTCAATTAGCGGAAGAATACGATACCGTTTACGGAGTTACCAAACGTCTTGGCGAAATTTGGACTCATTTGCTCCATGGAGTCCGCGTCCGGCTCTGGAATGTGTATGGCGCAGCCGAAGAACCAACTGAACGTAGCCATGTGATGTCGGACTTCGTCTACCAGGCCTTAACGACCGGAGAGATTCGAATGTTGACCACCGGGGAGGAACTACGCCAGTTCATTCATATTGATGATGTTTGCCGTGGATTTTACGCTGCCATAGAAAAAATGGCTCAGGGCGTTTATGACATCACAAGCTTTGAGTGGGTCAGAATTATCGATTTGGCTCATCTCATCAGTGACTACACGGGAGCCAAGGTTGTGGTTGGAGAAAAAATAGGCAGCACGCCTCTGACACCGCTCCGAGGACGGTTGCCGGGCTGGTTGCCCCAAGTTTCCCTGGCCGAAGGCGTAAAACGTCTTGTTTTGACCATGAAGGATTCGACGAAAGATTCATTGAGCGCCAAACTTCCGACGTCTTGAAATTAAATGGAACGTCCCTTAGTCAGCACCATTACGCCTTGCTTTCGGATGAAGAAGTATCTAAGAACCTTCTTAGAATGGCTGCCCCGGCAGACGCTCTTTGATCGCATCGAGGTTGTTCTTGACCACAATGAACCTGATGACGAAGAAATGAAATGGGTCCGGGAATTTCAAGCGCGTTATCCGAATCGCTTAAAACATATAGTCATCGAGAAGGTAGACCCCATTGGAACGTCCATGAACCGCTGTATTCACCAAGCGCAGGCGGACCTCTTGTGCATCTGGAATGTCGATGACCTTCGTCCACCGAACTCCCTCGAATCCCAAGCAAACGCGCTGGCGAGCCGTGCCCACGATATTGCTTCCGGAAATTATATCGTTGTGAACAAATTCGTCGAAATCGAGGGGCGATTGGTCCGCCATGACCATATCCCCGAGGAAGAACTGACGCGAAGTATGATTCTTGGGCCATTTTTTATGTTTCGGAAATCGCTACTCACAAAAGCCGGTTTTTTCGACGAGCAGCTGCGTTCCGGAGCCGATTTCGATTTGGCCATTCGCCTGGCCATGCACGGCCAAACGGTATGCGTCCCGAACCCGGTCGGTTACTATTTGGACGAGGGGGTCGGCGCGAGCACTCACCCGAACTCTCTGCAGCCGGTCGAGCGGACTGTCATCGAACTTCGCTATGGTATTTACGATAAAATCGACTACCGGCTTGTGGCGAGAGCCTGCCAATACGATATTCCATTTATGCATCTCGACGGCCAAAGACTCCCCATCCGTGATTTCGTTCCGGACTACCCTGCATTTCTTCTTGATCGATTTCAACGTTGGCACGACTTAGGAATCCGAAATTTTCTGCGCCATATGCGGGCCGAACAAAACCCTGTTGTCAGGAGCTTACGTAAAGCTCGGCAACGTCTGGCCAAAATGCGGTCCATATGAAAACGATAGGGCTAATGACCACACGGAACGAGTCTTGGATCCTGAAGACGACGCTCCCGCAATTGAAGCGATTTGTCGATGATTTTATAATCTTGGATGGCCGTTCCACCGATGGAACACCCGCTTTTGTTGAAAGTTTAGGCGGTACGGTTTTGCCGCAGGGAGACGATGTCATCCAGGAATCCACGTGGAGGCAGTCTCTCCTGGAAGCTGGTCGAAAAAAAGGTGGCACGCATTTCATTATTCTCGATGCGGACGAAGCATTTACGACAAATTTCTTAAGAACCGCTCGTCAACGTCTTGAGGTCATGAAGCCGGGGGAAAAACTGGTTCTCGATTGGCTATGCCTTTGGAAAGACGCTTATAAAATGCGCGTCGATCCATCGTTTTGGAGCAACAGCAGCAAAGATTTCGTATTTTGCGACGATCAAACATCGGAATACGCTTCCGTATGGCTTCATTCCGGCAGGACTCCCGGCAAGCCCGATCAATCCAAATCAATACGCATTCCTCGACAAGAGGGATCCGTATTGCATTTCCAATTCGTTCCCTTCGCACGTTTTCAAATAAAACAAGCCTATCTTCGCTGTCTTGAATGGGTCAACCGTGCCGCCCAAGCTTGGGAAATCAATTCAAAATACGCTCCTACGCTTGATGACGGATCCGCGGTATGTGATCCAATTCCGCCCGGCTGGATGGATGGAATTTCACATTTAGACAAACTTCGAGATCAGGATCTTGATTGGTTTTATCCCGCGATTTGTGATTTCTTCAAAAAACATGGGATCCTATTCTTTGAACCCTTGCAGATATGGCATGTCCCGGATCTTCTCTCGGAATTCCGCAGACAAATCGGTCGTGATCCAGAGCCAATGCAGCGTGCGCCGTTGTTTGAAAGGATTCGATATAAAATACGTCGTTTGGTAAAAACCGCACAATGAATAAGATCCGCATTGCCTTTGTCAAATTTGGCGGGCTTGCTATTGGGGGAACCGAACTCTATTTGCAGAAAATCGCCGTTGCTCTTCCAAGGGACCGCTTTCTAGTGGATTATTACTACTGCGACGCGGCGCCTTTTAGCGGATCGCACTATAAGCATGGCGACACCGACCCTGGACGTCTTCAGTTCATGCGTGAGGAAGGAATTAACCTCGTCAAGTTCCATGTCGGCGCTAAAAACATTAAAACGCCGAAGCATGATTGGGTAGGTACCGATTTCTGGAAGGTATTTAATCCTCACGACTATGATTTAGTTCAAGCTGGCAAAGCGGGGGACGCCGAATATCCTTTTTATTTGATGGATTTGCCGATTGTGGAATTGGTCGGATTACCTTCCGGGATCGACAGAAGTCCCAATATTGCCTGGAGTATTCATTCTTCTCCCTGGCAACGGGCACGGTGGGTTCAATTAGGCGGGCGGGCGGACCGTAGTTCCGTTATACGGTCCCCCGTTGCGGCTTCAGTCACAAAGGACAATTTACGCAGACGGTTAGGAATTCCCGATCACCATGTGGTGGCGGGTCTTCTCCAACGAGCCGATGATAATATCTTCAGTCCAATTCCCTTGGAAGCGTTCGCCCGCGTTCAAAAGCCTGATCGGCATTTCCTCATGATGAATGGAAGCCCGCTGTACCGTGGACAAGCAAATAGCCTAAACCTAAAGAACTTTCATTTCATTGAGCATTCTCCTGATTTTAAGGATGTCGATTGCTTTTACAATACGCTCGATTTTTTCGCGCACGGGCGAAAGGATGGTGAGAGCTATGGTTCGGTCCTAGCCGAGGCTGTTATGCACGGCAAACCCTCCCTCTCGCATTACAGTGAAGGCGGCAATAACGCTCAGCCTGAGACAATGGGACCAACCGGTTTGTTTGCCGGAAATATGGACGAATATGTGCGTCATATGGAACACTTATTTTCGAACCCAACGCTGCGGGAGAGGCTGGCTTCAAAAACCAAGGCGATGACCGAGGAATACTTTTCTTTTGAAGCAGGAATGCATGATATAGCGCGCATTTATGAGTGGGTCTGCGGGCGTGATCCTGAAAGTCCTCGCCCAAAGCGCATGGATTACGGACTGTCTTCGTTGGGGTTCCTTCAGGCCGGCGATCTGGAAAATCCAAAATCTCAGACTCACCATGTTTTGACTGGAATTATCCCGGAGCAGTTCAAGTTGCACATGTTTCGTCTTTTTTCGTCTCGGGTAAGGTCTATGGTCGACTTTGGTGCAGAAGCTGGCCTCTATGGGTTTACGGCGGCGGCTCAATGTGATGAATCGACGCACGTTTATTTATATGAACCCAGCCCTGCTTACCTAGAGCAGATTAAAAAATCGATTTGGCTAAATAATTGGGAAAATCGAGTCTCCGTAGTGGATATGACGACGTTGTCCCGGTTGGAGCAAATAGATTTTTTAAGGTTGGGCATCCTTTCTGAGACAAACTCCCTATTTGCACAGATCGGAGCTCTTCTTGTCCAACACAAACCCATTATTTTATTGGAATGTAAGGAATCATCTTCATTGGCAGACACGGCAAGCCTCCTACGTCAACTACGAGAAGCGGGTTACCTCATTTTCCGAATTAATAGCTCTAAAGGGACGTTAGACATTGAACAAGAGATAGACGCGGCATCCCAAAGTGATGTGTTTTGTCTCCATCCGGATAAACACAAAGAGTGGCTTGCGCACTTGGATGGGTGGGCAACGCAGTATCGCTGGGCCAAAAACGGAGAGTGGTGGCGCAAACTTTTCCTGCGTCTCAGACGAGGAATTGTTCATCCTTTGCGAGCGATAAGGAAGTTTTATAGATTGGTGGCCGCCCCACAGAGCCATCGTTAATGATTAATATTATTTCCAACAGTTATCTTAGCCGACATATTTCCGGGCCGAAAAAGGTAGTAAGAAATATTATTAGGTGTTTGGACCGTATGGGCTGTCCCTCTTTATATCAAGACGCGCGTCTTATTGTGAGCCGAATCATCTCTCGTTTTCCTAAAAGCCTACATTACCACAAAGTCATATGAGACCTGTCCGATGAAAAAGATACGCATTGCCTTCGTCAAATTTGGGGGTCTGGCTATTGGAGGAACGGAACTCCGATTGCAAACGATGGCTACCCATCTCCCCAAAGACAAGTTCGATATCGATTATTTCTATTGTGATGTGGCTCCCTCCCTGAGGTCCTCTCACAAGCATGGCAACACGCATCCAGAACTGGTGCAACGCATGCTCAAATGTGGAATTCATCTGATCAAGTTCCATGTAAAAGCAAAAGACATTACCAAACCGACGCACGACTGGGTAGATACGGATTTTTGGAATCTCTTTGACCCCAAACGTTACGATTTGGTGCAGGCGGGCAAGGCAGGCCCGGCGGAATACCCTTTTCATCTTATGGAAATTCCAGTTGTCGAATTGGTGGAACTGGCGGTCGGCGTGGACCATAGTCCGAATATCGCATGGAGTTTTCATTCTTCACCCTGGCAAAGGACTCAATGGGTTCAGATGGGTGGTCGGGCAGAGCGTAGCTCGGTGATACGAAACCCCGCTCCAAGACCTGCGACATCTGATCATTGGCGGCAGAGCCTAGATATTCCTTCCAACCATTTAATCGCAGGTTTGATTCAGAGAAATGACAACACTATATTTAGTTCGATCCCGCTAGAGGCGTTTAAACGAATTCAAAATCTGGACCGCCATTTTGTCGTGATGAACGGCGGGAGCTTGTATCGGGATCAAGCCAAACGACTGGGCTTAAAAAACATTCATTTTATCGAACAGTCGGCCGATGAATGCGTCGTCGATCGGTTCTATAACACGCTTGATATTTTTGCCCATGGCTGCAAAGATGGAGAAACCCATGGCACTGTATTTGCCGAAGCACTAATGCACGGCGTTCCATGTCTTTCCCATTACAGCCCAGGGGGGGCAAACGCTCAGATTGAAATGATGGGGCCAGCGGGATTATTTGCTCAAAATCTTGATGATTATGCTCAAAAACTCGATCAGCTTTTTTCAAACTCTACGATGCGCCAAAAAATGGCATCCAAAGCCAAAGAATTAGCCGAGGAGTTTTATTCTGTAGAAGCGGGAATGCACAAACTCGAAAGTGTTTACACGCAGGTTTCCGGGCATCCAAAAGATAATGCGCTTGTCCCAACCATGGATTATGGCCTATGGGCATTAGGGTTTCTTTACGCGGGAGAGACAGACAACCCTGCAGCCCTTGCGTACAATATAGCGACTGGCGGCATCCCGGAGGAATTCGAACTTCATGTGACGCGCTTTTTCTTGCCGCACATTAAGACCTTCTATGATGTAGGGGCTAACACGGGACTCTATGGCTTCGTTGCGGCTCATGAATGCCCTTTTGATTCTCACATCTATATGTACGAACCGCAGCCGGAATGCTGCTCACAAATGAAAAAGATCATCTGGTTAAATAACTGGGAAGATCGGGTTACCGTCTGTCCTATTGGGATTGGCAAAGAGCCCGGCACGATGACACTCCATCTTTGCGGGACAGGAAGCACGTTTAACAATGCGTTTAACGATAACGCCGTCCTGCCAACGATTCAGGTCTGCGTGGATACGCTGGATAATCAAGTCTTAACGCAGCACGCTGGCTCCATCGATTTCATTAAAATCGATGTCGAAGGGTTGGAACAATTGGTCCTGGAGGGTGGGCAAGTCGTCATAGACCGGGATAAGCCGGTGATTTTTATTGAAATTGCCGACCACTTACGTGGAAAGAAGTTTCGTAATCCACTTTATCGGAAGACCCTTGAATGGGTTAAACAGCGAGACTATCAGATTTTTCGTTGTGACGAAAGCCAAAAGTTAGTTCGCGCAATCCTTATGGAGGAGCGAGACCATTTATCCATGTACCTGTGTCTTCATCGTCAAAAGCATCAAAAATGGATTAGTGAAATTATGCCCTGGGCCAACCGTTTTCTCTGGGACAAGCGGTTAAAACGGTTGCGACGAGCGTTGCCCAAGCTTCGAAAAGCGGTACGCCATCCCGTTGAGGCGATTCAAAGACTCCCGGGCAAACTGATAGAACTGGCCAGGCGCTAGGATGGGGAAAACTTGCGGTTTATCAGTTCAGAAGCAAAAGCCTTAAGCATCGGTTTTGACAGGGTTTATCCCGAATGCTTGTCGACCGGTTTGAGGAGCCGTCTGGTGACAGTTCGAAAATGTTTTGTAAGGTCGAGATCAAAGATATTCGTTATCGTTAATGATTAATATTATTTCCAACAGTTATCTCAGCCGACATATTTCTGGGCCAAAAAAGGTAGCACGTAATTTAATTAAGGGTTTGGATCTCATTGGCTATCCATACGTCGTCAATCGTCGATTGGACGCTTGCAAACGGTTGTGGATTCATGATGACCTGCGCGCCCTTGAGCAGATTCATCGTTTAGGTCCAGAAATAAAAATTATTGTCGGGCCTAATTTAGTAGTGCTGCCGCGCCATCTGCCTCCAGATGTTGACTTTTCCAGAGTCGTGTATTTGGTTCCATCTCATTGGACCAAGGCTTTTTGGGAGGATTTTGGCCTTCGTGCCTGTCCTATTGAGGTGTGGCCAACCGGCATCGATACGAACGAGTTTATTCCACTACAAGGAGACAAGGCCGAGGTGCTCGTTTATTTTAAGCAGCGTTTGCCCGATGAGTTGGCTTACGCGGAACAACTATTGCAGCAAAAACGAATTCATTATCGCGTGCTGCGATATCCTGGGTATTCCGAGGAAAACTATAAGCAATTACTGTCCAAGGCGCGGTACATGTTTTGGATTGGACGACAAGAGAGTCAGGGGATAGCATTGCAGGAGGCCATGTCTTGTGATGTTCCGATTCTCGTTTGGGACGTGACCCACATGGGACATTGGCTCGGCGGTGAAAGAGAAATGAAAACGTTATTTAACGAAGCGGAAAACAACTACGCTAATGCGACATCCGCGGAATATTTTGATGAGACTTGTGGTGTGAAGGTCAAAGACCGGCAAGAATTATCGGATTCCGTGAATCGTATGGAGTCGCAATGGCAGAGATTTCGGCCCCGGAAGTATGTATTGGATCACTTGAGTCTCGATAAACAAGCGCGCGATTTTATTGAATTCTATCTCAAGCATTTTGGATTAACTTTTGAACAGGGTATGACTGAACACTTTTTTCATAAGGGGCCTTGGATCAATAGCACACTGTCAGCTCACTTAAATTCCCTGTTTATAGAGGCCCGTACCATAGCGAGCCGATTGGTCCGCCGCATATGACGGATACAATTTCGACCAATCAGCGCTCTGCAGTTTTGTCGACTGGGAGGATTATTAAAGCTGGCGGCAAGAGATTGGCATCGTTACTGCGTCGCATGATTCCGCAAAAGGGGCAAATGAGCTATTCGCAGTGCGGAGAAGACCTTATCGTGCAGTTTGCCGTAGCAGAAATGGGGCTTCGTCAAAAAGTTTCATATCTGGATATTGGTGGTTATCATCCATTTCGGTTAAATAACACTTATGGGTTTTATAGACGAGGATCCAAAGGCGTACTAATCGAACCCAACCCCGTACTGGCTAAGAATATAAGTCGACATCGCCGAAGAGACGTATGCTTGAATGTAGGAATTTCAGCCGACGGCCGAAAATCGGGACAACTGCATATATTTGATGAACCCACGCTAAGTACTTTTTCTGGGCAAGAAGCCGAACGTATTTCCGCCTACGGAAATAAACATGTCCTCCAAATTCTTGATATTCCGTTAATGACCGTGAACGAAGTGATGGCGCAATATTTCAAAGGCGCACCTGATTTTATTTCATTGGATGTGGAGGGTTTGGATTTTCAGATTCTCCAAAGTGTAGATTGGGTACGTTATCGCCCAGTCGTGTTATGTGTGGAGACAATTACCTATACGGAAAATAATACGGAACGAAAAATCCAGGATATTCTAGATTACATGAAACAACAAGGTTACTTTATCTATGCTGACACCTACATCAATTCGATCTTTGTCGACAAACATCGCTGGAAAGCTCGCTGATATCACCATATACTTAGCGCTATTTTTACAAAGCCTCTGATGCTAGAATGTGCCTTGGAACGATTATGTTAAAAGCGGTCATCAAGAATTCCGTCTACCGCATTAAGAGATTAGACGACTTGTTACCCCGGCGGGCGACTCCTTATGAAGGGGATGTAGGATTCCTCTTAAAACCGCATCGCCGGACGCGGAAGTTCACCTACGCCAACTGGGGAAGCCGGAAATGGGAATATCCTTATATCATCGATCAACTGGAAAAGATCGGCATACAGGATAAGAAAATCGTCGATCTTGGGATTGGTTTGCCCGACGATTCCAATTTTTACCAATATTACTTACGTTCAGGATGTTATCTCACCGGTTATGACATCGACGCTCGTTTGCCGCCGGAGCTAAAACTTTCGGACCGCTGCCGGATCTTAAGAAAATCAAGCGAACATATGGAGGACTTCAAGGATGATGAAGTTGACGTGGCCGTGGCCTTGTCTTCCTTCGAGCATTTTCCGATAGAGGTGTTTAGAAATACTATCAAGGAACTTTCCCGTGTCGTGAAGTCAGGCGGGGATTTCCTCGTGACTCTGGATTTGACGCTTGACAAAGAACGTTCGGCGCCCTACGCCATTTTGGAGAAAACCTTAAATGGCATGCCCTTGCAGGAAAATAACCTGCGGCTTTCCTCTAACCACAGGCAGTTGACGATCGACTATTTCCTCGAACTGGTCGCGCCTCACTTCTTGCCTGCGAACCCCACCATCTATGGTAAGGAAAGTCCTATCTCCGAGCGGGTATATTCTAAAGAATGGAATAGCCAAGTCGCTTACCTTCATCTTCAGAAAAGAATCTGACACTGAGCCAACCATACACTGCGATTGGCAGTTGATATATTCAACATAAAAACTGCAGGTCAACGACCCCTCGAAGTTGCTAAAATTCGTCCCATGAAAACAATTGACGAACTGAATCCGCAAGCGGTGGGCTCATCCAAGAAGCGTCTTATGATGTCCATTGTCGTACCCGTTTACAAAGAGGAAGGCAATATTAAGCCCTTGCTCGAGCGGCTGTTCCCCATTTTGGAAAGCCTCTCGCCAGAGTTTGAAATCATCTTCGCCTTGGACCCTTCGCCCGATCGCACTCGAGAATTGATCGAACAGGCTCACGAAAAAAATTCTCGCATTAAATGTATTGTATTTTCCCGGCGTTTTGGTCAGCCGATGGCGACTTTGGCGGGCCTTCAGTATTCGAGCGGTGACGCCGTCATCGTGATGGACGTCGATCTTCAAGATCCGCCTGAACTAATCCCCGAGATGGTCAAAAAATGGAAAGAGGGATATGACGTGGTCTACGCCCAGCGGCAAACACGTCAGGGGCAAACCTGGATCTACCGCCTAATCACCTGGTTAGGGTACAAGATGATCCGGCGCATGGCCGAAGGAGTCAATATTCCAGAGAATACGGGAGATTTTCGCCTCATTAGCCGCCGCGCCGTGGATGAAGTACTCAAACTAAGGGAATCACATGGATTCCTCCGAGGGATGGTGGCTCTAGTCGGGTTTCGCCAGACCTCCGTTTTGTTCGAACGCCCTCGACGCCATGCAGGACGAGGGAATTACAATCCCTTCTTCGGTTCTCTGCGCATCGCGGTTAACGGACTGGTCTGCTTTTCTAGTTATCCTCTCACGATCACGACGCTTTTCGGGTTCACGATCGCGTTGCTTTCGTTCTTATTGGCTTTCCTGTATGCGGGTTTAAAGACGATCGGTGTCCCTTTCCCGCTCGGTAATCCGACGATCGTCATTTTGGTGCTTCTCCTATCCGGCGTTCAGCTCATCAGTGTTGGGATTTTGGGAGAATATATCGGGAGAATTTACGATGAAGTCAAACAGCGACCGCGCTTTATCGTCAATGAAACCGTGGGTTTTGATCGATGACAGCAACAACCTTAGAGCTGCGCGATTTAAGTCCAATTCTCCCTGGAGTTGCTTATGAAGGGGGATTTTTACTGGACGGTAAGAAGCTCCCCTTTTATAGCTTTTGCCAACCGGACGAAAAGGCCCATTGGTCCAATGGCATGACCGAATTTATCGCAGAAGCCTCAAAGACTCATTTCATTGATCGATATAACCGCACTTTAGCCCTTGAAGGAATTATGCCCAAGCTCTCACATGCCGGAGCCACGTATATCGATCTTGGCTGTTCTTCAGGCTATATGCTTGAAGACGCGGCAACAGCTTTTCCTCAAGCCATGCTTTTTGGTTCCGACTATTTCGGAAGCGGGCTTGTGCAATGTCATAACGCCTTGCCGAACATTCCGCTCTTGCAGATGGATGTCACCCAATGCCCTTTGCCTGACAATTCGTTTGACGCGATTACCTGTCTGAACGTCTTAGAGCACATCCCGGATGATGTCAAAGCCTTAAAGGAACTTTACCGTTTGATACGGCCTGAGGGGCGACTCGTCATCACTGTCCCTATGAGCCCGCAGTTATATGACATGACGGATGAGGTTCATTTTCATTGCCGCCGCTACGGCTGGAAGGAATTGCACGAAAAGGTGACGCAGACAGGATTTAAAATTCTGTTTATGAACTATTTTGGAGTCTTTGTATATCCACCATTTTATCTACAGAAGCGGCTTAACCAATTCCGTTATCGGCGGCATACCTTCGACCAAAAGCATCAAATTGCTCTTCACCAAGCTCGGCGCACGGGCCGCGTTCTGTGGATGGAAAAACTCTGCGATTGGGAAAAACGCCTAGGACAACGAATCCGCTATCCGTTTGGAATCCGAACCTTCGTTGTTGCAACAAAGTAAGAACCACTCAAAAGAATTGAGATTATTTAATTCGCAGACGAAGTCCAACGGCGAGGTTCAGCGTACAAATCGGAACGGCCAAAGGATAATATTTGGCTTTTTCAATGTGAAAATGCTCTCGAAGTAATTCCATAATCTCGCGATAGTTATTGATATGTTCGCTTTTAATAATTGGTTCATAGCTCATCTTAAAGGTTTTCTCAAAAAAACGCTCCGCCGATAGTTTTCGCCCTAATGTATAGGCCCATCCGCCTTCGCATGGTATCACCACATCAAATACTCCGTTTGGTTTGAGTAATCGCTTAACTTCCAGGAGAGCGCTCGGCAGATTCGGAAGATGTTCTAACACGTGGATGGTTAAAATCCTGTCGAAGAAATGATCTTCGAGCGGAAGACCGGTCTGGATGTCGCCGCAGATGACGAGCCTTTTCGGCATCTTTAACGCGAGTAATTCGCAAAAGGGTTGTCGCAGATCAAGGCAATAGTATTCCTGATCCTTTAAGTTTTCATAGGCTATATGCTCTCCTAAACCGGCGCCGATTTCTAACGTCTTGGATCCTACTGCATGAGGCAATTTGGCCACCCAGCCTTGATTGAACCGTTCAAAAGCAGCATAGCGCTTGGGTAACAGCTCAAGCCACTTTTGAACAAACTGTTCGCGCGCTACCCGTTGTTCGGCGCTTAATTTCGGAGGCTCTTTCGGCCAGATATTTTTAGCCTGCATACAGGAACTTATGCTACCAAAAAGGAGAAGCTGCAGAGCGGGATAATGGCGGTCAAAATCCAAGCCGATGTGCTGATGATGTTTCCTAAGCGGTTGCCGATGTATAGTGCCTCGACGTGGTTAGAGCCCGTGGGAATCAAAACTGTAACTAGTGCATACTCCAGATGATCACCCCGATAGAGCGCTGAATGAATGGAAGACTGGTAGAGTGATGGCCGGCCATTCACAAGAACGCGCCAGCCGCCCGGGTAGTAAAGGGCTGGGAGCTGCACCCACCCAGTCTGTGGCAGGGAGAGAGTGCTTTCTAAGGACGCACCGCTGAGGACCGTCAACGGTTGCGTCTGTTCGACGGGAATGGAAATCTGGCCGACTGGAATAATTTTAAGCCGTTCGCTTTTCAAGCGATCCGGATGGTACAAGTAATCGCGCCAACCTCCAATGACAAGAGGACTGGCCAAATGGTCTTTTAAGATCAACGGTTCCTGTAAAGGTGACGCCGTTATCCAAGGCGCTGCCGCTACTACCACAACTATAATCGCAATCCAAATGATCTTGACGGAATCTTCGATTCCTTTCCGGTTTAGGGCAGCGGCTAGCAAGAAACTACCTGCAAGACTCGTGTAGGTCAAAAACCGGTAAGGAAATTGAACGCACCAAAAGGGCTTTGGCAGGAATTTCCAAAAATTCACAGGGGACCAGGTGGCCAAGAAAAACACCCCAAAAAGTACTAGGGCCGGGATAAGGGTGGCCTTGTCTAGCTTTTCCGACTTCTTTGAAAGAGTTTTCCATAGGCTAAGAATTACTGCCAGGACAAAAAGCGGGCCGATGGCGCAGGTAAAGTGGGGTACGAAGGGTGATCGTTGAATGGTAGGGACCTCCACCGGACAAAAGGCCAGTAAGGAATGAAGGTGAGTCAGGGCATTGGTTTCGACCGGATTGGGGAAATTCCCGATATCGACGCCGTGTTTGAGATTGAAAATTGGGACCAGCGTATAGGCTCCCAAAGCTCCTCCCCATGCAAATGCCAAAAAAATGATGAGAAGCCCCCGGATTTTGGCAGAAATCTGGGAACCTGGCTGGATCCAAGTTTTTAGCGTTATAAAGGAAACGACGAAAATTGTTCCATAAAAGAAAGTCACGGTATGTGTTTCAAGCATGGCCCATAGCGCAAGACTTGGCGCTACCAACCTAGCAGGAGTCATATGCGCCTGGAGCCGTAATGAAGTCCAGAGCAAGGCGGGTATCAGGCCCTGCGCTAAAAGTTCGGTCAAATGGTTGCGAATGAGCAGATTCAAGATAAGGTACGGGGCGGACATATAGGCTAGGCCGGCGACAAGCGAAGCGGCTTGGCCCATTTTTAACTCAAGACAGGTCAGAGTCATAAAAAGACCTGCAGAAAAAAGCGCCAGAAAGAATACGATTTTTACTGCCACATAGGGTTGGTTCGGCAAGACGAACTTATATAAAGAGCCGCTGATCAAATATGGCAGCGAGGAATAAAACTGAAACCTCGGATAGCGCCATCCAAAATGCTCCAGTGGCGCGATGCGGAGGGGGAATTGGCCTTCCTCCAATGCTTGGCGAGCTTGAATAGTAGTATGCAAACTATTAACCATCTCGCTTCGAAGGGGAAGCCGCTGGTTTGAGGCAAAGGGAAATAACAGGACCAGAGCGAAAATCGCGATAAACGCCACCGTCCCAATACGATCATATTTGCTCACGCGACGTATGATAACATCGATCCACGGCCCTTTCAAAGTGCTTGTCCTAGAAACCTTGAAAAATTTATGATGACCAATGCTTCAAGCTCTGAGTCTGCCAAAGATAGTAAAATGCATGGCTAAATCATGAAAATGCTGGTCACCGGCGCCGCCGGCTTTATTGGGAGCAGCTTAGTCGACCGGCTACTGGCTGACGAGCACGATGTGATTGGTATTGATAATTTCTCGACTGGTCTGCCAGAATTTTTAAAGACGGCCCTCAAAAATCCCCGATTTCATCTGGCTGAACGAGATCTTCTCAAGGAATCGGCCTTGGATTCCTTCCTTTCTTCCGAGACGGCATGGGTATTTCATCTGGCGGCTAATGCGGACGTCCGTGAGGGCATAAAGCAGCCACGCAAAGATCTGGAGCAAAACACCCTTGTGACCTGGAACGTTTTGGAAGCCATGCGCCGCGCCGGGGCACGCCAGATCGTCTTTAGCTCCACCGGCAGCGTTTACGGCGAGGCCCCGGTGATCCCCACTCCAGAAACTTGTCCGTTCCCGATCCAGACCTCGCTTTACGGGGCGTCCAAACTGGCGGGAGAGGCGCTCATTTCAGCCTACGCCGAAGCTTATCGCTTTCGTGGAATCATTCTGCGGTTCGTGTCGATCTTGGGCGAGCGTTATACGCACGGCCATGTGTTAGATTTTGTACGCCAACTTGAGAAAGACCCAGCGCGGCTGTCAGTCCTTGGAGATGGAAAGCAAAAAAAATCCTACCTTTACATTGGCGATTGTCTCGAGGCGATTTTGACCGCGATTCGACACGAAACGGGCCATGCCGTTGATATCTACAACCTGGGGACGGATGAGTATGTCCAGGTCGACGACTCTATTGGCGAGATTTGCGATGAAATGCAGGTCCAGCCGCGTCTGGAGTATTCGGGCGGGGACCGCGGATGGGTGGGGGATAATCCGTTTATTTTTCTGGATTGTTCGAAAATCCGCAAACTCGGGTGGCGCCCTCAAAAATCCATTCGCGAAGGCGTCCGCTTGACGGTCCGCTACCTGCTTGCCCATCGCTGGGTTTTCGAAGCTCGCCAAGTGGAGCCCATCCCATGATTATGACGCGAAGCCCGCTGCGCATCAGCATCGGAGGGGGAGGCACGGATCTGCCGTCTTATTACTCGCGCTTCGGCGGATTCGTCATTTCCGCGGCGATTAACCGGTACGTGTATATCACGCTGCACCGCACCTTCAAAAAGAATTTCATTATTAAATATTCGCAGCTCGAGACCGTCGATAGCGTTGAAGCGATTCAGCATCCGATCATCCGTGAAGCGTTCAGCCTGCATGGGATGGAACCCTATATCGAAATGGTCAGCATGGCCGATATTCCGGCCGGGACGGGCCTCGGTTCCTCCGGCTCGTTTAATGTCGGGCTTTTGCGCGCGATCTACGCCTATAAACGCGAACACATCACGACGCAGGCCTTGGCCGAAGAAGCCTGTCATATTGAACTTGATCTTTTAAAGGAGCCGATCGGCAAGCAGGATCAATACATCGCCGCCTTTGGAGGTCTCATCTGCATGGAGTATGCCAAAGACGGCAGTGTAGCCGTCGCGCCTCTGCGCATTTCGCGCGAGACACTGCATGATCTGGAAGACAATTTGCTGATGTTTTTCACGGGATATTCCCGAAGCGCCAGCGCGGTCCTCTCCGATCAAAAAACCCGCACGGAAAAAAACGACGGAACCATGCTGGAAAGTCTGCATTTTACGAAGGATCTGGGATTGAAGATCCGTCAAGCGCTGGAAGAAGGACGGACGGATCAGTTCGCCAAGATGATGCATGAGCACTGGCTGCACAAAAAGAAGCGCTCCTCGGGCATCAGCAATGACCAGATCAGCGCCTGGTACGAGCTCGGTCTTGCCCATGGCGCGCTCGGCGGCAAGCTCATCGGCGCGGGCGGCGGCGGCTTTCTTCTTTTTTACGCCAAGGATCGCGCCGCTTTACGCAAGGCCATGGCCGAAGAGGGCCTCGTCGAGGTCCGTTTTAGCTTCGATCACGAAGGGTCGAAGGTGATGGTCACCGATTCATGATTCGGTTGGAGGCTTCGACGTTTTGATGGGACGCTACTTGACATGGCGAGACTTGGCCATTATCGTCCTCTTTAGCTTAAGCGTCTTCTTTCTATCCTTTCAGTTGCGGGATGCATCCTGTACCCCCCTTTATAATTTTGGATCCGATTCTAATCTTTATATCGATTTGGCCCAGAATCTGCTTCATCATAGGTTCTTGAGATATAGTCCAGGTATTGGCTATCCCGGCGTAACGCTGAGAACGACCAATCCAGACTACATTCATGATTTGGTTCTGATGCCAGGTTACCCTCTATTGTTAGCGATCGCTTATGTCGTACATGACAGTCCCTGGACGCCTTATGTCTTAGCCTATGTATTGTTTTTGATCATGTCCATCGTTGTTTTTCTGCTTGGGAATCTGCTTTATTCAGAAAAACTTCGACCGCGAGTTTTATGGACGTCGTTTATTGTCTATCAAATGCTTCAGCCAATACTGATTCTCCAGCTACAGGCCATCGGGCAGGATTTTGCTGCGACCGTATTTGTGGCGATGGCTTTGCTTGCCCTGGTCTGGCTTTTTAAAAGTCGTGGGCCCGGTTGGCGACAAGCGCTCCTCTTGTATGCGGCCTCTGCAGGAATGCTCTTTGTTCGATCGAATATGGCCGCGTTTCTCTTCCCGCTTTTGGCCGGAAGTCTCTGGATCGCCTGGCAGCTTGAGAACCCCGGGCGCTTGCGGATTTTATTGGGGGCTTTCCTCGTGTCTCTGCTGGTTCTTGGTTTGTGGGGGACTTACCTAAAATCGTTGACCGGCCGTTTTATGTTGGGCGCTAATCAGGGTTTTGGGATGTATATCAATTATGCCTATTACCTGCTTCCCCAGGCCGATGTACAGAGCGACATTGCCCAAATCACCCATGAATTTCAGGAGCGCCTCAAAGAAACCGGGTCAGCGGACCTGGCCGTTCTGGGAGCCAACGATTCCTACCAGCAGAAGGCGCTTGATTTTATTCGTCATCATCACCGCCTAGCCATTCGAACGGCTTGGTACAACCTGAAAGAGATTTTGATTGGAAAAGACCATTTTTGGATGCCGCGTTTGGTAGCATTGCGTTTAGCGGGTTTGCCCATGGCCCAGAATGAAACCGATTTTTGGACCCTTTACAAGGAAATGGGACATGGCTGGCGACGTCATATCTACGACGCGCTAGAGCGAATCTGCTATTTTATATATGTGCTGGTGCCGTTGTTCAGCTTGGGTCTCATGAGCCTTTATTTTCTTAAAACCCTTTTTCGGCGTTTCGAGATATCAGAAGACGCTTTGCCTTGGATGATCGTGGGCCTGTCAGCGGTTTCGTCGCTCATTTTTCTAGTGGCAACCGGTTTCGTCGTTGCCCAGGCTCGCTACCGGCTTCCGACGGCAGCCATCAGCTACACCGCTTTTCTAGGAGTTCTATCACTCTGGCAGACTTTGTAAATTATGTTCCTAAGATTTTCCCGAGGTAGGGATTAGCCCATGAGTTACACCAAAAAAGTGTCACATGCTTCCGTGGGGATTCCCGTGGTATCGCCGGACCACATTACACCGCATACGGAAGGTTTTTGCGCGGCGGTGTGGCATCTGCTCGTCAGCCATCCCAAACTGAAGATGTGCGCTACCCAATGGGAGTCTGTCGTTCTGAAAGGACGATGAACCCGACGGTTTCACTCGTTGTTGCAACCTGGAACAGAGAGTCTACTCTTCGGGAAGCCATTACCAGTGCGCTTCGTCAGACGCATCCCATCCTTGAAGTGTTGGTCTGCGATGACGGGTCAACTGATGGGAGCCGTCCTCTCATCGAGTCCTTAGGAGACGGGCGCGTTCGCTGGATCGCAGGTGACCATTTCGGACGACCGGCCGTTCCACGAAACCGCGGCCTAGCTCAAGCCCAGGGAGAATGGATCGCTTTCTTGGATAGCGACGATGCCTGGCTTCCGCGTAAAACGGAACTACAACTGTCCCATGTTCTGGCGGCAGGGCAACGTGCCGTCTGTTCGAATGCCTTGCGCATGACCCCGTCCAATAGGACTGAGTGGAAACCACTTTTATCGATTTCAGGAAGCCGTATGAGCTTGGACGATCTTTTAAAAACAAATCACATCATCTGCAGTTCCGCCATGATTCATCGATCAGTGCTCGCCCAGGCGATCGGATTCCCTGAATCCACGAGCCTGCGCGCCTTGGAGGATTATGCATTCTGGTTACGGATCGCCACGCAAACGGATTTTGATTATGTTCCAGAGCCCCTCGTCCTGTATCGGGATGATCCAGAGAACAGTTTACGTCATGAGCAGACGTCAAACCTCTGGGTTCAACGTCAGCGGGTTATAGGAAATCTTCTTGAATGGACAGGACAGGAAGGCCGAGAGCCCATGCCCACATCACGCCTTCGAATGATCCGCCGCTTCTATTATGAAGCACTTGCCCGCGCTCGAGTTTCTTCCGTTAAACAATGGATCAAGAGTCGCCTATGAGAATTCTTCATTGCGCGGAGCATTATTCACCCTCGACTGGAGGCATTCAGGAAGCCGTGCGGCAAATCTCGGAAGGTCTTGTGCGGGGCGGGCATGACGTGACCGTAGCCACATCACGTCATTCGGATCGTGAAAATTTAGAAATCAACGGGGTGAAGGTTCGTGAATTTGATATCACTGGAAATCAGGTTCGAGGCTATCGGGGAGATATCGATCGTTACCGACACTTCCTGGAACATCAGGACTTCGACATCCTCACCTTATTCGCCGCTCAGCAATGGTCTGCCGATCTCGCCTTTCCCCTGCTGAGTAAGATGGCAGGAAGAAATGTTTTTGTGCCAACAGGCTTTTCTGCGCTTAGGAATAAATACTACCATTCTTATTTCGAAGCGATGCCGGGCTGGATGCGTCAATGTGATGCCCACGTTTTCCAATCGGAGACTTATCAAGATATCCAGTTTGCTCGCCAAAACAACATTTCGCCTCTTTACGTCATTCCCAACGGCGCCAGCGAGAAGGAATTTGCGCCAATGGAAGGGAGACTGCTTTCGCAACATTTGGGAATTCCTGAAAAAGCTTTTCTCATTGTTCATGTCGGCTCTTTCTTGCGGGACAAAGGCCAGTGGGATGCCATACGAATCTTTCGTCGAGCAGGCCTGCAAAAGGCGACGCTTCTATGCATTGGCAACCCGGCGAGTGCGCGCTTCTTTCATTTCTGTCGCTTACTGGCCTTTCTTTATAACCGGGAGCCTGGCCGTTCGCGCGATCATAATCGAATTCTAATGACATCACTGACGCGCGCCGATACGGTGTGTGCGCTCCAAAACGCGGATCTCTTTCTTTTTCCGTCCCGCCGGGAATGCTCGCCGATCGTGCTCTTTGAAGCGGCGGCGTCCCGAACCCCGTTTTTGGCCACGGATGTGGGAAATGCGGCGGAGATCGCTGCGTGGACAGGCGATGGTCAGATCCTACCTACGTCAAAGGACGGCGAGGGACGCGCTTTAGCGAACATTGAAGAATCCGCTCGAATTCTGTGGGAGCTCTGTAATGACCGAGATCACTTGCAACGCATGGGTGAGGAGGGTCAACGGGTTTGGAAGGAAAAATTTACCTGGGAATCTATTGCCAAGCAATATGAGCGTTTGTATGCTGACGTCTGCGGAATTAGGTCCCCGATAGAATCTAGAAAAAATCCGGATTGCTGCACTCCAAATTAGAAATGCGAATCGCGATTATTAAACTGGGCGCGCTGGGGGATGTCGTACGAACGACGGTCCTGCTTCGGCCGCTCCATCGTCGCTATCCCGGATGCCAAATCTGGTGGTACACCTGCGCCATCGCTAGACCTCTCCTCGAGCCAAATCCATGGATTTCCCGCCTCATTTCCATCGAGACATGCTCCACTCCAGACGCAGAGGCGGAGGCGTTTGACCTCGTCATTTGTCTCGATGATGAGAAAGGGGCCGGCGTGCTTTGCGCTTCGTTGCCGGCCAAAGACCGTTTCGGAGCCTATTGGGACGGGGCGAAAATGCGCTATACGCCCTCCAGCCGAGCTTGGTTTGACATGGGCCTTCTGAACCGCGATGCCGATGGGTCTCTTTCAACAGCGAATTGCTTAAAAGCGCAAAATCCGAAAACGTATCCGCAAATACTCTTCGATATGCTGCATTTGACTTCTTTCTCTTCCGATGAATCCGAACCGACGCTCCCGCTCGATATGGCGGAAGAATCTTGGGCCCAGGATTTTGCCCACCGCCATCACCTAGGGTCATCCGAATTTAAAATAGGCCTAAACACCGGCGCAGGGTCTCGTTGGATTAATAAACAATTATCGATCCCTATGACACTCAGACTGATCGACACGCTGGGGCGTAAGCCCGGTCGACCTTTACTACTGCTCGGCGGCCCGGAGGAGACTGAGAGAAATCAGCAGATTTTTCAACGAACGACGATCCCCCTAATAAATACCGGGACAAACAACTCCCTTTCTCGCTTCATTTCCATCATAAATCTGTGCGATGCCATCGTGACCAGCGATAGCTTGGCCCTCCATATCGCCGCGGCTTTAAAGAAGAAAGTGATTGCCTTTTTTGGGCCGACGTCCGCGCCGGAGATTGAATTCTATGGTCGTGGGATCGCCTGGATGCCACGGCAGAAGTGCCAATGTTTTTATCGACCGCATTGCTTGCAAAATGACTTTTGCCTGGATACCGTCGAAATGCTTCAGGCCGCCGATCAGCTCGAGCAATGGCAGCTCAATCCCGGCTCTAAAATAGTCTCTATGCGATGAATCAGAGTAAACGACAATGGGTCATATGGGGATTGAAAACGCAGCGTCACACGCATCGCGACGCTCATTTCCATTTTTACCTTTCCCTAAAGAAATCTGGACGGGATGTCGTGTGGGTCGACAACGCGGATCGCAACCGGTCCTGCATCAAGCCCGACAGTATTGTGCTGACCGCGGGGATGGCTTGTTCGAAGCTCCCGGTTGTCAACCGTGCAAAATACTGCCTGCACAACTGCCCCGAAGCTCTTGAAAATCAAATCCCACGGTCGAATCTTCTCAAGCTCCAAGTCTACACCTCGACCGGCCTTGAAGGCATCAACGGCGAAAATTGGAAACGATTCGTGGTTTTTGACAAGGCAAAGCAGACGCTCTACCAACCTTGGGGAACGAATCTGGAGAAAGAAGAATTCTTGCCTCCTGTGTGGAAAAGCCGTTTTAAACTTGTTTTTTGGGTGGGCCTGGTATGGAATAACTCCGAAAACCAGGGTAACCAGTCGAAGATTAAAGAGCTGAAAGAGTGTCTTAAAAAGAAGCATATCGCCTTTTGTGCGGTGCACGGAATTCCCGATTGGATGAACACGCTGCTGATTCGAAAATCCTGGATCGCTCCCGCTATTGCGGGCGAATGGCAATCCCGCAACAATTATTTGCCGTGCAGATTGTTTAAAAACGTCTCTTACGGGCAACTGGGAATATCGAACGTCCTTGCCTTTAAGGAACTTTTCGATAACATACCTTCGATCAACCTGGACATTCCGAGCGCCGTCGATTTCGCTCTTTCACTGAGCGAGACAGCTTGGAAACGATCAATCTTGGAACAGCAGGAAGCTGTCTCGGGCTACACCTACCGCAACTCGGTCATAAATATTGAACGCGCCTTTGAATCGCTATCCTAATTTTTTCGTATAAGACCAGATGAGGACACCCCTGAAATACCTGAGAAGCCAGCTATCCTATATATCGAATCGATGGCGGAGGCATCGGCTGCAACGGGCGTTAGGGCCTTGGTTCTGGTCGCATCCTTCAGTTGTCCCTTCCACAAGTTCCTATGCGGGCGCTTGCGTGATCTTTTCTATGGACCGCGCCATGCAGTTGCACGCCTTGCTCAGCACCTACCTCGAAAAAATGAATCGCCCGGTTCCGGCGCATGTCCTCTATCGCGCGACAACGGCAGCCCACGCGGCTTCTTACAAGGAGATGTTCCATCTATTCCCGAATTCCATGATCCGCCCAGTCCAACAGCCGGACAGAGCTTCATTCAAACCGGCCTTGCTCCAGATCTTAGAGGGTTTGGAAGCACCGAAGGTTTTTTTTCTTGTCGATGACATTCTCTTCGTAGAGCAGGTCAATTCGGAGGATTTTTTAAGCATCAACCCACGGACGCACATCGCTTCGCTCCGGCTGGGGTCCCATTTGACGCGATGTTACACAGAAGACTGCCCTCAACCACACCCCACGCTAGAGCCTATGGAAAGCGAAGGCGAGGTCAAACTGCGCTGGCGCTGGAGCGAAGGCCGCTATGACTGGGGCTATCCTTTATCAGTCGATGGCCATCTTTTTGATACCGAGGAAATGCGCCGGCTCTCTTCTTACCTCTCGTATTCCTCTCCTAACACTTTTGAGTCGGCTCTTCAGTTGGCGTTGCCCTTTTTTCGAAACCGCTGGGGCCTATGCTACCCCAAATCAAAAATCGTCAATGTTCCCTGCAACAAGGTGCATCACGATAACCAGAACCGTCACGGAGAACTGCATCAAGACCAACTTCTGGCCCTATGGAATGAAGGAAAGCAGATTAATTATCGATCGATTTATGGCGTAATGAATCAAAGCGCTCACCAGGAGCTTTCGCTCTCCTTTGTGCATCGAGTCTTATCCGTGAATCGACCATCCTTATGAACGCCTCAGCGTCAAGAATCACGGTCGTTCTGCCTGTTTTCAACGGAGAACGGTATTTAGGACAGGCCATAGACAGCGTGCTTCAGCAAACCTTTCCCGATTTTGAATTCCTAATTATCGATGACGGATCCGAAGACTCGAGTGTGGAGATTATTCGACGCTATTCAGATCCCAGAATTCGCCTTCTCAGGCATGAAGGCAACCGAGGTCTGGTCGCGACCTTGAATGAAGGTTTGAGCCAGGCGCGCGGCGACTACATCGCGCGAATGGATGCCGATGACGTGTGCAGGCCAAATCGGTTGTTTTTGCAGGTTCAGTGGCTCGATGATCACCCCGACCATGCGGTGGTCGGCTCATTTGTGCAGCGTATTGATGCCGATGGCGCGCTTCTGCCGGATTGGATTGTGGATCGCAAAACAGCGACGCCCGAGGAGATACGAAGAACTCTGATCAAACATAACTGTTTAGCCCACCCGACGACGATGTTGCGGCGTTCCGCCTTGAACGGATTGGCCTACGATCCGAGGGCCCGGCACGCCGAAGATTACGAACTTTGGTTGCAAGTCGTAAGCCGAGACCAGAAAATGGCCAAAATTCCGGTGGCCTTGCTTCTTTATCGAATTCATTCTGATTCCGTGACCTTAAAGAAGGCTCGTTATCTCGGCCGTACACAATGGATTCAACTTCGAGCCAAACTCCTATTCGTCGGCAAACGCCTCCGATCAAGGAATTGGGGTCGCTTCGAAACCAAGCTGATAACCTATACTATTTTTACGTTTCCCTATTTGGCCTTGCGATACTTGTACCGATCCGCTAGGACCTCTCTTACGGTGTGAAGGACATTGGACACGATAGCGTTTCTTTTAATTAGTTTGACTGTTTTCGGAGTCGAGGTCTATACACGTGACTTCGTAAAATCGCGATTCCACAGCCTCTATCTTTTGGAATGGGTATTTGCCCTATGGCTTGTTCTGACCTGTCGGCATTGGACTGCTCGTTTTGTACGGTCGTTTTTATCAGCTAGCCCGTTTGTTATTGCCTTTGCCGCCTGGGGCGCTTTTTTAATGGGGCTCGATGTTTTACAACACCTCACATCCCCTGCTTCCCTGCCATTTGATCGGATCGCTCAACATAGTATTCTTTTTGTCTATCCGCTTCTATGGGTGCCTGTGGGTTATTGGTTATCGAAAGTGACATCGACTGGAGCACGCGGGTTGCTCCTTAGTTTGACAGCCGTCAATGCCTATCCCAATCTATTTGGCGCAAACGTCGTCAATCTCAGCTTGGGTCCTCTTTTGATCGTTCCCTGTGTTTGGATGGCAGGACGCTCCATTTACACCACAACGTCAAACCATCGATATCTATGGCTGCTGGGATCTATTTTGTGCGGTGTTTTTACCTACTATCCTTTCATTCTGATGTGGGGTTTTACTGAACAGCGGACTTCCCTTTTAATCCTTATTGTCTCACTCGTTTGGCTTCCGTTTGCGGCAGCGCCTTCCCGCCAATGGCTTCGCGCTCTCGGGTTTTCAAGCTTATTGCTGCTTTTACTATTCGGAGGTATTTGCGCGAAAAGTTATTCGATTGCCCATGCGCATCCGTCATCTGTTGAACATAATCTCCAACCACAAACGGCGATTCCGCTTCCTTATGGACCTCCCGTTGTCATGCATCGCGCCACTTTAAAAAAGCGATTGATTAGCGATGCGTTGCAAAGTCTTCAGAAGCCGGAAGACCGGCCAAATACCGGTCATCCGGGCATATTTCAATCCAGAACACGACGATACATGTGGTCTTCCGCTTTATCGCAATGGAAGTTTAATCCTATGACCGGCGTTCGATTTATTCCAGAGGTGCCAAGCGCTCTCGAAGATAATATCGTCAACAATGGGGGCTTTGAAAAGGTTGGGGCTCCCCCAGTGAATGGCGCTCATAATTCCTATATCACTGTTCTCGCGAGGATGGGACTTATTGGAATGGGTTTATTTTTCCTCTTATTGGCAAGTATTATGCGCCATTCCTGGCGTTTGATGAGATTGCATCTGGACGAATTCTGGCCTTTTATTTTGGGGACCCTTATTGCTAATGGTCTGATTCATTCCCTATTTAACGTGGGATTTGAAAGTCCCCATAAAAGCGTTATTTTTTGGATCGCTGCCGGTATGATCGTGGGATTTGACCAGGGATCCTTTCCATGAAAGTTTTGCTGATCCACAATCGTTATCGGCATGAGGGCGGTGAAGAACGCGTCATTGACCACCTAGAAAATCTGCTGAAAAAACACGGACATGAGGTGCGGCGTTTTGAACGCTCGAGCCAAGATTGGCAGAATCATTCGCCGTGGCAATTGCTCTGTGATGCTCTGCAAGTCCCCTATTCCAGAACCATCGCGCGCGAATTAAATCACGTCATCGACCAATGGCTGCCCGATGTCGCGCACGTTCACAATGTGTTTCCCGTTCTCTCGCCGGCGGTTTATGTCGTTTTGCGTCGGCGGGGTATCCCTGTCGCGCAAACCGTGCATAATTATCGATTTATGTGCGTCAACGGGCTATTTCTAACGCCCAAAGGGAAGATTTGCGAACGCTGCAAAGGCGGATTTTTCGCCGCCGCCATCGCGTTAGGATGTTACGGTGGTCAACGCTTAAGAACGATACCGATGGCCATTGCGCTCACGTGGCCTCGTCTTTTTAAAACCCTAGAAAAGACGGTTGATGTTTTTATTGCGCCCAGCCAATTTTTAAAGCAAAAACTTGTCGAGGTGGGATTCCCCTCGGACCGGATTGAGGTAATTCCGAATCCGAGCGTGAGCGTCAATCAATCGGCGGCACGGTCCGCCGCCCCCCGTTTTGTTTATGCCGGTCGTTTGTCCCGCGAAAAAGGGCTGTGGACCTTATTGCGAGCCTTCGATGCTCCTGACTTGGGGCAGTTGCGCATTCTCGGAGATGGTCCGCTCCGGGAATCCTTGCAAAACGACATATCCTCGAGACATTTGACTCACATTAAACTGGCGGGCGCCGTGCCGCATGCCCAGGTTCTTCAAGAGTTATCGCAAGCTTGGGCCCTGATCATGCCTTCCGAATGCTATGAAAACCAGCCGCAAGCGATCCTGGAAGCCTGGGCTTGCGGTACACCCGTGATTGGATCACGGCTCGGAGGCATGCTGGAAATGATCCAAGAAGGGAAAACGGGTTGGACCTTCAAATCCGGTGACATCCAAGGCCTGCGCGACGCGATCCGGCAGCGCATCCGCCACGACGTTTCCGAGGCGCAGATATCGTCGGATTGTCAATTCGCGGTGCGAAGTTACTATAATCCGGACAGCATTACAGATCGTATTGTTTCTATTTATGAGCGAATTATCGACCATCGACGCACCCAGTCCGCTTGATCTGCCTTCAACGATTCCAGAACTGAGCTTTTGCGGGATCCGCATTCATGGGCTGACAAAGCAAAGCACGCTTGACCTCATGCGCAAATGGATTACGGAGTCCGTTTCCCGCCAGATCTGTTTTCTTAACGCTCATACCTTCGTTGAAGCGCGGAAAAATCCCGCGTTCCGTCAACTGACCGGCTCAGCCGATTTGGTCTTGGCCGACGGGACCTCGCTGGTTTGGAGTTCGCGTTTTTTGGGATGCCGGCTTCCGGAACGGATCGCGGGCCCGGATCTTATGGAGTCTTTTTGTGAGGAGGCCAATGTCAAGGCTTACCGCTTTTTCTTTTTCGGATGCACGCCGGACGTGCTGGAGGATTTGACGCGAACCGTTCAGCATCGTTGGCCCCATATCCTGATCGCTGGGAGCTTTGCGCCGCCGATTGCGGAGACCTTTAGCGCGCCTGAAAACGAGCGCATGATCGAAAACATCAATAGCGCCAAACCGGATGTTCTTTGGGTGGGGATGTCTTCGCCCAAACAGGATTTTTGGATCGCCCAGAACCTCCGTCGTCTGAAAGTTCCGATTTCCATCGGGGTCGGAGCGGCCTTTAATTTTATCTCGGGTAATGTCAGGCGCGCCCCGCTTTGGGCGCAGCAGCGGGGATTGGAATGGCTGTGGCGACTCATCCAAGAACCGCGCCGGCTCTGGCGCCGCTACCTAACTTGCAATGCGGCCTTTGCCCGACTCATCATGCAAGAGATTTACGCCAGACATACCCTTAAGCTTATTGCTTCGAGAACGGTCTCTTCGAGCAATCTGCGTGAAAAAGACTGATTTTCTCCCGCCGAAGGGAGCGCCCAGGTACTCCCTTTTGGGCGGCGCGGCTGTCGTTTACGCTTGTCTCTTTTATAATCGATTTATCTACCTTCCTCATCATCCCAAAGCCTTGTTGTTGCTCGACTCTTGGCCCGTTATTCTCTTTCTTATTGGATTTGCGGCGTTGACGTTTGGATTCTACGCGGCAGAGTTGGCGAATTGGGTTTTGTTGATTATATTTTTCGTTCCGCTCGAAATCTCAAGCCCGTTTTCTCTATTTCCCTCTTTCTCACCGATCGATTATTTTTGTGCAAGCGCCCTGCTCGCCATGACTATAAAATGCAATCTAAAAACCATCTGGAAGAATGTGATTGATAGTTTTGGTTGGCCGTCCTTTCTTTTGTGGAGCGCCTTTCTCGCTTGGGGGCTTGCTGATGCGGCATATCAGCATGGCAATCCAAGATCGCCGCTACGCTGGGGGGAGTTCTTATTCATCTACTTTCTTGCCTTTCGCGCCCAACTTGCGCAGGGGGACTCTTTTTCGCGGCGGCTCAGTTATTTACTTGCGGGACTGGGCGCCGTCCTGGGCGCCGTTGGGTTGGCGCAAAGTATGCTCAGCTTTGGCGATTACACTGCTGTCACAGGAACTTTTGAGCAACACAACGTGCTTGGTGCGTTTCTCTCTTTGTGCGCATTTCCCGCCATTAGATTGATCGCACAATCTCCGTCGTCCAAGGTGCCTCGGGTTGTGAATGGTTTGATTATGATTGGACTTATCGCCACGTTTTCCCGCGGTGCTTGGTTGGGGTTTTCGACGGGTGTCGTCTACCTTTTATGGTTTTATCGTAAGCAAACGGTCGTCCGCTGGCAGTCCGTACGTCGCCGATCTTATACAAGCATGGCGCTTTATATCATTGTCGGCCTGCTTCTTTTTGTCATGATAAAATCCCCTTCCCATCTTTTGGGTTCGTCCGGAAGAATTTTTTACTGGCGAGCCGCTGAACGTATCTTTCATCAACATCCTTGGGTTGGCCTAGGACCCGGGAATTATGATTCCAAAATTAAGTCATTTCTTTCCGGTCAGGGACTTCATTTTTATACCGATGATCAGTTCTATAATCACGAAAACGAATTTTGGATGCATCTTCATAATCTCTATCTCCAAATAGCCGTCGATTATGGAGGCGTGGGGTTCACCCTTTGGCTGCTGGCTCTGTTGTCCATGATCCGGCGCGCTGCCCGAAAATCCGCGGTTGGAGAGGGGAATTTCTTTTATCCGTTCTTCATGGCGGCGTCTATCGCCTTTTTGATTCACAACCTGGTTGATATTCTGACCGTCGCGAGCTTCGATTTAATCTTTGCGGGCTTTATGGCGGCGATGGCCGCCACATCATTCTGATTTCAGCATGAAGATCGCTTTTATTCGAGGCCCTTTTCTCAATCCGTGGGAACTTCAAACGTATCTCCCGCTCGTTGAACGACATGACTTTAGAGTGATCGGCGCCGATTGGCAGGTCTACAAGCACCCGATGAAAAGCCTTCGCCGACCGGTCGAGACGCCGCATCTGTGGGCCTCCGGGTCCGCCAGAATTGCCGAGGATCTTCCGATGGCGCTCAACCGCCTCCGCAGTTGGACGCTGGGAGAAAGCTTTACGCTATCGGATCTCGACGAAGCCGTCGGCGATGCCGACATTCTGCATCCGGCGGAAACTTACTCGACCATGACCTATCAATGTCAGCAGATTCGCCGTCGCCGCCCCTGCAAGGTAATCGCGACCGTTTGGGAGAACCTGCCGCACATGGGCGAAACCCATCCGCGCCGCCGGGCGCGCAAACAGCGGGCGCTCCGCGAACTGGATGGCTTTTTAGCTGTGACGGAAACGTCGCGCCGCGTGCTTCTGGAAGAGGGCGCTCCGGCCGATCGCATCGAAGTGGTTTCCATGGCGGTAGACCTCGAACGTTTTAAACCGGCGGCCAAGGATCCTACCTGGGCGCATGCATGGCAATTATCACCCGATGAAAAGGTCGTTTTATATGTGGGCCGTTTCGTTGAGGAAAAGGGAATCCATGAGCTCTTAAACGCCATTCCTGAGGTGCTCGCGCGCGCCCAGGGCCGGATTCGGTTTTGTTTCGCCGGGTCCGGCCGGCTCGAGCGAGACCTTCGCGCCGCGGCGGCCAAAGACCAGAGCCGGATTCAGATTATTCCCTTTGTTTCCTATGAGCAGCTTCCGGCGCTGCATAACATGGCGGACCTCTTTGTCCTGCCAAGTAAGGCCGCCCCGAAATGGCAGGAGCAATTCGGCTACGTTCTGGCCGAGAGTATGGCTTGCGGTAAAGCCGTCCTCACGACGCGCAGCGGTTCGATCCCCGATGTTGTGGGCGATGCGGCGAGCTTGGTCTCTCCAGGAGATTCCAACGCATTGGCTTCCTCCTTGGTTTCGCTTTTATCCTCCGATGACCTCCGGCGGCAATGGGGGGAAAAGGCCTTGATCCATGCACGCCAATCGTTCGACGCCCGGCGCAATGCGGCCCGCATCGAAGCGTTCTATCAGCGAATCCTCGGGGCCGCTGCATGAGAGAGTCGGCGCATAAATTTTCTCAAAAAGTATTGGGCGAAGCCGGCGTACGACTTGCTTCGACAGGATTCATCCTGCTTCTGGCCAGGCATCTCGGCGCCGAGAATTTTGGCCGCTACTCCAGCGCGTTTGCCTTCGCTTCCATCGCCGTGATTTTCGTAGATTTGGGGACGAACGCGATTCTCACGCGTGAAATTGCGCGGGACCCGAGCCAAAAAGGCCATTTGGCCAGCGCCAGCCATCTTTTAAAAATCGCCGCCGCGCTCGGAGCCTGGCTGATCCTTGCGGCCGCTACCGTCGTGTTGAAGTTTCGACCGGAACAGCGCTTTTTGACCCTCTGTCTGGCGGTGGTCGTCATCGGTCAAACGTTGACGGATTATTTCAGCGCGCTCTTGAATGGGATTGAAGAAATGGGTTGGGAGGCTGTTTTAAAATCCCTTTGCCGGGTCCTGAGTTTGTCGCTCGGCTTTATCGCCTTAGCCCTTCGCCAGCCGCTCCCCGTGATCGTCGCCTGCATGGCGTCGGGCTCCATCGCCGGCTATGGTTTGGCCGTGTGGATTGTGCGGCTTCGCTTTCGCACGTTCGGCCTCCGGTTCGATAAGGCCTTCCTGCGGTCCCTGATGCAATCGTCCGCGCCCCTTCTGGCGTCGACCTCATTCTTGATTCTTTACGATAGCCAGGACATTTTATTGTTGAATTATTTCCATTTCCCTCAGAAAAGCATCGGGTGGTTTTCTGCGGCGATGAAGATTGTGGATGTCCTGCGCGTGTATCCGGTTTTAATTATGAGCGTTTTCTTTCCAACCTTATCCAAACTTTACGTCACGGATCTGCCTGCATTTAAACTGAAGCAGCGCCGCCTTATGGTTTTTGTCACAGGCACGCTTTGTCTTCTTGCCGGAGCGCTGTACCTGTTATCTCCATGGATGATCGGGGTCATTTATAAAAGCGATTTTGCTCCCGCGTCCGGGTTCTTGAGACTATTACTGCCCGCCCTTGTTCTTCTCGGCATCAATTTTATTCAGTCCCAAATGCTGATCGCTTTGAACCAAGAACGAAAGCTGCTTTCCGGGGCCATCCTCGCCTGCGCCGTGAACCTTGTTCTGGCTTGCCTGTTTTTGCCGCGGTGGGGAGTCCCGGGAACGTGCTACGCTTTCTTCGGGAGTGAAATCATTTTCTTCCTCTATCTTCGAAAGGAACTTTCAAAGGCGGTCTAACCCCATGCCTTCCCTGGATTGCTCCATCATCATCCCGACGTTCAATACGCGAGACGTTACGGCGCAATGCATCCGCAGCCTTTTGCGGCAACCCCCCAAGATTTTTTATGAAATCATTGTGGTCGACAACCATTCGTCGGATGGAACGACGTCTCATCTCACTCAAGAGTTTCCAGAAATACGAATCTTGAGCAATGCGGCGAACTTGGGATTCTCCAAGGCCTGCAACCGCGGGGCCGCCATCGCGCAGGGTCGATTCCTTTGCTTTCTCAACAGCGATACAGTCAACGGCGGGGCCGCCATTGATCGCCTGGTGAAATGGTTCGCGGATCATCCGAAGACCGGGATTGCAGGACCCGAACTCCGGTCGCCGGAGCGGCAATTGATCCAGATGTCAGGGGGATGGAATCCTATTTTAGCCGGAGAAGTATTACAACAATTCTTCGCGCCGTACTCTTTACGGAATTCCGCCATTAAGCGGCGGTGCGTCGCCTGGCTGCAGCGCAAATCGACGCACGTCTCCATTATCTGCGGGGCCTGTTTGATGATCCGGCGGCAGGCCTTTGATGACATTAACGGTTTTGACGAAGATTTTGAATTGTATTTTGAGGATTCGGATTTATGTTATCGATGCGGAAAGGCGGGTTGGAAGAATGATTTTGTCGCCGACGCCAAGATCACGCATCTTTTAGGCCAATCGACGCGCGGCAGCTGGACGGTCACTTCGCTCATTTATCAACAGAGCCATCTGTCTTATTATCGCAAGCATGCGCCCGGCTGGGCCGTTTGGCTCCTGAAAGCTTATCTTCTGATGAAATGGCTCCGGTTGCGGTATGTCGTCCAAGCCGAAAACGATAAGCGCGATCTATCCGTTCCTTACTGCCGAGCCTATATGCGTATGATCTTTGAGTCGCAGAAGATCACTTTGGAGACGGGGATTCCCCAGTGACTTTAAACCGGATTTGCATCGATGCGCGGATGGTGAATGCCTCCGGGATCGGGACTTACTTGCAGGGTTTATTAGCGGGAATTCGGGAAAGCGATTCTGCGCACTTTTCCTTTGTTCTCTTGGGCAACCCCGGCCTTCTCCCATCGGGCCCCTGGTCGGTCACCGCCATGTCGTCTCCAATCTACAGTTGGCGTGAACAGCTGCGGATCCCTTTGGCGGTCCGGCGCGCGAATGCGGCGCTGCTTCATTCTCCGCATTACAATATGCCTGTGCTCATGGCTTCAAAGACGATTGTGACGGTTCATGATCTCATACACCTTAAATTCCCTCAGTATTGGCCTTCACGTCTCGCGCAGGCGTATGCCCATTTCTTTTTCCATCACGTGGTGACCAGGGCGAAAGCCATACTAACGGTTTCGGAAAACACGAAGCGGGATTTGGTCGAAATGCTTTCGATTCCTGAAGCGCGCATCACGGTCGCCTACAATGCCGTTTCGCAGGATCGTTTTTCACATCTGGAACCTTCCGACTTAGCCGCATTCCATCGCCTAAATCTGCCTAAAGATTATCTGCTCTATGTCGGGAACCTGAAAGAATTCAAAAATGTGCCCCGACTGCTCGACGCCTATCGTCAACTGCGTTCGGCTAGGAAAGATGGTCCGGCGTTGGTCTTGGCCGGACGGAATTTCATTCTTGGTTTTGAGAAGGAAATCTCGCAAACGCCGGGGGTCCTGTGGATCGGGGAAGTCCGAAGAGAGCTTCTTCCCTGTCTTTACAAGAACGCTTTGGCTTTTCTTTTCCCGTCGCTCTATGAAGGATTCGGTCTTCCGCCCCTTGAAGCCATGGCGAGCGGGACCCCCGTCCTGTGTTCGAATCGCGCTTCCCTTCCGGAGGTTGTCGGCGACGCCGCTCTCATGGTGAATCCCGAAAGAACCGAAGAGATCGTTGCGGCCATGGCGCGGTTGATCGATGATGCTTCGCTCCGGAAGGAATTATCGGCCAAGGGCCTCCGGCAAGCGGCGCGGTTCTCCTGGAAGACCATGACCCAACAGACCCTGGCGGTCTACGAGCAATGCCTATCCTAAAAACCCATCGCAAGATCGCTCTGATTCATGATTGGCTGACCGGAATGCGCGGAGGCGAGAAAGTCCTCGAGGTTCTTTGTGAACTTTTCCCAAAAGCCGATCTTTACACGCTCGTTCATGTGCCCGGGCAAGTGAGCTCCATCATCGAATCTCATCGCATCTTTACATCGCCCTTACAGGCGGTTCCGCAGATCGGCCGCACCTACCGGTACCTCCTGCCGCTGATGCCCTGGGCCATTGAGCATTTTGATTTCTCTTCATATGACCTTCTCATCAGCACAAGCCATTGTGTCGCCAAAGCCGCAAAACCCGGGAAGGACGCTCGTCACGTCTGCTACTGCCACACGCCGATGCGCTACATCTGGGACCAATACGACTCCTATTTTGCGCCGGGCCGGGCGTCTTTCCCCGTGCGCATGCTCATGAACATGCTGCGCGCTCCGCTGCAGCGCTGGGACGTCTCCACAACATCGCGGGTCCACCATTTTATCGCCAATTCCGAAAACGTTCGCGCGCGCATCCGCCGCCTCTACCAGCGCGAAGCGGACGTCATTTATCCTCCGGTCGATGTTGATTTTTACAGCGCCGGATTGACCCCTCGGCGGCCGGCTCAAGAGGCGTTCTATCTGATCGTCAGCGCGCTGGCGCCTTACAAACGGGTGGACATCGCTATCGAGGCGTTCCGCAGGCTCGGCAAAAAATTGGTTGTGGTCGGGGAAGGACAGAACAGCAAATCCTTGCGCGATTCCGCAGGCCCCCAGGTTCAATTTTTAGGGTGGCTGAGCAATCAAGAATTGAGGTCTTATTATCAGCGCTGCCAAGCGCTGGTTTTCCCCGGAGAAGAAGATTTCGGAATTGTGCCGCTTGAAGCGATGTCGGCCGGCTGTCCCGTGATCGCTTTTCGCAAGGGAGGAGCGCTGGAAACGGTGCTCGAAAACCAGACCGGCCTCTTCTTTAGCGCACAAACCCCGGAATCCTTGATGGACGCCGTCCAGCGTTTTGAAAACACTTCGTTCAATTCCTTGACCATCTCCAAGCACGCCGAACGTTTCAGCCGGCAGCGCTGCGCGTCCGCATTCCGGTCGCTCTTTATTGAATACAAAGAGGAGATGTCATAAAATCGAATGGGTTCCTCATGACGCGACGCAATCACATTCATACTCTATTTGCGGCCAGTCTCATCCTGTTGGATGCCTGCAGCCTGGTTCTTGCGTTTCAGACGGCCTATTGGACGCGCTTTTCGTTTCCGGCCTTCGTCGCCCGGTTTCCCCCCTGGAAAGGCATCCCTGAATTTGCCCTTTATCAACAAAGCTTGTGGGCGCTGCTTCCGCTGTGGCTTTTGGTCTTTTTTTATATTGGGTTTTATCGCGATGTCATCCTCAGCGCGTACGATGAGTTCGTCCTGGCTTTAAAAGGGATATTTCTTTGCGCGCTTCTGACCACAGCCATGACCTTCGCTTACCGGGGAGTCGAGTATTCTCGATTGGTGATCGGGCTTTGGGCTGTATACAGCGTCCTTCTGCTCTATAGTTTGCGCGAAATGGATAAGGCGCTGTTCCGGAAGCTGACGGAACATGCCGTCGGGCCGCGACACGTTCTTGTGGTGGGTAAAAATAAGGCGACGCCGGTGATCCGCGACATTGCTTCGAGGCAGCCGTTTCTGCGGACGACCTTTCTCGATGTTCTGCCTAATCCGGGGGATTTCGCGGATTACTCCACGACGCATCGCATCTCAGAGGTCCTCTTGGTTCAGGGAGCTTTTTCCGCTTCGACGATTCTGGACATCGCCAAGCTCTGCGAAACGCAAAACTTGCCATGCAAAATCCTTCCCGATCTTCTGGAAATGCGTCGCGGGGAAATCATCTGGGACGGCTTTTGCGGTCTTCCGACGTTTACCATCAAATCGCTTTCCCTGCATGGCACCGACTATGTTCTCAAAAGAAGCTTTGATATCACTTGCAGCCTCATCGTCCTGACGCTTTTTTCAATTCCTTTCCTTTTGATAAGCCTTTTGATTTACGTCGACAACCCCGGTCCCGTTCTTTTTACCCAGGACCGGATGGGGTTTCTCGGACGAAAGTTTACCCTGTTTAAATTCCGGACCATGGTGACGGACGCGGACCGGCACATGGAAAAGCTCAAGCATTTAAGCGACCGGTCCGGCCCGGTCTTTAAAATGAAGAATGACCCGCGCGTGACGCGCGTGGGCAAGTGGCTCAGAAGATTCAGTCTCGATGAACTCCCGCAAATTTTAAACGTGCTCAAGGGAGACATGAGCCTGGTCGGACCCCGACCTCAGGTGCTCTGGGAAGCCGCCCATTACGATGAGCACGCGAAAAAACGTCTTCGGGTCAAGCCCGGCATCACGGGGCTTTGGCAGGTCAGCGGTCGCGCGGCGCTAAGCTATGATGAGATGATTGATTTGGACGTTTTTTACCTCGAAAATTGGTCGCTGGGTTTAGATCTGAAAATCCTGCTGCGCACGTTTCCCGCTATTTTCGCGAAAGAAGGGGCTTATTAAATGAATATTCTTGTGACCGGCGGCGCCGGTTTTATCGGTTCGCATATTGTGGATGCTTATATCCGCCTGGGGCATAAAGTCACGATCGTGGACGATCTGTCCACCGGGAAGAAAAAGAACGTCAACCCCGAGGCGCGCTTAGAGACGGCGGATGTGCGCGACCCCAATCTCAGCACGCTGTTTGCGGAGTCGCATTTTGACGTGGTTAACCATTTGGCCGCTCAATTGGATGTGCGCAAATCGGTTCAGGACCCGTTCTTTGACGCTTCGGTCAATATTCTCGGAGCCCTGCGTCTTCTGGAATGCTGCCGGACGTACGGAGTCCGCAAGTTTGTCTTTTCTTCCTCCGGCGGCACCATTTATGGAGAATGCGGCGCCCGTCCCGCAAAGGAAGAGGATCCTTCCCGGCCGGAATCGCCCTACGGCATCAGCAAGGCCACCTCGGAGCGCTATATCCAGTTTTATGGAGAGGTCTATCACCTGCCGTACACGATTTTGCGCTACGCCAATGTCTACGGGCCCCGGCAGGATCCGCACGGAGAGGCGGGGGTCGTCGCCATTTTCGCGGGGAAGCTTTTGGACAAGCAGCCCGTCACCATCTATGGCGATGGAAAGCAGGAGCGTGATTATGTTTATGTCAAAGATGTCGTGGATGCTAACGTCATCGCTCTGACCAAGGGTGAAAACTCCATTTTCAATATCGGCACCGCGGCGGCCACGTCCGTCAATGTCCTTTACCAAGAACTCGCGCAATTTGAAAAAACATCCAAAGCGGCGGCCTATGCACCGGCGCGCACGGGCGAGCTGGCCCGCAGCGTTCTGAACGTCGACCGGGCTCGCAAACAACTCGGCTGGAAACCGTCGACCCATCTCGAAAAGGGGCTTGAAGAGACCTACCGGTTCTTTCAGCAGCAGAAGCGACCTCAGCCCGTTAAAAAATAACGTGAAAACGACCAAAGTCATGAAGCCTTGGGGTTGGGAGCTGTGGTTTGCCCAGACTAAACATTATGTAGGCAAAGTCATCGTTATTAAAAAAGGACACCGCCTCAGCCTTCAGTTTCATCGTTGGAAACATGAAACGATCTATACCGATCAAGGATCCTGGCTCCTGCGGATCGGATCGAAAACGCGCCGCATGAAAGCGGGCGACTTCGCGGTGATTCCTCCGCGAACCGTCCATCGATTTTGCGCTCCTTTTGGAAATGTGCGGCTCTTGGAAGTATCGACGCCGCAGGTCAAAGATGTGGTACGCCTAGAAGATGATTATGGCCGCTGAAAAGAGGACGTCATCCCCCGCGGACTCTAGCGGGGGACCCATGCATGGATCCCCGATTACGACCTCGGGGATGACGAAGGTGTGCTTCGGAACGGACGGCTGGCGCGGAATTATCGCGGACGACTTTACCTTCGATCATCTGCAAAAAGTGGCCGCCGCCACGGCCGCCTACCTGAAGTCCCACCCTTCGGCGGGCAGCGGTTCCGTGCTGATCGGATATGACCGCCGCTTCTTGTCCCGCGCGTTTGCCGAACGGGTAGCTTCCATATTCTCGCGCGAACATATTCCTGTTCAAGTGTCTCTCCAGCCCGTGCCGACACCGGCCATTTCCTTCAGCGTTGTCAAGCGCAATGCTTCCTGGGGCATTGTGATCACGGCAAGCCACAACCCGGCGCTCTATAACGGCTTTAAAATAAAAGAAAGCCGAGGGCGTTCAGCTCCCGCCGAAGTGACGCGTGGAATCGAAGCTTTTTTGTCGACGACATCTGTTCCTGCTCTTGCTCCTTCGGTTCCGGCACCGACCTTTGACGATTCGAAATCGTACGAAAGCTATCTCAAAAGCCGCCTCGATTGGCCGCTTGTGAGAAATTACAAGGCGCGGGTTGTTTTTGATTACTTGTACGGTGTCGGTTCCGGGATTCCCGAGCGCGTCCTGAAGACCGCCAAACTTTCGCTCTTTTCAATTCATTCCCGGGCCGATCCTCTTTTTGGAGGGCTCCATCCCGAGCCTATCGAAGATCAATTAGGCGATCTTAAAAAGGAGGTTCGCAAGCGCCGCGCCGTGGTGGGAATCGCGCTGGACGGGGACGCGGACCGGCTCGGTGTCGTTGATGATCAAGGCCGCTACCTTACGCCTCATCAAGTATTTCCACTCCTGGTCCTGCACTGCATCGAACATAAGGGCTGGAAAGGGAAAATCGTGCAGGCCGTCTCATTAGGGTATTTGAGCGAAAGAATCGCCAAGGCCTATAACCTACCCTTTGAAGAAGTGCCCGTCGGCTTTAAGTATGTCGCCGAGCGCATGCTGAATGACAACTTTCTTGCTGGGGGAGAAGAATCCGGCGGCTATGCCGTGCGCGGGGGGTTGCCGGAACGCGATGGGATACTCAATGGCCTGCTCTTTATCGAAATGCTGGCCGCGCGAAAAAAGTCGCCCTCCAGGCTGCTTAAGGAACTGGAAAAGCGCTTCGGGGCCGCGCGCTTTAAACGCGTCGATATCCGCCTGGATCAACCGACTTACGATCGTTCCCAATTTGTCCAAGAGGTGACAGCCCGCGTGCCGGACACCCTGGCTGGAGAGCGCGTCGCCGAAGTTCGAACGCAAGACGGCGTGAAAGTGATATTGAAAAGCGGTTCGTGGGTTCTTCTTAGGCCATCCGGAACTGAACCCTTAATACGCACCTATGCCGAATCAAGTACGCTTGCCCGCACGAACCGTCTCTTAAACTGGGCCCAGAAAGCCGTGACGGCGCCATGAGCGGGATCCGCGCCATGGTGATGGCGGCCGGCGCGGGGACGCGCTTGCAGCCCCTGACCCTTGCGGTGCCCAAACCCCTGGTGCCCATTGCAAACCGTCCCGTGCTTGAATACACCATTGAGAACTTACGCCGTCACGGGATCACCGACTTAGTTCTTAACCTGCACAGCCATCCCGACATGATTCGCCGTCATTTCGGGGACGGCAGCGCCTGGGGCGTCCAAATCCAATATTCCCATGAGCCCAAACTCCTGGGTACCGCAGGGGGGGTAAAAAAGGTCGAGAACTTTCTGAACCAGGGTACCTTTCTCGTACTTTCCGGAGACGGCCTGACCGATATCAATCTCACGGAACTTCTGTCTTTCCATCGGCGCCGAAAATCGTTTGCCACGATTGCCCTAAAAGCCGTAGACCTCCGGTTTGAATATGGCGTGACCCTGATGAATCCTCAGGGCCGCATCCGCCGGTTTGTAGAAAAACCCAATTGGAGCGACGTCTTTTCAAACCTGGTCAACACAGGCATCTACGTTTTTGAGCCGGAAGTCTTAAAGGCCATCCCCAAAGGCCGCGTTTACGACTTTGGACACCAATTCTGGCCCAAGATGCTCAAAGAGCATCGTCCCATCTATGGTTACGAGACCCAGAGTTATTGGTGCGACGTGGGCAACCTGGCGGAATACCGGAGGGCGCAGCATGCGATCCTGGATGGGCAAATTAAAACGCGGATGCCTGGTCGCCAAGTAAGGAAGGGCCTATGGGTAAGCGAAGGAACTGTCATCGAACAGGGTGTTAGGTTTATGTCGCCCTGCCTTATCGGTGCGCGATGCCGTATCGCGCGCGGCGCCGTGATCGGCCCTTATACGATCATCGGGCAGGGAGGGGAGATTGGAGCCCGGAGCTTAATCCGCAACTCCATCCTATGGGATTATGTTCGCGTGGGAAAAGGCGTAAAACTCGAAAACTGCATCTTCGGTCATGGGACCCGCATCACTGAAAATATCTCCGCTTTTGATGGCGCTGTAGTAACAATGCCGAACGTTCCTCAATAGGTTGCCCAGGAAGTTCCTCTTAGATCGGTATGAGCGCACAAACAGACTATTTGCCCCGCTGTGGGGGTGGCGGGGCTGTACGAGGAGATTGCAGGCGTCCCGCTCGCATCATATACAAAACCGCCGCCGCCAATACCTGGATAATCCTCGATCTCAATTAGGAGCAAAGGAGTATTTAGATCAACGCCGACCTGGAATATTCGATTTGAGGGTGAATGACCGGGGCTTTTGGGCGTCGTGGGATAGTAGGCATAGGGGATAGAGGAGATATATCGGCCCCCGGCCGCTAGATCTGCAGCGGCATTGCTGGTATTCATTCCTTCATTATCGCTATAGTACAGGCTGAGCGCCGAACGAAGGGCGCCGAGGTTGGCTTTAGTCGTGCCTTCCTGCGCTTTAGCTACCATATAGGCAAACTGAGGAAAAGCAATTGAAGCGAGAATCCCGATAATCGCCACCACAATCATCAGCTCAACGAGCGTAAAGCCCCCGTTTGTACACCGCCGCATTTTTTTGCCTGTGACATCCAGACAAGTATTCATGGGGTGTAAGGATATCCCTCATTTCCCTCACCTTCAAGGATTTTTGGAGTAAAGGCTTCAGGGAAAACGTCAAAAATGCAATTTCATACTGAATTGTCAATGAGAATGAACTGCCCGAGGGATGCCGTTCCGCTTTAATTGCTATACCAGGGATTTCCTTTCAGATCGGAATGAACGCAAAAACAGAATATTTGCCCCGCTAAGGGGTCGGACGGATCAGACCCGACGGCCAAAGATCCATCCCCGCTATACCCTCCGCCATCATAAATAAAACCGCCGCCATAGTTGGCTGTAGCACTATCCAAAAGCAAATCAGCTCCTAACACAAGGTTTAGAAAATTGTAGTCCAGTATTCGATTTATAGCTGGATGACCGATGTTATTGGGCGTCGTAGGAAAGTAGGCTTTGGGGATAACAGCTATATATCGGCCCCCAGCGATTAGGTCCGCATCGGGAGTGCCATCAACAAGCCCTTCATTGTCGCTGTAATAAAGGCTGAGCGCCGAACGCAGGGCGCCGAGGTTGCCTTTGGTCGCTCCTTCTTGCGCTTTGGCGACCATGTTAGCGAATTGAGGGATAGCAATCGCGGCCATGATCCCGATAATCGCCACCACGATCATCAATTCAATCAGTGTAAAGCCGTCGGGGCTTGGTCGGCGCATCAGGGAGCTTTTGGCGAGATCTTGGCGGGCAAGCCGATCATGAGCCCGATCGGACCCGTCGCTTTATTGGAAGGTTGTTCGGCGCCTCCGGTCGCGTCATAGCTCACTTCCACGATCAAACGATCCCCTAGCTTATAGCGCGTCTTTCCCGGCGGCGGCTGCTTCGAAGCGCGCTCGGTCAGGATTTGTTCGACTTCTGAGCGCTTGGAGCCCGGACGAATTTTCGCCAGGGCGGCGCCTAAACTGTGGGGATCTTCGAGAATGAAGAACGGATTGGTCTTGGCGAAATAGGCGAAGTAAATATAATCGCCGGCGATCCCCGTCACCAGGAGTCCCGCCAGAATCGCCAAACCTAAAGGCCGTTTAAGGCAGGCCATCGCCTTTGCGTAACGCGCCATCCAGGTCGACAGTTTAAAATGCGAGGAATGGTGCTTAATAGGTGCTCCAGGTATGACCGCCGATGTCTTGATGGGTGCACAAGATGAAGACACTCGGGGCGGAGGGATCTACATCCAAATTTCCCACGACTACCCAGCCTCCCGTTGTCATGCTCCCAACTTCATTGGCTGCTGCAATGTTAGTAAGGGGGTCCATAGGGTAAGGATACTGAAAGCCCTGCCCCGTATTGATTCCATTTTTACAAGCCCAGGCCATACTTCCTCCTCCATCCAAATTATTGATATCAGTCTCCCAAGTTGAAGGAGGATGTCCGATGTTGTTGGGAGTTTTGGGAAGATAGCAGATGGGGATACCTTGCAGGTATTTGCCGCCCATGCTCAGCAGCCCTAATGTGCTCATACCTCCGCCGATAGCGGAGGTGACCCCTGGTTTCATCCCTTCATTATCGGAGTAATAAATGCTGAGGGCCGAGCGAATGGCGCCGAGGTTCCCCTTCGTGACTCCCTCTTCAGCTTTGGCCACCATGTTGGCGAACTGAGGAAAAGCGATTGCGGCAAGAATTCCAATAATCGCCACCACAATCATCAATTCAACCAGCGTAAAGCCGTCTCGGTTGGGTCGGCGCATCAGGGGACCCTTGGAGCGGTCTTGGCGTGCAAGCCTAGCATAAGCCCGATCGGTCCCGTCACTTTATTGGCAGGGCTTCCGGCGCCTCCGGTGGCGTCATAGCTCGCTTCCACGATCAAACGGTCCCCTAAGTTGTAGCGCGTCTTTCCCGGCGGCGGCTTCGGAGCGCGCTCGGTCAGGATTTGCTCGACTTCCGCGCGCGTGGAGCCCGCGCGAATCTTCGCCAATCCGGCGCCTGGACTGTGGGGATCTTCGAAAAAAAAGAACGGGTTGGTTTTGGCGAAATAGAGGAAGTAAATATAATCGCCAGTGATCCCCGTCACCAGGAGTCCCGTGAGAATCGCCAAACCTAAAGGCCTTTTAAAATAGGCCATGGCCTTTGCATAACGCGCCGTCCAGAACAACAGTTTAAAATGCGAAGAATAGTGCTTAATAGGTGCTCCAGGTCTGGCCCCGCATGTCTTTATGGGTGCAAAAGATGAGGACACTCGGGGCGGAGGGATCTGCATCCAATTCGCCCATGACTATCCACCCTCCTCCAATAGCTCCAAGAAGCCCACTATCCGCCCCATAGTCTAAAACATCATAAGATTCCAAAGTAGGAATGGGGTCCTCAGCTGCAGAATAGACATAGGCGAACCCGAGATTGACTCCATTACGACAAAACGCACCAAAACTTACAACAGGTGCGCCATCCCAATTTTGTATATCACCGACATCAATTTCAGCGACTGAAGGAGAATGTCCGAGGTTGTTGGGAGTGCGGGGAAGATAGCAGGTGGGGATGCTCTGCAAATATTTGCCGCCCATACACAGCAGACCTAATGTGCTGATACCTGAAACGGCTATGTTGGGCCCTGGTTTCAATCCTTCATTATCGGAGTAATAAATGCTCATCGCGGACCGCAGAGTGCCAAGGTTCCCCTTTGTGACTCCCTCTTGAGCTTTGGCCACCATGTTGGCGAACTGAGGGATAGCGATCGAAGCCATGATCCCGATAATCGCCACAACAATCATCAATTCGATCAGCGTAAAACCGTCGCGGTTGGGTCGGCGCATCAGAGAGCTTTTGGCGAGATCTTGGCGGGCAAGCCGATCATGAGCCCGATCGGGCCCGTCACTTTATTGGAAGGTCGTCCGGCGCCTCCGGTCGCGTCAAAGCTCACTTCCACAATCAAACGGTCCCCCAGCTTATAGCGCGTCTTTCCAGGCGGAGGCTGCCTTGGAGCGCGCTCGGTCAGGATTTGCTCGACTGTTTCGCGCGTGGAGCCTGGGTGAATTTTCGCCAATCCAGCGCTTAGACTGTGGGGATCTTCGAGAATGAAGAACGGATTGGTTTTGGCGAAATAGGCGAAGTAGATATAATCGCCGGCGATCCCCGTCGCCAGGAGTCCCGCCAGAATCGCCAAACCCAAGGGCCTTTTAAGCCAGGCCATGACTCTATCATAGCGAGCCGACCAGGACGAGTGCTTGACTTCCGACACAGAATCCAAAGGGGCCATGGCGTATTAAGCTTACGGGATTACCCCGAAATGTCAATGGAAATGCGACGGCGTGTATTCGGGGGTTCCCGCGTTTCTAGAAACCGCACGCTCGAAAATGTTATCCTTGCGCGTGCTTTTAGGGCGCACAGGTCGCCAGACGTTTGGCGACCGCCCCTACATTACCGCTGAAAGGAATTTTTATGGCAAATCAATTTGTGTTCACGTCCGAATCGGTGACCGAAGGTCATCCCGACAAAGTCTGCGACCAGATTTCCGACGCCGTTCTTGATGAGGTCTTGAGACAAGACCCTGCCGGGCGCGTGGCGTGCGAAACCTTCATCACGGTCGGACTCTGCATCGTGGGCGGGGAAATCACCACGAAGGGCTACGTGGAAGTGGCCGATTTAGTACGCAAGGTCGTTCGAGAAATCGGCTATACGCATCCCAAATACGGATTTAATTACGAAAGTTGCGCTGTCGTAAACGCCATCGGCCGGCAATCTCCGGATATCGCGCAGGGCGTGGATACCGGTGGAGCGGGCGATCAAGGTCTGATGATCGGGTTTGCCTGCCGCGAAACGCCGGAACTGATGCCGCTGCCGATCATGCAGGCGCATGCGCTTTCGCGCCGCCTGGCCGAAGTGCGCAAGAAGGGCACCTTAAAGTACCTCGGCCCGGATGGAAAATCACAGGTCACCGTCGAGTACCGCGATGGGAAACCTTACCGCGTGGACACAATCGTCGTCAGTTCGCAGCATACGGAGGATATTCTCGACCGGACGGGCAAAAAAATAACCAAGGCGGCGGTCGAAGAAATCATTGAGAAAGTGATCCTCCCGGTCATCCCAGCCAAGATGCTCGATAAGAACACCAAATATTATGTCAATCCGACCGGCAAATTTGTGATCGGCGGACCGCAGTCCGACACCGGCGTGACCGGCCGGAAAATTATCGTCGACACCTATGGCGGGATGGCCGCGCACGGCGGAGGCGCGTTCTCCGGCAAGGACCCCACGAAAGTCGATCGTTCGGCCTGCTACATGGCCCGCTATGTGGCCAAGAACATCGTGGCCGCCAACTTGGCGGATAAATGCACGGTCCAGCTCGCCTATGCCATCGGGATTGCCGAGCCGGTCAGCATCATGATCGATACTCACGGCACAAGCGAGGTCGATGAAGAGACTCTCGTCCGGGCCGTCCGCAAATGTTTTGCTCTCACTCCGAAAGGTATTATCGAGCACTTTAAGCTGCGCCGCCCCATTTTCCGAGCGACGGCGGCCTATGGACACTTCGGTCGCACGGAAGACACTTTTACCTGGGAGAAGACGGATAAGGTTTCCGCGCTCCGCAAGGAGCTTGGGATGAGCGGCGGCCATTCATCAGCCAACGGCAAATCGGCTGAGCTTGAGCTCAGTTCAACGACCCTCAGGTAACTCCATGATTAAATCCTATGACGTCAAAAATATCCGCCTCGCGGATACGGGCAAAAAACGCATCGAATGGGCCGAGCGCGAAATGCCCGTGCTGCGTCTGATCCGCGCGCGCTTCTTAAAAGAAAAACCGTTGAAGGGCCTCCGCATGGCCTGCTGCCTGCATATCACGACGGAAACGGCCAATCTGGCCATCACGCTCAAAGCGGGCGGCGCGGATTCCGTTTTTTGCGGATCCAATCCTCTGTCGACTCAAGACGACGTCGCGGCGGCGCTCGTCAAGCACTACGGCATCGCCACGCACGCCATCAAGGGGGAAGATCACAAGACGTACTACAAACATATTCAATCCGCCATACGGCACCGGCCGCAGATCACCATGGATGATGGGGCGGACCTCGTCTCGACTCTAAAGAAGGAATACCCCGAGCAGCTCGATTCCGTCATCGGCGGCAGCGAGGAAACGACCACGGGCGTCATTCGCCTGCGAGCGATGGAAAAGGACGGGGAACTTCCTTATCCCGTCATTTCGGTCAATGATGCGCTCACCAAGCATCTCTTCGATAATCGTTACGGAACGGGACAATCGACCATCGATGGGATATTGCGCGCCACAAATCTTCTTTTGGCGGGGAAAAACGTCGTCATCGCCGGATATGGATGGTGCGGGCGCGGCGTGGCCATGCGCGCCAAAGGTCACGGCGCCACCGTGATCGTGACGGAAATCGATCCGATGAAAGCCATGGAAGCCGCGATGGATGGGTTTATCGTGATGCCGATGAGCCGGGCGGCCGCCATGGGCGATCTCTTTGTGACCTTAACCGGGGACAAATCGGTGCTTCGCGCGGAACACTTTCGCAAAATGAAGGACGGAGCGATTCTCGCCAATTCCGGTCACTTCAATGTTGAAATTGATTTGGAAGGCTTGGCCAAAATCGCCAAGACGCGAAGAGCTCTGCGCGAGTATGTCGAGGAGTTCGTCCTGCCGAACAAGCGCCGCATCTGCGTCTTGGGAGAAGGACGCCTCATCAACCTGGCGGCCGCCGAAGGTCATCCCGCGAGCGTCATGGATATGTCGTTTGCCAACCAAGCGCTGGCCGCCGAACATATCGTCAAGCACAGCCGGGAATTGGAAAAGAAGGTTTATCCCGTTCCGAAAGATATTGATGAGGAAATCGCTCGCCTTAAGCTCCACAGCATGGGCATTTCGATCGATACGTTGACGCCGGAACAGGCGACTTACATGGCGTCTTGGCAGGAAGGCACTTAGACATTCTCATTTTGGAGCGCCGGCCTTATTGCCTCATAAATCTCACCGAAATTCCCGTCGCAGCGACCGCCATAACGGCGTTGCCAAGCCAGATGGCCAGCCAGGGCGGCCATTGGCCGCGTTGACCCAGCCAGGTTCCGCCCATAATAAAAACATAGTACAAGACGATGATCAGCAAACTCAGGCCAAACCCGATCGATCTTCCTCCGCGATGAACGCGAATCGCCAGCGGAATTCCCAAACCGGCGAAGAGGAACGGCGTTATGGCCAGCGCCCAGCGTAAATAAATTTCACAGGCCAGGGCCGGAAACGGCATCTTCTTGCTTTTGAATTGCTTTATTTCCCGATTCAGTTCAGGGTTGTCCATTTCTTCCAGGGAGCGTTCCGTGGGCGATTCGGAATTGACCAGCGGGATATAGAGCTGATAATTGGTAAAGATCGTGGAGGTCCAGCGGCCGGGATCGTTCGCGTCGACTTGTTCGATCCTTCCATCCTGCAGCAAGAACGTAATGCCTTGTGACGCGTTGACGGACGCCGTCCCGCGTTCCGCGAAAATGCGCAATGGCGGCCCATCCGCCGGAATTTTGTAAATCGTAACGCCTTTCATCTCTTTGGTGTTCTTGTCCTTTCTTTCAACGAACAGATGATAATTGCCGATTTCCACAAAAGTCTTTTCCTCGATCCGAACCAGCGGATTCCGCTTTAAGACCTGCACGTACAACTGGCGAAATGACGCGTGCGCCCTGGGCGCCCAAAGCGTATTAAATGGGATCAAAAAGAGCACCGCTAAAAGCGAGGCCATGAAAGGCGTCTTCACATAGCTCCACGCGGCCAAACCGCTCGCCCGGACTGCCGTAATCTCGTTGTTTTCGGAGAGCCTGCCGAAAGTCAAAAGGGCGGCAAGAAGCGTAGACATGGGAAGCGTCAAAGACAGGGATGAAGGCAATAGCAGAAGCAAAAGTTTTAAGGTCAAATACAGCCCTACCCCCTTATTCAAGAGCAAATCGGCCAGTTCGAAAAGATGGTCCAGGAGTAGGACAAACGTAAAGATCATCAGTCCCAATAACAGATTGGCCGTAAATTCCTTCAAGATATATCGCGAAAGGATGCGCACTCGTTAAATTATATCGTGTTTTCGAATCAATTTACACAAACGTAACAATTCGATGCTATTTTTCAATTGTGCTTAAAAAGGCTTGCAGTTTTAATGAATTAGGTCAACAATAGTTCAAAATATGCGCCGTAAATTAGTCAGTTTTGGCTTCTTGTGCGGATTATTATGCATCGCATTTTACACGCTCCGTGGCGACACTGAGGTTCCTGATTTTGTATTGCAGTCGGTTCATCTCTTAAAAAAACCCATCGAAGACCTGCTTCCGGATATTGAAGATGATTCCACAACGTCCGAAGCGGTTGAAGCGGCCACTCTCGACCTTGAGCCTTACCAAGATCTCCATAACGAACGCGAGCGATGGAATGAAATGCGAACCCTCATTGAATCAGGCCAACCGCTCGAGAGTCCCCTGCCCTCGGAAATAGCCTTATCGACTGGACCCGTCGGTCGATTGGCGCCGGCCATTCCACCACCGCCGGGTTTTACGGTTCAACTGCCCTACGAATCCCGGCTGACCGTTTCCGGCCGGAAAACCATCGGATTTATTTATCAGAGCACGCAATATTCAAACAGCGGCTACGCAACGACTCAGGGGGTGCCGTCCGCGACGAACAGCTTTCAACTTCAACAGACGCTGCAAGTGCGCATCAACGGCCAAATCGGCCGAAAAGTCACCGTCAACGTGGATTTTGACGATTCCAAGACCGACAAGAGGGACATTTCAATCGTCTACAAGGGGGATCCCGATGAAGTCGTGCAGCGCGCCGCGTTCGGCGACATAAACCTTGCGCTGCCGCAAACGGAATTCGCCGGATACAGCAAACAAGTCTTCGGCGCCTCCGCCGAAATTAAATACGGACCTGTAAAAGGTTACTTCATCGGCAGCCGCACCAAAGGACAAACGGAAACCAAACAATTTACCGGAAATGTCATTCTCCAACGATTGAACATTTCGGACATCAGTTATGTTCGCCATACCTATTACAAATATAGGTCCTTAACCGGCGCTGCAAACGATGCTGGGATCAATATCGCGAACCTGAAGGTCTACCTCGACACTCAGGACATTACGCGCGCCCCGGGATTGCCGTTCGTTCCGATGACCGTTGACCTCTCGCAAATTCCGAACCTGCCGGCCGGCTCTCCAAAAACCTACACGGGCCGATTCCTCCTCCTGGCTCAGGGCGTCGCTTACACGGTAGACCCCAGTTCGGGAGTCATCACGTTCAAAACACCGCTGGCCAATCTGAGCGTCGTCGCTATTGACTATCAAGAACCAGGGACAGGACAATTGATTTCGACGGATCCCAACCGCGGCATCACATCAACCTCGCCGCCCAATCCAATCGGCGGTTGTCCGGCATCCGTGCCTTGCGTTCCGGGATTACCTAAAGCCATCAAATGGGACGAAACCCAGATCACTCAAATTCCCGTCACCGAACAACTGACCTATTACAGTCTCGGCGCAACGCAAATCGTGCGGGACAACAACCAAGGCAACTTTATCCTTCAGCTCCACGATTTGAACAACAACAATATCGGCCCGAACGTCGGAATCCAATATCTGCCGAACAACTCCGGACAGATTTTTGTCGATTTTGAAGCCGGGACGTTCATCCTGACAAGGCAGCTCAATAGCAGCAACGCCGCCTTCAATCCTGTTTATTTCTTTACGCCCACGACGGAATCCAGCTTCTTCGTCGAATACAGCGCGCGCGTCAAAACCTACACCTTGCGACCCAATATCGTTCTCAACAGCGAACACATCACGATGGACGGCCGCACGCTCACTCGCGATGTGGACTATTTTATTGATTACGCTTCAGGATTCCTCACCTTTTTCAACACAGACCAAATCACCAGCACGACACAGATTCAAGCGACCTATGATTTCTCCCAGTTTGGAATCGCCGGCGGGCAGCAAGACACCTTGGTGGGCACGCGCGCCGAGCTCTCGCTTGCGCCTGTGGCTCCCATTTTGGCGTCCAGCTTAATCGGATCAACCATTCTTTATGATTTTGCTCCGCAGCAGACCGCCGCGCCGGACATCCGGCAAACTTCCGGAAGCTGGCTTATTGAAGATGCCGACATGCATCTCAAAGATTTGATCTTCAATCCCATCCCATTTCTTAAAACGAGTCTAACCGGCGAAGTCGCCAGAAGCGTACGCAACCCGAACACCTTCGGCAAAGCTTTGATCGATAATATGGAAGGCATTCAAGATGAAACCACCGTCAGCTTGAGTAAAGTAAACTGGCAGATCGCGGCGACTCCGACGGACGCAGCGAATCCTTCAGGCCCAGGCTCTCAGTATTTTAACGCGATCGGCCAGGAGAACCTGGTGACTCAATCCGGCGACAATCTGATCAACAATCTCGTACCAACGCTCAGCATCAATCCCAATGCCGCCGCCCTCTCCGGCGATCAAACGCAGATCCTCACCATCAATTACGATCTCACGCGATCGGCAGAAGCTTCCATAGCCACCGTCCTTGCGCCGGGCGGAGTTGATTTCTCCAAGAAGCTCTATCTCGAAATGTGGGTTCAGGGCGATGGGTCGGCTTCAGGTGGAGGCACGGCGACCGGAACCGGGATCAACGTCACGTTGGGGAAAATCAGCGAGGATTACGATAACACCCAAGGAGGCGACTTTACCGATAACGTTGGATTCCACGCCCTAAAGTCCGGGGTCCCGCGTACCGAAGATTTCAAACACGACAACTTGTTGGACGTCGGAGACGACATCGGAATCCCTTTCTTTAACCCTGATGGGAGTGTAGTCACCATGGGAGCCGGCAATTTTCGTCTAGACAGCGAAGATTTAAACCGCAACGGCGTTTTGGATCAAGAAGATTCGAGCGTGGGTGGTAATTTTGGTTATCAGACCGACTTGCCGCCTCCGCCCGGACAAACATCTCCCGTCAACCATATTCCTTTTCCAACCGCTGTCGCACCCGACCGGGTCGATTTTGCCGGATGGCAATTCGTCCAAGTCCCGCTCAACATCAGTTCTGCGACGGCGTCGAATTGGTCTGCCATTGAAGAAATTCGTATCTCGCTTAAACCGCTCGCTGGGCCAGGGGCGAAAGGATCCATCAACATCGCCAAGATAGCCGTCGTTGGCAATAAATGGGTGACGAATGAACCGAATGTGGCCATGTCGACCGCCAGTCTCACTTCAGGCGCGATCAATACGGAAGATAATTCAAACTATGTTTCTCCGGCGGGCATACCGGACTTCGATGCGCTCAACCAGGTCAATACGGCGCTCACCGGCCCGACGCCAGCCAAACGTAAAGAGCAATCGCTGCTGCTCGACTACACGTTCAATGCTCCCACGAGTTCCGCCACATTAACTGCCGAACAGACGACAGTCGCTCCCATGGATTTTACCGCCTACGGAACGCTCCACTTTTTTGTCTATAAAAACGGAGCCCAAACCAGCAACAACCAGGGGTCCATCCTTGTCTTCAGAGCTGGGTCCGACACGGATTATTGGGAGTTTGATTACCCCATCGACAATTTGCCCCCGAATACCTGGCAAGAATTGACCATCAACCAAATCGGCGGATCCCCGCCCAACGCGTGGGCTTCCGGCTCCGCCGGAGGCAGCACGATCCAGGTAGGAAATCCCAATTTGACCTCGGTCGCCGAGATGAACTTCGGTGTCACCAATCCCAACACGTCCATTATCAAGGGTGAACTATGGATTGATGAGCTTCACGCTTCCGATGTCCAATCGCGCGTCGGCTACGCCACCCTTTTCAAATCGGATTTTGAGCTCTACGGATGGGGGACCTTCGGCGCCGGCGTCAAAAACGTTGACCGCAATTTTCAGACCTACACGAGCGCCATCACCAACCAGGACCGGCATGAACAAAACGCCTATTTTAATCTCACACGCCTGGCTTGGTTCCCGATGAAATTTACAGGGTCGAACGTCCACACGATCACACCCCAGATTAACACCGTCAGTTCAACGCTGGTTTCGGTCCAGCAGCAAGGCGACGTCACAGAAACCGATTTTGCGGGTTCGGGGACATTGCTGCTTCCCAAATTGCCCAAAATCGGCCTGAACTACACCACGGATAAAACGAACACAGCGGACCTCTTCCGCGTGGATAAAACGGATACCTACGGCATGAACATGGACTACGCCAATCCCGTCCAGCGATTTTACCTGCCCCGCTCAGTCCAACTGGGATACAAATTGACCAAGCATGACCTCGATTTTGACACCGGCGCTTTTGCGGCGGCCACCGACCCCTTCTCCGTCTCCAATACGGAGGACAATACTCAAGACATCGATGCGAAACTCTCTTTCCAACCGCATGCCGGGTTTACGTTTAATCCAAATTTCGCCCGATCGGAAACGAAAGAATCCAAACAAGTTGTATTTTCCACCACCACCGACGTTGCGGTTTCCACGGAAACGCTCGACTATGACTCGCTGAAATCTCAGACGATGGGATTTGACAGCGTTCTCGGGATCAAACGCTGGTTTGCGCCCCGGTTGCGCTACACGGTCACCAATCGTGAAACCTATGGAATTCCGCTCGCAACCGATCCCGGAGCCGCGACGACCAAGACGGTGGATCGCACCGACACGGGCGAGGCGGCTTGGGATTTTTCATGGAAGGATTTTTCGAAAAGGATTCGGCCGTTTCAGTCTCTCAATGTGGTTTCCAGTTACCTCATCGAAGACGGCGACAGCTGGCAAAATGTCGACAGCGGTTACGACAGTTTAAACAAACTTTCGGTGCGGGACAGTTTGGGAAGCGGCCAGTTGACCAATTCGACCATACGGAACACGTTCCGCTCGACGCAGCGTCTGACGCCCTTTGATTGGGCAACTAACTGGTCGGGTTTGGCCCAGCCTCTCCGCACGATGTCTCTGACGTCGACCTATACCGACACGAAGCAGACCCAGAATACCACGGGGACTGAAACCGCGATCATCACGCAAATTTTTCCGGATATGGTGATCGGGTTTACGCAAACGGAACATTTCTTCCACGCGGAAAAATACATGTCGAACAGCCAAATGAACCTTAAAATACAGTATAAGACCGTCAATACCGTCGGTACAACCCTTGAAAAATCCACAAGCAACGGGGGCGATTGGCGATTTACGCTCTGGAAAAAACTGGACCTCTTCGTGACCTATACACAGACCACGGACAACGTATTTGACGAAATTAACAATGTGACGTCGAGCAATTCCAATGGGCAAATCCTGGGCGTCCAATTGGGCTTCAACATCGGCAAATGGCGTTTCACGCCGAAGTATGACCAGTCCATCCAGACGACGTCTAACTCCGCCGGGCAACTGACGGCCGATCAAACAACCCGCACGCCGGCTTTGCAAGTCTATGCGGATCTTTTCCTGCCGGCCGGACTAAGGCTTCCTTTCGGCGACCTTGTCGTATTTTCCAATCGCGTCCGAACCACCGACACCTTGTCCCTGCAGCAATCGCGATCCAGCTTAAACGAACTGACGGCCAACACCGATACGTACAAATTCACCACCTCGAACGATTACGAACTCACGTCGAACATGCGCATGACCTTGGGACTAAGTTACTTTTACATCGTCAATAAAGTCACCTCGGACCTCGACTCGTATGGGTACGAATTCAACGCCCTTTTCACGATCCAATTCTAACGCCGAATATTTTCAGGCGATTTACATCTAAAGAAGGTGAACCGATTTGTCCCGCACCTCTTGCGTTTCTTTCTCCCGTGGGCCTGCGTCGGGTGCCGAAGCCCATTGGAAGATTTTGACGACCAGGGCTTCTGCGGCCGATGCTGGCTTTCCGTCCCACGGATTCAAGGCCTTATCTGTCTGACCTGCGGGATTCCTTTAAGGGACGGGGGAAATCGTTGTTACGCGTGCCGGCACGCGCCGACGCGACTGACCATTCGGGCTGCATCGGTGTACCAGGGCGTTATACCGCCGGCCATCTATCGCTTTAAATACACAGGACGTAGGACTTTGATCAGGTCTCTTGGGGTTCTCTTGATGTATGCGTGGGAATTTTACCCTGAATTGCATGCGATACAGGGGATTATTCCGGTTCCACTATTTCCGAGAAATGAAAAAATCAGGGGTTTTAATCAAGCGGAGCTGCTTGCAAGTCATTTGGCTCGTGGAACCTCTTTACCCATGCTGCCGGCGCTTCTCCGGTTGCGAAAAACACGCTCCCAGTATGAGTTGAACCGGCCTGAAAGACGCGATAATGTCCGCTCTGCCTTCGGGATCCATCCGTACCTGGCTGGCCGACGCGACGTATTCCAGGGACGATCCTTCCTTTTGATTGACGATATCTGCACAACAACGAGCACCTTAAGAGAGTGCGCCGAGGTGCTTTATCGCGCAGGGGCAAAGGCGGTCAAAGCGCTTGTCTTGGCCCGCGACCTTTGATAGAATAACAGCATTCCTGTCAGACAACCAGCTAGTTTTTCGGTGAAAATCCTAAGGAGGGCAAGACGATGGGTGTGCGCGTAGGTATTAATGGATTTGGACGTATCGGCCGCTTGGTTTTGAAAGCCGGCTGGGGCCATAAAGATATTGAATGGGTGGCCGTGAACGATTTAACGGATGCTCAGACGCTCGCCCATCTCTATAAATACGACTCCATATTTGGCGTTGATTCTCACAAAGTCGAAGCGCGCGGGGCAGACCTTGTCATCGATGGCAAAACCGTGAAGGTGATCGCCCAAAAAGACCCGGCCCAACTTCCTTGGAAAGACCTCGGCGTCGATATTGTCATTGAGTCGACGGGTCGTTTCACCGATGCCGAGAAAGCAAAGGCCCATTTGACTGCCGGCGCCAAGCGCGTGGTCATCTCCGCTCCCGCGAAAGGGGAAGACATTACGATCTGCATGGGGATTAATGAGAACAAATTTGATCCCGCCAAGCATACGATCATTTCCAATGCGTCTTGCACTACGAACTGCCTGGCTCCCTTGGCCAAAGTGATTCGCGAAGCCTTCGGAATCAAACGCGGCCTGATGACCACGATTCACTCCTACACCAACGATCAAGTCGTCCAGGATTTCCCGCATAAAGACCTGCGCCGCGGGCGTGCCGCCGCCCTTTCGATGATTCCGACCTCCACCGGAGCCGCCAAAGCCATCGGCCTGGTGATCCCTGAGCTCAAGGGGAAGATGAACGGCATCGCGATTCGCGTTCCGACCCCCGATGTCTCCATCGTCGATCTCACGGTGGAGATGGAAAAATCGGCGACCAAGGAGGACGTCAACGCGGCCTACAAAAAAGCGGCGTCCGGACCCCTCGGGACCTACCTTCAGTATTGCGACGAACCTCTCGTCTCCCGCGATTTCATCGGGAATCCGAAGAGCTGCATCTTTGATTCACAATGCACGGACGTCATCGAAGGAACTTTCGCCAAAGTCTTCGGGTGGTATGATAACGAATGGGGTTATTCGAACCGGGTTGTGGACTTGGTCTCGTACATTGCCGCTAAAAGCGGCGCCGCCTTGGCCGCCCGCTAAACGACGCAAACTTATGCCGACAAGCGCCATCCCGCGCATTGCCAAGCGCACCCTCGAGGATCTGTCCGTTCAAGGAAAGAAGGTTCTCGTTCGTGTGGATTACAATGTCCCGCTCAACGAGCAAAACGCGATCACCGATGACACCCGTATACGCGAAACTCTCCCAACCATAAACTACCTATTGGAACGCGGGGCCGCTCTCGTTCTCTGCGCTCACTTGGGCCGGCCCAAGGGCCAGCCCGATCCGAAATACAGCCTAAAACCCATCGCCAAACGGCTTGAAGAACTTCTGCGAAGGCCCGTCCAGATGGCCCCCGACTGTGTCGGTCCTGAAGTGGAGAAACTGGCTCAAGGTCTTCAGCCGGGCGGCATCCTTCTGCTGGAAAACCTGCGTTTTCATCCCGAAGAGGAAGCCAATGATCCATCCTTCGCCAAGAAGCTAGCGTCCCTTACCGATGTTTTTGTTCAAGATGCTTTCGGCGCCGTTCACAGGGCGCATGCTTCCACCGCAGGGGTGGCGGCCATTCTGCCAAGCGCGTCAGGTCTTTTGTTGGCCAAGGAGATCTATTTTTTAACGAAAGCGATGGAGAATCCCGAAAAGCCGTTTATTGCCATCCTGGGGGGATCCAAAGTTTCAGACAAAATCGCCGTGATCGACAATCTCCTTGAGAAGGTCAATGGTTTAGCGATCGGCGGCGCCATGGCCTACACCTTCCTAAAAGCCCAGGGCATCGGTATTGGATTGTCGAAAGTGGAAGAGGACAAGGTTGAATTGGCCAAGAATACACTCAAAAAAGCTCAGGAAAAGCATATCCAAGTTTTTTTACCCCTTGACCATGTCGTCGTAGATCAAGTTGATGCCAAGGCCGCTTTTGAAATCACGCCGGATCGAACTATTCCCGACGGGAAAATAGGCGTCGATATCGGTCCAACGACGATTAAAGCGCTCGCGACCTTGCTCTCAAAGGCCAAAACCATCGTCTGGAACGGCCCGATGGGTATTTTTGAAATGCCGCCCTTCGCCGCAGGGACCCTCGGCGTGGCTAAAGCCCTCGCAGAGGCGACCAAACGCGGCGCCATCACCATCGTCGGCGGCGGAGACTCCGTAGCGGCGGTCAAACAGGCCGGTCTGGCGGATGAGCTTTCGCATATATCCACCGGCGGGGGCGCCTCCCTTGAATTTCTTGAAGGTAAAACGCTGCCTGGAATCGCGGCCTTGCCGAACAATTAATCTATGGCCAAACTCGTCTTGGTAAGACATGGGCAGTCGCAATGGAACCTCGAGAATCGCTTCACAGGATGGGTGGATGTTCCACTTTCCGAAAAAGGACGCGAAGAAGCCAAACAAGCAGGACTCGCGCTAAAAGGGGTTCATTTTGATCATGCGTTCACTTCGAAACTCCGCCGCGCCCAAGACACCTTAAAGATTATTCTCGAACAGATCGGACAAACCGGCCTTCCGATTGAAATCGACCAGGCGCTCAACGAACGTCATTACGGCGCGCTCCAGGGTCTCGATAAAAAGGAAACGTCCGTTAAATACGGCGCAGACCAGGTTCAAATTTGGCGCCGGAGCTACGATGTCCCTCCGCCCAAGGAAAAGACGGCGCAGAATCCCGAAGGGATCAGCGAAAGCCTCAAAGATACGGCCGCTCGCACACTCCCCTATTTTAAAAATCGCATTCTGCCGCTGGTTCAGGCCGGCAAGAATGTGCTGGTAGCGGCGCATGGGAACTCCTTGCG